>Ga0299914_10000600_pt1 | contig 22007 bp, 22 predicted proteins | sample RVTome_10_FD_201361 | JGI IMG/M metagenome (GOLD analysis project Ga0299914, IMG submission 201361) | Soil microbial communities from uranium-contaminated site in the Upper Colorado River Basin, Wyoming, United States - RVT153D57 (version 2) ...
CCGGTGGAACCGGCCGCCGGACATCCCGACGCCAATGAGGTGCGCCTCGTCGCTCTCGACCACATACGCGTGCGCCACTCCCGCCGGCGTGTAGATGCTCCCGCCCTCGGTGACGACGTGATCGACGCCGTCGATCTGCACCCGAACCGTCCCCGACACCACGATCTCCCACGTCGGCCACGGGTGCCGGTGCATAGGAGGACCCTCCCCGCGAGGGGATCGCTCCTCGAAGAACTCCGGCGCGCCAGGCGCGCCCTCGCTCACGAAGGAGAATCGGCTCGTCGGCGTGAAGTCGAACCATGACCGATCGTCGGGACCCTGCACCAGCGCCTGGTTCGTCTCGCTCGATGCCATTGATTCCTCCCTCCCGGCTTGGATGAACTGTACGGTACAGTACCTCCCTTGCCCGGAAAGGGGCAAGGTTGCCGTGATGAAGCCCAAGGACGACGCCGCCACCGACCGCAAGAGCCGCTATCTCGACGCCGCGATGCGTCTCTTCGCGGAGCACGGCTATGTGGGGACGACGATGGACATGGTCATCGCCGAGACCGGCGGTTCGAAGGCCACCCTCTACAAGCACTTCCCCACCAAGGAGGATCTCGTCACCGGACTCATGGAGCGCGTCGCGAACACCGTCAGCCACGACATGGACGACCCAGCCGGCTCCGTCCGTCCGCTCGCCGACGAGCTCACCGCGATCGCACGCTCGACCTGCCAGGGTGTGTGGAGCCCCGGCGCCGCGGCGGTGCTGCGCCTCTGCCTCGGTGAGCACGGACGCTTCCCCGAGCTCGCGCACACCGTCTGGAACGTCGGGCCCACCCGCACCTACGCCAACTTCCGCGCCTTCCTCGCCGAACGCCAACGGCGCGGCGAGATCGCCATCGACGACCCCCAAATCGCCGCCGAGCAGTTCCTCGGCGGGCTCGTCGGGCACCTCCAGCTCAAGATCGCGTTCGGCATGACCGATCCCCCGACGCAAGCGGAGATCGACGCCCGGATCAGCTCCGCCATTGCGACCTTCCTGGCGCGGTACGCCACGCCAGGTGGGGGACCTTGATGGCCGGTGGGACCGGCGCTCGGCGGACCGCGAGACGGGAGCGGTCAGCTCAGGCCGGTGCTCTGCCGTGCGTCCTGCCCCAACCTCCACCGCCCGGGGTCAGCATCCGCAGCATGTCGCCGGCGCGAAGGTGGACGGTGCACTTGTCGGATAGGCGCTCCGCTCGGCTCTCGTCGCCGCCGGGCAGGAGCCAGTTCTCCCCCACCGCGCCTGGCGCGCCGCCGTCGATGCCCCATGGTCGGCTCACCCGACGTTCGGTGATGAGAGACACCGTCACGTCCTCCAGCATCTCGAGGTCCCGCTCGATCCCGTCGCCCCCCGCGAAGCGACCTGCTCCCCCACTGCCGTGACGCAACCGCAAGCGACGTACGCGCAACGGGAACGCGCGCTCCAGCGCCTCCACCGGAGTGTTCCTCGTGTTGGTCATCGCGGTGTGCACGCCGCTCATCCCCTGGCGGAACGAGCGGCCACCTTGCCCGCCACCAACTGTCTCGTAGTACACCCAGCCCGACGCACCGATGAGCACGTTGTTCATGGTTCCTTGCGAGGCCGCGCCGACACCGCTCGGCAGTGCCTGCGCGAGGGCGCCGAGGCACACATCGGCAACCCGTTGGCTCACCTCGACGTTGCCCGCGCCCACCGCCGCGGGCGCCTGCGCGTTCACGATCGTGCCGGGCGGCGCAATCACGTGCATTGGTCGTAGCGCGCCACCGTTGCTCGGGATGGTGGGATCCAACACCGACCGCAATGCATATGCGACGGAGCTCACCGTGACCGCTTCGACCGCGTTGACATTCCCCGCGCGCTGCAGTGCGCTGCCGGTCAAGTCGAACGTGATGTTCGAGCCTTCGATCGTGAGGGCCACAACAATGCGACTGGGCGACTGTTGCTCTGGGTCAGGTCCGTAGGAATCGATCACGTCCTCGAAGTGCCAGGAACCGTCGGGTAACTCGTCGAGCGCTGCTCGCATACGGCGCTCGCCGTAGGCAACGATCTCGTCGAGCGGTGAATCGACCAGCTCCTGCAGACGCAGCACGCCGATGGCGTTGGCGCCTACCTGCGCGTCGAGGTCGCCGTCGCGCTCGTCGGGCGTGCGTGAGTTCGCGACCAACAGTGCCTTCACCTCCGATGTGAGCAGCACCGGGGGTATGCGAAAGCCTTCGGCGAAGATCTCGGTCGCATCGGCCGGGATCGATCCGGGCGCGGCGCCACCGACGTCGGCGTGATGCGCGCGATTGGCCGCCCACCCCATGAGTTCACCGTCGGCGAAGCAGGGTGCGACCAGCGTTATGTCGTTGAGGTGCGTGCCGCCGGTGAACGGGTCATTGAGGATGATTTGCCCGCCGGGCGTAATCGACGTTCCGAATCGTTCGATCGCCGCGTGCACCGACGCCGGCATCGACCCGAGATGCACCGGTATGTGCTCGGCCTGGACCAACAGTTCGCCGCGGGCAGTGAACAGCGCGGCCGAACAATCCGCGCGCTCCTTGATGTTGGGGCTGAACGCACCGCGGCGCAGCACCGTGCCCATCTCGGTCGCGATGCCGGTGAGTCGCGAGATCAGGATCTGGAGCGAGGCTGGATCGAGGCTCATGGCTTCCTCCGCAACACCAGCGCGCTCGCCATCCCCCGTTCGGCGAACCAGCCCTCGGGCAACCAGATCGTGCAATCGGTCTCGGTCACGACACGCGGGCCGTCACCCGTCTGCCGCTCCACATCGGGCAGGCCGGTGACCGACGCCCCCGGCCGTCCCACGGCGGTCGCTCGCAATGCCATCACTTCGATCGGGTGATGGGGGCGGGTGTAGCCGTTGCGCCGTTGATGCTCCGCCGGAAATGAAGCCACGGACGGGACGGTGAGCTCGTGGCTCTGGCCCGCATACCGGCAGTCGACCGCGAGCTCGACGGATTCAACCGCCTCGGCGAGGGCATGCGCGGCCTCCCGCCCGAGGTGTTCGAGCGCAGTCGGGATCTCGATGTCGTCTGCGGTCGCGGGCCATGATCGCACCAGGTCGACACGGCGAGCGGCCGCGAGAATCCCGACCGCAGAAAACACACCAGCCCTGGCCGGCACGATGACGCATGGCATCTCGAGCGCGTCGGCCAAGGCACACGCGTGCAACGGCCCCGCGCCGCCGAACGCAACGAGGGCCAAGCCCCGCGGGTCCACACCACGTTCGACCGAGGCCGTTCGCAAGGCCTGTTCCATGTTGGCGTTGACCACCGCGATGACACCGGCGGGATCGACTCCCGCGCTCGCCATGGCTCGCTCGGCGGCCGCACGGTCGAGCTCGGCGAACCCGGGGAAGCTGGCGTCGGCCGCGATGTGGCCGACCAGCAGGTTGGCGTCGGTGACTGTGGGCCGGTCGCCGCCTCGTCCATAACACGCCGGTCCGGGCAACGCGCCGGCGCTCTCGGGACCGACCACCAACGCTCCGCCCGTGTCGACGTGCGCGATCGACCCGCCTCCGGCGCCGATGGTGTGCACGTCGAGCGCCGGCAAGCGGACGGGCAACCCTGCGACGTCACGCTCTGAGGCCGGCTCGGGCCGACCGTCGAGGATGAGGCACACATCGGTGCTCGTGCCACCCATGTCGAAGCTGATCGCGTCCGGTTGCCCGTTGGCGACGGCGACTGACGCGGCGGCCGCAACGCCACCAGCCGGGCCCGACAGCAGCAACGCGGCCGGACGCTCAGCGGCGTCGATCGCGGCGGTCAAGCCCCCAGCAGAGGTCATCACGAGTACCTCGTCGGCAGCCGCGCCGAGCTCCCGCAAATACTCGCGACAGATGGGACGGAGGTAGGCGTTGACCGCGGTGGTGACGGTTCGCTCGTACTCTCGAAACTCCGGACTGACCTCACACGACAGACTCACGTCGAGTCCACGCGCCGACAACTCCTTGCCGACGACCCGTTCGTGATCCTCATCGAGATCGGAGTGCAACAGACAGACAGCCACGGCCTGAATGTCATCGGGCATCGCCGGTAGGGACTCGACGTCGACCGGCGTCAGCTCACCGCCGCGAGCGTCGAGTCGTTCGACCACCTCGTAGCGCCACTCCCGCGGCACGATCGGCTCTGCCCTGTCCACCGTCTGGTCGTAGAGCGACGGGCGATCCTGCCGAGCGATCTCGATGACATCACGGAATCCCTCGGTCGTCACCAACGCCACACGCGCGCCCCGTCGCTCCAAGAGCGCGTTGGTGGCCACGGTTGTTCCGTGGGCCAGAACATCAGGCCGATCCTTCGTGAGCTCCTTGATCCCGGTCCGCACGGCCGCGCCGGGATCGTGCCGCGTCGAAGGCACCTTGCTGACTCGACCGTCCTCGGCAACCAAATCGGTGAAGGTGCCTCCGGTGTCGCTCCCGATGCGCACGAACGGAAGCTATCGCTTGGGTGACCTCAGGAACCGGACGGCGGTTCGAGGATCCAGATGTGCTCCTCGCCGAGGTGGTCCACGAGCGACCGGTAGAGCTTCCCGAGCGTAGGGTCGCTTCGATCCCAGACGAGCACAGCCTCGCGCGCGTGGCGCGACAACCAGGCATCCCGTCGCGCCAGCGCCGCGCCGGCTTTGATCTTCGACTCCGGCGGCTTGCGCTGCAGCGTGATGACATCGAGCGCGCCATCGACCAACGCGCTGAACCGGTGTTGGGAGTCGCGCGGCCACGCGCGTTCGGGGTCGGGATAGGGCAACACGACGATGAACGGCACATCGGCATCGCTCGCCGCCTCTGCACCGAGCGTCTCGGCACCGAGCATCATCCCCGTCACGACGACGAGGTCCGGCTCGAGCTCGCGTTTCGCGACGAAGATCTCCCTCAACCTGCGCCGCACCTCATCGGCGACCGGGTTCTGGTCGTAGCCACCGAGCTGGGGTGGTCGGTGACCGAGCACCACGAGCGGATGACCGGGCAACGAACCATCGACGGTCGGCTCTCGCACATCGGGCTCGCCCATTTCCTCGGGTGGGTGATTCCCCGAGCGACTCTTTTGGGTGAGCGCCGCCTCCACCGCCAAGCGGTCTACCAAGTCGTTCACCGGATCTCCGCTGTGGCCCTTCACCCAGCGGAACGTGACATCGCCGCGGGCCCGAACGAGGTCGATGAGCGGCTCCCACAGGTCACGATTGGCCACCGGCTTTCGCTGGCTGTTGACCCAGCCTCGCTCGATCCACCCCTCCCACCACCGATCCCGGAAGCAGTTCACGACATAGGTCGAGTCGCTCACGACCTCGAGCCGCCCCTCGATCGAACGCACGGCTTCGAATGCGGCGGTGATCTCCATCCGTTGATTGGTCGTCTGCGGTTCAGCCCCGCTGGCGAAGGCCCCACCCGGGACCGCCCAGGCCCAGCCGCCCGGACCGGGGTTCCCGCTACACGCGCCATCGGTGTAGACGACCGTTGCAGCGTCGGACCGGGCCATGACCATGGATAGTGACACGGCCGCCGCCATCAGCTGTTCATCATGTCGGGTGAGGTTCTCGAGGGCATTCCGGCATCATGGAAGGACGAGACCGCATCACAACGAGCTCATCCACAGGAAGGCCGCCGGATGATCATCGACCAGTTCGTGCACCAGCTACCTGACACCGATCCGAGCGAGACCGGTGAGTGGCTCGACTCGCTCGACGCGGTGATCGATGCCAAAGGCACGACACGTGCTCGCTACCTGATGAGCAAGCTAACCGAGCGCGCCCGTCAGCGGCAGGTGGGAACACCGGCCGAGGTGAGCACGCCGTACGTCAACACGATCCCCACCGACGAACAGCCGTGGTTCCCCGGTGACGAGTACATCGAGAAGCGCATCCGAGCCTTCATCCGCTGGAACGCGGCCGTGATGGTCGTCAACGCCAACAAGAACGCCGAGGGCATCGGCGGTCATCTTTCGACGTTCGCCTCATCGGCGGCGCAGTACGAGGTCGGTTTCAACCACTTCTTTCGAGGAAAGGACCGAGGTCTTGCCGGCGACCACGTGTACTTCCAGGGCCACGCGGCCCCGGGCATCTATGCGCGGGCGTTCGTCGAAGGACGACTCGATGAGGAGCATCTCGACAACTTCCGCCGCGACCTCCGGGGTCAGGGTGTCGGCCTGTCGTCCTATCCCCATCCGTGGCTCATGCCGGACTTTTGGGAGTACCCCACGGTGTCGATGGGTCTGGGCCCGATCAACTCGATCTATCACGCTCGATTCAACAAGTACCTCCACAACCGTCAGATCGACGACACGAGCGCGTCTCGAGTGTGGTGCTTTCTCGGCGACGGAGAGACCGACGAGCCCGAGACCCTCGGATCGATCTCACTCGCCGGCCGCGAGCAACTCGACAACCTGATCTGGGTGATCAACTGCAACCTGCAGAGACTCGACGGACCGGTTCGCGGCAACGGGAAGGTCATCCAGGAGCTCGAGGCGTTCTTCCGCGGTGCCGGCTGGAACGTGATCAAGGTCATCTGGGGCTCGGCCTGGGACGAGCTCCTCGCGCGAGACGCCGACGGGGTGCTGCTCCACAAGATGAACACCACGGTGGACGGTGACTTCCAGCGTTATGCCGTCGCCGACGGTGCCCACATTCGCGACCATTTCTTCGGTCCGGACCCGCGCTTGCGTCAGATGGTGGAGCACTTGAGCGACGAGGAGCTGCGCGCGCTGCCCCGCGGCGGCCACGACTACACCAAGCTCTACGCCGCTTACAAGGCTGCGACCGAACAACGCGGGGCGCCAACAGTCATTCTGGCCAAGACCGTCAAGGGTTGGGCGCTCGGTTCGGACGTCGAGGGCCGCAACGCGACCCACCAGATCAAGAAGATGACGGTCGATCAGCTACGCACGCTTCGCGATCGCCTGTACATGCACGACGAGGTTCCCGACAACGCGTTCGACGGCGATCACCCGCCGTACTTTCGACCCGCCGAAGACTCGCGTGAGTACCAGTATCTGATGGAACGTCGACGCGCGCTCGACGGCGCACTACCACGGCGCGTCGTTCGAGTGCGCAAGCCGCTGGAGCTGCCCCCCGACACGTCCTTCGCTGAGCTGCAAGCCGGGTCGAATGGTCAGGCCGTGTCGACCACGATGGCGTTCACTCGCCTGTTGCGCACGCTCGCGCGCGTCACGGGGTTCGGACCGAGGATCGTGCCGATCATTCCCGATGAAGCCCGCACGTTCGGTATGGACTCGCTCTTCCGCGAGCTCAAGATCTATTCGCCGCGGGGCCAACTCTACGAACCCGTCGATGCCGAGATGCTCCTGTCGTATGCCGAGAGTCGCGACGGTCAGCTGCTCGAAGAGGGCATCACCGAGGCCGGTTCGATGGCGAGCTTCACCGCCGCGGGCACGTCCTACGCGACGCACGGCATCCCGATGGTCCCGTTCTTCATCTTCTATTCGATGTTCGGATTCCAGCGCGTCGGCGACCTGATCTGGGCGGCGGCCGATGCGCGTACCCGGGGCTTCCTGCTCGGCGCCACCGCCGGTCGCACGACGCTTCTCGGCGAAGGGCTCCAGCACCAGGACGGCCACAGCCACGTGCTGGCTTCCACCGTTCCGACCTGCCAGGCCTACGACCCCGCCTTCGCCTACGAGATGGGTGCGATCGTCCACGAGGGGTTGCGTCGCATGTATGGGGGCGCGGGACGCGAGGGCGCCGAAGGCGAGGAGGTCGGCGAGGCGATCTTCTACTACCTGACTCTCTACAACGAGAACTACGAGATGCCGGCCAAGCCCGACCACGTCGAGGCGGGCCAGATCTGCGAAGGTCTGTACAAGTTCGAGGAGGCTCCTCCCGGCGACGGGCCCCGCGCGACGATCCTGTTCTCGGGGACCGCCAACCTTGCCGCGCGTGCGGCGCGCGACGAGCTGGCCGAGCGCTATGGCGTTCGCGCCGAGCTGTGGAGCGCGACCTCGTACAAGGCGCTACGCGAGGAGGCACTGTCGGCGGACCGCTGGAACCGTTTGCATCCCCTGGACGACCCCGCCGTTCCACTCGTCACCCAGCGGCTGGACGAGAGTGTGGGGCCGGTGATCGCGGTGACGGACTTCATGAAGGCGGTGCCCGACCAGATCGCCCCGTTCATCCCGGAGCACCGTCCCTTCGTCACACTGGGAACCGACGGCTTCGGGCGCAGTGACACACGAGAAGCTCTGCGGCGCTTCTTCGAAACCGACTCACCCCACGTGCAGGTGGCGGTGTTGTCGGCCTTGGCGCGGGCAGGGAGCGTCGATCCTTCTGTGGTCGCAGACTGCATCAAACGCAACGAGATCGACGCCGACTCTCCCGACCCGCGCACACGCTGACCTCTGCTCTCCCCGAACCAGCGATGGCGCGTAATCTCCCGATCATGACGCCCCCCGAACTTCCGGTCACGAGCGATCCCGAAGCCAACGAGCTTCTCGTCAACGAGCCCTTCGCTCTCCTGATCGGGATGCTGCTCGACCAGCAGGTGCCCATGGAGTGGGCGTTCAAAGGGCCCCACACGTTGAAGCAGCGCTTGGGCGGCGAGCTCGACCCGAGCAAGCTTGCCGCCATGGCACCCGAACAGGTCGAGGAGCTCTTCAAGCAGAAGCCCGCGCTTCATCGGTTCCCGGGATCGATGGGCAAACGGACGCATGCCGTCGCCTCGTACGTCGCCGAGCACTACGACGGCGACACGGCGCGGATCTGGACGGAGGCCAAGGACGGCGCCGACCTCTACGACCGCCTCCGCGAGCTTCCCGGCTATGGCGACGAGAAAGCCAAGATCTTCATGGCGATCCTCGCAAAACGCTTGGACATCAAGCCAGAAGGCTGGGTGGAAGCAGCCGCTCCGTTCTCGGACGACACGCCACGCTCGGTTGCCGACATCGACACCGAAGAGGCGTTCCAGCGGGTGAGAGCTTTCAAGAAGGAGATGAAGGCCAAGGGCAAGGACAAAGGCGACTGATCAGCTCGTTGCCCTCACGGCCGGGACGACGATTGCGAGCGCTGTAGGTCGAGCCAGCCCAGCAACACGGCAATTGCACGCGGGTCGTGACGCAGCTGGTGGCTGCCGCCTTCGATGATGCGCAGCGCGGCATCGCCGTGCGCGTCGGCGAGCACGCGCGCGTCGAACACCGGCACCGCGTCGTCATCGGACCCGTGCATCAGGAGCAGCGGGCGCGGCGCAACCTGCGTCGCGCAGGACACGGCACGGATGTCGCGGAGCTCGCGCGACCAGGCGTCGAACGACGCCGGGAAGTTGGCCGACTGGATGATCTCGACATCCCTTGCGTGTTGCAGCAGCCGCCGCGGATGGTTGGCCCAGTCGTCGAAGTCAGCTGGCGCACCCAGAGCGGCAACGCCTTTGACATCGAGATCGCTCGCCGCCGCGCACAGCGCGAGTGCGCCACCAGTGCCGAACCCCCCCACCCACACCTCGCGTACACCGTCGACGTGCCGCAGGAAGCGTGCCGCCGCCCGCAGATCGTCGAGCCAGCCGCCGAGTGAGAAGTCACCGGCCGAGTCACCGCATCCTCGGAACGTGAACACCAATACGAACCAACCGAGCTCGGTGGCGATGCGATCGGCGAGCTCGGGAAAGGACTTCGCCGACAGTCGGCCTCCCCCTCGCAACGGCGGGAAGCCGTGGCAGATGACCAAACCCGGCAGATGCGTACCGGGACCACTCCTCGGCCGAGCCAAGTGTCCGGCGAGCTCGACACCGTCGCTCGAGAAGATCCGATCCACGCGTCTACAACCCGAGCAATCGCTCGGCGTTGCCCTTCAGCACTTTGGCTTCGAGATCGGCTGACGGTTCGTGCGTACGAAAGGCTTCGAGCCACTTGCGAAACGTGATGAACGGGTAATCGGTACCGAACAGCACGCGATCCTGTAACGCGCCGAGAACGTTGCGCGCGAGGTCAGGCGACCACCGCTTGGGTGACCAACCCGAAAGGTCGATCCACACGTTGGTCTTGTGCTGGGCGACTGCGAGCATCTCGTCCTGCCAGGGCCACGATGGATGTGCGCCGATGATCTGCAGATCGGGAAAGTCGGCGGCGACGTCATCGAGCAGGATCGGCCGCGAGTACCCGAGCTTGATTCCCCGACCCCCGGGCAAGCCTGCGCCCAAGCCAGTCGTGCCCGTGTGAAAGACGATCGGCACCTCCAGCTCGCTGGCCAAGCCGTACAGGTCGTAGAAGGTGCGGTCGTTCGGCGCGAAGGCCTGTGCGCTCGGATGCAGCTTGAGTCCGCGCAACCCCAGGTCGACGACCGCTCGCCGGAATTCGTCGAGCGCCCATTGGCCCTTCCACGGATCCACCGACGCGAAACCGATGAACACATCGGGATGTCGCGCGACACAGTCGGCGATGAAGTCGTTCGTCACACGCGGCAGTCCCATCGCGGTCTCGGCATCCCAGCCGAACAGCACGGCGATGACGTCGTCGGCGATGAACTCGGCCGCCATGTCGTCGACACTTCGGACCGCTATCTCGGTGCGGAAATGGCGCTCGGTCGCTTCCTTCAGCTCACCCAGACCGTCGACGAGCCACTCGCGCGTCGACGGATGGACGTGCATGTCGATCGCTTGGACGCCCATGACGGCTCAAGAGCCGTCATCGGCGTCGGGGAGTCCGCTGCCGTTGCCCTTGTAGGGCTTGTAGCCGCGGTTGCGCGCCTCGGCGAGCGTGTCCGGTGCGAACCCGATGTACGTCTCGGCCTGTAGCAACTCGTCGGCGAGCGAGGAGTCGTCGAGCTTGTCGATGTCGTAGACGGTCTGGGTGCGCTTGTCACCTACCCAGCGGTAGTCCTGGAAGCGAGTGAGGCGATCCATGGTGCTGAGCTTACGGTGCGGACTCGGCCGGCCAGAACGGGACCCGAACGCGGCGAGGGGAGCCCGAAGGCTCCCCTCGAACGTTCTGCTGGGATGGACCGGACAACGCTTCTACTGCCGGAAGGGACCAAGTCCCGGCCGAGGTCCGGCGGTGGTCTGGTTGGATTCCACCAGGTGGTCCAGCAACGAGCTGCGCCGACAGGCGAAGCTCTGACCGACTAGCGGCCAGCCACCTCCAGGGTCCCACAACAACTGTCATTCATCAGCTGGACCACCTCCTTTCTCTGGTGCGATCAGAATAGGACAGGGGTCAAGGGGAGTGGCGGGTTTTCCGGCGCCGCGTTCAGCGGTCCGCCTCGCCGGGGTCCCGGGGCTCTGGCACCTCGCCCCCGATCGCGCCGATCGCCCGCAGGTAGTGCTGTTCGGCCTCGAGCACCTGGAAGACATGGACGTCGTCGAGCTCGATCCCCGCGTCGTTCGCTCGCCCGATCACGTAGGCCACGCCTTCGTCGTCATCGGTGATGATCGGTCCCGACGGCGGCTCGTCGAGCTCCTGGTCGCTGCGCCCGGCCACGCCCTTGGTCTCGAGGTAGTCGAGGTGCCACCCGACGATGTCGGCGACCTCGTCGTAGCTCAGAACGGCCGTGGCGTCGCCGGGGAGGCGGGTGGCGATGTATTGCACGGCCTCGGCGAGGTCGAACACCGACCTCCTGGACTGGCCGGCCAGGCGTCCGGTCACCGCCCCGACGGCGACGAGGCCGATGACCACCACCACGAGCGCAGCGATCACCACGAAGAAGACGAACACGGCCCGAGCCTAGGGCTGCCCCGGACCGGCGCCGGCTCACGACCTGGTCAGCGAGCCAATTCGACCCCATCGAAGCTTCAGTCATCCGGATGGGCGATCGCCTCCGTAAACGCTCCGACTGTATTAGTACTAAATAGGAGGTTTTTGGAATGCGCAAGACCAGAACGGCTGTGGCCGTCGCCTTGATCGGAGCGGCGGCGTTGACCGCCGCCGCGTGCTCGGACGACGCGGAGACGTCGACAACGGCCGGCCCGACCAGCACGACGGCGGCCCCCACCACCGCTCCTCCGATCGGCGAAGCCATGACCACCGACACGATCGTCGACGTCGCGGTGAGCAACCCCGACTTCTCGACACTGGTGAGCGCGGTGCGAGCAGCAGGTCTCGCCGAGACGCTGAACGGCGAAGGCCCCTTCACCGTGTTCGCGCCGACGAACGACGCCTTCGCCAAGATCCCGGCCGCCACGCTGCAGAGCCTGCTCGAGCCGGCCAACCAGGCCACACTGACGAAGATCCTCACTTACCACGTCGTCGCCGCGCAGGTCATGGCCGCCGACGTCGCACCGGGTGAGGTCGTCACCGTCGAAGGCCAGCCTTTCACGATCGAGGTCGACGGCACAGACGTCTACATCGTCGACGGCAAGGGCGGACGTGCCCAGGTCGTCTCCACCGACGTCGAGGCCTCCAATGGCGTGATCCACGTGATCGACGCCGTGCTCATCCCGGCAGACGTCACCGTTTGATCGCGGCGCACTCGTTCAGACAGAACGGCAACCGGCGACGACCTTCAGGTCGTCGCCGGTTCGCGTTGTCGATCGATTGCTCTGGTACCGACGCGCTCAGATACCGATGCGTTGGGCGAGGAGCTCGCGGTGGTAGGTGGGATCGCCGAACAACAGCTCGGAGCTCTTGGCCCGTTTGAAGTAGAGGTGCGCCGGGTGCTCCCAGGTGAACCCGATGCCACCGTGGATCTGGATGTTCTCGGCCGCCGCGTGGAAGTACGCATCCGAGCAGTACGCCTTGGCGAGACTCGCCACCGCGGGCAGCTCGTCGTTCATCTCCGACGCGCACCAGCCGGCGTAATACGCCGCCGACTTGGCCGACTCGACCTCGAGCAACATGTCGGCGCACTTGTGCTTGATCGCCTGGAACGAACCGATAGGCCGGCCGAACTGCACGCGCACCTTCGCGTACTCGACCGACATGTCGAGGCAACGTTGCGCCCCTCCGACCTGTTCGGCCGCCAGTGCCACTGCGGCCAGATCGAGCACCGTCGACAGCACGTCCCAGCCCTTGCCCTCTTCGCCGATCAGGCGACCGTCGACGCCGTCGAACTCGAGCTTGGCCTGCTTGCGCGTCTGGTCCATGGTCGCCAGCGGTGTACGGGTGAGGCCCGACGCGTCGCTGTTCACCGCGAACAGCGAAACGCCTTTCGGCGTGCGGGCGGCGACGATGATCAGGTCGGCCGTGTGGCCGTCGAGCACGAACATCTTCGTACCGCTCAACTTCCAATCAGATCCGGAACCGGCGGCCGTCGCTTCGATGCCCGACTCGTCCCACTTGCCGCTGGGCTCGGTGAAAGCGAGCGTCGCGATGGTCTCGCCCGACGCGATCGCCGGCAGGTACTCCTTCTTGGCACTGTCGTCGCCGGACTGCAGCAACGTATTGGCCGCCAGCACCACCGTGGAGAAGTAGGGCGCGCACACGAGCGTCTTGCCCATCTCTTCCAGCACGACGATGAGCTCGACGTAGCCGAAACCTTGACCGCCGTACTCCTCGGGAATCGTGAGGCTTTGCAGACCGAGCTGCTCGGCCATCTGCTTCCAGACGTCGGGATCGAAGCCGCGCTCCGTCTCCATCTGTTCGCGCACGGCGGCTTCGGCCGACTTCGCTTCGAGGAACTGGCGGACGACGTTGCGGAGCTCTTCCTGCTCCTCGCTGAAGGCGAAGTTCACTGCTCTTGGCCCCTTTGCTGCGGATCTACCGGCCTGCCGGTCCGGTGCTGGCTGGGCATCATTCTTACTAGACCGAACGGTCAAGAACCATTCCGCGGCGACCGACTTCTTACAGTGTGACCGCCATGACCACCTTGGACCGCAGCCCCGCCGCGGCCCCGAGTCGTGCGGGGGCGGGCACCGGCTGGTGGGCCGTCCTGTTGGTGCTGCTGGCCCTGGCGCCCATCGGGGTCTCGACCTTGTTCGGGGCCTTCGGACTGGTCCGCAACGACGACTGGGCCTGGGCCGAGATCCTCTGGAGATGGACCGACACGGGGACGCTGCGGTTGAACGGGTGGCCCTCGATGTTCCTGATCGGTCAGCTCGTGATGGCGTGGCCCGTGGGACGGCTGTTCCCCGACTCGCTCGCCGCCCTCGAGCTCTTCACGATCGCGACGGGGATCATCGGAGTCCTCGCCTCGTACTGGACGCTGCGACAGCTACTGCCGGCGAGTCGAGCCGCCCTGTCGACCGCCTTGATGTTGCTCAGCCCTCTCTACGCACCGCTCGCAATGTCGTTCATGACCGATGTTCCCGCCTTCGCGGCCCAAGCCAGTTGTCTCGCCCTCGGCGTGCGCGCCCTGCACGCGCAGACGGCACCGCGATTGATGCTGTGGGCCAGCGCCGCCTTCTCACTCGGGATCGTGGGATTCACTGTCCGCGAATACGCGATCGTCGCCCCCGCGGCACTTGGTCTCGTACTCGTCGTTCGTTCTTTGGCGCGCCGTGCCCGCGACGAACTGTTCGCCGTCGCTCTGCCCGGCGCGGCCGCTCTGGCGGTCGCATTCGGGGTGCTGTCGTTGCGTTTGGGCATGTCTGGCAGCTTGACGTTCAAACCGTCGCTGGCCTCGGCCGTAGATGGATTCGGCGCTCACTTCGGACGGTCCGTGTTGTACACGGTCGTCACACTTGCCTTCCTCGTGCTGCCTGCCTTCGTCTTCGTGCCCGTGCGATCGTGGATCCAGCGGATCGGAGCACGGCGGTGGAGCACGGTCGCGGCCATCGGGGTCCTCGCCGCCATGATGGTCGGTGTGTTGGGAGGATGGCGCTGGTCTCCTCCCATCCTGAGCCCGTACCTCGACGAGCGCGGCACCTTCGGCACCGACGTCGTGCCGGGCGCACGGGCCACTCTGATGCCGGATCTGGGGTTCAAGGTTCTGCTCGTCGTGGTTCTCGCGGCCAGTGTCTTGTTGGTTGCGGTCCTGGCCGCATCGACAGCCCGGGTGATCGGACCTGCGACGCACCGACGAGCGACGTTGTCCGACCTCGACACTCGCGCTCTCCTCGTGATGTTCGTCCTGGGTTCGGTCGCGGCTGTCGTCGTGGTCGGGACCTTCGACCTACCGATCTTCGATCGCTATCTGCTCGTCGTGAGTCCCTTCGCGGCCGGCCTCGTTCTCGACAGCTCGTCGACGGCCACCGTGACCACCCACGCGCGTCGACTCGCGCAGTGGGCTGCGGTCGGCGCCTTCGCCTTGCTCGGTCTCGCGTGGACGACCGACTCGGCCGCGTTCGACGCGGCTCGATGGGAGGCTGGAAGCGCGGCGGTCGCGCTCGGAGTGCCCGCGGACCGGATCGATGCCGGCTTCGAGTGGCGCAACAATTTTCGAGCGCCTGGCGCGATCGTCCTGGCGCCGTCGCAACCGGATCCCGACGCGTGTGTGGTGCTGCGCGTGCAGACCCCGGACGAGGCGATGCCCGCCAGTCCGACCGTCAGCGTGCCGTGGAGCTCACTGTTCGGCCTACGCGGATGGGTCGTCGGCACGCCGGTCGATCGACCGGATTGTCCCCCACTGCCATAGCCTGAGGCCCATGACCACGCTGCACTACGAGGACGAACAGGCCGAGATCCACAAACTCGTCGTGGGACCGATGGACAACAACGTGTTCGTCCTGCGATGCAAGCTGACTGGCGAGGCCGCTCTCATCGACGCGGCCAACGAGCACGAGAAGCTCCTCGACTTGTGCAAGCGACTCAACGTTCGCATCGTGTACGAGACGCACGGTCACTGGGATCACATCCAGGCCGTACCGGCGGTACGTGACGCTGGCTATGACGTCGGCGTCACCGCGGCCGACGCGGACATGCTCGACAGCTACGACTTCGTCCTCGACGACGACGCGGTGCTCGAGGTCGGTCGTTTGCGGTTGCACACGATCCTCACACCGGGGCACACCCCAGGTTCGATCTGCTTTCGTCTCGAAGGCTCGCCGGTCGTGTTCAGCGGTGACACGTTGTTCCCGGGGGGACCCGGCAACACCACCTTCGAAGGCGGGGACTTCGACACGATCATTCGATCCATCGACACGAAGCTGTTTCCGTTGCCGGGCGACACGATCGTCCTCCCCGGTCACGGTGACGACACCACGATCCGAAACGAGCAACCGCACCTGCAGGAGTGGATCGACCGCGGCTGGTGACGCACTCGTGGTCGTGCGACTCAGGTCACCGCGCTTCCCATGACTCTGGCTTGGCAACGAGTGCCTCGACACCGCGCGGGAGCCGCCCTTTCACGACATCAGCCAGCGTCACGACATCCAACACCGATCGCAGTGCCGCCCGGGTCGCGATCCACACTTCCTGCAGGGACCCCGTGCCGTCGGGATAATTCAACGCCTCAGGCCGCTCTCCGCGCACGTTCGCGAGCGGCCCCTCGACGGCGCGAATGATTTCCGCCAGCGACACCTCGGTGGCCGGCCGGCCGAGCCAGTAGCCGCCCTCCGCGCCGCGTTGGCTGCGGACGATCCCCGCTTGACGCAGCTCGCTGAGAATGTTCTCGAGGTACTTCACGGGAATCTGCTGCGCCCGCGCGATCTGTTCGCCCTTCTGCGGCCCGGAATCCTGCGCCGACGCCTCGGCCAACAGGATCGCCGCCCGAACCGCGTAGTCGACCTTCGCAGTCACCCGCATGGCCGCATTCTTGCCTACGGTGGCCCGCGTGGCTGGACCCGCCCTCCCCGCCGACGAGCGACCGATCGACAACACGCCCGTACACACGCCCGACCTCCCGCCCACGCCGATCCGCGACCGCAACATTCCGGCGGAGGCGTGGGTCGAGGCGCCGCCGGAGCTCGTGGCCCTGGGCGACGACATCGGCCGGCCGGTGCCGACCTACAAACGCCGGATCGGCCGTTGGCTTCTCTGGCGAGCCGGGCCGGCCTCCCGAGCCGACGCTCGCTACCTCGCCATCGACGCCGACGACCTCACGCGGCAGTTCTCGTTTCGGCTCGATCCAGCGGGAAATGGCACGGGGATCGGACCGAGCGGTCATCGCCACGACCGATTCCGGGCCTGGAAGCAGGACTTGGCCGCCCACGGCTGACAACCCTTGATTAGCACTACGGCCGTAGTGCTAATCGAGACCGGCGCGTAGAATGCCCGCATGGCTGTCCCGCTGTTCGAGATCCAGGATCTGCACGCAGCGCCGGTGATCGACGGCACGCCGGCTTCCGTCGAGATCCTTCGAGGCGTCGACCTCACGATCGGAGCCGGAGAGATCCATGCCCTCATGGGCCCCAACGGCTCGGGCAAGTCCACGCTGGCATCGGCGCTACTCGGCAGCCCCGAGTACGAAATCACACGCGGTCGCTTGCTCTTCAACGGCGACGACATCACCGCCTGGGGACCTGACATCCGTGGCAAAGCCGGGATGTTCCTCGCGTTCCAGTACCCACAAGAGGTCGCCGGGGTGTCGGTACTGAACTTCTTGCGACAAGCCCTGTCTGCCCGCAAGGGAATCGACCTCTCGATGCTCGAGTTGCGACTCTCGATCATGGAGTGGATGGAGCGGCTCGACATGGATCCATCCTTTGCCGATCGGTACCTGAACGAAGGGTTCTCCGGCGGAGAGAAGAAGCGCAACGAGATCCTGCAGATGGCCATCCTCGAACCCGAGATCGCGATCCTCGACGAGACCGACTCAGGTCTCGATATCGACGCGCTGAAGGTCGTCGCCAAAGGCGTGCAAGAGGTTCGCAAGGTTCGGCCGCAACTCGGTGTGCTCACCATCACGCACTACCAACGGCTGTTGCGCTACCTCGAGCCGGACCGGGTGCACATTCTCATCGACGGTCGTATCGTCGAAAGCGGCGGTCCCGAACTGGCTGAACGCCTCGAAGCCGGAGGATACGACGCATGGCGATGACCTCCTCGTCGACGCTCGACGTTGCCGCGATCAAGCGCGACTTTCCGCTACTGATGAAGGCCACGCAGCGCGACAAGCCCATCGTCTACCTCGACTCGGCATCGTCGTCGCAGAAGCCGCAACAGGTTCTCGACGCCATGGACGACCTGTACGAGACCACCTACGCAAACGTCCACCGTGGTGTCTACGAGCTCGGCGCCGAGACCACCGAGCGCTACGAGGGTGCCCGCGCGTCAGTCGCCCGGTTCATCGGGGCTGGGTCCGACCGCGAGATCATCTTCACCAAGAACGTCACCGAGGCAATCAACTTGGTTGCTTACACCTGGGGCCGTGCGAACCTTCACGAGGGTGACGTCGTCGTGCTGTCACACCTGGAGCATCACGCGAATGTCGTTCCCTGGCTGATGCTGCAGCAGGAACGTGGCATCGAGCTTCGGTGGATTCCCCTGGCCGACGACTTCACGCTCGATGTCTCCGGCCTCGATCGCCTCGTCGACGGAGCCAAGCTGGTGGGCGTGTCGGCGATGTCGAACGTGCTCGGCACGCTGACCCCCGTGCGCCAGATCGCCGACGCGGCGCACGCGGCCGGCGCACTGTGCCTGGTCGACGCGGCCCAACGCGTGCCGCATCTCCCAACCGACCTCGCGGAGCTCGGCTGCGACTTCCTGGGTTTCACCGGGCACAAGATGCTCGGCCCCACCGGCGTCGGTGTGCTCTGGGCCCGACCCGAGCTCCTCGACGCCATGCCCCCGTTCCTCGGTGGTGGCGAGATGATCCGCGATGTCCGTCTCGACGGCTTCACCACGAACGAGGTGCCTTGGAAGTTCGAGGCCGGTACACCGCCGATCGCCGAGGCGGTCGGGCTCGCGCGGGCGATCGAGTACCTGGAAGATCTCGGCATGGCGAACGTTCGAGCCCACGAGGTGCAGATCACGGAGTATGCGCTGCGCGTTCTGAAGGAGCGGTTCGGGGATCAGCTCACCATTCACGGCCCCACCGACGTAGCGGTGCGGGGCGGGGTGATCTCTCTCTCGTTCCAAGACGTCCATCCCCACGACGTGAGCCAGGTGCTCGATCAGCACGGAGTGTGCGTCCGAGCCGGCCACCACTGCGCCAAGCCCCTCATGCGACTGCTCGGCGTCCCCGCCACCGCGCGAGCGTCGATCTATCTGTACAACGACGAGACCGACATCGACGCATTGGCCGACGCGCTGGAAGACGCAGCAGAATTCTTCATGATCTGATGCGAGACCGAAGCGCCGACACAGGAGATAGCTGACTCAGATGCCCGGGCTGGAAGATCTTTACCGAGAGATCATCCTCGACCACTACCGGAATCCGCGGAACCGGGGCGAGCTCGACGTACCGCCCGCGCACCGTGTCGAGGGGTTCAATCCGCTGTGCGGGGACGAGATCATCGTGTTCCTCGATGTGAACGACGCCGGGCACGTCGACGACATCCGCATCGCCGGCCAAGGATGCTCGATCAGCCAATCGTCGGCTTCGATGATGGCCGCGGCGGTGAAGGGCAAGACGATCGACGAGGTTCGCGACCTCACCAAGGCCTTCAAGGCCATGATGTCGATCCACGAGAGCGCCCTCGACGGCGACGGCGAGGACGGGGCACCCGAACCCGACGACATTCCCGACGTGAAGCTCGGCGACCTCGAGGCCCTGCGCGGCGTCGTGAAATTCCCGGTTCGCATCAAGTGCGCGACCTTGGCCTGGAACACGCTCGGCCAAGGCATCGACGAGGTCGAGGCCGAACCGACGAGCTGACGGCCGCACAGCCTCTAAGGTCATGGCCGAGATCTGAGGGGGATGCATGCACGTACCGCTGACCGTCGGTGACTTTCTCCAGCGGGCCTCGATCGTTTATGGCGATCGCGTGGGGATCGTCGACGAACCCGAACAGCCGGCGCCCACGCTGGCATCGCTCACGTACAACCGAGTCCACGAATTGGCGCGAGCCCAGGCTGCCAAGCTCGACGAGATGGGCATCGACCGGGGCGAGCGGGTCGCCATCGTCTCGCAGAACTCGGCGCGATTGTTCATCGGGTTCTTCGGTGTGAGCGGCTTCGGTCGCGTGTACGTGCCGATCAACTTCCGCCTGCAGGCCGACGAGATCGACTTCATCGTCGACCACAGCGGTGCCTCCGTATTGCTCGTCGATCCCGAGCTCGAAGGCGATTTGCGTGGTGTCGACTGCAAGCACAAGTTCGTGCTGGGTCGAGACGACGCTGATCTCTATCTCGGGGGCACCGAGCCGCAACGCTGGGACGCCGACGAGGAAGCCACCGCGACCATCAACTACACGAGCGGCACAACCGCCCGCCCGAAGGGCGTGCAGATCACCCATCGCAACCTGTGGCTGAACTCGGCGATCTTCGGGTGGCAGGCGGGCGTGAGCGATCGCGACGTCTATCTCCACACGCTGCCGATGTTCCACGCCAACGGCTGGGGCATGGGACATGCCGTCACGGGCATGGGGGCCGAACACGTCGTGCTTCGCAAGGTCGACGGAGCCGAGATCCTGCGCCGGGTCGATCGGCACGGCGTCACGCTGATGTGTGGCGCGCCGGCAGTCGTGGCGATGGTTCTCGACGCCGCGGCGGAGTGGGACGGTCCCATCCCTGGACAAGGGCGCACGCGGATCGTCGTGGCAGGCGCACCGCCACCTACGCGCACCATCGAGCGCGTCGAGACCGAGCTCGGTTGGGAGTTCATCCAGATATATGGCCTCACCGAAACGTCACCGTTGCTCACGATGAACCGTGCCAGGGCCGAGTGGGACGAGCTCGTGCCCGAGGAGCGAGCGCAGCGACTCGGCCGCACCGGCGTACCCGCGTTGGGTGTGCAGCTCCGCGTAGACGGACAGGGCGAGGTACTCGCTCGCTCGAACCATGTCCTGGCGAGCTATTGGGAGCAACCAGACGCAACGGCCGCGACGATCGTCGACGGTTGGTTCCACACTGGTGACGGTGGAGCGATCGACGAAGACGGTTACCTTTCGATCTCTGACCGCAAGAAGGACGTGATCATCTCGGGCGGTGAGAACGTCTCGTCGATCGAGGTCGAGGACCGATTGTTCTCACATCCGGCCGTCGCCGAAGTCGCCGTGATCGGGGTGCCCGACGCCAAATGGGGCGAAACCGTCAAGGCGCTCGTCGTTCTCTCGCCCGGTGCCCGTGCCACCGAAGCCGAGCTCGTGGAGTGGTGCCGCGACAAACTGGCGCACTACAAGTGCCCGACCTCAGTCGAGTTCCGTGACGTCCTGGCGCGCACATCGACGGGCAAGTTGCAGAAGTTCAAGCTTCGCTCGCCGTATTGGGAGGGTCGCGACCGTCAGGTCAACTGATCCGGCAGGCGGGCGTGGAACCGGGCAACCGATGACGGAACCGGGCCACGAGCGCATAAACACCCGCGGCGACGCAGCTCGAGGGCGGGATCAAGCACATGCGTCCGAGCACCGGCCACGGACGACGGCAAGCGAGCAGCGCGTGCCCGACGGCGCGATGGCCCCGGTGCCGTTCGCCCGCTTCGTCGATCCAGTACGCGGCGGTACGCACCTCGGCTTCGGTGAGTCCCACGCGCTCGAGATCGAGGCGTTGCCACGGCACTACGACAACCGTGGGTGCAAGCCGCTGCTCCATCCATCTGGCTGACGAGGTACAAAAGGAGCAATCGCCATCGAAGACGAGCTGTGGTGATGTCGCGTCGCCCGCTTCCGGCATCAACTGACCCTCAGGTGGCGGCGCTGGCGCCGGCGGCCAACTCGAAGCACCGCGGCGTTATCCCCCCGGCGGCGTGGCTCGAGATGTCGAGGGTCACCGTGTTCCACGAGTTCGACCAGTCCGGATGGTGATCGAGCTTCTCGGCCAGCAACGCAACCCGGGTCATGAAGGCGAAGGCCTCGCTGAAGTTCTTGAACTTCAGCTCGCGGTGCAGCGCGCCGTCTCGTAGCTCCCACCCGGGTACGTCGACCATTCGCGCCTGTACTTCCTCGGCACTCAGCGCGGCGTCAGCCATCGGCGCTCATCGTACCGAGCTTCTGGGTATCAGGACGGTTGTCGGAGCAACCGGTTTGATACCCAGAACGAGGGTTGGGGCAAGACGTCACCGGGCGAAGGGGTCGGCGAAGGGATCCATTTCGGCGGCCGGCGCGCGGCCGTCGTCATCGCTTTGCTCCCCGTACTCGGCGTACCCGCTCTGCTCGAGC
>Ga0299914_10000601_pt1 | contig 21983 bp, 26 predicted proteins | sample RVTome_10_FD_201361 | JGI IMG/M metagenome (GOLD analysis project Ga0299914, IMG submission 201361) | Soil microbial communities from uranium-contaminated site in the Upper Colorado River Basin, Wyoming, United States - RVT153D57 (version 2) ...
ATCAGCCATCACGAAGTTGTGAGCCACACCCACCATGATCCCCACCACCGCGAATCCCGGGCGCGATAGTCAGGATTCGTGCGACAGCCTCCTGGGACTGGTTTCTAGGGTTCGAGCTCCGAGCCTCCGCTTCCGCATCCCATAGACTCATCCCATCTCGGCCAGGAGCTGCTCGTGTGGAGGCTTGGCAGTCGCGCTCGGCAGCGGACGGGCGTGGCGTGCTCAATCACCGATCATCCCGCGGTCGCTTGGGCCAACGCTCGCATCGGGTCGACGACTCTCACTGCGTGGTCCGCTGTAGCGGTTGCTACGAGCAGATCGGCGACGTCCTGCGACTCGAGGTTGGTTCGAGCAAGCAGCATCCCAGCCAGGCCCGCCACCAAACCGGCTGACACCGAGCTGCCACTGATGCGGCCGACCTCGGGCTGGTTCTCCTCCCCGATGCGGACCAGGGACAACACATCGTCGCCGGGTGCGGCCAGGTCGACACCGGGACCGTGGTTCGACGCCGCGGCCAGTTGACCCGTCCGGTCGAGGAATGCCACCGAAGTGACGTCGGGGAGTGATCCGGGCCACTCCGCCCCGGCCCGCCCGTTGTTGCCTGCGCCGACGACCACGAAGGTAGAGCCGCTGGCGCGCCGCAGGAGTTGGTCGATGTCGCGATCCCCGGGGCCGCCGGCAACCCCCAACAGGATCACGGCTGGCTCCCATCGCAGCGCCGCAACTAGGCCGTCGCGAATGCTGCGGGCGTCGGCCACCGCGTTGCGATTTGTGACGATGATGGGATAAATCCGAGCCTCAGGCTCCATGGCCAAGACGTGACCGAGCTCGGCCGCACCGATGGGATGGTCGGCCTCGACCTCAGCGCCCCGAGCGATGTATGGCTGGTCGATCTGCCCCCGGAAGGCGGGAAACCCCATCACGAGCACACCGGGGCTCACGCCGACGATTGCGACGCGAACCCCGCGGCTCGGACGGTCACGGCTCACCACATGAGCCTGGCCTAGACCGCTCTTGTCATACGCGTCCTGGGCTCGTATGCGCTCCAGGGCGTCCGACTGCGACGACGCCATCGAGAGGTCTGGGATAGTCACAGTTACGGTTGGCGGCTTCGTCTCGGCAGCCGCCAAGTTGAACGTTGGGTTGAACGCCAACGATTGGTTCGCCTGGAGGCTCGAGATCTGGGTGGACATCACGGCCTGCAGCGTCGCGACGGCATCCCGCGTGGCGCTGGCCTCGTCACGAGCGGTCTGCGCCGCTGCCTTGGCCTCCCTGACCTCCCGTTTGAGTGTGAAGCCGAAACCGGACACCTCATTGAAGAAGACCCCGGCGAGGGCCAACAGCACCACCCCCGCCCCCACGACGAGCGGGTCTGTTACCTCCAGACTTCGACACACCTCTACAGGACCGGGGTCGTCGCCCGCCGTGGCCAGTTGCTCCTCGCACACCTCGAACGTGAGGAACAAAATCGACAGGGCCACAACGATCACTGCTGCGGCCACGCCTGCGAGCCACCGCACCCGAGAAGTATCGCATCCCACGCCGCGCTCGATCTTGGAGAAGGCACGTAGCCGTACCCCGTAGAGGTTCAGTGGGGGTCTCTGCGTGGCCGAGTGGGGTGGTGGCGCGGGGTCCCGAAGATCCGCCGACTGGAGTTGCGGTCGTCGTCAGGTCAGGGCGAGCAGTTGCCTTGGGCGTCGCGGCCGGCCAGTCGGTGCAGGGTTGTCATCAGATGGTCGTCGGGCCCGTCGCCGAAGACCTCGTCGTCGACTGCTTCTACGAGCTTGACGGCGCGGCGGGCGAGGTTGGCGCCGCGCCTGGCGGTGCGCAGGCGCTTGACGCGGGCGTCGACACCGTCGGGGGCTCGGACCAAGAGCCCTCATTTCTCGAGGGTGCGCACCACCTGGGAGGTCATCATCTCGTCGGTGCCGGCGTCGTCGGCCAGTTCCCGTTGGGATGGTGGGCCGTCGTGTAGCTGCAGTCATGGCGTCCCGGCGAGGAGGACGAACTGGGCGTGGGTGAGGTCGACGCCACCCAGCACCGCGGAGACGACGCGCTGCCAGCGCAGGGTGGCGTGCCAGAGCAGGAAACCGGGTCGCTCCCAGGCTGATCGCTCGGGCGGCCAGAGCCTTGGCGGCGGCGGGATCGTCAAAGGAACCCGCGTACGCCACCTCCACCGTGGGCATCAGGGTTGACCGAGGCCAGTCCCTGCTCGAAACCACGCAGGAAGCGCACCACAGGCGGGATCTCCAAGCCGCCAGCGAAGCCGATCTGGTTCGACGCGGTGGTCATCCCGGCGATGATCCCACCCAGATATGCACCCTCCTGGAACTGTAGTGGTAGAGCACCGAGCCACCGTCAGAATAGTGCAGTTCCTGCACTCAAGTGAAGCTCCTGCAGTATACTGTAGACATCGATGTGGCCCGGCCGATCTCGAGCGTGATCCCCAGCCTCGACGGGGTGGTATTGGGGGCTCTGGCCGGGACGACGGATCCCCTGACCCTGTCGTCGGTGCATCGCCTGGCTGGGGCGGGATCCCTGAGCGGGGTCCGGCGGGTGTTGCTGCGCCTGGTCGGCGCGGGAGTCGTCTGTGCGGTGCCGGGGGGCTATGTCCTCAACAGGGAGCACGTTGCGTTCGGGCCGATCGTGTCCCTGTCCCAGCTGTGGCGTGAGGTGTTCGATCGCATTCGGGTGGAGGTGAGCGGGTGGGGGACACCCCCGCTGCTGGTGGGGGTGTATGGCCCGGCCGCACGTCGCGATGGCGACGACACGAGCGACATAGACCTGCTGGTGATATCGGACGGGGTGGAGGCAGCCGACCAAGCGGTGGAGCTCGCCAGCTGGGTGGAGCGCTGGACGGGCAACCAGACGCACGTCACGGTGGTCTCGGTGGCAGACCTGCGAAGGATGGGTAGGGCTGGCGAGGCGATCCTGGGCGAGTGGGAACGTGATCTTGTCGTCATCGCTGGCAGCCGCGACGGTCTCAAGGCGGCGGGCTGATGGCCCCCAAGGGAGTGCGGACGTCGACGTGCACGCCCCAAGACGCCCGCTCGCGGCTGCGGCAGGCCGAGGCGTTCGTGATGGCGGCCGACTTGGTGCTCAGCGACGACACCGACACGGCTACTCCCGGTGTCGCTGCTGCGCTTGCCGTTCTGGCCGGCATCGCCGCGTCGGACGCAGCCTGTTGCGTCAAGCTCGGGAGGCGACCGCGCGGGCAACACCACCGCGACGCCGTCGACCTGGTCGCAACGGTGGTCCCACACGGAGACGCGATGGGCAAGGACCTCGCCCGGCTTCTGGTTGCCAAGGACGAATCCCACCACGGACACCCTCGTTGACCGCTCGAAGGCCAGAAGGCTGGTTCGCTACGAAAGCCGGATCGTCGAACGGGCCGCGGACGTGCTCGCCACGTAGACCGCGACACGGTTCGGGCGCGACCAGGCCGGCCTTAGAGGACTCCCCGGCCTGTGAACGTGGGCGGGAGGGATCCGGCAAGCGGGCCGCCACTTCCTCGACGTCGGCTGACCGGGTCAGGACACCGATCCCTATCCCATCCGCCATCCCATCTACTGCTCGGATTGGCCCGGATTCACCGGACTCCGCCGGACCAGAAGGCCCGAGAGGTCAAGCGCCGGACGGATCTCACCGCCTTCACACGGCAGAGGTCGAAGGTTCGAGTCCCCCATCCCACACCGAGAGGCCCAATGCTCGTGAGGGTTTCTCGGGACCCGAACGGCATCGGCGGCGGGTCGCCCGAACAGGTGTCATCCCATCCTTTGTGGCGACCGACCGCCAGGCTGTGGTGATATCGTTAGATAGCACGGAGGTGAGGTGATGACCGACATCCTCATTCGCGATGTCCCCGACGATGTGGTTGCGGCGATCGACGCCAAGGCGCAGCGGGCCGGCCTGTCGCGGACGGAGTACCTCCGTCGGGCGCTGTCCCGGGAACGGAGCGATGACGTGGGCGCGGTGACCGTCGAGGATCTGGCGCGCTTCGCCGAGACGTTCGTGGATCTCGGCGACCCAGAGGTCATCCGTCGAGCCTGGTCGTGACGACGTGGCTGATCGACAAGTCGGCGCTGGTGCGGCTGTCGGACAGCCCTGAAGCGACCGAGTGGGCTACGAGGATCCAGCGAGGTGTGGTGCGCATCACGACGCTGACCCGCCTCGAGGTCGGCTACTCGGCGCGTTCGGCGGCAGAGCTCGCCGCTGGCCTCGGCGGGCCGCCGCTGGCGTCGATGCCGGTCGAGTACCTGACTCGCTCGATCGAGGATCGGGCGGTGGCGGTGCAGGTTGCGCTGGCGGAGCGTGGTCACCATCGCGGTCCGTCGATTCCCGACCTGCTGATCGCCGCGACGGCCGAACTGGCCCGTCTCACCGTCCTGCATGTCGACAAGGACTTCGAGCTCGTCGCCGAGGTGACTGGCCAGCCTGTCGAGCGGCTGATGGTCGGCTGAGCCCACCTGGGTCGCCGTCCTGGGCGGCGCCGAGGTGGCGGACTCTCATCCCATCCATCTACTGCTCGGACTGGCCCAGATTTGCCGGACTCCACCGGACGGGAGAGGCTGAGAAATCAAGGCCCGGACGGATCTCACCGCCTTCACACGGCAGAGGTCACAGGTTCAAGTCCTGTATCGCCCGCCGCGAACTTTGAGGGGCGGAGTCCTACTGGAGCGGCAGGAGCTCGACGTCATATGCGATGAACCGTGTGTCGACAGTGACCACGGTGAGGTTCTCAGCGTGAGATTGGGCGATCAGCATCCGGTCGAAGGGATCGGCGTGATGCGGTGGGAGCTCGCCTGCAGCCATCGCATGGGCGGAGGTCATCGAGAGTTCCTCGAAGTCGTTCGCCTCGAGCACCTCGAGGAGATCGTCAGGAGCGTCGAGACGACCCGCAGCCTTCTTGATGGCGATCTCCCAGACGGACGCAGCTGAGACGAACACCTCGGTCTCCCCCTCGGCGATGGCGTCGGCTGCCGACAAGGGCAGGTTGGGATCATCGGCCAGCCACCACAGCAGGATGTGGGTGTCCACCAGGAGGCTCACTCGACCTCCCCACGGAAGGCGGCCGCCACGACCTCGGGGATTTGCTCGAAGTCGGGGTGGATCGTCACACGTCCGGCCCATGCCCCTGGGGTTCGACGGCGTGCCGGTCGGGGGTTGACGAGGCGCGCAACGACCCGACCGGCGCGTGCGATCTCGACCTCGTCGGTCTCGCCGCGCTCGAGCGCAGCTACCAACCTGGAGAGGTTGGTCTTCGCATCGTGCATGTTCACTCGCACATACTCACTCTAGCTAAGTTAGCTAGATCTCGCACGGCTCGATTTGTCGAGCGGGGGAGCGAACCGTGACTGCTGCCGGGCTCAGGCTCGATCACCCGGCCATCGGGAATATCAGGATGCCGATCGCCATCCCATCCACCATCCCATCTACTTGCTCGGACGGGCTCGGAACCGCCGGAATCCACCGGACCAGAGAGCCCGAGACATCAAGGGCCGGACGGACTTCACCGCCTTCACACGGCAGAGGTCGAGGGTTCGAGTCCCCCATCGCCCGAATCGGAGGTCGCCTTGTCGGGCAAGCCACTGCAGGTCGTCGACGGCGAGTACCGCCGGGCCACGCACAGACAGCGTCCGCACCCGTCGAGTGCCGCCAGCCCGACGGCCAGGGCATCGGGGGTCACCTCACCAGGCTCGACCAGCCGCAGCATTACCTCCAAGGCCTGTCGGCACGGCCAGCGACGGCAGCACCTGATCCAGGACCGGGCCGATGAGCTCCGACAACCCTGCGAACGACAACGACGCCTCCGCATCGATCCCCCGGCACGCCGGAACGGCCCCGGCATCGACCTCGGCCGCGCCTGCACCGCCGCCCGCCACCGCGTCGTCTTGCCGATCCCCGCCTCACCGGTCAGCAGCGACGCCGCGGACCGGGGCCGACTGTCCGGTCCTCGGCTGACACATCGGGGTCGCTGCAGCGGCCACGTGTGAGCGATCCAGGCCGGCACGAACTTGGTCTAGCGAGGCTTCGACCGCAGTGCCGACGAGATCGTCGATCACCTACCAGGAGATGTCCGCGTCAGCCCCCGCCTTCTCGGCAGGATCGATGCACACGCACCCGAGCAGCACGGACTCCTCGGCGTCGAAAGCCCGTATCTGAACGACTCATTGCGGGTCACCTCCAGGCGTGGCGGGCCAGGTCTTCGCGATCCTCTTCCTCGGTCGTCGTCGCCGGCGGCCAGCCCCACACCTCGCCATAGATCGACCAGAGCCGCCCGCGAGCCCATGACTGCGATCATGTCCAAGGCAGTGTCATCCGGGCCGATCGGGCGGAGGTGATGAGCCCCTGGGGGCAACGCCGCTCGGCCGGGAGCAACGAGCCCGGCGGGAAGCCACGCCATCGGAGCGACGCTACGGGCACTCCCCGACGCTGATCAGCGTCACCGGGATTCGCGGACAACGGTCGGGCAGGCGGAAGCGGAAGGCGGCGGCTGAGCTCCGGGACTCCACCCCATCACGGTCATCCCGATGCCGCGGGGCGGCTGCGCGGGGGTTCGTGTACCGGGGACCGGTCGGGACCGATGGCTGTTGGCTATGCCGGCTGGGGCTGAGCGCGGGTCGTGGTGATGATCGCCGACGCTTCGTCGGCTGTCATCGGGGGGCCGATCGGCCGGAGGTCGTGGGCTCCGGCGACGCGTGCCAGCTGGTCCATGGGCGGGAACGACGGGGTGGGCGGCGGCACGTGCTGGGTGGTGGGGGCGCCCAGTTCGCGAACGAAGTCGCGGAAGGTCGAGTTGTCGTGCATCACCAGGATCCGTGCCGGCTGGTTGCCCACGACGCGGAACGTGTGAGGGACACCGCGTGGCATGGACACCCAGTAGCCCGCTTCGATCAGGAACTCGTCGTCACCGCAACGGGCGGCCATCTGGCCTTGCAGGACATACCAGGTGTCGTCGAGGGTGTCGTGGATGTGCAGCGGGGGCGCGTGGCCGACCGGCAGCGTCATCTCCAAGACGATGCTGGCCATCTCCGTGGCGCGCCGGTGCTCGACGACCAGGGTGTCCAGGAACCACCAGGCCTCCGCCGACGCATTGTCGGGGCCGTCGATCACCGCTGCGTTCATGTCGTCCATCCCTTCTTGGTCACACCGTGCACTTCACCTACGGTCAGGTAACCTGACGAACACACCGTAAGGTACCCTGACCATCATGTCAAGCGAGAGTGGCGAGCGGAGCCGCTACATCGGCGCGTCGATGCGTCTGCTGTGGCAGTGGGTATGGGCCGAGAACTACGAGGGAGTGGTCCGGGCTGGGTACCACGATCTCAACCCGGCCCACGTCGGTCTCTTCCGGCACCCCACGCTGGACCGTCGGCGGCTGACCGACATCGCCCGGCAGATGCAGATCACCAAGCAATCCGTGCATGAGCTGGTCGGCCACCTCGAAGCGTGTGGCTATCTCGTCCGAGTGCCCGATCCGGCGGACCGCAGGGCCCGCATCGTGCAGCTCACGGCCAAGGGACGACGGCTGGAAGCCGTCATCCGAGCACAGGCCCGCCACGCCGAAGAACGGATCGCGGAGATCCTCGGACCCCACCGCTTCGCAGACATGCAGCAGGCACTCGAGGAGCTCATCACCGAGCTCACCCCGACCGACCCGGCATGAGGCTCTTCGAACATCGAAATGCCCGCCGCCCATCGCTGCGGTGGACGTGCGGACCCGCGCCATCCGCTGACCGCTGGGAGCCTGAGATCGGCCACCGGACCGATCTCGGCGCCTTCAGGCGAGACGTCGGGGGTTCACCTCCTGTGTCGCCACGACGAGGCGCACCGAGCGACCGACGGGGAGCGAGCGCCGGGGCGGTCGGTGTCTACGGGTTGATCCGCTTCAGGATCTTCGAGACGCCTTGGGGCGAGAGCCCGGTGGCCTCTGCGATGTCTCTGAGGAGACGCTCCCTCGGGGATGCTGAACCGTCGATCTGCACAAGCGCGATGGCGATCGTTCGATGAGTTTCGGCTGTGGCCGGCGTCGACACCACAGACCACGACTGCGCTAGGCAGGAGACTGCGATGAGCGGCACGCGTGTATCGATCACCGGCACCGACCTCTATCACGAGGTCCACGGGACAGGCCGACCGCTCGTCGTGCTGCACGGCGGCGTGCTGAACGCCGAGACGTGCTTCGGGGCGATGATCCCCCGGCTGGCCGAAGCGCACCAGGTGATCGCCGTCGACCTCCAAGGCCATGGCCACACCGCTGACACGGATCGACCAGTGACGCTCGCCAACTTTGCCGCCGATGTGGTCGGTCTCCTCGATCACCTCGGCATCGACCGGGCCGATCTGTTCGGTTTCAGCCTCGGGAGCCTGGTGTCAATCGAGATTGCGGTCACCTACCCGGCGCGGGTCGGTCGGCTCGTGCTCGCCTCGGGTCACATCCGCGCCGACGGGTACCACCCCGAGATCCAGGACCCTGCGCAGACCTCGCCGCTGCTCCCGACCGAGGAGGACTTCGACGCTATGCGGGTGGCGTACGAGGCGGTCGCGCCCGACCCTGAGCACTTCTTCCCGTTCCTGGAGAGGATGCAGCCCGTGGTGTCGGAGTTCGTGGGCTGGTCTGACGCTGCGATCGGTGCCATCGGCGGGCCGACGCTGCTCATCGTAGGTGACCGGGACTTCGTGCGCCTGGAGCACGCCGCGCTGATGCTCGAGCTCTTTCCCGATGCCCAGCTAGCGGTGTTGCCCGGCACGACCCACATGCAGGTGATTCGGCGTACTGACACCCTGCTCGCCCTCGTCGAGCCCTTTCTCGACGGGAGGCCGTGAACAGCCGCGTCGGCCGTATCCGTTCTGTGCGCTGACGGACGGGCGCTCGCTCCGGACTGTCGGTTGGCCAAGGCTTGCGTTGCCGCCTCAGGTCGAGCCGGGACACGGGGACCATCAACGACGGCGCCAAGGCGGTGTCTGCCACCGTCCAGCGCATGGCCAAGTCGTCCGGTGCTGTTCGGGACGCTGTGGAAGCCACTGGCGAACGAACCGTTCGCCACACGGCCCGTACGCGATGTGCTCGGAAGTCCCAGAAGGTGTCAACGGCGGCTGACGGTCAGCTGAGCCCCGCATCCCGGTCGACCGCCCGACCACGCCGACGAGCCCCGGCGCTCATCCCATCCACGATCCGCGCTGTCGAGCTCGCAGCAGCTCGTGCTGCTCGAGGCGCCGACGTCGGTTCGCCTAGTTGTGCGCTGTGTGGGGGCCGTGTCCGCCGGGGCGATCGTCTGGTGTGGCGGCGGGAGGCGATGATCTGGTCCCGGAGGCGGAACCAGTGTTGGCGCTTGTTTGACGGCGCGCTCTGCCTGTGGGGCGGCGTCTGGCATCGACCAGCAGGTTGAGTACCTCGCCGATTGTCCGTTCCCGAGTGATCGACTCGCGCAGGGGTAGGTGCTCCTGGATGTGGTAGCGGTTGCGGCGGCCAGCCTTCTCTTTCACCACGTATCCGGCTTCGGTGAGGTCGGCGACGATGCCGTAGGCGGTGCGCTCGGTGATGTCGAGGGCGGCGGCGAGATCGCGCAGCCGGGCGCCGGGGTCGTGTGCGATGCAAAGCAGGGCCCGAGCGTGATTGGTGAGAAAGCTCCATTCATTCATGAGATCAGGATTGTAGATTCGTTCCAGAAGGTTCTCGCTGGTATTGCTCGACGGATGTAGGCTACGGAGCACCAACCTGGGCGGGTGAGCGTGGGAGCCCGGCCTTCTGAGGGCCGGAAGGAGCCTGCGATGGTCATCGTGGGAGACGCTGCCGTTGTCTTCGCCCGCTCGGGCGTCGAGCGGCCAGCCGACCAGTGACCTCCGGTCGGCCACGACGATGAGCCGTCATCGGCGCTGGAGACGCGGTGAAGGTACGGCGTGGCTCGTCGTTGATCGCGTGCACGACATGTACCTCTGCTACTGGTACGCGGGCACCAACGACGGCCATCTCGTCGAGCAGGCCCGCGCTGCCACCTCCGCGGAGGCGGTGGCCTGGGGTCGCTTGCGCACTCCCCGTGTGCGGATCCGCACGGGCGAGGCCCGAACGTACTGGGCCGGAACGGGACCGCGACCCACGAAGTTTGCTGCCACCTGGGCCGACCCCGGAGCCATCGGCACCGGGCAGGGCTCGTCTCGCCAGGTCGCCGGTGCTCCGATCGGCGTGCAGTCTAGCTAGTTATTTCTAGAAATATATTGCCACTTTCCGTTGTACCCGGGCTAGGCTTGCATCACAACCCCCGGGGGTTCCGGTCGCCGACCGCCAGCTGCTCGAGGGCGACCGAAAGGGTCTGCCATGTTGCTGCGATTCGAACCATTCCGCGAGTTCGACCGGTTCACCGGGGAGATGCTCAGCGAACGCCGAGCGCGCCAGATCCCCGTGGACGCATACCGTCGCGGTAACGAGTTCAAGGCCCATCTCGACCTGCCGGGCGTGGATGCCCGCTTCATCGAGCTGACCGTCGAGAAGGATCTCCTCACCGTGCGGGCAACACGCGCCTGGGTCCGGGCCGAGGGCGACCAGATCCAGATCGCTGAGAGAACCCACGGCGAGTTCAGCCGTCAGCTGCTCCTGGGGGAGGGTCTGGACCGTGAGCACATCACGGCCGGCTACGAGAACGGCGTGCTCACGCTCACAATCCCTGTGACCGAGGAGGCCAAGCCCCGCAAGGTCGAGATCACCCAGGCAGGCGACGCGGTCCAGGCCGTCACGGCAGCTTCAGTCGTCGAGTGAGCAACCGGTTTCCGACGCAGCGAGACGGCTCCCGTCCAGGGGACCGTCTCGCGCGCGGGTCGTCGAGACCGAGCTCGGGGTCCTCGGGCCATCACGGGAGCAGGCAGGCGACAGCCGGCGGCTCCGGCGACGAGACACCCAGCCTCCGCCAATGCGGGCGATGCAGGGAGTTCTTCCCGGGAGATCCGGCGTTGCATCCGGTCGCGCAGCCCGAGTGGTGGGTGTGCGATCCATGTCGTGAGGCGATCTTTGGTCACAGTGGTCCTCGCCCGCGAGCTGCGACGGCCGAGGGCCGGTAAGGATCAGCCGGTCAAATCCTTCTCTCCTCTGCCTTGACTCGACGTCGGGCCGAGTGAAGTCGGATTTTCGACGCATCGACCTTCTGACCGGGGTGAGGTCGCCACCGCGGCGGCCGGTTCGACGACGCAACCAGAAGCTGATCCGTCTTCGTTCGATCGTGCGCCCCTTCAAGGACTCGACGATCATCGACCGCCAGGTCGCCGACCGTTCACGGCCGCGGTCCGCGAGGAGCTGGGCCGCTGTGGCCAGCATCGCAACCACAGAATCACGCAGGCGATCTGGGCTGCTGCCCTCGACCCGGGCTGTGTCGAGCGGGAACGAACCGCAGCACTCGAGTGGGTGGCCCCTGGGGTTCGTGGAGATCAGCCGCCGATAGGTGGGTGTTCAGCGGCGTGTCCTGCACCGCGTGGGCGTCGACGTCGAGCTTGGGAGATGATCCGCTCCAGCGCTTGGAGGTGGACGGCTGCGGTGATGTGGGCCGTGTCGCCAGCGGCTTGGGTGCCGAGTTGGCGTGCTCGCTCGGGGCGGTCGAGCAGTGCCGCTATCGCCGCGGACCAGCCGGCCACGTCAGCGGGATCGATGAGCATTCCGTTGTAGCCGTCGACGAGGTGGGTGTCGAGCCCGCCGATCTTGGAGGCGATGACCGCGGCACCGGCCGACATTGCTTCGATCGCTACTGCGCCGAGGGGTTCCGGCCATTGCGACGGGATGGCCACGATGTCGGACCGCCGGAACAGGTCGTCGGTCGCCGCGTAGTCGAGGTGACCGAGGTATGTCATCGTCAAACGGGGATTGGCCGCATTCGCGGCCAAGTGGATCCGCTGACAGCGCGACCAGTAGCGAGGATGCTCGACGATGCCTGCGACGCATAGTTCGATCGGACCGCTGCCCTGGACTCCCCGGAGAGCTTCGATCAACACGGCTAAGCCCTTCTCGGGTGTGATGCGCCCGGCGAACGTGATCACAGCCGGGTCGTCAGGCTTGTCGCGGTCGCGGTATCGAACCGCGGCGAGGTCACGAATCGGGCGCTGGACCAGGTGAATCCGCTCGGCAAGACCGGGTTCGGCGTCAGCCAACAGAGATCGCATGTATTCGCTCACGACCACGATGCCATCGACTTCTGCCAGCGAGCGGCTGAGCGCGAGGCGTTCACGGAGTTCGTCGGCGCCAAGTAAACGGTCCGGATACCGCAGCACGCAAAGCCCTTCGGCGATGGCGACGAGGCAATCGACGCCGAGTCGCTGCGCGCAACTCCGGACATCGCGCCGCCAGCGGAACTCGCTGAGACACGTCACATAGTGGTCGTGCACGTACCAGATCAGCGGTCCGCGATCCACCAGCGTGGCCACGGCCGAGACCACTGCCGGATCGAAGACATTGTGCAGATAGATGACGTCGGGATCGAGTCCCGCGACAACCCTCGCCAACTCATCGCCAGTGCAGGCCGCGGATCGGCGGGAGGCGAGCCCTGGGACGACATGAACCGAGCTGAGATCCGATGGTGGGCCCCCCGTGACCAGCCCACACACGAGATGCGAACGCACACCTCGTCGTGCCAGCTCGGATGACAGCAAAGTGATGTACTCCTCGGTGCCACCGAAGGAACCACCTTTCTCGTTCACGTGAACGATTGACCTGAGGTCGAACTTCCGAGCACGCATCGGCTCGTTGCCGCGGCCGCGCCTGCTCGCTCCGGCAGTCCCGGGTGCTGTCACACGTGAGAGCCTACGAAGCCCTCATCGCTGCCGCCGGCATCATCGGTGGGAGTCGTCGCCCGATCGGTCGAGCGTCGCCGGACATTGGAGCCCTTCCGACGGTCCCGACCATGGATGGTGGTGGATGCGTGTCGAGCAGCGGTCGTCGTCTTGCCGGAACGCGCGGCCCCGGTGCAGAGCCGTGACCTCCTCAGACGCATCAGGTCGACGAGCCAGGGCACCCAGCGCTGATCACCGGTGGCTCCCATGGCGGTTGACGATGTACGAGACCTCGGCCACCGTCCCGGAGCCCACCAACTCAGTATGGCCGACACCGGACACCGGTCACCGACGGCGTTGTCGCGGTGGAGTGGGCCGCGGAGCACGGGACTCCGTCGGTGCTCCGCATCCCCAGCGTCGTCGCCAACGGCGGCATGCAATGCTGGTCGCCGAGGGCAACGGGGCCGGCGAGCTCCGGGGGAGGTTGGCGCTGGCCCGGCTTACCGCTCCCAGGAGGACCTCGAAGTGAGCGGCGACGACCATCGGCCACCGGGCGGACACCCGCGGCACGGGCAGATCGGGTACCTGCAGCTTCCGGCCTTGGACGTGGGTAACTCGGCGGCATTTCACGAGGCGGTCTTCGGATGGTCGGTCGAGCTCGACAACGGCAGCTTCGAGGCGCCGGGGATGATCGGCCAGTGGACGACCGGTCTGGACCCGACGAGCACGGGCGGGCCCGTCGTATGGATCTGCGTCGACCAACTCGCACCCACCCTGCAGCGTGCCGTCGCGAACGGTGGCAACGTGCGCGGGCCGCCGCAACTCGACAACAGGGAACGCTGGCTGGCGGAGATCGACGACCCGGCTGGCAACCGGATCGGCATCGTCGCCCCGGTTCGCAAACTCGAGGACTACCTCGGCTGTGCGGTCGACGTCGCCGAGCTCCCGAGCCTCAAGGAGCGTGTCCGGGACCGGGTCCTCGTCGAGGCTGTGCCACTTTGACGTCCGACCGCGATCGGTTGCTCGACATCCTCGCCCGAGTTCGGTCCGCCTGTCGAGGTCAGGGTGCAGCGAGTCCGTTGACGATGAACTTGGTGAGGAGGTCGCCGACTTCGCGCTCGGAGCGGTTGCCGATGTTCCAGTAGCGGAGCGCCCAGACCGTGCAGGAGAAGTAGGCGAGGTTGGCTGCGAGGTCGACATCGACGTCGGCGAACTCGCCGGCATCGATGCCGTCTTGGATGATCTGGGTCCAGTGCCGTATGAACCGCCGCTCGATGTCGTAGATCCGGGCTCTGGGTTCGTCGGCGAGGGCCTTGGTTTCGCGGTAGACGAGGTTGATGTAGCGGTGATTGGCACTGATGTAGGAGAGGTAGACGCGGATTGCCTGGTCCATCCGGCTGGGAGCGGAGCCCGCTTGGGTCAGTTCGGCCTCGAAGTACTCGAACAGCTCCTCCATGCAGTCTGCGGTGATGTGGTAGAGGAGGTCGTCCTTGTTGTCGATGTAGCGGTACATCGTGCCGATGGACATCCCAGCCGCGTTGGCGATGTCGCGCATGGATGTGGCCGCCAGTCCCTTGCGGGAGATCACGTCGCATGCGGCGTTGTGGATCCGCCCTCGTCGCTCCTGCGGCGGTGTATCTGGGGCGCCGACCGACTCGGTGTCGGGCTCGACTGGCGCTGGGACGTGGGTCGTCAGCTCGGCCATCGTCTCGGTGCCGCGCCGGAGGACCACGCGCACCGGACCGACATGGTCGGCGGCGACCTCGACGATCACCGGTTCAGCCATCGGCTCGCGGCGTCCTGGCTACAGCCCCTCGAAGGGGGGCAATGACGCCCTCGGCGAACTCGTTGAGCATGGCGAGCTCCTGCTCCTGTTCGAAGTAGCCGACGTGGTGCCACAGGAAGAACTCCGTCACTCCGAGATCCTCGTACAGGCGGGCGACGTGATCGAGCTCCTGCTCTCGGCTCCCTCCGAAGACCCGACCCATCGGCACGACGTAGGGCGGGGCGTTGTAGGCCCAGTTGAAGAGCTCCTCGAAGCCGGCGTAGAGATCGGCCGATTCTGCAGGGGTGCGACCCATCGTCAGGTGGGCACCGAGGGCGAGTGCATCGGCTGCTGTGGTGTTCCGGCCCGCGTCGTGGGCCTCGGTCAGGAAGATGTCGAGCGCGGTGTGGATGAAGTCCTCCTTGTCGGGCGCGACGAAGCTGACCATCTTCCCGCCCTCTCGTGCCCAGAACTTCGAGGTCTCCATGCTGTAGCTGAAGGGTGCGTAGACCCGTGGGTGTGGATCCTGCTGGAGAGGGCGTGGGACGATGCCGATCTCTCGCAGCATGCCGTCCGCACCGACGGCGCCGGGGTCGAGGTCGGCGGTGGGAGGGAAGTGCCATTCGACGGGGTGCGGTGCGTTCCAGAACTCGCCCTGGATGGACACCTTGTCCTGCGTCCACAGTGACCTCACCAGGTTCCAGTTCTCGTAGAACGCCCGCCGGTTGCGCTGATCGGCGCCTGACTTGTCGGACTCCGTCGACATCACGTCGATGTGCTGGCCGAAGGTGGCTGTCCAACGCGGGGTATTGCCTCGCGAGAACCCGACGAACATGCGTCCGTCGGTGAGGTGATCGAGCATGGCCAGGTTCTCGGCCAGCTGGACCGGGTTCACCACCGTGAGGTTCATGCCCAACTGACCGACACGCATCCGTTCGGTGTGCTGCGCGACGAAGTAGTCCCAGAACAGCGGATTGGTGGTGGTCTCGATGCCCTCGACCTGCATGTGCTGCTCGGTCATGCAGAAGCCGTCGTACCCGACTGACTCGGCGAACTGCATCTGGGTCCGGACCTGGTCGACCAACACGGTCCAGCGGGCGGGGTCGGAGCCGGCCAGGCGCACCTGTTCACCTCGCTTGCGCATGTAGGGCACGACCAGGATCACGAACTGGAAGTCGGGCACCGGGTGGCCTCCCCCTCTCGACTACCTTGTGGAACGATCGTTCGTTCCACAAGGTAGTCGAGTCAAAGTCGAGTCACATGAGTCACGGGCGCGGTCTGCACGACATCGAGTTCGCTCCGCTCGACGAGTTGCGCGAGCTGCAAGTCCGCCGATTGCGTTGGAGTCTGGCCCACTCCTACGCCCACGTCTCGGCCTATCGCAGGTCTTTCGACGGCGCGGGTGTGCATCCTGACGACCTGTCGTCGCTCGATGACCTGTCCCGCTTCCCCTTCACCACGAAGGCGGAGTTTCGCGACAACTACCCGTTCGGGATGTTCGCAGTGCCCAGGGACCAAGTGCTGCGGATCCATGCGTCCTCGGGTACGACCGGTAAGGCGACGGTGGTCGGGTACACGCAGTCGGATCTCGACATGTGGGCCGAGGTCTACATGCGGTCTCTGGTGGCTGCCGGCATCCGGCCTGGCGACATCGTCCACGTTGCCTTCGGCTACGGCCTGTTCACCGGGGGGCTGGGTGCGCACTACGGGGCCGAACGGTTGGGTTGCACGGTGGTGCCGGCATCGGCCGGACAGTCGGCGCGTCAGGTGCAGCTCCTGATCGACTTCGACGCCGACGTGCTCCTCGGAACGCCGTCGTACGCCTTGGTGTTGGCCGATGAGTTCGCCCGTCAGGGGATCGACCCGGCATCGACGTCGTTGCGGGTCGGTCTGTTCGGTGCCGAGCCGTGGTCCGAGGCCATGCGAACCGAAATCGAGACTGCCTTCGGGATCGATGCCGTCGACATCTACGGCCTGTCGGAGGTGATCGGTGGTGGCGTGGCCAACGAATGCATCGAGACCAAGGACGGGCCGACCATCTGGGAAGACCACTTCTACCCCGAGGTCATCGATCCCGACACCGGCGAAGTTCTCCCCGACGGCGAGACCGGCGAGCTCGTGTTCACGTCGCTCAGCAAGGTCGCCATGCCCGTCATCCGCTACCGCACCGGCGACATCTCCTCACTCCAGCCTGGCACCGCCCGCAGCATGCGGCGGATGAGTCGCGTCCAGGCCCGCACCGACGACATGCTCATCATCAAGGGCGTCAACGTGTTCCCCACCCAGTTCGAGGAACTGGTGATGCTCGATGACCGCCTCACCCCTCACTTCCTGCTCGAGGTCCGCAAGGACGGGCACCTGGACACGCTGCGCGTACTCATCGAAGCCGAGGCCGCCGGGGCTGGTCATCCCGCCCTCGCCGCCGAGTTCGCCGAAGTAGTGCGACAGAGGATCGGTATCTCCGTCGATGTCGAGTTGTTGGTGCCCGGCACCATCGAGCGATCCGAAGGCAAGGCCATCCGAGTCCGGGACCGCCGGGGCGGCTGAGCCGGGAAGGGTTCGAGTCGCTATCACCCACGGCGACAACGGGCCAAGCGACCGACGGGGAGCGAGCGCGGGGGGTCGGGATGTCTAGGGGCTGATCCGCTTCAGGAACTTCGAGACGCCTTTGGGGCGACAGCCCGGTGGCCTCCGCGGTGGTGCGCCTTCGGTTGCGACGAGGTCCCTGCAGCGGTAGTACCGCGCCCGTTCCGATCGGGCGCCTGCTCACAGATCGAGCTCGTCGGGCGGTGCGAAGTCGCTCCATTTGGGGGTGGCCGGTGCCTCGACGGTGTCGCCTTCGGGTGCGGCGGCGGCGTCGCTTGCGGGACCCGACAGCAGGGACGCGGCGAGCACGGTGGTGAGCGGGACCGCGGCTACCAGCCCGATCGAGCCGCACAAGGTCCGGGCGATCTCGACTGCTACGAGCTCGGAGTTGGCGACCATGTCCAGGGACTGGTTGGTCACCGCGAACAGCAGCAGGAGGGGCATGCTGGCACCGGCGTAGGCGAGGAGCAGTGTGTTGACCGTGGATGCGATGTGCTCGCGTCCGACCCTGATGCCCGAGGTGATGAGCTGGCTGCGCTTGAGGCCGGGGTTGCGGTGGCGGAGCTCGGCGACGGTGGCTGCCTGGGTGACGGTCACGTCGTCGAGCGCGCCCAATGCGCCGATGATGGCTCCGCCCAGGAGCAGCGAGGCCAGGTCCAGCTGCTCGCTGAGGATCGGCAGCGTGAGGCCTTCCTCGGTGGCCAGGCCGCTGAATTGGGCGACGGCGAAGAAGGCTGACGACACGGCCAGGGTCAGCCCCAGGGCGGCCAGCGTGCCGACCAGGGCGACGGTGGTGGTCGGGTTGAGGCCGTGGGTGAGGTACAGGGTGGTGAAGGCGATAGCCGATGAGGCGACCACGGCGACGAGTACCGGGTCGTGGCCGTCCAGCACCGAAGGGGCGACGAAGGCGACCAACGTGACCAGCGTCAAGGCCATGGCGACCAGTGCCATGGCGCCACGCAGGCGTCCCAGAGCGATGACCACGACGGCGAACACGGCGGTGAGGACGAGGAGTGGGAGTCTGCGGTCGCGGTCGGCGTAGAAGTAGAAGTTCGTCGACGGCTCGTAGCCGACGACGATGTCGTCGCCGGGTGCCAGGTCGGGGAGGCCGCCCTGCCCGACCTCGAACTCGCCCAGGTCGACGAGCGCGCCGGCGTCGGGTCCCTCGCCGGGTATGGCGACGACGGTGCGGCAGATGCGGGTCTCGTCGCCTGTCGTATAGGAGCACGGACCTTCGGTGACCGTGTCGACCACCGCCTCGAAGCGCTCACTGGCCAAGCCGAGCTGGCCGGCCGCCTCGACGGCGGCCTCGCGACCCGACCCATCGGGCCACAGCCACACGACGCCCAGCGCGGTCAGCACCGCGAGCAGGCCCAACACTGCCCGGATGGCCATCACGCCGGATCGACCCAGCTCGCCTGCCCACGAGGTCCGGACGTCGTCGTGTGAGTGTCCCACCACTGCAGTCTGTTCCTCGCCCCCGTGGCGGTCGGCGATGGACCCCGGCGGCGATGAGTTTGACAATCATTCTCATCTAGGGCGAGGATGAGGCATGAGCTACCGCACGCTCTGCACACTGGTGGTCATCGGTGCCCTGGGGCTTGGCGTCCTCGCCGGCTGCTCCGACGATGCTCCGGAGTCCTCGGCCACCGCGGCAACGTCCGCAGAGTCCACCTCGGGGGATGCCCTGGTGGTGGTGGCGTCGTTCTATCCGCTGCAGTGGATGGCTGAAGAGGTAGGCGGCGAACTTCTCGACGTGTCGGGACTTACACCTCCGGGCGCCGAGCCCCACGACTTGGAGCTCACACCGACCGATGTGGCCGCGGTGGCCGACGCCGATGTGGTCGTGTTTCTCTCGGGGATCCAGCCGGCAGTGGACGACGCGATCGACGGAGCGCGAGGCGCGGTGTTCGACGCCGCCGGATCCGCAGACCTGAGCCTCACCTTCACCCCGATCGAGGAGGGGGTCGAAGCGACTGACGAGGCCGGCGCAGTCGATCCCCACTTCTGGCTCGATCCCCTTCGCCTTGCCGACGCTGCTGATGCCTTGGCCGCCACCATGAGCGAGATCGACGCGCCGAACGCCGAGCACTACGCGGCCAACGCCGCCGAGCTGCGCCAGGACCTGGAGACACTCGATGACGAGTACTCCGCCGGGCTGGCCGATTGCGCGGACAAGAACCTCGTGACCAGCCACAACGCCTTCGGATATCTCGCCCAGCGCTACGGAATGGTGCAGCTGGGCATGACCGGGCTCACTCCCGAGGAGGAGCCATCACCGAGCGACATCGCCGCGGTAGCCGATTTCGTCGAGGCCAACGACGTGCACACGATCTACTTCGAGACGCTCGTGAGTCCGGCGATCGCGGAGACGATCGCAGCCGAGACGGGCGCGGACACAGCGGTGCTGGATCCCATCGAAGGTCTCAGCGAGGGATCGGAGGGTTCTGACTTCCTTGAAGTGATGCGGTCGAACCTCTCGAACCTCCGGAGAGGACAATCCTGCACTTGATCGTCGCCGACGATGCAGCACCCGTTCTCGAGTTCGACACGACCGACATCGGGTACGAGGGACGCGCCGTGGTACGCGGGTTCTCCGCCCGGGTGACGTCCGGCGAGGTCGTAGCGATCCTGGGTGCCAACGGCTCGGGAAAGTCGACGATCGTGCGCGGGGTGTTCGGGCTCGCCCTCACCTACGCCGGGACGATTCGGATCTTCGGCACCGATCGGGAGAGATACAAGGACTGGCGGAAGGTCGGGTACGTCCCGCAGGTTCAGGCGATCGGGTCAGGCATCCCGTCGACGGTCCGAGAGGTCGTGCGCTCTGGTCGCCTGTCGCAGTTGCCGCCGTGGCGACGGTTTGGCCGAGCCGATGATCGTGCCGTCTCCCAGGCGATCGAAGCGGTCGACCTCACCCACCGTGCCCACACGCCGGTCGGCCAGCTGTCTGGCGGACAGCAGCGCCTGGTCCTCATCGCGCGAGCCCTGGCGACCCAACCGGACCTGCTGGTGCTCGACGAACCCACCGCGGGCGTCGACGCCACGAACCAGGAGGGGTTCGCCCGCACGCTCGCCGGGATGGTGGATCGAGGATCGACCATCGTGCTCGTAGCGCACGAGCTCGGCCCCGTCGCGCCGCTCGTCTCCCGGGTCATCGTCATGCGCGACGGTGCCGCGATCTTCGATGGGATGCCCGGCGACACACCCGAGTCCGTACTCGGAGGAGACCGCCACCACGCCCACGGTGAGGTGCCCGTTCGGCGCCCCGGACCCGGCCTCACGGACCACGGAGTGATCTCGTGAGGGTCCTGGACTACGAGTTCATGCGGCGTGCGCTGCTCGCGGCGGTGCTCATCGGGCTCGCAGCACCGTCGGTCGGCGTCTACCTCGTGCAACGCCGCCTCTCGCTCATCGGGGACGGGCTCGGTCATGTCGCGCTCGCCGGTGTGGCGGTGGGTGTACTCACATCAACCGCACCCGTGCTGACCGCCCTCGTCGCCGCAGTCGTCGGAGCGGTCGCGATCGAGCTCATCCGGGCCCGAGGACGCACGAGCGGCGACGTCGCGCTGGCGATCCTCTTCTACGGCGGCATCGCAGCCGGCGTAGTGATCATCTCGCAAGCACCGGGAGGCACCCCCGGCAACCTCAACGCCTACCTGTTCGGCGCCATCACCACCACCACGCAGTCCGACCTCGTGGTCTTCGCCCTCCTCACTGCCGTGATCCTGGTGGTGACCCACGGACTGGGCCGCTACCTGTTCGCGGTGAGCCTCGATGAGGAGTACGCCATCGCTTCCGGTCTCCCCGTCCTCGCGCTCAACGCCACGCTCGCCGTCGTCACTGCGGTCACCGTCGTCGTCTCGATGCGAGTCGTGGGACTCCTCCTCGTCAGCGCGCTGATGATCGTGCCGGTCGCCACCGCGCAGCTGATCGCCCATAGCTTCCGCGGCACAGTCGTGATCGCGACAACCATAGGTACGCTCGCCGCGCTCGCCGGCGTGACCACCTCGTTCCATGCGGACACGCCCTCGGGCGGCACCATCGTCCTCCTCACCATCATCCTGTTCGCATTCGTGTCCGCTGCGGTCGCCCTGCGCGACCGCCGTCGACGCGGGACCGTCAGTCCCGCATCTCGGGTGCCCTGACATCAGCCGGCCCACCATGCGCCCTCAAGCGGCGAGCGGACCGGTGTCGAACACGAGTGCGACGCCGACGACAAGGCTGATGACCGCGACGCCCAGAGTGAGGGCGGTGTAGGCCCGGGCGTGACGTGTTGCGCTGACGACTCCGTAGGCGGCGACGATGGCGAGGGCGGTATTGGCGAGGAAGAGGCCTGCGATCCATGTGGCGAGAACCACCAGGCCACCATCGGTACCGAGTGCACTCGTTGCTGCGACGAACGCAGCGATCTGTGTCGGAGTCTCGACTCCGACACCGTGAATGACGCCGATCCCAGTGGCCGCGACGTTGCCGTAGGTGCCCGTCGGCTCGTCGGCCAGGTGGAGGAAGTGCCGGTGGGAATGGCTGTGCGTCGTCGTGTCAGGTTCGGGGGCGGGGCCTCCGAGCGTGGGAACCGGTGCGGCATGTCGCACCGACGCCGCCCGGTGGGAATGGTCGTGGACGGTCTCGTCCCCACTGTGCGGGTGGGAGTGGGAATGGGCGACCTCGATCGTCCGACCGCTTCGTCGATCCCGTACCCGGCGGACGCCAGCGAATGCTCCGCTCAGGACCAGCATCCATCGGCTGCGCAGTCGGAGGCTGCCCCGCCGTCGGATCGACTCGACGATGATCCAGACGGCCATCCCAACCAGGGTGAGCCCCACCACTCGACCCATCCAGCGATCCACCGCCGACGGAACCGTCGTGCCGGTGAGGAGGAGGAGTG
>Ga0299914_10000602_pt1 | contig 21951 bp, 35 predicted proteins | sample RVTome_10_FD_201361 | JGI IMG/M metagenome (GOLD analysis project Ga0299914, IMG submission 201361) | Soil microbial communities from uranium-contaminated site in the Upper Colorado River Basin, Wyoming, United States - RVT153D57 (version 2) ...
GTCCTGCTCGCTCGATTCGAGCGGATCGCGACGCCCCTTCCCCCCGGCCAGCTTCCGGCGGCGGACATCGTCGGCGGTCTTGCGTCCGTGGCAGGAAGAGCAGAGCGCCTGCAGGTTCGCCCAGTCCCACGGGGCGCCCCCGTCCTCGATCGGTGTCACGTGGTCGACGTCGGTTGCGGGGGTGGGTAGCTGGTGGGGGGAGGGGTGTCCTGCGCACCACGGGTGGGCCCGGAGGAACGCGGTCCGGAGTTTGCGCCAGCGGGCGGAGCGGTAGACCTCGAGGGAGGCGGTGCGTTCGGCGTTGCGTGCTCGCTCGAGGTCGGGGTCGGTGCGGTCGTGGTTGGGGCAGGGTCGGTCGTTGTTGCATGGCCAGGCGGTGCAGGGTCGGGGGTTGCGGGCTGGCACGGGGTCGAGGGTACGGGGTGGGGTGTTGGTGGGGGGTGGGTTGTCCACAGGGGGCAGGGGTCGACGGTTGAGGCCCGGCGTCCTTGACAGGGTGGGTACGCTCCCCGTGTGCTCCGCCGAGGGGAGCGGCCACCCCGGAGCCGAAGCCCCGAGACCCCTGGTTGGCGGAAGGTCGGAGACTTATCCACAGGCTGCGGGGTAGGTTGTGGGCATGGATCCGGTCGCCGTGGTGACGGTCGACGGGGGCGTCGAGATCGTCCCGGTCGAGGAGCGGGCCGAGGGTCTCGTGGATCGGCGGACGGGCGCGCCGGTGGATCTCGTGAGCGTGGTCGTCGTGGTCGGCCTGCCCGAGCTCGAGGGCGCGCCAGCTGCGTGAGGTTCCGGATTCCGGAATCGTGAACGCGGTCTAGGTGTCGCGCTCGAGGGCCTGGCGCTCCTCGGCGATGACGGCCGGCGTGATCTCCTCGAGGATCTCCTCGAACTCGTCCCGGTGTCGGTCTCGGAGGATCGAGAGGGCGCGGGAGTAGGCCCGGGCGCGGAGGTAGCTCGGGAAGGTCTCGGGCTCGGCGTCGCGGTCGAGGGCCTGCGCGCATCGCTGGCAGCTGGCCCGGGCGGGATCCTCCTCCTCGAGCATCATCCGGCCCTCGGGTTCGATGCGCCCGCACCAGGAGACCTCGAAGCGGCGCCCGTCGGTGAACGTGCCGCGGCCCCGCTCGGGGTGGAGAAGGTGGATCCGGCGGGTCACTCGTCGGGCCGCTCGAAGGTGATCGGCTCGAGCTCGAGGTCGTCGTCGTGCTGGTGGGCGATCCGGTCGGCCTCCTCGAGCGGGTCGGGTTCGTCGCGCTGGCCAGGGAGGGGCAGGAGCTCTCGATCGAGCCAGGCGCGGCCGAGGGGGGTCGGCTTGAGGGCTCGGGTGTCGGCGCGGCGCTTCGTGCCGGCCTGGCCGATGCGGTGGAGGGCGCCGAGGGCGACGAGGTCGTACAGCGTGTTCTCGACGGTCTTCCACGGGTGGCGGTCGCTGCTGAGGAGCTCGACGAGGGTCGACCACGGAACGGGGTCCTCGTCTTCGTAGACGATGCCGAGGACGGAGGCGCAGAGCTCGGGGGAGCGGAAGCGGAGGGCGGGGCGGGTCATCCGTGCTCCGCGAAGCTCTCGTCGATGCAGGAGGCGCACACCGGGGCCTCGGGGTCCTCGAAGTCGAGGGCGTCGAGGGGGCGGAGGGTCTCGCACGCTGCGCAGAGCTCGAGGCCTTCGGGGTCCGGGAGCTCGAAGAGCGGCGCCGGCGGTGAGGTCATTCCGGGGCTCTCGGCGAAGAGCATCGGGGTGTTCTCGGCCTCCTCGAGGCGCCGGCGGGAGATGGCGGCGTAGTCGGGGATCTTCTCGATCCCGAGGAAGCGGCGACCCTCCATGATGGCGCCGACGCCGGTCGTTCCGGATCCACAGAAGGGGTCGAGGATGAGCCCGTCGAGGGGGACGATCTTCGCGAGCTCGCGCATGAGGTCGGTCGGCTTGCCGGTGATGTGGTGCTTGTCGTTCCGGGTGACGGGGACGTGGATCCAGCCGGGGAGGTAGGCCTCGTGGTCGTCGCGGAGCCCGCCGGCGGTGCCCCAGATGCAGTACTCGGCCTGCGAGCGGAATCCGCCGCGGCGGGGGCGGGTGCCCTCGCCCTTGTCCCAGGGGACGATGCCGCGCCAGACCCAGCCCCCGATCTGGACGACGTCGGTAACGAGGGGCAGCTGTCGCCAGTCGGAGAACATGAGGAGCGAGCCCCCGGGCTTCGTGATTCGGAGGGCCTCGTCGAGCCAGAGGGCGCACCACTTCTCGAAGCCGCGCTGGTCGCGGTTGTCGCCGGCGAAGTCGGCTCGGATCGTCTTCGTTTGGGTCTGGACGTACTTGTTCGAGGTCGTGGCCATTCGGTCGCCGCGGGTGAAGCCCCCGGAGGAGTAGGGCGGGTCGGTGATGACGGCGTCGACGGAGGCGTCGGGGAGCTCGGCCATGATCCGGAGGGCCTCGCCCTCGAGGAGGGTCCAGCGGGGTTCGGTGGTCATCGGGTGGGCCTTTCGAGGCTTCGGGAGAGGGCGAGGGTCCGCGATAGATCGCGGAGGGCGGCCCGGGCGCGGGTCCAGCGGGGGAAGAGGTCGAAGAGCGGCCAGCCCGGATCGGGATAGCGCCAGGGGCGGAAGACGTGGTCGAGGAAGACCTCGGCGTGGTGGCGGATCCGCTCGGCCTGGTCCTCGCCCTCGAGCTCCTCGAGGAAGGTCCGGTGGATGGCCACCCAGCCGGCCCGAAGGCGGCGAGGCCCGAAGGCGGGCCCGAGGTCCTGCTCGACGAGGAGGGCGAAGAGGTCCCGGACGAAGAAGTCGGCGTGCTGGTCGGTGAGGTAGATCCGCCATTCGCCGGGGAGCTCGAAGAGCGGCCGCGCCGTCGGGTGCTCGGTGTAGGCGATCACGAGGCGGCCTCCTGGTCGACCTCTTCCGGTTTTGCGACCTCGGATGAGGGCCCGGAACCGCGAACCGGGGTTCCCGGAGCGCGCCGGCCGGCGCGCGGTGAGGCCTCGAGCCCGTGAATGAGGTCCGGACGGCCGGCGTAGAGCTCGGTGCCGATCCCGACGCGGCCCAGCTGGCGCGCAATGCGGGGGACGGTCCCGGAGCCGGCGAAGGGGTCGAAGATGACGTCGCCGGGGAGGCTCGTCGGGAGGATGCAGCGGCGGGCGAGCTCGTCGGGGAACGGGGCGAGATGAGGGTCGCCGTTCCCGCCCGGGGGGAAGTGCCAGACGCTCCCGGTCTCGGTGAGCATGGACGGGTAGAAGCGCGGCCGGGGAGCTCGAGCGGTCCGGGGTCGCTCGAAGGGGGCGAGGAGGAAGATCATCTCGTGGTTCCACCGCGGCCGGCGGACGTGGCGGAGGCTCTCGGGGGTCTCGCGGGGTGTCCAGCGGCCGCCGGCGTCGATCGAGCCCTTCGCCCAGACGATCGGGAGGCGGAGGCGCCAGCCCCGGTGGAGGAGCTCGCGGAGCACGGCGCCGGGGACGTCGATGTAGCTCGCCTCGGCGTAGGCGGGGTCGCGGAAGCGGCCGGGGCCCTGGTCGGCCTGCGCGAGCTTCGCGGCCTTGGACCAATCGCCCCCGGCGCCTCCGGAGTTGTTGGCCTTGTCGCCGATGTTGAGCCATGCCCAGCCCTGCGGCTTGAGCACGCGGCGGACCTCGTCGAAGACGTCGGCGATCGTGTCGACGTAGGTCGCGAGGGTCTCGTCGAGGCCGATCTCGCGCACCTGGTCGCGTCCGTAGCGTCGCTGCTTGAGGTAGGGCGGTGAGGTCACGACCACGTCGACGGAGCTCGTGCGGAGGGGGAGGGTGCGGGCGTCGCCGCGGATGAGGGTCATCGGAGCCCCCCGTAGAGGCCGCGCCCGAGATCCCGCCCGGCGATGTCGGGCGCCGTGCGGGCCCGGCGGGCCTCCTCGAGCCGCTCGAGCCAGACGAGGACCTCGGCGAGCTCGGGCGTGAGGAGGGAGGTCATGCGGTACATGAGCTCGGGCTCGATCGGGTCCTCGAGGAGGATCGCGGTCGGGACGCCGGCGCCGGCGGCCCAGCCGAGCTCGAGGTGGGCGCTCTTCCCGCATGGCAGCACGAGGACGAAGGCGTCGGCGGCGCGCATGGCGTCGAAGTCGCTCCGGAAGCCCTCGACGGCGATCGGGTGGGCGATCATCTCGAGGTAGGTCGCGGCGGGGACGTGATCGGCGCCCTTCGGGAGCGGAGCGCGGCGCTCGTCGTCGGCCGGGCCCCCGACGTCGCGCCAGGAGAAGCCGTGCGAGCCCGGGCGCGGGTTGCGGAAATCGTAGGGCTCGAAGCCGGCGGCCTCGAGCTCGGCGACGACCTCGGGCTGTCGCGGGTTGCGCCAGGAGGAGGCGACGTAGACGTACATGCGGGTCCTTTCGGGGATGCTGGTCAATGTTGGGGATCGTGCGGGCTGCGCGGCCCGGGTTAGAACTTCTCGGGGAGGTCCGGGTCCTCGGGATCGGACCACGGCCCCCGGGTCACGTTCGAGGGGAGGTTCTCGAAGAGCTCAGGAGGGGGCTCGGGAGGAGGGGGCGGGGCGTTCGGGTCGTCGCGGCGGTAGGGCTTCGCGACGGTGAGGGTCTTCGGCTTCCCGGAGCTCTCGACGACCCAGCCCTCGGCGATGAGCCGGGCGATCGCCTCGACGACGAGCTTCGGCTTTTCGGAGTGCACGAGGGTCTTCAATGCCGAGGCGGTGAGGGGCGTCACGGCCTCCTCGATCGCTCGGCTGACCTTCTCCATGAGCACGGTCGGCTTCCACGGGTCGGAGGCGGCGATCTCGACGGTGTTCGGGTCCAGTCGGATGAGGACGCGGGCGCCGTCGGCCTTCGGCTCGATCGTGGCCACGGCGGCGACGTCGCCGATCGCGCCGACCCCGCCCGGGCGGTCCTTCGCGACGACGAGCTTCATCGTCCCGGCCCGGTGCCGGGAGAAGGCGCTGGTCACCTTGACCTGGTAGGTCGCGCCGTCGACCGCGGCGAGCTTCGCGCCCGATCCTCGAGCCCAGCGGCCCTGCTGCTCGCGATCCTTGACGACGTGGTCGAGCATGACGACGGCGGCCCCGGTCTTCGCGATGTACCGCGGGAGCTTCTCGATCCACGTCACGACCTCGCTCGCCTTGTCCTCGGAGAGCCCGTCGCGGGCGAGGGCCTCGGCGACCCCGTCGATCACGACGAGGTCGGGGTTGAGGCGGTCGAGGAGCTTCCCGAGCTCGGCGCGTTCCTGCGGGCCGAAGGCGCCGGCGGGTTGCGCGTAGGCGAAGCGTTCCCGGACGTGGGCGGGTTCGGCGCCGAGGGCCAGGAGGCGGCCCAGGATCCCCTTCGACGTGTCTTCGTAGTCGAGGTAGACCACGGCCCCGCCGATCGTGAGGACCTCGAGCGCGGCGGCCAGCGCGAGCCAGCTTTTCCCGCTCGAGGGCTCGGCCTGTAGGACGTGCATCTTCCCGGCGTAGAAGAGCGAGGCCCCGTCGGTGCGGGTGAGGAAGTCGGCCTGCTCGGGCTCGAGCTCGGAGTCGAGGAGGGCGCCGACGTCGGCGATCTCGAGGGTCGAGAGGTTCCGGGCGCCGTTCTGCGAGGCGACCCCGCCGAGGAGCTCCTGGGCCCGGAGGACGGCCTCGTGGGCGTCGTCGGGGAGGGCGTAGGCGAGGTCGGTGATCTCGGATCCGGTGCCGAGGAGCCGGCGGAGGGTGGCGTGGTCGTGCACGATCGCGGCCCAGCGGGGAGCGGCCCCGGTGCTCGGCGCGGTGCTGACGATGTCGCCGAGGTCTCGTTTCGAGATGACGACGTCGAGGCCCTGGCGCTCGAGGCGGTCGAAGACGGAGACCGGATCCGGGGGCCAGCCCTCGGCGTAGGCCTCGCCGAGGATGCGCGCCAGCTGCCCGTGGGCGGGCTTGTAGAAGTCCTCGGGGCGGGTGGCGGTGACGAGGACCTCGAGGGCGCCGGCGTCGAGCATGGCGGCGCCGAGGAGGTTCATCTCGGCGTCGAAGTTGTGCGGCGGGGTCCGCTGTTCGCGGCGCGTGGTCCCGGTGTTCTCGCCTTCGGGAGCGTTCGGGATACGCTTCGCCCTGCGTTGCTCGGTCATGCCGGGATGCGCTGGTCACGCGCCGGGTAGACGCCCGGGCCGGGAGGGATCTCGGTCCGGGCGTTTCCTGTTACCAACGGGGGCCACGGTCTCGGAAGACCTGGCCGCGCTGCCAGCGGCGGACGGGGCTCACGAGGTCGTGAGCCCGGCGGTCCTCGCGCCAGACCATGACGGCCCAGCACGAGAGGGCGCCGATCCCGACGCCGGCGAGGAAGATCACGAGGAGGCTCCGGACGATCATCGGACCTCCTCGAGGAGCTCGAGGGCGCCGATCGTCGCGAGGAAGACGAGGAGGAAGACGCCGGCGGCGAGCATCGGGAGGCAGGCGCCCCCCGTGAGGTAGGGGATCGTGCGGCCCTCGCTCGAGGTCTCGGGGTGTCGCTCGTCGGCGTCGAGGGGGCCCGGGGTCCGGGGGTTACTGGTCACGCTGTCAACTCCTGCGTCGGGGGTTCGGATGCGGCGGGCGCCGTGGTGCTTCTGTCGCTCGGAGGTCTGGCCCGAGGGTACGGCGCGGGTCGCGCCGGTAGCGGGCGATCGCCTCGCGGTTCCGGGCGCGTGAGCGTTCGGCGGCGTCCTCCACGAGCTCCTCGGCGAAGGCCTCGAAGGTCTCGCGAAGGCTCTCGGCGGTGGTCTCGAAGACGTGGCGGATCGCGGCCATCGCCTCCTCGGCCGCGACCCCGATCCGGCGGATCCCCTCGGCGAAGCTCTCGAGGGCCTCGCGGTCGACCTCGAAGACGCGGGCGAGGGTGGCGATCGCCTGCTCTCGATCGGCGGCCTCACGAGCGGCCGGGCGGAGCGCCGTCGGGATGACGGGCTGGATCGAGTAGACGAGGGCCGGGCCCTCGACGAAGCGGTGGCGGAGGCCTTCGCTCGGGGGCGTGCCCCAGTGTGCGACGACGTCGGTCACGCGCACGCCTCGAGGGGTGGCGATCTCGCCGCGCTCGTCCATGACGGCGTGGTAGCGGATCCCGTGAGGGATGCGCCGGCGGGCGATGAGGTCGGCGACGTTCACCCCAGGGAAGCGGGCCGGCGCGTCGGGCTCCTCGTCGGTGTCGCCCTTGAGGTAGGCGGCGCACGGTGCGCAGAGCTCGGCGTCGCCCTCGGCGTCCCGGGCCAGGCATCGCCAGCACGAGCCGGGCCGGTCGACCCCGTAGCCGTGCTCGGGGGAGCTCTGGCCCTCGTGCCCGAGGACCTCGTCGATCGCCTCGAGGGCCCGGTCGAGGTTGCGGCTCACGCGAGGACCCCGCGGACGTCGATCGTCGGCCACGTGACGCCGGCGTCGGCGATGGCGCCGAGCTCGTGGTGCTCGAGGTGCTTCTCGAGCCCGTAGACCACGCGCCCGAAGCGGCGAAGGTGGAAGGCGTCGGCCTCGTCGTCGTTGGCCACGGTCGCGCCCTGCGCTCGGGCGGCCTCGAGCATGGCGTCCTTGTCGGCGTTCCCGTTCCCGGTGGCGAATCGCTTCACGTTCGAGGGGGAGAGCTCGACGAAGGGGACCCCGAGGACGAAGAGCCGGCGGAGGAGCACGCCGCGGACCTCGGCCTGGCGGATCATGCCGAGGGGCCCGGGGGAGTGCTGCGCGGCCCCCTCGAGGACGACGAGGTTCGGGAGCGGGGGGCGGGTGCGGACGGTCCGCTCGAGCTCCCGGTCGAGCTCGTCGAGGCGGCGGGCGCGGTCGGATGGCCCGGCCTTCGCGGTGATTGAGAAGAGGGCGCCTGCAGGGTCGGCGTAGCCGATGCGCGCCGTCGAGGGGTCGAGGCCGGCGATCATGTGGGGGTGTCCTCTCGGGTTGGTCGGTCCAGCTGGTCGGGGTCGAAGGTCGGGTCGTCGGCGTGGCGGGCGAGGATGATCCGGAGGAGGAGGGTCTCGCCCTGCGTCGCGGAGTAGGCGGCGGAGCGGCAGAAGCGCATGGCCACGGCCAGGTGCTCGTCGGGGACGTCGTCGAAGAGCTCCGCGGGCTGATAGCGGAGGTTGCGGATCGCGTCGGTCGCTGGCCCCAGCTTCTCGAGGTAGGCCCAGCCCGGCCCGGTGCTCACGTCGGCGCGTCGTCGGGGAGGAGGGCCCGGGCGAACTCGAGGTCGCTCTCGAGGGCGGTCGCCTCCCGGACCACGTCGCGGAGGAAGCGGACGGGGACCACGACCTCGGCGTCGTCGCATAGCGCATCGATGCGCGCCTCGAGTCGGTCGATGGCGCTCACGCCCGGGCCTCCGGGGGGAGGTAGGGGATGAGCGCGGCGGCGAAGGTCTGCGCGATGGCGGCGATCGCCTCGAGGGTGGCGTGGTCGACCTGGTCCCGGCGGTGCCCGTTGCTGGCCATCTCGACGAGGAGCCCCGAGGTCGTGAGGGCGACGTAGAGGGTCGGCTCGTCGGTGACGGAGAGGCCGAGGGCGTCGAAGGTGTCGCGCACGTAGGCCCCGAGCCGGTCGGTCTGCGCGAGGGCGAGCGGGTCGGCCTTCACGCTCTCCTCGATGACGCGCACGGCCCGGGCGACGTAGCCCCAGTTGGGCCGCGGCGCCGTGGCGGCGTGCCGGGCCCGGGCGACCCCGGCGGCCCAGCCGGCGAGGAACTCCTCGGCGAGGGAGCGGCGGGGCTCCTCGGCCTCGGCGCGCTCGAGGCCCCGGGCGATCGCGGCGAGGGCCTCGCTCACGGGGGCGCCCGACGCGGCGCCGGCGGGGTAGCGGGCGGAGAAGAGCAGAGCGCGGGCCTGCTCGTCGGTGAGCTCGACGGTCATCGGTTCCCCCAGTTCTCGCACGTGGCGTGGTGTGGCATCCATCTTGTCCCGTCGTCGTCGCCGGCGAGCTCGAGGGGGACGGTCGCGCCCTTCCCGAGGACGTGGGCGGTCTCGCCGAGGAGGAGCACGTTCCCGGCGGGGTCCGGTTCGGCGTCGAGAGGGATCGGGCGGTCGTTCGTGGTGCGGGCCCAGCGGATCGAGGCCCCGCACGAGCGGCAGGTGTTCATGCGAGCCCCCGGGCCTTGAGGAAGCGGAGGGCCTGCGCGACGGAGCACGCGCACGTCTTCGGGTCGGTGCATCGCCAGACGAGCTCGGGCGTGTCGACGAAGAGCCGGCGGAGGAGCTCGGCGGCCTGCGCCTCGGCCATGATCGAGGCGGCCCAGGCGCCGGCGAGGCTCTCGACGGAGGGCCAGCCGGTCGCGTGTAGGTCGGCGAGCTCGCGACGGGCCTCGAGGCCCAGCATGATCTCCCCGGGGATCTCGAGCGCGAGCCGGTGGGCGTCGCGCACGGTGCGCCAGAGGGTGCGGAGCCGGTTCACGATGCGCCTCCCCGCTCGAGGGCGAGGTCCTCGACGAAGCCGACGAGGGTCGCGCAGAGCCCGGAGCCGGGGACCTCGTCGAGGGAGCCGACGGGGGTCCCGGCCTCGCGGCCGAGCCGGTTCGCCTCTTTCACGAGCTCGGAGACCTTCACGGCCCGATCCTTGAGGAAGGCGCGCCATCGGTCGGCGTCCCACTCCTCGGGGTCGACGGTCGGGGTGCGGCGCCGGCGGGGCCCGGTAGACGTCCCCGGGGCCGGCGACGCGTCCCCGCCGGCGTGGTCCTCGCCGGCGCCGGTGGCCACGGTAGCGGCCTCGGGGATGAGGCTCGCGACGAGCTCGGCGCCCTCGAGGCCCTCGAGGACCGCGGTGATCTGCTCGGCGGTGAGGTCCTTCGTGCTCTCGAGGTCCTCGTCGAGGTCGAGGATCGCGGCGCAGACCTCGAGCTTCCGGGCCCGGTCCTTCACGCCGAGCTCGCCGAGGCGGATCGCGACGACCTGCGGGCCGGTGTAGCTCGGGCCCCGGAGGTCCTGGTCGGGGCCTTCGTACTCGTCGGCCTGGTCCTCGACGACCTCGGCGTCGACGACGTCAGGCGCCTCGGGGGGCTCGAGGTCGGGCTCGGCGGCCGCCGGCGCCTCCTCGGGCTCGTCCTCGACGATCTCGGCGTCGGTGATCTCGTCGTCGGGGTCGGGGAGGTCGGGGACCTCGCCGCGGTCCTGGTCGACGGGGTCGGGCTCGGTCTTCGCCGGCGCATCGCTCCCGCGGGTCGCGGTCTTCCGGGCCCGGGCCTTCGGGCGGGCGGGCGCAGCTGGCGCGCCGTCGCCCTGCTCGGCGACGACCTCGAGCATGGCGTCCTCGGGGGTGTCGCCGTCGGCGAGCTCCTCGAGGGTGTAGGAGAGCCCGGCGAGGACGTCGGGGAAGACGGCGCGGCAGAGCTTCGCGGTCGCCCGGGCGAGGAGCATCGCGTCGGGGTACTTCTTCCAGTTGTCCTTCCCGAGGAGCCCGGCCCGCTTGCCGTCGTCGAGGGTCCACGTGACCCGGGTCTCCCGGGTGGAGTCGCGGCGCTTGCCGGCGACGATGCACCGCGTCGACGAGCTCTCCTCGATCCAGAGCTCGTGGCCATGTTGGAAGACGAGGGCGCGCATGAGCTCGGCGGCCATGCCCGGGCGCCCGTCGACGACGTGGATCTTGGAGAGGGCCTGCATCTCGCCGACCCCGGCCTCTCGCCCGTAGAGCATGGCGGCCATGACGGCCTCGGGCTTGCCCCGGAGGCCCTTCGGGACGAACTCGGTCGCCGCGATGCGCTGCGCGAGGGTCCACGCCTTCGGGGCGAGCTCGATCGAGCTCCCGGCCCGGGCGGGGTCTTCGTACTTCTCGATGTCGGTCACGTGGTCTCCTGGTCTTCTTCGTGGTCACGGGTGGGCGGGGGGAGGGAGTCGCTCTTCACGGTGGCGGCCGGGCCCTCTCGGAAGTCGAGCCAGTCGCCGACCTGCTTCGCGTAGAGGAACGTGCGGAAGGCCCGGTCGCTCGGGTCCTGGCGCACGTCGAAGCGGTAGACGTCGAAGCCGTCGGCGCGAACCCAGACGGCCCCGAACCAGTCGACCTCGGGGATCGGGACCTCGTCGTCGCCCTCGAGCATGGTCTCGGCGTTGCCGTAGGCGGCGACCTGTAGGGCGGTCTCGGCGAAGATCCCGGACCTCGAGGTCTTGAGGTCGAGGAGGCCGACGCCGATCGGCTCGCCGGCCCACGGGGTCTCGTCGGGCCACTCCCCGGGGAATCGGGCGATGAGGTCGGTCTTCCCCATGTAGCGCCACTTCCGGGAGACCATGACGCGCTCGAGGAGCGCCTCGGTCGGGTCCCACTCCTCGAGGAAGCGGAGGTAGCTCGCGACGTGCCCCTCGAGGCCCTCGGGGACGTCGACCTCCTCGCCGCGGGCCAGGCGCTCGCCGAGCTTGTGGACCTCGGTCCCCTTCGCCGACGCCTCCCCGCTGTCCCGGTAGCGGATCGAGCTCAGGATCTTCGCGATCGCCAGGCGGGGGAGGGTCTCGCTCTCGTCGACCTTCACGGCGTGGTGCCCCCTCGAGGCGTTCCACTCGAGGAGATCGCGGACGAGCTCGTCGGCGACGATGCGGGTCTTCCCCTCGGCGTTGCGTGCCACGCCGAGGCGGTTCGCGACGAAGTCGGCGGGGACGTTCGAGGCCCAGTTGATCAGCCCGGGCTTCGGGATCCCGTTCGAGAGGATCGTCGTCACGCCGGGGACCTTCACCCCGTCGAGGTAGTAGCTATGCCCGTTGCCGGCGCGCTGGATCCTGGTCGGGTTCTTCGGCTTCCGGGCCATCAGCGGAGACTTCCCGGAACGAGCCCGTGCACGATCGAGCGGAGGAAGAGGACCTCGTCGTCGGCCCGGTCGAGGAGGGTCGCCCGCTCGCCGGCGGTGCGCTGCCAGTCGTCGCGCTCGAAGTCGGCCCGGTCGGCGTCCATCCGGGCCTCGGCGAGCTCCTCGCGGAGGTCCTCGATCTGCGCTTCGAGGGCGGCGATCGTCTTCCTAGGCATCGTCGGCCTCCTCGTCGGCGATGCTCACGGCGACCCCGTTCGCGGTGAGGAGCTCGAGCGCCTCGTCGTCGTCGATGGCCACCACGATCTCGAGGTCGCCGTCGGCGGTCGGGCGGGCGGCGACGACGGTCCCGACGTCGCGGCCGAACATGCTCAGAGGGAGGCCCTCGGTGATGGCCAGCACGGCGCCGGGCTCGAGGACCTCGTCGTTCTCGAGCGGGTAGACGATCGTCGCCCGGGTGCGCGCCTGGTAGGCGTCGGCGGCGACCTCGAGGGTCGGGAAACACTTCCCCCGGAGCCAGACGACGAAGGCCCGGTAGCCGTCGTTCCCGGCGGCCTCGTGACGTTCCACGCCCAGCCACCACTCGGCCTCGGTGCCGACCTCGAAGAGCACGCCCCCGCAATGCGGACAGGCGGGGAGCCCGGTCGGCGTGGTGCCGACCTTGTCGATCGAGTCCCACCACGCGCAGCGGGCCCCGTAGACGATCCGGGTGTCAGGCATCAGAAGGGCTCCTGCTCGTCGCCGGGGATGGGCAGCTGCGCCTCGTGGGCGAGGGTGCGGAGCCAGTCGGGCGGCTCGGTCTTCCGGCGCCGGTGGCGGGCGAGGAGCTCGCCGACGGCCTCGCGGGCGGTCTTCATGGCGCCCATCCACTTGTCCTCGCTCTGGCGGTGGGCGCGGTGCAGCTGGTCGCGGTGCTCCTCGAGCTCGGCGATCGCCCGCTCGAAGTAGCGGGTCGCTTCGTAGCTCTGGTCCTCGAGGGGCTCGAGGGCCTCGGCGAGGGCGAGGTAGGTCGCCCGGCCGAAGAGGGGCTCCACGCTTTGCAGGATCGCCCGGTAGCGGCGCCCGGCCTCCTCGGCGCGGCGTGCGGCCTCTCGAGCGGCGTCGAGGTCGCCGACGGGGACCATCGCGCCGTGCGGGTGCGGGATCCGGGCCATCCCCGGGTTCGCTCGCCGGCGGAGGTCTTCGCTCGTGGTGGGCATCAGAAGGCCTCCCCATCGTCGTCGGGCCCGTCCGCCATCGCCTGCTCGGCCTCGAGCTCGGCCACGCGGGCATGGAGGGCGTCGAGGAGCGAGCTCCGGGGCTTGAGCCCCCGACCGCGGCCACGCTTCTCGGCCTCGACGAGGCGCCGGGCCTGGCGGAGGTCGCCGATGTGATCGAGCTCGGGGACGATCTCGGTGATCTTCCGGTCGATGAGGGCGAAGTCGACGTCGTCGGGCTCGTCGAGCTCGGCGGCCAGCTTCGCCGCGGCGCCGGGGAAGTCGACGACGTCGGCGCCCTGGTCCTCGTCGTCGTCGGTCTCCTCGGGGAGCTCCGGGGAGGCCATCGGCTCGAGGCCCTCGTCGAAGTCCTCGACGGTGTCGCCGTCCTCGATGTCCTCGAGGTCGTCGACCTCCTCGCCGGCGATCTCCCAATCGTCGAGCGGGGCCTCCTCGTCGACCTCCTGGCCGATCGGCTCGCCGTCGACGTCGTCGGGGGTCGTGCGGCCCTCGGCGCGGGCCTCCTCGGCGGCCTGCTCCTCCTCGAGCTCGAGGAGGCGGGCGTCCTCCTGCTCCGGGGTCCACTCCGCGACGGTCTCGCCGGTCTCGGCGTGCAGGAGCTTCTCGACGTACACGTAGGCGGCGGGGCCCTCGCCGGGGGCGTCGAACTTCTCGCCGGCGGTCGGCCGGGGTGCGCCGGCGTCGAAGTCATCGGGCCAGAGCTCGCGAGCGCCGTCGGAGTAGAGCACGACGACCGGGGTTGCATCGTCGTCGAGCATCGCCCGGACGGGGTCGAGGCCGGCGAGCTCGGCGAGCTCGCTCGGGGTGAGCGCGACCCCGCTCGCGTCGGTCACGCCGGCGGTGCCGAGGTCGGGGAGGGGCTCGCGCCCGCTCTTCGCGTCGTCGGCGGTGCGGTAGGCGTTGCGCACGGCGGAGAGGAGCCGGGCGCCGGGGTCGCCCTGGACCTCGAAGAAGTCGACGACCTTGTGCTTCTCGGCGTACACGAGCCCGTCGTCGGTCTCCTCGTGCCCGGCGGTCTTCACCTTGAGCTCGATCACGGCGACGACGCGGTCGCCGATGCTGTGCGGGCGGCTGATCCTGTTCCCGGCGCCGTTGACGCTGGTCTTCATCCCGACGGGTTGGCGCCCGTGGTACTCGGGGAGCTCGAGGCTCGGAAGGCTCGGCTGGTGGACGACGTCGACGTCGGTCGGGTCGCGGGGGTCTTCGGCCACGGGGGCCCCTTTCGGTGGTCTTCGGGTGCGGTTACAGGCGCGAGAGTTGCTCGGCCCGCTGCGCGGAGACCCCGAGGAGATCGCCGACCTCTGCCCACGTGCGACGGGTCTCGCCGTCGCCGCGGAGGTCGCGGATCGCCTGCCCCTTGAGGCGCCGAAGATCGGCGCCCATGCTCTCGAGCTCTACGCCGGCCTTCTCGATCGCCTCGAGGCGGGCCAGCGGCTCCGCTATCTGCTCGAGGTCTCGAAGGGTGGTGGCGATCGTCACGGGTTGCACTCCGGGGGCTTCGTCGGTCACTGCGCGGGGTGGAACGTACGCCCGATCGCGGGAAACTTCAAGACGGGTCTTTAGTTTTCTCGCCGGCGCGCCGATACTGGTCCCGTGACCACGCACCCAGAGACCACGACCACCCAGGCGACGCTTGTCGATCGCCGCGACCATCGCCGGCCCGGCCGGCGCCCCGAGGACCTCGCCCGTCCCCAGGTTCCCGCCCTGCTCTACGGCGAGCTCCTCCGGACCTTGAACGAGGCCGAGGCCCGGTACCTGCGGGCGATCCGGAACCCGCGCCCCGAGCTCGCCGCGTCGTCGGTGAACTTGATCCGGGTCGAACTGAACGCGAAGGCCGAGGGCCTCGCCGAGGCGCTGGCCATCGTCGCCCGCTCCGCCGGCCTCGAGGACGACGTCGTCGCGATCCGCCGGAAGGCCCAGGAAGCGGCCGAGGAGTCGACGGCGCGCCAGCTGCGGGGCGTCGACCGCGCCCGGGCCGGGCTCGAGCTCCGCGGTTAGAAGCTCTGTGTGGCCCTCTACGGGCCGCGGGGAGCTCTGCGCCCGACGGTGCAGAGCTCCCCGTCCTCGTCGACGAGGCGCCTACGTGGCGGCCAGAGCGAGCGGATCCCGGCGTGCTGGCAGAGTTGCCGGCGTTTCGGCGCCGAGGCGGGTCGCCGCGGCCCCCTTGAGGAGCGCCAGGAGGGCGGGGATCCCCGCCATCGCCGCGGCGGACAGGATGCCCACGTCGAGGCGGAAGACCGGGAGCGCGACGAGGAAGCCGAGGAAGCCGGCCACGTAGGTCTTCGCGATCCGGAGCACGAGGTCGAAGTAGAAGGGGAGCCCGGCGGGGATCTCCGCGGCGCGGATGGCGTTCATCGCGAACGTGACCGCGGCGGGGATCGCTGCCATCCCGGCGGCGGTCGCCGTCGAGATGTCGATCGACGGCCCGACGAGGAGCAGAGCGGCGAAGGCCTCGACGTAGGTCCAGACCACGCGCTCGAGGAAGCCGAGCACGGCGGCGAGTAGGTGGGCGGTGTCCATGAGGTCAGTCCTCCGGGTTGTCGGGGTCCACGTCGAGCTCGAGCGGGTTCGTCCAGTGTTCCCGACCGGGCCACCCCGGCGGGGGGACGGGCGGATCCTCGGCGCGTCGGCCGAAGGGGCGGATTCCGGTCGCCTCCTCGAGATGGTCGAAGGGGTCCCAGCCCGGGGGGAAGCCGAGCTCGCGGCGGAGGAGCTCGAGGACCATGCGCAGAGCTTGGAAGTCCTCGCGGGCGCCGCGGAGGAGATCGCGGCACTCCTCGCACTCGATCTGCGCGGTCCGGAAGCGTTCGGCGGCCCCCTCGAGCGCGTCCTCGAGCTCGCTCACGCGGGCCCGAAGGTGGGCGACGAACTCGTCGTAGCCCTCGAAGAGCGCGGCCTTCTCCTGGACCTTCGCCCCGGTCTTCTGCGCCCGAGCGGCCAGCCACGCCGAGAGGGCGGTGCCGGCGAGGGCGACGAGAGAGACGACGATCGCGCCGACATTCACGAGCACGCCCGATCGTGGTACTCGGTCTCCCGAATCATCTCCTCGACGGGGTTCGTGAAGGCCATCCCCGAGACGATGAGGTCCTTCGCGGCGAAGACGGCGAAGGCGATCGGGACGAGCGAGGTCGCGAGCGGGGGCTGGTTGGCGATGGCCAGGATCGAGCCCCCGGCGAATGCAAGGGAGGTCCCGACGGACACGGCGAGGAGCGAGCGGATCCCGATCTCTCGAGGCCAGACGAGGGCGCCGATGCCGAGGATCCCGAGGCCGGCGAAGATGCCGGCCCACGTATGGACGGCGGCGACCTCGAAGACGTAGCGGAACGAGGGGGAGCTCCCGAGCCGGTACTCGTCCTCGGCGAACGCGAACGCGAAGCCCAGGTGGCGGAAGGCGAAGATGCCGACGTAGGCGCGCACGCGCCAGCTGATCGGCTCCCGTCCCCCTGCTCGAGCTCGCCCGAGGGCCCGGGTCAGAACTCGATGAGAGCGCGCCACGTCGACGGGCCTGCGATCCGGTCGGCCTTCGTGCTCCCGATGTTCTTCCCGAAGTAGAGGAGGGCGTTCTGCCCGACCTCGAGGGCCTCGGCGGTCCCCTTGCCGGCGATGCCGTCGGGGGCGCCGTTGGCGGCGACGAGGCCGGGGATCATGTCGGCCCGGCCGATGAAGGCCAGGAGCGGCAGGAGGAGCGCCTGCAGGTTGTCCACGTGCCGGCCCCGGACGGGCGAGGCGTGCGCGTTGCGGAGGTCGAGGGTATCCATGCGGTACTCCGTGCTCGAGGTCGGGGGAGGGGTCGGGGTGGGCGCCGGCGGGAGCCCTGCGGCTCCTCGAGCGTGAGCGGCGGCGAGCTCGTCGATCCGGCCCATCGCGGCGTAGGCGTGGCGGCCGGGGCAGGAGGTCGCCCGGACGTCCCGGTGGCCCCCCTTGAGCTTGGCGGCCTTCCACCATCCCCGGAGGAAGCCGTGGGCGAGGAGCCAGCCGGCGGCGTCGAGCATGGCGTCCGTCGGCCGGTTCGCTTCGTAGTTCCCGACGAAGCAAATCGCCCGGCCGGCGCTGTTGCGCCCGTAGGTGTGCGAGCCCCGCCGGTCGACCCCGTGCCCCTCGAAGATGAGCCCCGCCGGGGTGATCGCGAACGTGTAGGAGATCCCCCGCCCGAAGCGTTGCTCGCCGATCCTCTCGAGGGTCCGGACCGCGGCGTGGTCGTCGTCGAAGGGTGGGACGAGGTCGGGGGCGATCGTGACGGAGTGATGGAGCCAGACCTCGGAGGCGGGGAGCGGGGCCGGCCCTGCTCCCCGATCGTGGATGGCGCCCCACTCTGCGCGGGGGATGATCCGGTAGCTCACGCCCCGAAGGGTACGGGGTGCGCGCCAGCTGCGCCGCGGACCTAGCGGAAGCGGACGATGACGTCGAGGTCCTCGGCGCCGGTGCCGGCGGTGACGACGGCGACGGTCAGGAGGTCCTGGTCGGCGGCGAAGGGGCTCGAGAGCGTGAAGCGTTTCACGGTCTCGTCGGGGCCGAGGGAGAGGCCGGCGCCGATCGCCGCGCCGTTCTTCCGGACCTCGATCGTCGTCGTCGAGGCGCCGGCGGTGCCGAGGAGGGCGACGACGTCGACGGCCCGCGTCAGGAAGCGGGGGGTCCACGGCGGGGACTCTTTCACGAAGACGCCCCCGTCGATGACAAAGGGGAGCCCGTGATCGCGGGCGCCCCGCTCGAGCTCGCCGAGCCGACGCTCGAGGGCGAGGACCCGGTGCTTGAGGCGCCCGATCTCGCGCTCGATCTCCGGGGGCAGGAGGCCCTTCGTCATGGCGTGAGGCTCCGGAGGTTGAGGACGAGGTCGAGGCTCTCGTCGGGGTTGATCGTGAGGCGCTGGATCCGGTAGGTCGCCTCGAGCGAGAAGACCCCGCGGCGGATCTTGAGGGGGATCGTGTCGCCGGGCCAGAGGACCCCGATCGGGTCGGCCTGCCCGGGCTGCGCCTTCGTGGTCTTCACGGCGAGGACCTCGGGCGCCGTGGCGGTGACGAGGCGCTCGAGGGCGATGTTGTCGAGGGAGTCGATCGGGGTCTCGGGCGGGGCGGCCAGGACCTCCTCGAGGGTGAGCCCGCCGGCGAAGGCCTCGGGGTCGATCGCGAAGCCCTCCTCCCGGTCGGAGCCCTCGCCCTGGCCGAGGACGACGATCGCCGAGGCGCCGGCCTCGCCGTCGAAGGTCCAGGCGAAGTCGGCGATGTTGCGGCCGAGCTCGAGCGCGAAGCGGGGCCAGTGTCGGCCCCGCTCGGGGAAGTAGGTCGTGAAGATCCGGGCGGTCGGCGTGTAGGTGACGGCGAAGTCGAAGCCGTTCGAGAGGCCGGTGAACTCGTCGAGGGCGTCGAAGCCGTTCGGGTGCTCGGAGTGCACGTAGATCCGCTCGCGGAGCACGCCCGAGGGGGCGCAGCTGGTCGAGATGTTGGCGTCGCTCTTGTCGTACTCGGCGGCCTGTAGGTGGTCGACGATCGCGGCGGCGATCTCGGAGGTCTGGTCCTTCCCGAAGAAGCTCAGGCGCTCCTCGAGGGTGAGACTGATCGCGTCCCAGTACACGACCCCGTCGGGGGCGTAGAGGCGGACGTTGACGCGCTCGGGCTCGCCGGCCTTCGGCGGGGTTTCGAGACCGATCTCCATACGGTGCCAGACCCCGACCGGGGTCTCCTCGTCGATCGGGACGAAGACGTGCTCGAGGCTCTTCGGGGCGTTCGGGTTCACGGCCAGCACGCGGGGGTCGGGGTGGAGCTCGGTCGTGCTGAATCGCTCGAGGTAGAGGCCTCGCCCGCCCTCGGTCGCGGGGTTGTCGAAGCGTTCGAGCCAGACGTAGCCCTTGAGGGTCCAGCGGTCCCCGTCGGGGCTCGCCTCCTCGTCGGTGACCCAGAGGAAGGCCTGCTGGGCGGAGGCGTCGGCGCCGGCGACGTAGTTCTCGAGCTTGAGGGCCCGCTTCCCGGTGACGGTCGGGAACTTCACGATCGAGTGGATCGGCGGGGTCGGCTGCGCCGTCGGGGAGTTGTAGAAGATGGCGACCTCGTTCGTCGTCATGTTCCACCCCGCGAGCCCGTCCTCGAAGCTCCCGTTGTTGACGTAGTTCGTCCGCTCGGCCTTCCCGATGTGCCGGCGGGTCAGGTGCCAGAGGGCGCCGCGACACTCGGCGGCGACGTGGTGCTTGTCCACGCTCGGGCGGATCGCCGGCCCCCAGGTGAGCAGCTGGTCTCCCCGCCAAATCTGGACCTCTCGGATCCGCTCCTCGAAGAGCAGCCCGGCCTTCGGGTCGCTCACGGGGACGACGACGGCGAACTCGTCGGGCCGGTTGAGCTCGAAGGTGAGCGCGCCGATCTTCGCCTGCTCGAGCTCGCCGAGCGGGGCGCCGAAGACGTCGGTCACGACGGCCTTTCGCTTCTTCCCGCGGGGGATGATCGTCGGCGTCAGGGTGGCCCGGGCGGTGAAGGTCACGGATCCCCAGGAGACCTCGACGGCGGGGAGCCCGGGGGAGAGGTCGCCGGCGGCGGTCATGGCCACGGCGGCGGGGACGGTCGCCTTCGCGTCGGTGTCGAGGTCTGCGGAGGCGGAGAACTGGACGGTAGCCGGGGCGATGGACACGGTCCCGACCGCGGAGAAGTTGAGAGAAGCCGAGAACTTGACGGAGGGAGGCCCCGCCGGGTCGGTCGAGAAGAGGAGGAGCAGGCTCACCTAGAGGGCTCCAATCTTCCAGCCGCCGGTGCCGTAGATCCGGAGGCGGACCTTCCCGCTGTTGAAGAGAAGCGTGTCGTAGATTTGCGCCCGGAGCGGTTGACCTTCGCCGGTGAGGTTGTAGCCGTAGAGATGGTCGGGTTGAGGAGTCGAGAACGGGCCCCCCAGCGGCTCAGGGTGGACCCATCCGCTACCGGGGTTGATCCAGAACGAGCCGACGTTGGAAGGGTTGTGACGGGGGAGCGGGCCCCCTCCTCCGCCGGCCCACGACCACGTCGTCTCGGCGTCGTGGCTCGCGTCGTTCCGTTCGTCATTCGCCGTCGGGTAGACGAGCGGCCGGGGCGCCCCGGTGAGCGACTCGGTCGCGAGCCAGATGTTCCAGTTCCCGTCGACGAGCAATTGATAGGGGCGGCCATCCGTGAGGGTGATCGCTGATTCGACGAACACGGCGCCGAGCTCGCCCGCGTGCGCGTTGCTGTCGAGCCAGAGGGTCTCGAGGAGAGGCGTCGTCACTAGAGCGGTCCCGCTGCGACATGGGCATAGCGAGTCTTCGGGTCGCTGTTCCGGAAGGAACGGAGACCGACGTAGCTTCCGCCAGCGATGCTCCCGTCGCTGCCCGACCAGAGCAGGACGCCATCTTGGTAGAGGCGGAGAGCGGAGCCTTCGACCTCGGCGCGGATCCAGAACGGTTCGGTCAAATGGGGGGTCGCGTGGCCGGTGCCTGTGAGCCCGGTGTAGCTACCGCCCACGCACTTGTAGGCCCCGACCACGCCAGGCGAGATGTTGTTCGCGATCTCGATCATGTAGAAGGTCCGGGTGGCGCTCGAGTCCTTCCGGACGATGAGCCCGCACGTCGAGAACGTCCCACCGGGGTTTCCGGTCTGCGTGATGAGCGCCTCGATGAAGTGGTTCGGGGAGCCGAGATCGAGGTTCATCCGGCCGAGGGCCTCATTGTTCCCGGAGGACTGAACCTCTGCCGTGTCGCTCACCCGAGAGAAGGAGCCCACAAGCGTTGTCCACGACTGGTCGATCGCATAGACGGCGCCGTCGCCCGGAGCATCGAACGTCTCGAAGGTGCGGGGGAGGATGATCCCGGCGGGCGAGCGGACCTCGCCGTTCGCGGCCGCTGTGAGGCCCATCGGTTAAGCCTCCTTCGCGGTGAAGGCCTTCCCGGCCGTGGCGCACAAGATGTTCACGGTCTGGTCGGTCACGAAGCCGGCGTCCATGACGACCGATCCTCCGTTCGGTGCCAGCAGGATCGATCCGGCGCCGGTGGTCGCGGCGCTCCCGAAGTTGAGGAACATCTTCGTGTCGCTGATGTTCTGGACGAGGAGGAAGCGGCGGGCGGCGTTCGCTGCGAAGACCTGCTGCGATGTTCCGCCGGTCGTGATGGTCGTCGATCCGTCGGTGAATGAGCCCTTCCCGGGTTGGACGTGGAGGCCGTTCGCGTCGCCGGGGATCCGGCCGGTCGCCCCGTCGGTCCCGTCGACGAGCTTCACCAGCTGGACGTGCGCGGCGCCTCCGCCCATGTCGACCTCGTCGGTCGCGACCTGTGCCCCGGTCGCCGGGAGGGAGACGTCGTCGGCCATGTGTGGAGCTCCTCGAGGTCAGGCGAAGACGGCGTCGACGTCGCCGATCGCGAAGGTCAGGGTGTCGCCGGCGTTCGTGCTCTTCGGGCTCGAGAGGGGGGCATGCATGAGCATGTTCCCGCCGGTGGCGGCGTCGAAGAGGGCGGCGTGGGTGATCGGCGTCGCCGTGGTGTCTGGCATGTTCGCGAAGCTCACCGCGCCCGAGTTGTCGGCGGCTCCGCTGCCAGCTGCGCCGGCGGCGAAGGTGACGGCCTTCCCGGTGTAGGAGCCCCCGGCGACCTCGGTCCCGGCGCCGGCGTCGGTCGTCGACGTCGTGAAGAGTCGAAGGTAGACGGTCGCCGGGCTCGTGTAGGCCACGTTCCGGAGGACGTGGTCGCGGAGCTTGTCCTCGAGGTAATCGGTCATCGATGCCACGCCCAGAGGCTACGGCCTCGAGCTCGGTCGCCTAGTGATACGCGGGGCGGAAGACGAGGGAGCCGGTCGCTCCGGTGAGGGTGACGGCGTTGTCGCCCTCGAGTAGCACGGGCCAGCCGAAGCCGGGCTGGATGAGCTCGAAGACGTCGGTGCCGGCCTCGGTGATCGTGTGCGTCCGTCCGTCGAGGACGAGGGTCGAGGCGCCGGCCTCGAGGGAGAGCCCGGGCTCGTCGTCGTCGGCGTTCACGATCGAGCTCGCCGCGCCGGTCCGGTTGAGGGTGAGGGTCCAGCGGTCGGTGGTGGCGTCGCCGTCGTTCGTGACGACGTTCGCGCCGGCGGCGAGGGCCTGGACCTCCTCGGGCCCGTAGCCGAAGGGGTCGAGGGCCTCGAAGGTGAGG
>Ga0299914_10000603_pt1 | contig 21920 bp, 19 predicted proteins | sample RVTome_10_FD_201361 | JGI IMG/M metagenome (GOLD analysis project Ga0299914, IMG submission 201361) | Soil microbial communities from uranium-contaminated site in the Upper Colorado River Basin, Wyoming, United States - RVT153D57 (version 2) ...
ATGCGCCACCACCACCTGTTCCTTTTGGTGGTACGATGGTGATAGCCGGTGCTTTTGGGCTTATTTGTAGTTCGATTTTTTCTGCCCTTATCGGGGCTGCTTTGGGTGCGCTCGGTGGTGTGATTGGCGATAGTCTTAGCCGGGGCCAACCGCATGATTATGCCGGGGGGGATGTGATCGGATAAGTAGGCTGGACAGAGTTGGCTGTACGGCAATTTTGAAAAATTGCCATACACACTCAGCCAGATTGTCAACAAATGTTCCGGCCACTTGGAAAGTAGCTTTTCTTTACATAAACGAAGTTCTTGTTTATACTTGGGCCTATGTCCAAAAGACGAGCACAAACGCAGGACGAGGAGCTTGTTCCCATAGGGGTCGTGATAACGGCTATTGGCTTCATTATTCTCCTGGCCGTGATAACTGTCTGGATGATCGTTCCGGCGAAAATGCCCCAACCGCTTTACGACATAGTTGGCCCCTATTTGCAGCAGCCAGAGAGTGAGCAGGTATTACCAACGGCCGTTCCCCTGGCTGTCGTCCCCACCGCCACCCCCATCCCTGAAGAGATCAACCTGCTGCCAGAGACACCCACGGAGGGGGATGATTTACCTGACTACTTCGTCTCTGCCTTAGATGCCTCTGTCCAGGGACCGCCACCGGGACAACCACAACGGATTGAAATTCCTGCTATTCGTGTTGCTGCGGCCGTCACATCCGTCGGTTTGCAAGCCATTCAGCAGGACGGTCAAACCTTTTATCAGTGGCAAGTACCCAATACCAATAAAGCCGGCTGGCACAACAACAGTGCTCCCTTAGGCCAGGCAGGTAATACTGTTTTGAATGGCCATCACAATATTTTTGGCGAAGTCTTCCGCAGTCTGATTGACTTACAGGAAGGGGATGAGATCATCGTCTACGATAAAGATCAAGCCTTCCATTATCGGGTTACAGTTGTGGAGATTTTTGCCGAGCGCGGCGAATCTATGGAGGTACGTCTGGAAAATGCCAAGTGGATTGAGCCGACGGAGGATGAGCGATTGACACTCATTACCTGTTGGCCTTATACAGATAATTCCCATCGAGTCGTGGTGGTAGCTGAGCCTGTTCCCCTGGCTGGCTCTGGGCAAACCCATGCGTCAAGCACGCCATGACAATGAAAAAGTTGGTAGTATCCCTGTCCGGGCAATCGAGCAGGGAGGTTCGATTTACACAGGAGAAATGACATGAAAAAATCAATTTGGGTTAGTTTATTGTTGAGCTTATTGCTGGTCTTAACAGTTGGGATCCTTCAAGCACAGGAAGGGCATGGGTTTATACAGGGCCGTGTTTATAAGGATGTGAACGGAGACGGCCGCTGCGTGGACACAAACGTTGCCGGTGAGGAAGCGATCCCCAACATCAATGTGCAATTTACCAGCAGTGATCGGGAAACCGTCATCACCCACTACTCCGGGCCGGAGGGCATTTTTGGCCTGGTTCGGGCCGGATTCAGTTGGTGGGAGGTGACCGTTCTGCCGCCGGCCGGCTGGGTGGTAACCTCCGAGCCAACGATTTACGTGCCCGTTTACGAAGATAGCCTGTCCCATGACGATGTCAACTTCTGTTTAAGCCAGGGTTCTGTTACGGCTACTGTCGGCCAGGGTCGTGTTGTAGCTTTGTTACCTCAATCAGGTGGGAGTGCCAGCAGCGGTTTAATGGTGGCGGCCGCTTTGGGGTTGGTTTTGCTCGTAACTGGTTTGGGTCTGGAGATACGTCGTCGCCTGTCATAAGGCTTTTTGGAGTATAGAAATAACCTCCGGGAGGTGGCCCCATTCATCAAGGGATTAACAAAACTTTCCCGCGATTTTTTCGATCCTGAATATAGTGGTGGGCTGCGGCTGCCTCGGTGAATTTGAAGCGGCGGTCAATGGCCGGCCGGAATAAAGCTTCATCATACCAGGCCACTAACTGGCGCATCCAGTTGCGCTGCAAATCTATTTGTGACCACAAATGGGCCATGTTGACGCCTATCACCGCTTTATTGTCATTCATTAATTTAAGGGGGGTGTAAAAAGGGAGCATGATAAGTTCGCGCACGGCCGTTAAGCGCGATCGCCGTTTGCCCGGAGCCAAACTACGCAGCCCATAATAGACCAGGCGTCCTGTCGGCATCAGCAAGCGATAATTCTTCACCCAATGACGCCCACCATAGGGGTCCAATATCAATTGAACCCCTCGTCCGGCTGTTAAGTCCTTCAAAACCACTTCATAATCCTGATTGCGATAATCAATGGGATAGTGCAAACCCCGCTCCCGTAGAAAATCATGTTTATCGGGCGAGGCTGTTCCATATGTCTCTGCTCCCACAATCTGGCAAATGTCCAGCGCTGCCAATCCTACTCCTCCGGCGACATTATGAATCAGCACTTTGTCCCCTGCCCGCAGCGATCCCATCACCAGCAGCATCAGATAGGCCAGCAAGTAGTTTAAGGGCAAGGCTGCCCCATCTTCAGCACTCATCCACCCTAAACGCTTAAAAACCTGTTGGTAGGGTACACAAGTGAGATCACTGTAGCCGCCGAAGCGGGTGAGGGCAAAAACAGGATCCCCTTCCTGCAAATTGGGAACACCCTGGCCAATCGCATCCACTATTCCGGCTACCTCATAACCTGGCACATAAGGTGGCTTGGGCGCATCACGATAAATACCCATCCGCCCCATAATATCTACGAAATTCACGCCGCTGGCCTCCACCCGAATTCGGACCTCGCCACCGCGAGGCAGCGGATCAGGCGCTTCTTGCAGTTGCAAGACCTCTGGTAATCCGGGTTTGCTGATCCAAATTTGGTGCATGATTCGTAATTGGCCAGAGTATAACGAGAGACAAATGCTTCGCCAATTGTTGACAAGGCTATTTGCTTATGTTAGCTTTGCCTGAAGCGAAACAGCAGGTCACCACCTTTATAGAATGAACAGGGGAATGTGATCGTAATCAGGCTGTAGCAGTCAGCAGAGGAAGAAGCATCATGCCCCGAATTGAAGCGCTGGAACCAGGCTCATCCCACCAGCGGGATGCCTTAAACCATCAGGCAATCGAGGATTATCTAAAAACGATTTATGCTCTGAGCGAGATTGAAAGCCCGGTCGGCACTTCCCGCATTGCTGAGGCACGGCAGGTCAAAGCAGGCTCGGTAACCAACATGCTACAGCGGCTTGCCAGGCTCAAGCTGGTCAACTACGAAAAGCATTATGGCGTGACGCTGACACCAACTGGAGAGAAGATAGCCTTGGAAGTGCTGCGCCATCACCGGCTGATTGAGTTGTATTTGATTGAGGCGTTGGGCTTTAGCTGGGATGAAGTGCATGAACAGGCGGATATTTTGGAGCATGTGATCAGCGAGAAATTGGAAGAACGTATTGCCGCTGCCCTGGGTCATCCAAGCTTTGATCCTCATGGCGACCCTATCCCTGATAGAGATGGGACGATTGTCTCCTTAGATTACCAACCCTTGTCTAACCTGGCGGTGGGAGAGGTGGCAATCGTGGCCCGGATTGTAGAGGATAACAGTGAATTGCTGCGCTATCTGGCAGATTTGGGATTGATGCCGGGCACGGCCGTTCGCATCCTAGAAATCGCCCCTTTTGATGGCCCCATAACCATAGATATTGAGGGAACCGAAAAAGTTGTGGGTTTACCTGTTGCCCAAGAGGTATTGGTGACCGCCAAAAGGCAGGCATGACCGGCCGCTCAGAGACCTGGCCTATTGATATGGCTGTTCTGGCCAAGACGGCCGGAAGCAATGCGCCCTGGTTACTCCCTCAATTGATCCCTATCTTCCTGGAAGACGGAGATCTATTAGTGAGCCGAATGGCACAAGCAATACAAATGGGCGATGCTAACCAACTGCAACAGGCGGCTCACCGCTTAAAAGGCAACAGTGCCAGCCTGGGGACTCTGACTATTGCCCATCTGACAAGCCAGTTGGAAAATTTGGGGAAAGCGGGTGAGCTGGCAACGGCCGTTCAGACCTTCACCCTCTTATCTGAGGAGTATAACAAGGTGAAAGCAGCGCTCCTAACTCTCCTGAACCAGGGGGATTAACTGCATCAATCATTTTATGAGCCACCCTAACCCCTACGATTTTGCCCACCCTGTAGGCGACGGCCGTTTCTTTGCCGGTCGCAAAAAACTGTTTGCCTGGATTAATGATCACCTGAAAGAACCAGCCAGACCCCTTATTTTGTATGGGCCACGGCGGATCGGCAAAACATCCATTCTCAAGCAGATTGAAGCAGAGCAGTTTGGACCGGCTTTTCTGACGGTCTATATAGATTTTGCCGAACTGGCGATGGACAGCTTGAGTGTGTTGCTGTGGGAGTTGGCGCAAACAGTCGTTACTTATCTGCGCCAACTCAAACTGGAACTGGATGATCCCCGGCTGCCCGATTTCGTCGCCGATCCCAGCCGCGCCTTCCAAGAACAATGTTTGCGCCCCATAGAGAGTAAGCTAGCTGGGCGGCAACTGCTGCTGCTCGGCGACAATTTGCACAAACTGAGCCAACGGACCGAACGGGGGACGCTACCCGAAAACAGCTTCACCACTTTAGATCAATTAATACACAGCCAACCATATGCCCGGTGCATCTTTACGCTGGAACTGACCAACACGGGTGTCCCTGAACTGCATCCCTTTTTGCAAGATACACATAACTATTTGATAGAATCGTTGACTGTCGAGGAGGCGATGGCCCTAATTCGGGAACCAGTGCGCTATACGGTTGTCAAAGATGTAGCCCAATATATTTATACGCTCACCGACGGCCATCCTTACGACCTGCAACGAATTTGTCATACCCTTTATGAAAGGCAGGAGGAACATAGCTTACAACAAATTACCATCGCTGATGTTGTGCTGGTCAAGTCATTTGTCCTTAAAGACAAACCGTTTGAATTCAGCCCACCTGACCGGCTGCCATCTTATACAATTGCGGTCACTCCCTCTTTCAGGGACACTTTTCGCCGCCGCCGCCGCCCCCGGCCTACTTCTTGGTCGAGGCGGGGATTTGTGGCTTTGGCAACGGCCGTGCTCCTCTTCCTCATCACCGCCTTTGGCTTTCCCAACACCACCATCGGCCAACAAATACGCAACCTCATCATGCCGGCCACAGCCACCCCAAATATTTTAGCCGTTGTATCTGTTCCAACCGAAACGCTTGCCCCTACCGAAGTAGCTGCTCCCACGCTTATCCCGACCGAAACACCTGCCCCTACCGAAACGCCTACTCCCACCCTTACCCCTACGGAAACGCCTATGCCTACAGAGACGCCGACACCCAGCCCAACACCTATCCCCACCTTGCTTGTCCGCGAGCCGGACAATATGCCCATGGTTTTGGTTCCTGGTGGGACTTTTATGATGGGCTCGGCCGATGACGATGTGAATGCGGGTGACGATGAAAAGCCCCAACACGAGGTTACCCTGGATAGTTTCTACATTGACAAATATGAAGTAAGTGTGGCCCAATATGCCCTCTTTCTCAATGATTTGGGCGCGTATGAAAGAGCTTGCAACCAGGCTGACTGCGCCTGGCCGCGTGAGCGGGCCGGGACTGCTAATTACCTTAGTATTCAGGAAAACGAAGATGGCACCGCGACCTTCATGCCTTTTCAGGACTTTGGCGATTATCCTATCAATTACGTCACCTGGTATGGGGCTAACAATTATTGCCAATGGGCCGGCGGCCGTTTACCCACCGAGGCTGAATGGGAATATGCGGCACGGGGAACGGACGGACGGCCCTACCCCTGGGGCAACCGCGAGCCTGATGCGCTTCGGGCTGTCTTCAACAGCGATAGCTTTGAAAACGTTAAACCGGTAGATGCCCTACCCGATGGAGCCAGTCCCTTCGGTGCCTTTGCCATGGCCGGCAACATGTGGGAATGGGTAGCTGACTGGTACGATTCCGCCTATTACAGCGTCAGCCCGGCCAACAATCCTACCGGGCCTGAAGGTGATCAGCGTGTCACTCGCGGCGGTGGCTGGCCTAACAATAACCTGGCCGACCGTCTCCGCTCTGCCAATCGCAGCGCATCCTCCCCCCATACAATCAGTGCCATTATCGGCTTCCGCTGTGCCCACCCCTTAAGCCAATAAGTGCCAGTACGAAGTTCGGTAATCCTCCCGGAGGTTTAAGCCTTGATGTACTTTCAGGGACGAAACCTCCGGGAGGATGGGTCACTATCACGGCCTGAGGGCGACGTATGGCAGATAGAAGTTCCGGATAATCGGTTCAACCAGAATTGTTACCAGGGCGGCATTGGAGGCAGCCAGGCCATCGTGTGCTCGATAGGTGAAGGTGACTTCGCCGGTAAATCCGAGAGTTGGGGTGAAAATGAAGGATCCATCGGGGTTGAGGGTGAGGCTGCCGGTGGTAGAAGCGGTTTCGAGAACGGCCGTTAAAGGATCATCATTAGGATCCGTATCATTCACTAAGATGCCTGGTGGGGGCACAGTCAGGGAAATATCTCTGGTGGTGGTGTAAGTGTTACTAATGGCCACAGGTGGGGCATTGCCTTCAACGACATCAATGAGTACCGTAGCCACATTTGAATCGTCCAGGCCATCAAAAGCATGGTAGGTGAAGCTATCTGTGCCAGTGAAATTCGTGGTGGGAGTATAAATGACGGCACCACTGGGGGCCAGGGTGAGGCTGCCGTTGCTGGGGGGGGTGTCGAGAACGGCCGTTAAGGCATCGTTATCCCCGTCACTGTCATTATCCAACACCCCTGGGGCCATTACCAATAGGGAGGCATTTTGGGTGGTCGTATAGCTGTCATTCACGGCTATGGGGGGCGTGTTCGCTTCCTCCGTCACTATAATCGTCACAGTGGCCAGGCCAGATTCGTCATAACTGTCCATGGCCCGGTAAGTGAAGCTGTCCACCCCAAGGAAGCCACTGGTTGGGGTGTAGATGAAAGAGCCGTCGGGGCTTAGGGTGAGAGACCCGCTTAGAGGAGGGGTGGCCAGAACAGCCGTGAGCGGATCGCTCTCCAAATCGCTGTCATTCTCAAGAACACCGGGGGCATTGACCGTCAATACCTGCCCCTCTACCACCTGATAACTATTTGCCAGGGCCACCGGCCGATTATTGCACAAAGCTGTGCCTCCAGTCACAGCAGCCGAGAAGGCGCTCTCCTGAATATGGAAAATCGTCCCATTGTTAATGTTGGCCAGATATAGTTCGCAGTCATCGGCTTCACCGAATGAAACATAACCAGAAGTTGTCAAATTGGTGTGCATAGTGGGGGTAAACAGGCCGGTATCATCCACTACCAGGTCCCAAAAATTGCCAGAACAGTAATCCGTCACCAGATAACGGCTATACATGGCTGGATATTGCGTCCCGCGATAAACATAGCCATTAATGACCGAGCAGTTACCCGTGCTCTCAAATTCAAAAATGGGTGGCGTATGGACTGAAACATCTCCCGATTGGCAACCACCTGATGGGTTGGTGGCATTCCCTTCAAAGCAGCTCCAACCATAATTTTCGCCACCTGTGGAGTCAGCAGGCTGATGGTCTACTTCCTCCCAGGCACCCTGCCCCACATCACCCATATAGAAGTCACCTGTCAGGCGGTCAAAGCTGGAACGCCAGGGATTACGCAGCCCAATAGCCCAGATTAAATCGCAAACGCCATCACTGCCCACAAAGGGATTGCTGGCAGGAATGGCATAATTAGCGCTGCCACCTACATTGTTACATTCGGCCAGGTTGGCACCAGTATTGTCTACATCAATTCTAACCAGTTTGCCCAGAGCCAGGGTCAAGGTTTGGGCATTGTTGCTGGTATCATTCCCGCCACCCCCATCGCCCAGGGGAATATAGAGATAGCCGTCCGGTCCAAAGTGAATACCCCCGGCATTGTGGTTCGTGGCCGGTTGGACCACCGTTAATAAAATATCCTCACTATCAGGGTCGGCCACATTGGGGTCAATGGTCACATTAAATCGGGAGATGCGCGTTTGGCGATCAGCATCCGTCCCGCTGGTGTAATTGACGTAAAAGGTGCCATTGTCACGATATTCAGGATGAAAGGCAAGCCCCAACAAGCCCATTTCACCACCGGCGGTGACTCTGTCGGAAATATCGAGAAAGGGGGTGGGCAGCACAGAGCCACCCGGTTGGACTATTTTGATAAATCCTTCCCGTTCGACAATGAAAAGACGGCCGTATCCATCATCGGCATTGGCAATAGAAACCGGGTCGCTCAAACCGGTGGCAAAGGGTGCCAGGGACAGATTAAGTGTACCCGCCGCCGCAGCGGGTGGGGTCAAGGCCATGGCTACAGAGATCACGGCCGTTGCCAGAGACAACACAGTCACTAATACTAATAAAGAACGTTTTACAGCCTGGTTCATCATGAGACACTCCCTTAAAGTAACTTACGACAAGTCTAACAGGGTGCTGCGGGGAGGGCAACAGGGTGTGCGGAGCTTTATTGACACATGACTGCACTGAGAAAAGTGCCAGTAACTTTAGCGCCACACCTAGTACCTTACCGTCCTTGCCCTTTCGCCTATTCTCACGCACAATATATGTTCGGCGGTACATGAAGATTATTGGTTACCTATTCTGATAGTTCATGAACGACAATATCCAGCCACAAGATGACAAGCACCAGCAGCAACAGTTATTAGACGCGCTCAAGCGATACGCGCTGGAACTGGAACGCAGCAATCGGGAGTTAGAAGAGTTTGCTTATGTAGCCTCCCATGATTTGCAGGAGCCACTGCGGATAATTTCCAGCTATTTGCAGATGTTGAACCGTCGCTACGCTGATCTGTTGGATGAAGATGGCCAGCGCTATATTCACTACACAGTAGATGCCGCCGATAGGATGCGTGAATTAATCCAGGATTTGTTAGCCTATTCACGAGTTGGCACACAGGGCCAGCCCTTTAGACTCACTGACTGTGAAACAGTGTTGCAAGAGGTGCTGGTTAATCTGCAGTTGGCAATTGAGGAGAATTCGGCCGTTATCACCTACGATCCCTTGCCTACCGTTATGGCCGATGCTTCTCAATTGAGACAACTGTTCCAGAATCTGCTTGGAAACGCGCTTAAATTTCACAGTGACCGGCCTCCCCATGTCCACATAGGCAGCCATCGTGAAGCAGATCATTGGCTGCTGTGGGTGCAAGATAATGGCATTGGCTTAGACTCCAAATATGCTGAGCGCGTTTTTGTCATTTTTCAACGATTACACAACCGGAATGAGTATCCTGGTACAGGTATTGGCCTGGCTATTTGCAAGAAAATTGTAGAGAGGCACAACGGCCGGATCTGGGTCGAGAGCCAGCCAGGACAGGGAACTACTTTTTATTTCACTCTCTCTACCCAATAAAACATCCTATGCTAAAATGATGAAACAAAAACAATATGAATAGGCAGCGCATCCATATCTTATTAATTGAAGATAGTCCGACAGATGCCCAACTCATTCGAGACTTACTGGCTGAGGCTATGCGTATCAGCCTCAGCCAGATTCAATTTCAATTAACCCAGGCCTCTCGTTTGGAAGAGGGGCTTGAACAAATCCGCCGGCAAATATTTGATATTATCCTGCTCGATCTCTCCTTGCCCGACAGCTTCGGCCTGGGGACATTTGAGCGTGTCTCTAGCATAGCCACCACCACGCCCATTGTTTTGCTCACAGGGATAGATGACGAACTGTTAGCCCTGGATGCCGTGCAACAAGGTGCCCAAGATTATCTTGTGAAGTCGGATGTAACCAGCAGCGCTTTGTTGTCACGAGCTATTCGCTATGCCATCGAACGTCACCGCCTGGTGACCGAGCTGTCACAGAAAGCCAGCGAGCTAGAGGTTCGTAATGCTGCCCTGGATGCCTTTTCCCACACAATGGCGCATCAAATTCGGGGACCGCTCAGCCAGATCATTGGCTTTACTGAGTACGCCGAATCCACCTTTAGCGATGAGCTAACTGAGGACTTGCGTCACATCTTGCAACGCATCCTGCAAAGTGGCCTGAAAATGAATAATATGCTCAGTGAGATTTTGCTTCTGGCCAGTGTACGCAGCCTGAGTGATGTCGAGCTATTTCCTTTAGAAATGAGCCGGATTGTGGCCGAAGTTCGCAAACGGCTGCGGCTGCAAATTGATAAGTATCAGGCAGAACTTATAGTGCCCACTTCCTGGCCAACAGCCTTGGGCCATGCCTCCTGGGTTGAAGAGGTATGGGTAAATTATATTACCAACGGACTAAAATATGGAGGCAACCCGCCTAAACTCAAGTTAGGGGGCAAACGAACCAATAACATGATCCATTTTTGGGTGCAGGACAATGGGCAAGGCATTGCTCCCGATGATAAAAGCCGCCTGTTTAAGCCCCATTCCCGGCTTTACGAACACCGGGTAAAGGGCGAGGGCCTGGGGCTTTCGATTGTCCTCCGTATTATCCATCGTCTTGGTGGTGAAGTTGGCGTGGAAAGCAAAGTAAATGAAGGGAGCATTTTTTGGTTTTCCTTGCCGGCCGCTTCTGAGGAGGAAGCGGCCGAATTACAGGGTACCCAGACCAGTAAATAGAGGGTTGGGAGAGCCTCTACTCCTATGATTATTGAACTGAAGGAATATGAAACAGCCTCTATCGGACAAGAGGTGATTGGTTCATCGTGGGGGGAATATCTGTGGCGCACCTATGATCAGCGAGGCGGGCAGTTGCGGGTTGAAGAGCCAGGTTTCCGCAACGGGCACCGCTGGCAAATTACGTCGCAAGGCTGGGTGGGAACGATTCCGCTCACGGCCGATCTGCACCTTCACCTGCTGCCCAAAGTCCCGCTCACTAACTTATTCCGCATGTTGGAATATGCTTACCAGTTGCAAAGCTTTCAGCTTATGGGTGGCCTGGTTGGACTGGCAACGCTGGCTGATTTTTATGAACGGTTGGCCCATTTGCTGGCCAGCCGTGTCATGAAACGGGTGCAGTTGGGCCTGTCGCAGAGTTATTTGCCCCAGGCCAAAGCAGTGCCTTATGTGCGGGGACGGCTGCAACGATCCTGGCCACAGCCCTGGCAAACGGCCGTCCTTTGCCAATACGATCACTTCACGGCCGATATTCCCGATAACCAAATCCTGGCCTATACCCTGCGCCAGATTGCCCGCAGCCACATTTGCCGCGAGGAGGTGCAAACGGCCGTGCGCCGTGCCTACCGGGCTGTGAAGGGGGCTGTGTCGGAGGTGGACGTCGGGGTTGAGGCGGTGGTCGGCCGTGTTTACAGCCGCCTCAACCAGGATTACCAACCGATGCACGCCCTATGCCGCTTTTTCTTGGAACAGAGCGGGCCCAGCCACCAGGTAGGTGATCAGGAGATGATCCCCTTCCTGGTCAACATGGCCCGCCTCTACGAACTGTTCGTGGCTGAATGGCTCAAAGCCAATCTGCCCCCACCCTGGCAAGTCAAGGCCCAGGAAACCGTACACATCGGCCTGAACAACGAGCTCCAATTTGAAATTGACCTGGTGATTGAAGATGGCGCGGGCAACCCGCGCTATGTGCTGGACACGAAGTACAAAACTCCTGATAAGGCCGACAATGCCGATATCAGCCAGATCATCGCCTACGCCACGGCCAAAAGCTGCCGCCAAGCCATCCTCATCTATCCTACCCCACTCCCCCAGCCCCTCGACCTCTGGCTAGACGACATCCACATCCGCACCCTCACTTTCTCGCTGGCCGGTGATTTGGAAGGAGCGGGAGAGCAATTTTTGGGGGCGCTTTTTGGAGATGACAACAACGAATTGGAGAAATGAACGAAATTTTGTGTCGTTTGTTTCTGAATTTGTTGTTTGGTGATGAACGGCCGTTTCTCCCAAACTCATGTATAATATCCTCATCATTACATGAGAAAGCCAAAGACAACACCTGATCAATTCTTCACGGCCAGCCAGATTCAACGGCTGGCCACCCTTATGCAGTGTTGGCGTACGGCACTTAATCTGGGGCAAGAACTCCCTGTGATGTTATTTTGATGAGGGCGCAAGCAGCCATAATGCTCCAACAAAGAAATTATGACATCTCTGATCCGTCCCATTTTATTCCACCAGAATCACAGACTTAACCCCAAAGGAGGCCCCTATGACCCATCCTATTATTGGTTGGGAGAGCCAGGACCCTGTTCCCGATGGACATCAATTTAATGATTATTTACGGGCGCAAGACGGCCGGCTCCACCTGCGCAACCTGGATTTAGCCGATCTCTTCTGGCGTGACGAGGAACCTTTCGCCAGCCCTATGGAGATCGTCTATCTACCCCTTATCCGGCGACAAATTGAGAAGATGAGGCAGCTCTTCGCCGAAGTGAGTGCGGAGATCGGCTACGAAGGCGAGTTCCATTACACCTATGCCTCCAAAGCGAACGCGGCCGAAGAAGTTATCCGCACCACGTTGGGGGCGGGGGCACACCATGAAATGTCCTCTACGATAGATGTGGACATCGCCAGGGTGATGATTGAACGAGGTTTGCTGCCGCCGGAGCGGATGATTGTCAGTAACGGCTTCAAACCCGAAGGCAGCGACTATGCCCAAAATCTGCTCCGCCTTAAAGGGATGCACGACAACCTGATTCCCGTGATTGAGGATTTGGGCGAACTGGGCACCTTTCTAGGGTCAAACTATTTGTTTGATGTTGGTTTGCGCCAGAAAAGCTATGGGCCGCAAACGACGGAAGCAGAAATGAACGCGGCTAACTCCCGTTTTGGTGTGGATATGGCAGCATTATGGAAGACGGCCGATTACATCGCTGCCGCACCCAATCTCACCTTCAAGATGTACCATTATATGGTTGGCAGCCAGCTCACCGATATCGAAGCCTTTATTGCCTACCTCAAGCCGGGCATGGAAATTTACGCTCGTCTGCGTCAGCGCTATTCTGACCTTTCGATTTTCAATTTTGGCGGCGGCATGCCCGTGGCCATGACGCTTGATTTTGATTTTGGCTATCATGAATTTGTGCGCCAGCTTTTGACCACTTTACAAGAGGTGTGTGATCGTTACGGCGTACCTGTGCCGGATGTGATGGGAGAGTTCGGCCGTTATACCACCTCCGAACATGGTGCCCACCTCTTCAAAATCGTCACTGTCAAGGAAAACAATTCTAAGCTTCCCTGGTACATTATAGACGGCTCCATCATGTCTTCCTTTCCCGATAGCTGGGCACTTAGTGAGCATTTTATTGTCCTGCCCCTCAACCATTTAGATACACCCTTCCAGCAAGTCCAACTCGGTGGCATCACCTGTGACAGTGACGACGTATACCCACCCAAACCGAGCCAATCGCCCCTCTACCTGCCCACCGACACCGACGACTTATACATCGGCTTTTTCAGCATTGGTGCCTATCAAGAAATGCTGGGCGGGGTGAGGGGCAGCAAACATTGTGTCCTGCCCGAAGCGGTGGAACTGATTGTGGATGAGGATGCCGGCGGCAACCATATTTTTGAGAAGATAGAGGGGCAAACGGCCGATGATGTTCTCCGCAATTTGGGTTACAAAGCAGCTCCATAATCCCTGTTGTGATAGTCCAGCCGGATGTTATAATCCCATTTGAGAATTATGCGAATTCGCAACCTGGAATGGGATGAGTATCGGATTGAGCATATAGCTCGGCATGATGTTGAGCCATTGGAAGTCTGGGAAGTATGCCAGGACCCACTGCATATTGCTCACCGCGAGGGACGGCAACGCTTTCGTCTATATGGGCAGACGGCACAGGGACGGTACTTATTTGTGGTCTTAGAAAAATTGAAAGGAACTGTTTATAAACCCATCACTGCTCGAGATATGACGATGGGTGAGAGGCGCGGCTTTAGGAGATTGAGACGAAAATGACAAAAATAAATGTGCCTGAATTTGAAAATTACGAGGAAGAAGCAGAATATTGGGACAATTTAGACACGGCCGAATTTATGGAAGATGATGGTCAATGGTTTCAATTTGAAGCACCCATTAAACGGGCCGTGCGAGTAGCCATCTTACCAGAAATAGCCAACGAATTGGCCAAGCGGGCCCGCCTGCAAGGTGTTTCCATAGAAACACTGGTCAATACCAGCCTTGTAGAATATCTTCATAAAACCATTTAATAGCCTGGTGAGCTGTCAAGGCTAAAGTGGTAGCACACTTTAGCCGCATCTCAGTCCCAAAAGGCTGCTCGCCGACCGGGCCAATCAAGTCGGTACGGTGAGAAACTGACCACAGCCGGGTAGCTTACGAAATAACATGTGAGGAACCAACTATGCTTGTCACAAATATCTCTCTCCAACCCGATTTGGTCAAACAAATCAATCGCATACTCTGGTGATTACTTTCCTGCTGCTCCCATGCGTTTATCACTGGATGGCCCAGCCGCTATGCTCGAATTGTTAGACGAATGAGGAAGATAATGTCTCTTACAGTTGATTTATCAAACGACACTATGCTCAAACTTAAAGAATTAGCGTCACGCTATAATATTACGCCTGAAGAGTTGGTTCGTGCCAGCGTCGAGGAACTACTGGCTTCACCGGAAGAAACTTTTTTGGAAGCGGTGGATTATGTCCTAACAAAGAACAAGGAATTGTACAGACGTCTCGCAGCCTAATGCGTGTTCTAAAATCCATCGTTGAACGGCTGTAATGCTAATGATATCCTCTGAAATCCCGGCAAACATTTCCTTCCAACCCAATTTGATCAAATATATCAACCGTCTAAGCCACCCCCATGCAAACAAGCAACCAGTCCCTCAAAAGTACGTATATAAGGTTAGTATTCTTATTTTTTAGATGAATTACCCATATTTAGGGCATATAATTACGCATTACGCATCACGTTTTAGAAGGAGCATTCCATGCAACTAGATCGAACCCGACTCATTTTCATTGCCATTGTTGGCATCACTCTGCTGGCCATTTGTGGTGTGGTCAGTTTCAACTTAATTTCCAACGCCATTAACAATGCCGCCGAACCAACGGCCGTTTCTGGGGTGGCCCCTGTCACCGAACAAAATGATGGCGCTACGCCGGTTGTCAACCTGGATTCCCCGGATCCAGTTTTCGCACCTGGCTACGACAGCAGCGACGGCCTGCCCACCTACATCTGCGGTGCCGATGCCTTCGGCAGCTACTTCACCTTGCAGCAGATGCAAATCTCCGGCAAAGATGTCGAACACGGCTTCCATCTGGGCATCGTCCCCTTCTTCCTTGATGAAAACCCGGCCTACGATGTCTCCGAGGCGCAGCGCACGGCCCTGCTCAACACCGGGCAGTGGAGCTGCCTTCTTACCACCCTCGACTCGGTGGCTCTCTCCAGCCCCGGTGTGATCACCGCCATTGTGGATGAGAGCGCGGGCGCGGATCAGTTGTGGGGACGCGACATCGCCACCATTAACGAACTGCAGGGCCAGCGGATCAGCTTTGCCCAGGGCAGCGTCGGCGAATATTTCCTCTACTATACCCTCTCTATCGCTCAACTCAGCCCGCGCTCCCAGGTGACGCTTGTGCCCCAAGACAGTGTGGCCGATGCTGTCGCCGCCTTCAACGAGGGGCAGGCTGATGCTGTCTCCGGTTGGGAACCGGATATTTATGATGCCGAAAGTAGCGGCGGTGTTCCCTTGATGAGTTCCAACCAGTTACGGGTTGTGGTGGATGTCGTTGTCACCTCACGCCAATCCATCCAGAATAATGCCGACCTGGTGCAAAATTTCCACGATGCCTGGTTCGACACCCTCAAGGCACAGATCGAAGATTTCGACACGGCCGCGGCCCAAATTGCCGAATGGGGTCACAACGATTGGAGCTTTGTCTACCCGGAATCGGCCAGCGATGATTTTGCCCTGTGGCTGGAAAGCGTGGCCCAGGCGGATTTGGGTGACAATGCCTTTGTCATGCGTGATACACGGCCGATCATTAACCGTCTGGAAATCGCCCGCCGTGTTTGGGCTGCTTCTGATGCCAATCCGGCCGATGATGATGTCAATGAGCTGGTTAATCCTGGCTTCGTGCTGCGAGCGGCCGATCAGGCCAGCTTGCAAGCCAACGGCGATCCCGTCAACGACACCTTCTCTATGTCGGCACAGACACAGTTGGATGTATCGGGTGTGGGTTCGGCAACGGCGGCGACCCTGGCTGTTCTCCCTTGCCGTACCTTTACCTTCTTGCCTGAATCTACCGAACTGACACTGGAATCGCGCCGTATTTTGGATGGCTGCGTTATTCCTACCCTGTCGCAGAGTGTGGGTCTCTTCCTCAAAGTGACCGGTTCATCGGCCTGGCCGGCCAATGAGCCGCCCTACAGCGAAGCGGAAATTTTGGAAGTGGCCGAAGGCCGGGCGCAATCAGTGGTAGATTACCTGGTGTCCCAAGACATTGACCCGGCCCGCTTCATCATTGATGCCGTGCTGCCACCTCCAGAGCGGCAAAATACCGACGACCCCAATTTGCAGGCGCAAGACCGCTTTGTGGAGTTGACATTGGTGACGGCCGGGCGGTAATGTCGCTACGCGACCACTTCGTGTACGGTTATCCGTTATCCGTTATCGGTTATCGGTTATCCGTAATCCGTTTACTGATTACCGTTCACTGATTACCGTTCACCGATTACCGTTCACCGATAACGATCAAGGATAAGAACTATGACCTTTAACAACTATCGAAGTTTCCTGCTACTGATTATGATGCTGAGCTTATCTACACTGGCCTGTGGGGTCTTGAATTCTGACAGCGGGGCACCGCGTAATGCGTTGGTGCTGCCGGTGGTTGCCAATTCCAGTTTGGAGCCGTGGCTGGCTGCGGCCGTGACCCAATTCAACGACAGCGAACAGGAAACCGGCAGCGGTGAGCAAATCTATGTCGAATTACAGACGGTCGAATCCGGCCTGGCTGCTGCTCAACTGGCCAATGATGAAGTGGTCGGCGATCTGTGGATCCCTGAAGAGCCAGTTTGGGCCAACCTGTTGGCTGATCAGGGTAACAATGCCTTCCAGGGCGACTGTGTGAGCGTGGCTGAAAGCCCTTTGGTCATTGGCATGTGGCGCGAGGTGGCCGATTCGCTCGGCTGGCCCAGTCTGCCCTTGGGCTGGCTTGATGTGGGCAGCCTGGCTGCTGATCCTTCTGCCTGGACCTATTACAGTGGGGGGGCCTTTGGCGAGGCTTTGCGCCTGAGCCATACGCATCCTGGCCTTTCCGGTTCCGGCACCAGCACCTTGTTGGCCTTGGTGCAGGCGGCCGAAGCTAAAACGGAGGCGGTAACGGCCGAGGATATCCAGCAGCCCGTTGTGCAAGCCTCTGTTGGTGCCTTTGAAGGGGCAGTGGCCTGGTTCAGCAACAGCACCAACAATTTGGGGGCGACGATGAGCGAACGGGGCACCTCGTATTTGGGGGCGGCGGTGATGTATGAGAGTACTGTGGTGCAGTACGGTGGCGGCGAAATTGTGCCCATTTATCCGCTGGAAGGGACCTTTGTGGCTACGCATCCGGCTTGTGTCAACAGCGCGGCCGATGCTGAAGTTCAAGAGGCAGCCCAGATTTTTCGGGACTATTTGATGGGAGAAGAGGGGCAGCAGACGGCCGTCAGTTTTGGCCTGCGCCCCGTCAATGACAGCGTCCCGGTCGGTGCGCCGCTGGATGCCTCGCGCGGTGTTGATCTGGAACAGCCAGCTATCCGTTTCAGTCCCCCCACCGTCGAGACCATATATGCCGTGCAAGAGTTATGGCAAGAGGCTCGTAAAGATGTCAATCTGGTTATGCTGCTAGACACATCGGGCAGTATGCGCGGCCGGGCCATTGACAATATGCTGGAAGCGGCCGAGCAGTTCGTGCAGCAAATGGGCGAGGATGATTACATCTCCATCATTGCCTTCCACAGCCAACCTGACCTGCTCTTGGAGCATGAGCAAGTAGGGCCTTCGCGGGAGAAAATCCTCAATACCATTCGTGGTTTGCGGGCAAGTGGTGACACGACTTTGTTTGATGCTATTGGCGATGGCGCGGCCGTCATTGCCAGTACGCAATCAGTGGAGACGGCCAATGCCCTGGTGGTACTGACCGATGGCGAGGATACGGCCAGCACCCGCTATGGCTTTGACAGCCAATTGACTGAAGCGGCTACGGCCAATAACACGACAGTTTTCACCATTGCCTATGGCAGTGGTGCCGATGAGCGTACTTTGCAAACTATTGCTGAGGAGGCCAACGGCAATTTTTACCAGGGTGATGAGGCTAGTATTGCGGCCATTTACGAAGAGATGTCGGCCGCCTTTGGCGGCAGCGTGGGGGTGGGGCGGTAGGACGGTGAACGGTGAACGGTAATCGGTGAACGGTAATCGGTAATCGGTGATCGGTGATGTCACTACGCGACCACTTTGTGTACGGTGATCAGTAGCGGGGTTTGCTGGTTGGTGGTAAATCCCGTTTGTTTTTAGGGAGAAGTGCAAATGGATTTTGAGAAGTTAACGGCCGATTGTCTCGACTTTGCCCGGCGCCTGATTCAAACGCCCAGCATGTCCTATGAAGAGGCGGCCATCGCCAATTTGGTGGCTGAGGAGATGCGACAGTTGGCTTTTGATGAGGTGTGGTTGGATGAAATTGGCAATGCCTGCGGCCGTATTTATGGCCAGGATCGCACGTTAGGCGCTTTGGTGCTAAACACTCACCTGGATCATGTAGACCCTGGCGATCTGACTTTGTGGCCGGTGCCACCTTATTCGGGGGAGATTGTTGGTGGCCGTCTCCTTGGTCGTGGGGCTTGTGATATCAAGGGGCCGATGGCCGTACAGGTATACAGCATGGCGGCATTGTTGCGGAATGGGGAACGGCCGTTACGCGATGTCGTCTTTACCGGTGTGGTGCAGGAGGAAATTGGGGGCGCGGGAGCCATTTATTGGGTCGAAAATCTCGATTATCCGGTGGCTCTGGTGGTGATTGGTGAGCCATCGAGTAATAAACTGGCGTTGGGCCATCGCGGTGGCCGCTGGCTGTGGGCGGCGTTTCACGGCCGTTCGGTTCACGCCAGTGTGCCAGAGCGTGGTGACAACCCTAATTATCAGTTAGCCACGTTTTTAGGAAGATTGCAGACGGCTGCTGCCGAACTGCCCGAACATCCGCTCTTAGGCAACACGACCATCGCCCCTACGGTGATTGAAGTGGATACCACCAGTTACAACGTCACCCCGGCCTGGACGCGCGTGCTGCTCGACTGCCGCACCTCGGTAGAAAGCACCAGGAGCCTGGGTAATTTTTTCCGCCAGGTGGGTGAGGGGTTGAACTTTACCTTGAGAGAAGGATATGGTGAGGCACTACTGAGGGAGACGGATGAGATAATCACCGGCTTCTACACGCCGCCGGAGGAGGAAGTGGTGATCAGGACCAAAGCCCTGATTGAGGCCGGTGCCGGCCATGAAGTCCCTTTTTCAAACTACCGTTTTGCCACCGACGGCCGTCACTTTGTCCCCTACAACCTGCCCATGATTGGCTATGGCCCCGGCGATGAATTCGTGGCCCACACCGTAAAAGAAAACATCGCCATCGCCGAAATCGCCGAAAGCCTGCGCGGCTACGTTCACCTGCTCCGTGCTTTCTAATCGTGGTTAGCTGACTTATTCAATAAATCAGCAAATTCTTGATTTGATGACGAGACCAAAATTCTTTGTCTTCCTTTCTTTTCTTGTTGTGATAGCCAATTGCACAGCAACAAACTCCAAGGAGCAAAATCTGCTCCCAACGCCAACTGCTGCACACATACTTACATTAGAGACGCAGGTAGATTACTCAACCGAATCATTGGTCGAGGCTATGATGCAAGTCTACCCTGACGAAAGTGGTATAGATTATATGATTGTGGGTGATCGCTTATTGCCAGAGGGAAGTGAGATAACCTTTGATTTTGTAGAGGTCGATTCAGAAAGTATTGCAGGTTTCATTGGAGGAGATTGGGATGATATTATATCTTCGAATGAACTCTTTCGTGCCTTCGTGGCCTGTGATCTTGAAAATTGCAAAGAGCGTTTATTCGTCGAAAACTTAGCAAGCTCACAGATTTTGGAAGTTGTCTTTTCTATACGTATGCCCTGGCGATCATTGAATGGGCTTGCCTGGTTAGATAATAATGTGCTGGCATTTAGCCAGTGGTCTAATCCACATTATGGATTTAGGTTTGCGGTTGATGCGAATCAAAAGGAGCATCTTTTGACTTTAATGTTAGCTGATGAGTGCTATATCTCTGGTAATTGTGGTGGTTAGCAGAAATGAGATGAGCCAGCTAAAACGTTAAAGCGTAAACAATTAAAAGGGAGATTGGAGACTAGGGACTGGTTTGTTGCTCCTCTCCAATCTAAAAATCATGATCGAACCAACTCATTCTCCCATCCTTGAATCCAATGCACCTGCCTGGCAAAGCTGGGGCGGGCGGATTTTAGTTGTTTTTCTCAGCCTGTGGCATGCCTTTGTCATCCTCGTCGCCCAGGGCACACCCTGGTTCATGATTGGTTCAGGCACGGCCGAAAGTGAATGGCCCTGGGTTTGGGCCGCTATCGCTCAAACCTTGCTCATCGCCCTGCCGCTCATCCCCCTGGCCCTAAAATGGCCGCTTTTGCGTTATCGCAGCATCTTCCAGACCTGGCTGCTCGCCTGCGCCTACCCCCTGCTGCTGTCCCTTACCCGCTTAATTCTACCCATCTACAGCCAGTTGCTCTTGCTGGTGCAAATTGCGTTGACGGCCGCTTTCGTCGCCTGGTTGTGGCGACAAAAGCCAGCAAACGGACGGCCGTCGCCAGCTTCGCGCTGGTTAGCCATTGGATTAGCCTTATTGGTCAGCCTTCCCTGGATAGCATCGGGATCGTTAGGGTCGCTGTTGGATACGCTGCTGGCCTTACTATTGGGGCTGCTGTTTGGTGCAGTCGTGGGATTGGTGAACGGCCGCTATTGGCTGCACACCCTCCCCGAACACAGTCAAGGGTCGGGTTGGGATATTACCTTGGGCGGCTTTGTCATGGGCACGGCCGTGCTTATTCTGGCCTCCGGGCTTAGTTTCAACGGTGTCCAAATACCGCTCATCCTGGCTTTGCCGGCGTTGGCCTGGACGATGATGAGCCTGGCTTTGACGGGCGGGCTGCCAGCAGCCAGGCCCAATCAGCAAACGGTTGGTCTGCTGGTGGGCCTTACGGCGGCCATCATGCTCATCTTCACCGACAGCGACGGCCTGGTGCTTATCGCCTTCGATGGCCTTTTGTTCAACAGCTTGCGGGCGGCCCTGGTGACGGCCGTTATCGCCTGGCTGGCCGGGTTTATTCTCTTTTTTCTGCGATCCCGCCTGGAACAGGCGCAGGGAAATGGCTATATCCTGCCCGCCTTGGCCCTGCTTACCGTGATTCTCAGCGGCATCATTTACTTTAGTGCCGGGGAGCCTGGCCTTTATGGGGATAGGCTCTTCGTCATCTTCAAGGAGCAGGCCGATCTGTCCCCGGCCAGCACCATGACCAACTACGACGAACGCCGCCAATTTGTCTATGACACCCTGGTCGCCCAGGCCAACAGCAGCCAGGCCGATTTGCGCCAATCGCTCGACAACCTGGGCATCGAGTACAGGCCCTACTACCTGGTCAACGCGCTGGAGGTGCGCGGTGGCCTGGTACACCGTCTCTGGCTGGCCACCCGCCCCGAAGTAGACCGCATCATACCCAGCCCGGTCCTGCGCCCCATCACCGAAATCGCCGAGCTGCCCGCCATCCCGGCTTCGGCGCCAGCTTCGCCGCAATGGAATTTGACCAATATCGGCGCGGATCGGGTCTGGCAGGAGCTGGGCGTGACAGGAGCCGGCATTATTGTCGGCCAGAGTGATTCGGGGGTGCAGTGGGATCATCCTGAGCTGCAAGACAGCTATTTGGGCAGCAGTG
>Ga0299914_10000604_pt1 | contig 21913 bp, 20 predicted proteins | sample RVTome_10_FD_201361 | JGI IMG/M metagenome (GOLD analysis project Ga0299914, IMG submission 201361) | Soil microbial communities from uranium-contaminated site in the Upper Colorado River Basin, Wyoming, United States - RVT153D57 (version 2) ...
CCGCTGCCGTTTGACTTGTGGGGTTGCGGAAGGGGCTGCTCAATCACAGCAGGAGTCTCCTTGTGTTGCGATAGTTCCGAAGGGAGCGCAGTCTGGGCAGGCTGCGCTTTCAATTCAAGACTTTGCGCTACGCCGCGGGTTATCGCTTCCCTTACCGCCATCTTGAAAATTTCTTCAAATTTTTCAAGGTGCTTATCCACAAAGCTCTCTTTTCCTTCAAGTTCAACCATTCCATCCCTGACGTTAATCGTAAACCTGGCTTCCGAATTTGTCAAGACGTGGTATAACATCTGGAAGTTTTTAATTAAGCTGTTGGTGTTGTGTGAGTCAGACTAGCAACAAGGAACATTTGACAGGAATGCCAATTGCAGCACAAACTGTTTTCTTAAATATGTGCGGCATGTAGTAGCATGGATAACACTATGTTTGTGGTCAAGAGGCTTGGCAGGAATGGATTATGGAGCGCGGTGAGCCATATAGACAAGAATGGCTCATTTAGGGGCGAGGCTAAGTTTGAGACGCGCAAAGAAGCCGAGGAGTACCTGGCAGAATATCTCAAGAGGATGGGAAACCGTATAGTTGTAAGCTCCGAAGGCTCAGGGCAACTTAAGATATTTAAAGAAAAATAGACTAAAACTGAAGAACTCTCGCCTACCTTCTAGCAGTTTTTGTAATGCGGCAGTACATTGTGCTTGGAGATATTATAATTTGGTAACTCAATGTAAGTTCCGTACAGTTGCTAATATTATTATTCTATAATATAATTATATTACTCTCAGGCTTAGACCAAAAAAGCTTTATGTTAGGTATACTATAATATTTGTAACGTGAGGTAAGCGATATGTTTGTTTGCCAGACCTGCAAGGGAACGGCTTTGATATTAGCAGTTGAAAGCGATGGTAGACTCTGCTTTGAGGAATGTCCAGACTGTAACCCTCATCCTGAATCCTGTGTGCCAATCTTTGAGGACAGTTAAAAAGGGACCGCCGTTTGGTTAGTCGTCAAGTCGACTAAATGAAAAACAACAAGAACAAATAGATTAGATGGTTTTTGTCGCGGGTTAATGTTTAAGCGATTCCTTTTTTGTGTCTGTGTGCCTCATCAAATATTGACAGGCCCCCTATGGCTTTCACTACGATGGTTTTGTAACTCCTCTGACTTGTCGAACTTGGCAGGACACATATCACAACTATAAAGAGTATCAGTAGTGCTCTCCTCGCCTGGTTTCAAAACTGCCTGATGTTGTTTGCTCACAGGTGGTGAAGATATGCCTGTCTTGTTAGCCTCTTCTGCCGGCTCAACAGGCTCAAAATGTATTAGTTGTTTTTCTAGCCTAAATTTTGGCTCCGACTCTTTTGCTCCATGCATGAATTCTGAATTGGGCTGCCCTTGCACAAACTCATAACCGTGCTTTAGCCTCTCCTCACTCATATTGAGCCTGATTGGCTCACTCTTGACAGAGCCATCTTTTCTATTTAAAATTGCACTGACAGGGACACGAATTTCTTCATCTGTCAGGAGTCCCTTCTTGTATACTATAAAATAATCTTCATTTTCTATTCTTTTTACCTTGCCAATCTTCTTGCCATCGGAGGTAATAACTTCAGTGTCTTTTTCAAGTGATATAGGCATAGCTTTTCAAGTAACGTATGTAATTATTGGTCTTAACTGTTGACAGGATCAAATTTTTTAACTCTTAAGCAACATTAAAGAGAAGAAGAAACCCTTCCTGAGGATAAATACATTCATTCGTCTTCCTTACCGAGAACGACAAAGAGCTGTCAAAGTTCTGTTTCACAGGAATGTAGACCAGAGCTTATAGAATGGGAAGCATAGTAGCAATTAAAATATTATATATACTATACTCAAGTACCAACGGCAGGATCCCAGTCAGGCGAACCGTCACCGTCCATATCCTCAGAGCCGGCATCAGTAGATTCAATTTCTGCTTCTCTCTCATCTATGTTCTCCTCAGGCCGCATCTGCATTTTTACTGGCCTTTCCTCCTCGGGCTTAACTATTGCATCCTCTGGCACGGGTGGAAACTCTCCCTTTCCGACTTCGCCGCTATTTGTATTAGCGCTATTCTCTTTTTCAGTAGACATAATATCAGTTCAGGTACCAGAAGAGTATTTAGAAATTATACAACTCCATCAGGATTCTAAATTACAAAGAATCCGTCTATTTTAGCCTATTAGGTATGGTGAGTTCTAGAGCAAGTGCAAATACTCTTCAAGAGGATCTTGCCTAGAATTATTTTTCTGGATAGGCCTATAGCCTGCAGCGTCGTGGGCAGTCAATTCGCTTCTGCGTTGGGCTATCAAAAAGTGAAGCCGGCATACGCCTCACCAAACAAGATCGTTCGTCTGTTCAAACGAACAGGTCCAACCACACTATTGACACAATATATCCATCCAATATTTGCAGAATGAATAGTGGGCAGATAAAGAAAATCGGCAAGATCCTCTGAAACTGCTCTTGTAGTCTTCCAGCGAAATTCTTTTGGCTAGTACAATAGGTTCTGCAAGTTGTATCTCAAGCTATTAATAATTTAATGTTATAGAATTTATGCAAATGGCTGGCTGATCAGGTCATAGAGACAAAACTCATGCGCAGTGGTGGATATCGTTAGCAGATCCTTTTGCAATTGCTGATGGAATCATTTTCCTTGCACCATTTGTCTTATCGCTTCAGCCTGAAGAGGAATCGCAGATCCCTCCGGCCTCAATAACTCAAGCAGATTCAATTAGTAACCAATCAAAACAGTCGACAGCTTAGCATCCGCCTTCAGGAGAAGAACGGGTGGGCCCTTTTCAGACCACAATAGTGCAAGAGCCTATCCTCTATAACCTGAAGCTTGATTTCCTAGGCTTATTAGAACATATCTACATTCTGCAAAGCCAGCTTATGCAAGCTACCAAATGCGAAATTGCTCAGCATACGTAACTGGATCTATCTATAGAATCTTCTTCTATTTACTGGCGAAACTACCGAATTAGGCCCGATTGAAGAGAGAATCAATAAGTCTAATAGCAGACTTTAACTGGATATCCTGAAATAGCATGTTAGTGTGATTCTCTTTGTCATGAAGAATAGAAGTAGAAGAGAGATTATGGTTAGCATGCTAGAAGCCGCAAGGCATGGAGGTAAAAAGACCAAAATCATGTATTCGTCGTATTTATCCTCCCATCAGCTGAGACCCTATCTTGAACATGTGATTGGCAATGGTTTGCTGGAATATGATTCTATAAAAAAACGATATAGGACGACGGAGAGAGGTTTGAGGCTCTTGGATTTGTATAGGAGTATGAGCGGGCTGGAATTAGCTCCACATGCCAGGACCCCAACTCAAAAGTAGGGAAAAGAACAAGAACAAACTATCGCGACGAGAGATGATAAGAGAGACGTGACATTTGCCAAAAACATTGAATGCATATGTGGGAGAGACGCTGTCGCATGCACAAAAATGATCGTAGCACTGTTGTAATTTCTGTTCAGTGATTAATACCATATAATGTGATTGTATTCGCAAACTACCACATCCGCAGTCGTAGGGATATAAAGTCGAGGTATAGACAAAAAGGCTAAGCTTACTTCAGATGTATGATGGTGAGCACCCCACATTAATAGCTATTTACAAGAATTAGCGACAGCTCAATGAAGCGTGAAAAATTATTGGCCATTTATGATGGACTTTAGGATGTCAAAGGTAAAGTAGATATTACATGGTCTACAGACCAAAGTGGGAGTATCACCATCATCGTCAGATACAAACCCAAATTTGTTATCTTCACCTTCTTCATCCACCTTTATCAGCTGATCGCCGCAAATTGGACAGCTCCACGTCAAGCTAAAATGCCTTTGGTCCCTAGCGATACTGGATCAACATCAACAATGCTATCACAATCAGCCCTGCTGCGATTAACGAAGATTTTATCATCTTGTTATTAGTTAGACTAGAACCATTGTACTCTTGTTTCACTATGTGCGTTTGCTCCTCGGCTAAATTGCACAACAGATCATAAAAGTGTCTACAAAGTAGAATAGAGCTATTGATATCATAATAAAATCATGAAGGCTCTCTTTTAATTCATCGCTTATGAGTTAATTTTCAAACTAAAAGTGATAGGGCTTAAATTTATCATTTGGAAAGCTAGGTGACTCTGTATCTAGTTAGAACCAGAAAAATACAACATTATGCAATAATAGTGGCTATTTACACATGCAAAGAGAAAATGACTCTGATGACGGGTCGCAAAGGGTTGCAGTTATTACTGGTTCTAGCAAGGGAATAGGAAAGGCCATTGCTATTGAATTTGCCAAAGGTTACAAGATAGTTCTGAATGCAAGAGACGAAGAAGAGCTAATTGAAGCGGTGAACGATGTAAAGAAAACCATCGGTGCAACTGAAGAACGAGTAACATACTCAGTAGGCGATATATCACAGGAGAACATTTGCATCTCTTTAATAGAACACACAATCAAAGTGTTGGGTAGAATTGATGTGCTTGTCAATAACGCAGGTAGCGGAGGTGCTTCAAAAAGTGAACAGGAACTTACATCTGATGAATGGGATTACGTTATCGATGTCAACCTCAAGGGAGCATTCTTGTGTATACGAGAAGCAATGAAGAAGATGACTTATGGTGACAAGAGTACAAAAAAGACGTATTCAATTATCAATATCTCATCAGTCCATGAATCCATTCCACAACCGCAATCAGTACCCTACTCTGCCTCAAAAGGAGGCATGGAAATGTTGACAAAAACTGTGGCGCTCGAGGTGGCAGATAAAGGCATCAGGGCCTATGGGATTGCTCCGGAGGCAATAGCTACGGATATGAACATAGAGATACTTGAGGATGAACAATAAAGGAAAGAGGAAGAGATGAGAATTCCCATGCACAGAATCGGTCGACCACAAGAAATAGCCAAGGTAGCACTATTTTTGGCCTCTGATGATGCTAGCTACATGACAGGAAAAACGGTATACGTAGATGGTGGTCTCACCTTGTCATCCTAAACATTATAGGTAGCCAAAATCCATAACAGATCCTAGTTATGTCTGAGGGACAGCAATTCTCACCTTCATCTGCTTTGAGCGCAGACCAAGGACAAGAAGAAGATGATATTGGTGCCCAGCAGAAACCTTTCGAAAAGCGGCCGCTGGACCCCAAGAAGCGTGCCCTCCTTAAGAATTTAGTCAAAAAGAATACCTTATGCCATCACTTGCAAATTTACACTCAAGCAAATTCCATATGCAGAAGGATATCCTACTCTTACGAGGAAGGGAAGATTTCAGAAAGACAAGCCATGGAGCTAATGTTTGAAGCTCATGAAAAGATGAGCCATAGGGGATTGCCAAAGGAGGTCATAGCAATTGAAATGCATAAGCGCCTAGACAAACTCGAAGATAATGACAAGACATCGTTTGCCGTAATTATGGCAAATACAAATAGCTCAGTCCATTCAAGAGGGGCCAATAGTAAAGACGATATGAAAGATGTGGCTCCCGGCGATGAAAGTAGCGAAGACAAGTATTCTGAGAGCTATTGGGCTGAAATAATATAATAAAGGCAGAGAAATTCTTCGATGATCTATTGATATTGAGAAAAATATTATTTGTAGTTAGATCGGTGGCAGGCGACAACACGATTGTTGTGTTTATTTTTTAGTTGCAGTTGTTTCCCGTCAGTAGCCATATTTCTTTGGATTAGCATCAAACTGCGACTTGCAAGCTGCTGAGCAGAGGTAAACTTTCTTGCCTGCGGCCTCTGATATGTGCTTGGCGGTCCTCTCATCGACCATCATTTTGCATATAGGGTCTTTGAACATCACCACATATTAGTGAAATATCATAAATAAAGAGACCAAATACATTAGAATCTAAGCATAATGGATTAGCCATTTTATTGAGCTGGCACTTATCTGAAATGTGAGTCACTTCGAAAGGCAGGCTTCAGAATCTTCGACATGAAATGCGCCACATTCAAACCTATTATTGAAAAACAGCTGAAAGGAGAGCAGTCAATCAAGTGGATAGACTTTGATTTTATCTTTCCACATACAGGGTCTTTTGCCAAGCTGCTACTACAATCCCTTCACCTTACTCATATAGGGGGTCAGGACTTAACAATAGTAGAAGGAATGGATAAATCTCGTGGTTGAATTGCCAAGTCTTCAACCTATTTGTCAGAGCTCTGTTAATATTAAAGCCAGATCAGAAAAAAGAAGGGAGGAATAGTCCTACGGGGTTTTTTTCTTTACACAATTAATGTTGGGCTAGCTGGCCTCTGGCTTTTTACCTGTATGTTTTTCCGCAACCCGCCCTATCCATATGGTTACAACTACTGCTATTATTGTGACCACAACTGCATAGAAAATCAACGCATATACCCCGCTCTGTTCCCCAAATATTAGCCTGAATATTTCCGTTATTGCTTCGTTCCATGCAAGTGCGGCTATTAGACCAAATGCAGCTGTTATCAGAGCAGCTACCTTTTCAATTACTTCTTTTTGCAATTTGATTACTTCTCTACACTACTGGACACTACAAAGACAAAAAGCAATTCTACAAATATTTCTCTATATTTAAGGTAGAGATTTCACAGGTAGGATTGTATGTTGTTCTAAATAAGTTAGAAATAGCCACATGGTCCATATTTACATGCTCACTAGCACCTTGATTAATTAAGAATCCGTCAGATTTTTCAGCTCCATCGTTCTGAGACGAGCGCTCAACAATAGCAAATAAATGAGGTAAGTTTAGAAAGAGACGACCAATATAGACACATACTGTACAATATGCAGGAACGATTTTTGAATTTTCAACATGATAAGCATGAAATGAAGATTAGGTATCTAGTATCGGATAATGATAATGTCGGCAAGCAACAAGATATCCTATTTATTCATGGCCTTGGTTCCTCGGCTGACAGATGGTTGGATATTCCAGACGCCTTATCAATATATTTTCATACCATTGCTATAGATTTGCCAGGTTTTGGTGGCAGTGATAAGCCTTCGAACATGGAATACACTATTGAAGCATTCTCTAACATAGTTACGGAGTTTATGAATAATATCAGAATCACTGAAGAAAATCGTGGCAACAACACTGCTAGGACAACCCTAGTGGGCCATTCGCTTGGAGGCTATATTGCATCAAAAATAGCCGCAGCAGCTGAGAATAGCAATTTTTTGGACAAGTTAGTTTTAGTAGATTCTTCAGGCAATCTGCAAAAACCAACCCCGCTGCTAAATCAGTATCTTGATGCTGCAATGAACCCTACTAAAGAAAAGGTAAGGAATGTATTTGAACAGATGGTCGCAAATCCGCTACTCATCAGCGATGTCTTGGTGCAAGGCTTTATCGATAGAATAAACAGCCCAAATTCCAAATATGCTTTTGAATCCTCGCTGAGAAATAGCGCCAATACACAGATTGGAATAGGAAATCTGAATAAAATTGGCGAAAAAGGGATTCCAACTCTGATAATATGGGGGATGTATGACAAAGTTATACCGACCCAACATGCACAAATTTTCAGACAAGCAATAAAGGATTCTAGTGTCACTATAATACCGAGAACAGGTCATGCTCCGTTTACAGAAAAGCCCGCTCTAGTATGTGAACATTTGCACAGGTTCCTTACCGCTAAATAGCTTGGCGGTAGGCTATTCGCAGGTAGATATTTTCGAGCCATCTTTTACGCCAATGGCCATTTTTGGAAGTAAAACATGAGCATCGTATTGATTACCATAAAGCCTCCCCGTCAGGACACGAAAGCTGTATTGTCCTTTTAACTATCCGTGCTAACGAACACGAATTTTCTGGGGGTCAACAGTTGTGGATGTTCGCCTGATGGAATCACTAACTATTTGGGAAACTACGAAGCGCATCGAGAGGATAATTAGGTTTGGATCAGCTCAGCTACGGTGTGCCTCCGTAGGTATAGTTTCGCAGTATTCTTTTAAGAACGAGATGGCTGAGCTTGTATTTGGAAATATTGAGCCAGATGTACTCAAACCTTCAAAGTCTGAAATCTTAAGAGGTGTATTGTTAAGAGTAACAATGCATCTAATCCCAGCATTATTTGCTGCCTTTACTCCAAGAGGCGCATTTTCAACAACTATCGCCTCAGATTCTTTCAAACCCATTTTTGTTAGAGCGGTTCGAAACGGGTCGGGGCTTGGCTTGCCTTCTTCCAAGTCTTCCCCTGTTACGATTACATCAAAGATATCTTTTCCAAAATACTTGCTGATAATAGAATCAACTTCTTGCTTGGCAGCACCAGACACTAATGCTTTTTTACAGCGAATATTAGAGATCAACTCTTTGGCACCATTGATAGGAGCCGAAGCATTAATCTGTTCAAAAATTTTTTTCTTTCTCTCATGGATTCGATGTGCGATAGAGTCTATTTTATCAGAGTTACCATCATCATTGGATATTTCTTCTATAGTACCTGTGTATATTTTATGTCTAAGCAGCTCCTTGACCATGTCTTCCCCCGGCATTCCCTCGAGGAGATATACGTCGCGTTGTTTGACATCAATATTTACCTCTTGCTTTGCTGCCGTTTGAATGGCTTTACAGTGAAATGGCATTGCATCTACTAATACTCCGTCCATGTCAAAAATAATACCTTTTTCTCTTTGCATGTTAGCTGACTTCGATAGATATCACATATAATGACACATATGTGTTCCAGATACTGCTAAGCTTTATCTTGTTAAAGTATGAGCAGTTTTCCCATCAAAAACCAGGTGCTATACCTTTTGATCAGATGCTATGATAATTCCTCTTTTTCTTATTCTAATATTATTTGAATCTACTTGCTTTTTACTCTTGTATAGTAGTAGAATGCGTTGAACCTTCTGCACTGCTGGTGCTACCGCCACTGCTAGTAGAATTTGAAACAATCTTCTCCGCGATCGGGCTCTGTCTCCATATGTCTGGTGCAACAATATTTCCGACATTTACTGTTCCAATGAATATCATGAAGATTACTATAGCAATAAATCCGGCCTTGGCAAATTTCCTTGCGTAGCAAATTTTGTCCTCTAATGCAAAAAACGATGAAATTGCGAACAGGCCTACAATTGGAACTGCTGCTGATACAAAGACTGATCTATTTGGAAACTCAAAAGGAGAAAAAGATGATATTGTTAAAAGTATCAAAATGCCTGAAATGACGGTTGCATCTACCATGATAATGTCCTTAGCGCTCAATTTTCTAGAGGGATCAGAGGAAAAAGTGGGAGAGGACATTTTTGCTTGAAGACCATATTTCTATCTTGTTAGTAAATTATAACGTTTGTATTACAGCTACTTACCTTCAGTTGGTTTGATTGGCATAGGTTGATCTGTTTTTTCCTTCTTGGTTGACCAAAAGGTAAGATTGTCACTTTCAAATGAACTCTGAGCTGCCTTCGTCCATTTCTTGTAGTCGTTCAGGATCTTTTAATGGTCAAATGCAATTTTCTGTGATTGTATCAGGCCATCAAGTTCATCTTCGATGTTGACCCATTGTATAGCCGCTGCATTGTCACCTGCTTCTTCGTTTCCTTGAACTATTTTTGTAATGAAAGTAACTGAGATAGTATGCATTCTTTGATCTCTCTGGAGGTCAGAATATACACCTAATATTGCAATTGGTTCTACGACCAGAGAGGTTTCTTCTTTAGCCTCCCTCGTCATTGCGTTTTCTGCTGTTTCTCCCTCGTTTATGAAACCGCCAGGGAATAATAACATCCCTTTAAATGGATCGCTCTTTCGCCTCACGAGGAGTATCTTTGAGTTATGATCCTTTGCGATGAGGACATCAACTGCCGGAACAGGATTCTTGTGGTTACCATGTACTTCCTCTTCAGTCATATGATGTAGTTCATACTATCATTGGAAACCATACTTTTAATATTGTGCATATTTTGCCTCTCTTACTTTATTGCAAAAGAGCTATCATTTTTGGTCGTACTGCAACGATTCAGTTTTTTACTCAAAAATGCAACATGATCGCAGTATATGACTGCAATATTGGAACAATAGAATTCGCAGGGAAAATGTTGGGGCATGAGGATGATGATGGGGGACTATTCATATTGCACCATATCCAATTAACATGAAATTAAAGTTTTGACTTTTTTCATCCCTACACTAAATTGCTCACTCACTAGTTTGTTATGTTGTATATTTTTCGGCTGAAATAATCTATAAGGGATCCAGTTCTGGATTTTCTGTGAGTAGTTCAGTTCTTATTATGAGGGGTAATTAATTATAGTTCTTTGTACCAAATAATTATACCATTTTGAAGCCCACAACATTCAAAGACCTTTTTTCCAGCTCTTCTAAGGAGTATGCCAGTTCAAGACCTAATTATCCTAGGTCACTATTTGATTTTCTTGTGGGATTGGTACAACATAGAAATCGGGCTTGGGATTGTGCAACTGGCAATGGCCAGGCGGCGGCATTCCTTTCTGAATACTTTGAGCAGGTAATAGCCAGCGATGCAAGTAAAAAGCAAATTGAAAATGCTCAGCCAAGAAACAACATTCGGTACGAAGTATTTCCTGCTGAAAGGACCAATCTTACTGATAGTAGCGTTGATCTAATCACTGTTGCTCAGGCACTACATTGGTTTGATTTAGACTCTTTCTACAAAGAGGCAAAAAGGGTGCTCAGGAAGGATGATAACGACTGTGATGGCGGTGTTATGGCAGCATGGGCTTATGGCCTTCATTCAGTCTCGACAGAAATTGACAAGATAATGCGTTTATTATATGAAGATATTCTAGGGTCCTACTGGCCAAAAGAAAGAAAAATCGTTGAAAATAAATACCGAGGTATACCATTTCCCTTTCAAGAGATAGACACGCCAGTTTTTCAGATAGAACTGGATTGGAGTCTGCCAGAGCTGATTGGCTATCTGTATACCTGGTCAGGTGTTCAAAAATTTATTCAGAAGAATAATTCTGATCCTGTTAAACAAGTCTATGATGATGTTGCCGCTGCTTGGGACGACAAAAACACTTGGCACAAAAGAAGGGTGGTTTGGCCGATTTACATGAGAGTGGGCAGATGTCAAGACAAGGAGATCTGCAACCGTACTGATGATTAACAGCAGCGGATCTCTCTAGTATTGTTCATGACTAAAAGTCTGCAATCTAAAAATAGAAGTCGCTAAGGTTGGCTAATATCTCCTTGAGTTGGCGCCAGCAAAGTCTTCAAAAAGGTGTGTTGCTTTGGAACAATTGCGCAATGGTGATGGTTAACCTGGAATTTGCGTTTGTAATAAAGAGTTCGTTTGACAAGAATGAGCCCAGAGCTTTTGTGGCCACGTAATTATCTTGTCGAACAAGTGACTGTCAGCCATATTCACCTCACTTATCAGCATGTCGCTAAAGGACCCGCAATGGTGTCATGGTTATTGGTTTGTTATCTCCTAGTTGTACGGGTTGACACAGATTAATGGTTAAAGCTAACTGCGATAATTTACCGTTAACTATGGCCGACCTTGCAATGAGTCCATCGCCCGTAATGAGATCATTATTATATTAAAAAGCACAATTCTTCCTTGACTTGTCCAAAGGAGAAAAATATGATACGAGCAGCCCAAGCAATCTCGGACAGGAAAGAACTGATCCTTTACAACCAGATATTTCTACTAGTCAGGATGAGGCCGATAAAGATGCTAATAATATAATCACTATTTCTAACCATAAAGATACGCTACAGTCATTTATTGAGAGGTCCACACTTGGTGTGCAATTTGCATTCATAGTGCTATTTTACTTAGCACGAGCCTCCTTGACAGGTACTAGCAAAAACATGCCTGCGGAACAGTCCAGTGAAGCTACAAATCTGTCGCCATTTTCATTTACCTCAAGAGAATTCTTTGATATATACAGCCAGCTAGCCTCTGAGATGGGACTGACTAGATATCTTGTAAGGCACATGGCATTTGCTGAATTTATGCTCACTCTGAAATATCTTGCGCTTGTGCGAGAGGATGAATTGACTGCAAGCTATTGCTTCGGTGTCAATTTTGAGGACTTGAAATGGCTCGCTTCTTTAGCGTTACAGCAGATTGCGGGCAGCCTTGGCCCATCATCACCTGAGATATTTTGCGCCCGACCTCCTAGGGATAGTCTGCCACCTGAGAAGCCTCAGCCAGACAAGGCTGTTGATCCCCCGACCAGGGCCAGTACAAATAGGATCGCTGACTTGATAAAAGACTTATCTCTGAACATCTTTTCTCAAGAGGAAATCGCGCTAAACGCAAGTGGTGGAACTGGCATAAGAAGCTACGACGATTTCGTCCGGCCCAGAAGCAGAGATTATGGACTCCATAGGCCATTTTACCCTCATAGGGTTCCCCCTACAATATACAGCTTTAGAAAGCCCGACGACGGCGAGTGGAAAAGAATCATGAAAGAATTTTTTGAGGGGCAGAAGTGTATTACTTGCAATGCAGAGGTTTTGCCTCAACAGTTTGACGTGTGGATCGGAGAACCACTAGACGATAACGCTATACCTTCTTCTAAAAGAGATCAAAGGATGAGCGAAGTCCTAGCAGATATTGATGGTGTAAGTTCGAATGAGGGCGAAGGTGATGATGCAGTTGTAGCTTCTGCGTATGAGCAGCAAATCATAGACTCTAACAAGAATATTACAGACAGGGAGCTTTTGACCTATAACTATGGAATAATTCCGATGGATGGGCGAGACGCCTTCATTGCATTTGCAAAGCCAAAGCTGCCATGTCCAAATTGCGGGACAAACCCGGGTGAATCTGTCTCCCTTATGCCAAAATATTAATCCGCTCGTGCCGTACTCATTGTGGACACTTTTTGTTATCGTACAATGACAGAGACTTGAGACACACGCACGCAGCTGACAGTGAACAACGTTGGTTAGTATTATTTTGTTAATCCTTCGAAAGGTTTCAGAACTAAGTACAGTTATTCTCTCAACCAACCGATTTAAGAGATGCTGAAAATTGGCATATGTCAATAAAAATGTCTAGCGCCACCGATAACAGTGCTTACAATAATAAAGACAGTGATGCATCCCTTGACGTCAACAACAGATCTACAAATGCTCAACTCCCTTCGCGAAGCTTCCATGTTGAGCAGCTTGAGGACAGAGACAGGTACATGACGCTGAGCATTGGACCGCAACACCCCGGCTCCGGCCACATGAGGATCGTAGTTGTAGTGGATGGCGACATTATCGTCAGCGCCGATCCAGATGTCGGCTATGTCCACCGAGGTGAAGAAAAGATGTCTGAATCCAGGACATTTGTCCAAAATGTTCCACACATCGAGCGGCCGGTAATACATGACTCAAGTAACATATTATATTCATATTGTCTCGCTGTTGAAGAACTGATTGGACTTCAAACCCCGGAAAGAGCCAAGTATCTAAGAGCGATACTGGCAGAGATAGATAGAATCCAGTATACATTGTACTGGCTTGCGATCCTTGGCATATTTATCGGCCACTCGACTATGTTCATGTGGGCTACTGCTGACAGGGAACTCTTTGTTGAATTGGCGGATATGGCGAGTGGCAACAGAATAACTCATTCATATATAATTCCGGGAGGAGTGCGAAATGATCTGCCTGATGTCTTCGCCGACAAGGCATTCAAATTCATAGATTATTTTGAAAGAAAACGTCTACCAGAATACCATAAGATTTTTTATGATAACCCCCTATTTCGCCAAAGAAGCGAAGGCGTAGGTGTGCTTTCTAGGTCAGATGCAATCAGTCTTGGAGTAACTGGGTCAGTTCTCCGAGCAAGCGGCATAGACTATGACGTGAGAAAGAGAGAACCATACGACATCTATAGCGACATTGAATTTGAAGTACCGATATCAAAAGCAGGTGATTCCTTTGCACGGAGCATCCTTCCAATCTATGACATCCAGCAAAGTATCAATATCATTAGACAATGCTTGGCCAAGATGTCGCCGTCAGGTCAAATTAGGGCCAAGCTTCAGCCAAATCCAAGAGGCCCACCTGGCGAAGCCTATCGTCGGGTCGAATCAGGAAGAGGAGCTCTTGGGCACTATATCGTAAGTGATGGCACACCCAAACCTTACAGGCACAAGATGAGCGTGCCTTCAGTCAGGAACCTGACAGCAATGCCGCATCTTTTGAAAGGCGCGAGGCTTGCAGATCTTCCGGTAATCTACTGGAGTCTCAACATATGGCCAGTCGAAATTGAAAGATAGATCCTCCAACATTGTGTTCTCCAATCCTTTTAACATATGAAAAATAAAGAGAGCACATGGAGGAGCCGCAACCGCAGAAAAGCTTTCGAAACCTGATTGATCCAGGAGCCGGATTTGGCGCATTTGTAGGCAAATTAGGCGACGCATTAGTAAAGGCGATTGATAGGCCCTTAGGCTACGCTGTAAACTGGGGAAGAATATTTTCTTTGTGGCCTGTTCATCTAGAAACGGGCTGCTGCAGCGTCGAGCTAGGAGCTGCGTCCAGTCCGAGGTACGATTTGGAGCGATACGGAGTTCTTGAAGCTTTCGGCTCGCTGCGCCAATGTGACCTAATTATTGTTCTTGGCACGGTAAACAGAAAGATGGCGCCCCGGCTTCGACTTGTATACGACCAGATGCCAGAGCCGAAATACGTGATTGCAATGGGTGCATGCGCGATAACAGGGGGGCTGTATTTTGATTCGTACAATGTATTGCCAGGAGTGGACAATATCTTGCCAGCTGACGTATATGTCCCTGGATGTCCTCCTCGCCCTGAGACATTGATTCAAGCGATAATGCTTTTACAGGAGAAAATAAAACGCGCCCCGCTAAAGTCAGTATGATTGACGCAAACCTATTACTAGTTAGAGATTGTTAAGCTAAACGACTTAGGATGTATGTTGACGAAATAATTATGAAGATGGTATTACGGAATTTCTATGACTAATGTTTAAGGAGTATAAAGTCTAGTATCAAGGCATCAATCTTAACGCTTTACGTTGTAGTTTCTTGGACAGTTTCATATCTAACAGTTTGTTCAAATATTATCACCACATTGTCGCACTTTGGGCCATTGGTTAGACAGCCGCCTTCCATTAAGTACTACAATCTGGCATGTTGAGAATAAATGCATTGGTAATTTTGGACATATAAGCAAGCACTGTATACTACACGCCATATCTGAGGTTTAGCGTTCACGGGCTATGTTAATTAATTAAAAACGTACGTATATTATAGAAGTTCTAAAGATAGAAGTTATAAAAAAATTACTTCTCTCTTCAATTGATATTCGCACAATACAATAGTTGCTGAAAAGTTAGATCCTGTACTTCATTTCTTATGTTACACCCGACGAAGCAGCAGCTGTATCATCTATTCTCGACTTGGGCATTGTATTTGGAGAAGTAAGACGCGGATCGAATTTTGATGCAATATTCTTGTACATGGATAGTTCCTGTTTTGACAAGGGCCTTATCTTTTTCATTGCATCTTTGAAATGTTTCATATGTACCTTTATCTGCTGTGCATTTTTCTCTGCTTCCTTAGGATCTTTGTATTTCTCAATATGCTCTCGAAGTGCAAGCATAACTGCTGCGGATGTTACCGAAGCAATGTCAGCACCTGTATATCCGTCAGTATTCGCTGCCATTTCTTCTATTTTGAAATCTTCGGCCAGGGGCTTCTTTTTTACATGAATTTCGATTATTTTAATCCTTGAATCATAATCTGGTGGAGGAACATACAACAGCCTGTCAAACCTACCGGGTCTTAGAAGTGCTGCGTCTATGATATCTGGCCTGTTCGTGGCGCCTATCACTAACACATTAGTTAGTATCTCAAGGCCATCAAGCTCGGTTAACAATTGGCTTATCACACGTTCGGTAACATGCGAATCACCAAAGTCAGCTCCTCTAACAGGTGCTATCGCATCTAGCTCATCAAAAAAAATGATACATGGTGCTGCCTGCCTTGCTTTTCTGAAGATCTCTCTGACGCCTTTTTCCGACTCGCCAACCCACTTTGATAGAAGCTCAGGGCCTTTTATGCTTATGAAGTTGGCCTCACTTTCATTAGCTGCAGCCTTAGCCAGTAAAGTCTTGCCAGTACCGGGTGGGCCGTAAAGAAGAATGCCCTTTGGTGGTGTTGCATCGGCATAGGTGAAAATTCCTTGGTATTTCAGCGGCCATTCTACTGCCTCCATAAGCTCCTGCTTTACATCGCCCAAACCTCCAACATCGTCCCATTTTATGTCTGGTACCTCGACGAAAACCTCTCTCATAGCTGAGGGCTCCATCTCCTTTATTACGTCCATAAAGTCCTCCATGGTTACGATTATTTTGTTGATTATGTCTCCTGGTATGCTATCTGCTGAAAGATTTATTTCAGGAAGAACGCGCCTTAATGCGCGCATTGCAGCTTCCTTTGCCAATGCCTGAAGGTCTGCACCTACAAATCCATGGGAAATATCCGCTAGCTTTTCGAGATTGACATCCTTAGCGAGTGGCATTCCTCTGGTGTGTATCTGCAGTACGTCTAACCTGCCATCTCTGTCAGGCACACCAATCTCAATTTCTCTGTCAAACCTCCCTGGCCGCCGAAGAGCAGGGTCTACTGCATTTAGTCGATTAGTCGCTCCTATGACTACCACCTTTCCTCTAGACGTCAGTCCATCCATTAGTGACAATAGCTGGGCTACAACACGTCTTTCTACTTCACCTGAAACTTCCTCTCTTTTTGGGGCAATTGAATCCAGCTCATCTATGAAAATTATTGAAGGGGCATTTTTTTCTGCCTCTTGAAATATGTTCCTCAGCCTCTCTTCGCTCTCGCCATAGAATTTGCTCATGATCTCCGGGCCGCCGATTGAATAAAAGTTGACATTTGTTTCATTTGCCACAGCCTTTGCAAGTAAAGTCTTCCCAGTACCTGGTGGACCATGCAAAATGACACCCTTTGGTGCTTCTACACCGAGTCGCTTGAATAATTCTGGATGACGCAGCGGTAGTTCAATCATCTCCCTTACTTTTGTGACTTCATTTTTCAAGCCGCCAATATCTTCATAGGTAATCGAGGGCACTCCTCCTTCCTTTACAGCAGCGGCAGCTTTAGCAGTTTCTTCAGAGACGTTCACTTGAGTTGAGCGACTGATCGTAACTGGGCCGCTCGGAGTAGTTGAGATAACAACCAAGTCTACTCTCTGTCCCATTATGCTTAGAGGGATGGTATCGCCCCTAGTGATCAGCTGACCTTCAAGTACTCCTGAAAGATATTCTTCAGCGCCCATAATCCTTAGAGGCTCTGTAGGCGCAAGAGTAATGGATTGAGCCTCTTTTGCTTCGACCTTTCTGACATCGACAGTATCATTAATTCCAACATCAAGCTTGTGTCGGGTAAAACCATCAATTCTGATCAGTCCTTTGCCATGATCCTGTTGATAGGCTGGCCAGTTTAGGACAGTGGTCTTTTTTCTTTGTGCAGAAGAGATTTCTATCGCATCACCTGTAGATAAACCGAGTTCTTGTGCCGCCTTTGGATCGACTCGTGCTATTCTCCTTCCGACATCCCTGGAATTAGCTTCTGCAACCCGAAGCGTTATGGAATTAGAATTACTTCTATCTCCCTTTTCTGTCGATGACATTTCAGTATCAGTTTGGCAGCACGACAAAATGATATACGCATTTGCAAACTAACTCCGAGATATAATTACAGTATGCTGCTACAAGCAAATTGCGCTCGCTGAACAAACTGAAAGATTTTTATGAAAATAGCAGCCTTAGTATGCAGTTTATTTGCAGCTCTTCTGTTGTATTGGAAAAAATTTGAGGCAACACTATTCCCACAGGTGCAGAATACCCCAGATATCATTATATTGCAAAAAAGCCAAAGGCTGAACAAATTTGACGTCAAAAAAATGGCTCTGGACACATGAGCAGAGAGATACTGCTCCATATCTATCGACTAAGATCATATCACAACATCAATTTCAAATAAAATACATGAAGGGGTAATACGCTCATTGATATCAATATACATTTTGCAAAAGGGACAAAACAGGTTGCCCGATGGTAACGTGGATTCTTCTCCTGTCTAGATTGACTCTAGAGGCACATCAAAGTGCGGTGCAGGAAATGCGCGGTCTATAGCTGTCAAATCATCTGCAGTCAGCTCCCATCCTGCGCCTCCGCTATTTTCCTGTACATGCTCTGGCCGTCCGGCTTTTGGAATGGTAATGATGCTTGGATGGAGCGTCAGAAAGTTGAGTGCCACTTGCCTTGGAGTGCGGCCGTGCCGCTTCGCGATCTCTGCCAGTAGTCTTCCACCAGTACTCTTGGGAGGAGGAAAGCTTCCATGCCCAAATGGGGAGTACCCCACTACAGCAATTCCTCGCTTTGCACAATAAGGCAGTATATGCCGCTCAATTCCCCGATAACCCAGGTGGTAAAGTACTTGATTGCAAGCCAGCCTGTGCTTTGAGAGTGCCTTTTCAGCAGCATCTAGCTGATCTACGTCAAAATTGCTGACGCCGATAAACCTGATCATGCCGTCTTCCACGAGTTTTTCCATGGCTCGCATTGTCTCTCTTATAGGGTAGCTGCCAGGCCAGTGCAACAGATACAAGTCAAGCCATTCTGTCTTGAGCCGTTTCAAGCTCTGCCTACATGCCCTTAAGGTCCCTTTGTAGGATGCGTTCGAAGGCAGAACTTTGCTTGCCAGGAACACTTCCTCACGTCTGTCGTGGATCGACTCAGCCACTAATTCCTCCACCCTGCCATTGTCATACATCTCCGCTGTGTCAATGTGCGTTAGCCCAAGATCGAGTCCAAGGCGCAGGGCCTCGATTGCACGGCTTTCGACCTCCGGAGGGCCTTCGATCATCCACGTCCCCATCCCAATCACCGGAACCTTCACACCCGTCCAGCCAAAATTACGCTTGATCATCATTGTGTAGGCTCCATTTGTTGTCTATTCGACAAGAGATCATCATAATAGTCGTAATAACCTCTATTGTTATAAATTATAAATACGATGCCCAAAACTCCGGTTGAAACTATTGGATAATAGAAGCCAACAAACTCGTTACGATTCTAATTACAAGAGAGCCAGGTATATGGGATTAAGGATTAGAATGGACCTTGTCATGTTGCTATAATTTTCGTCAGCAATTTCTGCCCTAAAAAAGCAAAAAAGATCCTAGAGCGAAAGAAGGACAAGTTCCTATTAGGTTTGTCACTACTTCAACTACATGGCAAGAAATTTATTCAAATCGCTTCTGACGCCCCCCGACTTTTAGCAGGCAGGTAAAGGTGAGCAGATGAGAGGGTTTCGTTCTTCAAGGCCAAATCAGCCCAAAAGACAAGCCGCCGCCTGTCAACCAAGCTTAGTACAGACTAAAACAAGCGGAAATGCTGACGATGAAAAAATAGCACTTCTTATCCTTTTTTGAATCCCAGCAATATCTCACGGTCGGTCAAAAGACTTATGCCTCAGTATCCTCAAAGACTATTTCCATTCCAGTGTAGATAAGCAATAGGTTTACACGTCACCTTTGTCAAAGTCTTTCCAGTGCCGAAGCTTCTCATATGTGGCGCGATAAATTGGGATACGACATTATTTGTGGATAGGTTGCCAAATCCAGGCCAAGAAATTCATGTCATGCGAGTTGCTTCTGAACCTGGCGGCAAGGGAGCAAATACCGCTGTTGCGGCAGCGAAAATCCTAGGCAATAATTCTGTCGCCACTATAGGAATGGTTGGTGTAGACGACATAGCAGATAGGCAACTTAGGATACTTCAAGATCAGGGTGTGGACACCACCCTGATATTGGAAAGCGACAAGCTGCTTTCTGGGCGGGCCTATGTTATTGTTGACAAAAATGGTGAAAATATGATCTTAACTTATCAGGCTGCAAACTTGGCCTTTACTGCAGAGTTTCTTGAAAGCTCTAAAGTGCTCTCTGCTATCGAAGAGTCAAGTATGGTAATAGTCATAGACCCACCACTAGATGCTGCAGCATCGCTCATAGTGAACAGTAAGGGCCGCGGCAAGACCGTAATATGGGCACCCGCACTTCTTACCAATTATGGATTTTCAGTTCTAGAACAGTACATAAGAGATGTAGATTATTTGATTCTGAATCAGCAAGAGGCTAAATCCTTAACATCGATTCATGACGGCATCCAAGCCTGCTCCAACATATCTAATGCAATAAGCAGTAAAGTAGTAGTGACCTTAGGTCATGAAGGATGCATACTCTGCTCGGGTGGAAAAGGCAAAAAAATCTCTCCATTGAATCTTTCCCTTTCAGGTCTCAATGCAGTCAGCACGGCGGGCGCAGGAGATACCTTAGTTGGCGTATTTGGGGCGTTCAAGGTGAAAGGATTTGAAGATGATAAGGCTCTTTATCTTGCGAACATAGCCGCAGCACTTAAGACAACGAGAGAGGAAACAAGGGCAAGTCCCACCTATGAAGAGATCCAGAGGTATGTAAGAGAAAATGAAGGTCCAAGCTCATTTTGAGAGTAGATCATTCAGCAATTCTTTTGGTAAAGTGCGTGTTTGAAAACGACTGCTAGAGTCTTGATGGATGTAGACACTGGGATCGATGACGCTATAGCGATAATGATAGCTTTACAATCGCCGGAAATAGAGATTGTCGGGATAACAACTGTTAGTGGAAATGTAACTTCAGAGGCTGCAGGGCTTAATACTCTGGGCATTCTGAGGGCTTTGGGCAAAGAATCTAAAATACCTGTGCTGCAGGGATCATCAAGGCCATTATCCAAGAAAATTGTCCGTGCAAAAGATGTGCATGGAGAGAAAGGACTCGGGAATATCATGCTTGAAAGTAATCCTTCTCTTTTGCAAAAGGGAAAGGTTTCACATTTTATTTCTAGAATATTGTCAAATTACAGAAAGGATGAAGTTTCACTAATTGCAACGGGACCTCTAACAAATATTGCGAGGGTAATTCTTGAAGATCCAGGGAATATCGATCCTCTGTCAAGGATATGCATCATGGGAGGCGCATATGGGCTGGCAAGCAAGATTTATGGAAATATTACGCAATTTGCCGAGTTCAACTTTTACTGCGACCCAAAAGCTGCACAAATAGTATTAGAATATCCATTAGACAAGGCGGTACGGTTAAATGTCGTCGGCCTTGATGTAACTGACAAATACCTTATAATAGACGACAAATTTGTTTCACGTCTTTCTGAACCGCTATGCATGAAGAGGAAAAAAACTGCACTTGGTTATAGCAGCAAAGTACCAATAATTGCCAAGTCACTGCTGGAATATCCCTTAGCTAAATTTGGTAAATTCAACCTACCCGACATTTTTGCTGTTGCAATGCTCGAACGCCCGGATCTTTTTAAGTTCAAAAGAGGAAAAATCAACATAGTTCAGAATGGACTTTTGCGGGGACACTCAACAATTGGTGAAGAAAATTCAAGCTACAATTTTGAAAAGGGTCGAAAAATTTTTGTTGCGAGCAAGATAATAGATAGAAAAAGATTTCACAAGTATGTATTATCTCGTCTATGCGATGCAAGAAGAATATGAGCGCAAGCAGTTGCTCCATTTAGTCGGCTCACTACCGATGGTAAAGCAGATCCCAAAAGACTAAACGCAGTCAGTAGCAAAAAGAAAAATTTAGTGCACACCTGATTACGGATTGCCTATATGCAATAGTTATTTCAAATTTTATCTACATCTTTTTTTGATGCCAAGAGACTATGTGCTTTTGGTTGCACAAGGGCTAGCCATAGCGAATACTTGCGCAATCAACCTTGGCACGGAGCTCAACTTGAGCATGAAGTGGATCCATGCCTGCATTCTTTCTAAGAGTGAGTGGTAATTCCTCCAGGCTATCTGCAAATTTTTCTGCTGCAAGCTGGGTTCTTCCAGA
>Ga0299914_10000605_pt1 | contig 21902 bp, 21 predicted proteins | sample RVTome_10_FD_201361 | JGI IMG/M metagenome (GOLD analysis project Ga0299914, IMG submission 201361) | Soil microbial communities from uranium-contaminated site in the Upper Colorado River Basin, Wyoming, United States - RVT153D57 (version 2) ...
CCCTCGAGACCATCCGACTCAACCTGCTTCGCCTCCATGCCGGATCTGCCACTGTCGAGGGGCTCACCACACACCTGGGCTTGGTGTCCGAGGTCTCCGATCAGGTAGAGCGACTCATCGCAGCTCAGGACGACGTGGAGCGGACGTTGCGTTTCCCCCGCACTCCAACGCCGACGCCCGCTTGAGCCGCCGCGGACTTGACCATCCTCCCTATCCGGCGCCCTGGCCGCTAAGCTAGGCACCCGACACGGCGGCCACTCCAACACCAGAAGAGACAACGGATGATCGACACGATCGAGCGGGTCAACGGCTGGATCAATGGTTTCGTGTGGGGCGCTCCCATGCTGATCCTGCTAATGGGCTCGGGAGTCCTGCTCACCGTGATCACCGGGGGCGTGCAGTTCCGCCGGCTGGGCGCCGCATTCAAGGAAGTGCTTGGCAAACTTAGACACGGGGGACACGGCGAGGGAGAGGTCAGTCCGTTCCAGGCAGTGGCCACGGCGCTCGCATCCACCGTCGGCGTCGGGAACATCGCGGGCGTCGCCACCGCGCTCATGCTCGGCGGCCCCGGCGCGCTGTTCTGGCTCTGGGTCTCGGGGATCCTCGGCATGGCGACGAAGTTCTCCGAGATCGTCGTGGCGCTGCACCATCGCGAGAAGGACGCGTCGGGGCGCTGGCGCGGTGGCGCGATGTACACCCTGAAGAAAAAGGGACTCGGCTGGCTGGGCGGCATCTTTGCGGCGCTGACGGCGATCGCGGCGTTCGGCATCGGCAACATGGTGCAGGCCAACTCGGTGACGCAGAGCCTTCAGGCCAGCTTCGGACTCGCGCCCGCAGGCGTCGGCCTCGTCCTGATGATCGTCGCCGGCGCGGTGATCCTCGGCGGTATCAAGCGCATCGCGGCATTTGCCGAGATTCTAGTGCCCTTCATGGCGATCATCTACGTGACCGGCGCGCTCGTGGTGCTCGTCAGGTACGCCGGCGCCATTCCAGAGGCTCTGGGCCTGGTGTTCGAGGGCGCGTTCTCCGGCACGGCAGCGGCGGGCGGCTTTGCCGGCAGCACGATCATGCTGGCCATGCGCTTCGGTGTCGCGCGCGGCCTGTTCTCGAACGAGGCGGGACTGGGCAGCGCTCCGCTCGTGCATTCGGCCGCCAATACAGACCATCCGGTGCGTCAGGGGATGTACGGGATCTTCGAGGTCTTCATCGACACGATCCTCATTTGCACCGTCACCGCGATGGCCATTCTCGTGACCGGCGCATGGGACGACGGGCCCACCGGCGCAGCACTCACCGCACGCGCGTTCCAGATCGGGCTGCCGGGCGCGTGGGGCGACATCGTGGTGACCTCGGGGCTGGTGCTGTTTGCCTTCTCGACGATCATCGGCTGGAGCTACTACGGCGAGACGGGGATCGTCTACCTGCTGGGACCGAAGGCCGCCGTGCCGTACCGGATCGCCTGGCTCGTGTTCATCTACCTCGGCGCGATCGGATCGCTGCACCTCATCTGGGACGTGGCGGATACGCTGAACGGGCTCATGGCGATCCCGAACCTGGTCTCCGTGTTGATCTGCATACCGTTGATCCGGCGGCTTCAGGCAGAGTTCTGGAAGTGAGGCAACACCAAGATGTTAGGTGGCGTCTCCGGCCTAATGCAAGCTTGCGGCTGAGCTTGCATTGTGATGTATCGCACCGTACCCTAGGGCCGGCCTAGCGACCTTTCCTACGGACAATTCGCAGGCTCGTTCGAACCGCCCGCACCGGAGCGCAAGGGGGGCGCGTTCTCTTCCCTTGGAGCGTGTACGTCATGAATCGGTTTCGTTTTCTCCTGGCCTCGAGCATCGTCGCTATCGGTGCGTGCGCCGAACCCCCCATGCAGCCGATGCCTGGCGCGGACGCGACCACCTCGCGATCAACTCACGCGCGCGGCAAGGGCAGTAACAGCACGAAGACGTACCTCGTCATCGCAACAGACAACGCGCTTCGCAGTTCGTTCGAGGCGGACATTGTCGCCGCGGGCGGCTCGATCGTGTCGAGAATGGACGGCATCGGCGTGGCAACGGTGACGTCGTCCGACGCGCAGTTCGCCAAACGTGCCGCCAAGGCGAATGGCATTCAGGCCGTCGTGGAAGACGTGCCGCTCAGCTTCTCCCCTGCGGATCCGCGCTTCGTCTCCAGGACGGCCGTGCAAACGAGCGTCGAGCAGACGGCGCATGAAGTGGGCGCTCACGAGACGTACCGTCTCGTGCAATGGGCGCCCGACGCCATCAGTGCTCCGGCGGCGTGGGCCGAGGGCGCATTGGGGCAAGGTGCGCGCGTCGCGATTCTCGACGGCGGCATCTATGACATCCACGCCGACCTCGCCGCGAACTTCGACGCGGCCCGCTCGAGATCCTTCGTACCGGGGCAACCGTACAACTCGGACACGGGACCGTTCTGGCATGGGACGCACGTCGCGGGAATCGTCGCCGCGAGCGCCAATGACTTCGGCACGATCGGCATCGCGCCCAGGGCCACACTCATCGGGGTGAAGGTTCTGCACTCGGGGACCGGCTTCTTCAGCTGGGTCATCCAGGGGATCTACTACGCCGCGACCCCGATCGAGGAAGGCGGAGCGGGCGCCCACATCATCAACATGAGCCTAACGGCCGGCGTGAGCGGCCGTGACCCGGGGATCGCTTTTCTGCTCAATGCCCTGAGTCGCGCCACGTCTTATGCGAATGGTCGCGGCGCCACCGTGATCGCGGGCGCCGGGAACGACGCGGTCGATTTCGATCACACGGGCAACACCGTTTACATCCCGGCCCAGTCGGTGGGAGTGCTCGCGGTATCGGCCACCGGGCCGGTGGGATTTGCGCACGGCGCCACGAACTTCGATCGTCCCGCCTCGTACACCAACTTCGGCCAGTCTGCGATCTCGTTCGCCGGCCCGGGAGGCGACTTCGTCTTACCGGGCGAGGACGTCTGCTCCTTCCCTGTTCAGCCGTCGGGCAGCGCCCTGCAGCTGTGCTGGGCGCTGGACATGGTCGTCGCGCCCTGCCGCGGCACGCTCGACCCTCCATTCTTCAGCCACTGCTGGTCAGCGGGCACCTCCATGGCTGCGCCGGCTGTTGCGGGTGTCGCGGCGCTGATCGTCGGTAGGCATGGACCCACGCACCCGGCCCAGCTGGAAGCCAGGTTGCGGGGATCCGCGGATGACCTCGGCAAGCCCGGAAACGACGACTTCTACGGTCACGGTCGCGTGAACGCAGCGCGCGCCATCCAATAGCGCTGCACCACGGCAAAGCGGCCCGCGCGCAAGCGCGGGCCGCTTCTTTTCCGGGCCAGTCGTCAGCGCGTGTACAGCGAAAGCCCGAGCTGCCCGGTCAGGTTGAGCTGCTCCGAGGATTCGTTGTACGACAGGTTTGCCTCGGCGCGCGTCGCCGCGCGACCGCCGAACAGCGGACGCTTGAGGCCCACGCCGCCGCCGAACGTTAGCGCCGCGCCGCCGCCACCCGAGCCGTCCGTGATCAACAGAAAGGGGCGCAAGTAGACTTGCTGTGCCATCCGGCTCACGCTGCGATGGAAGAGCACCCCCACGCCCAGCGTATACACCGAGAATCCCTCCGTGTTTTCCGTTCCCACCGAAAACCACTGAAACAGCGGCTCGATGGAGACCGTCGGCGTGGTGAAATATCCGGCTCGAATCAGGCCGGCGGGAATCGCGAGCGCCACGAATTTCGGATCGTCCAGGCCGATGGTGAGTGCCGCGTCCGTGCCAATTTCCCAGAATCCGCTGGTCTGCTGTGCTCCCGCGGCCCGCGCGACCGACACCGCAAGAGTAAATCCAAGTGCCGCGACGACCATCTGACGTGCGTGACGCATTCCGATCTCCTGTTCAGGTAAGCTGCGCGAACTGCCGTGCTGTGGGCGTCGTCGCCACGCCCATAGGACGAGCAGGCGGGCGGCCAGTCATCGCCCCACGCCAACGCGTGTGCAAGCGCACCCTCCAGGGGTGACCTGCCTCACCTGGCCCGGAAGGCGACCCGTCCTTAAACTGGGATGATGTCCCGCGCATTCGTGAACGAAGACGCAGGGGGCGGGGGCCCGCGCCGCGACTACCATCTCCCCGACCGCGACGACCCGGCCTTCGATCGGGCGGCCGCCTCCGCGCTGCTCGAGGCCGCGCGCGCCGGCGAGACGGTCGCGGCGGAGGACGCCACGGGCTACCGCTGGGGCGAGCCGAAGCTCGCCGGTCACGTTCGGCGGATCCTGCGCGACGCCGAGCGTGGCGGCGATGATCGTCTCGAGCAGCTTGCCCGGCGTTTTCTCGGCTGATCGTGCGCCTTTCTCTGGCCCGAACCCGCCCCGCCATGTGGATCGTCGCAGCGCTCGCGCTGTTCATCGCCGCAACCGCGGGGTGGTACTCGATTCGTCCGCGCGGCGATCGTGAGTGGATTGCGGAGCAGGCGGTCATGCCGAGCGCGGTCTTCGACGGCGACATGGTCCGCGTCGAAGACGTCCGCAACTTCACCTACACCAGCCGCACGGCGTTCACCGCCGCGTACGACACGCGGACGTACGATCTCCGAACGCTGAACTCCGTCTGGTACGTGCTCACGCCATTCTCCATGAAGTGGCGCGGACCGGCGCACAGCTTCGTGAGCTTCGGCTTTTCCGACGGGCGCTATCTCTCCATCTCGGTCGAGGCGCGGCGGCAACCGGGTGAGGTGTACGACGCGGTGAAGGGACTCTTCAAGCGCTTCGAGCTGATCTACGTGATCGGCGACGAGCGGGATCTCATCGGCCAGCGTGCCGCGTACGGCACCGACCGCGTGTACCTCTACCCGATTCGCACGTCGCCCGAGAAGATGCGCCAGATGCTCGCCGGCATGCTGGAGCGCGCGAACCAGCTTCGCGAGCGGCCGGAGTTCTACAACACGCTGTTCAACAACTGCACGTCGAACGTAGTGGCACACGTGAACCAGGTGACGCCGCGGGCCGTGCAAGCCGGCATCAAGGTGATGCTTCCCGGCTACACCGACGAAGTGGCCATACGTCTCGGGCTCATCGACACCGACCTGGACCTCGACCGGGCGCGGGAGCGCTACCTGATCAACGAGCGCGCGCGGCAGTCCGTCCGCGACCCCGCCTTCTCCAGCCGCATTCGCGGCCTCTAGTCAGAACCGCGCGCATTCCGCGCCCTCTGGCTCCACAGACGAAGAGCCGGACGAATTCCGGGAATGTTGCCGGAATCGCTCGCGTGACCATTCGTGATTTCGTCGCATTCCAGGCATTCGTCATTGTTTCATGAACTGTGTGGCGTTGGAGCTTGCGCTCAGGCAGGGTGAGACGAAGCAGCTCATGGTGCGAGAGTGCCACTCGCGCCGTCCCGGTGCAGTTCGAGACATGGCCCGGACCGGCGTCACGGCCGCGCCGTATGAGGTGCAGAACACCGCAGTCGAACGCGCGCCAATCCGGCGCGGCGGCGGCAGTGCGGAACCGGAGAACACCATGCGCAAGACGATCTTCATGGCCCTCGGACTGGCGCTCACCATCGCCGGCACCGCGGCCGCTCAGCAGGGCAACGCGCCGCGGCGCGACCGCGGCGAGCGCGCCGGCGACCAGCGGGGGCCCGGCATGCGCGGCCAGCGCGGCAGTCCGGACGGTCTTCTGCTCAAGGGTATCGAGCTGAACGAGGGCCAGCGCGCGCAGATCGCGCAGCTGCGAAAGGCGCAGCGCGACTCCATGCAGGGAATGCGCGGTGACCGCCGCGCCCACGCCGACGAAATGCGCGCGACTCGGCAGCGCGGCGATACCGCTGCAGCGCGTGCCATGATGCAGCGCAACCGCCAGGGGATGGAGCAGGAGCGGGCGCAGCACATCGCCGCGATCCGCAACATTCTCACGGCGGAGCAGCGCGTGCAGTTCGACAAGAACGTCGCCGAGCTGCAGGCCCGGGACGCGCAGCGGCCGGCCACGCACGGTCAGGCCGGCCAGGAGCATCGCGGCCACACGCCGGCTCGCGGCGGCAAGCCAATGCGCGGCGGCCGCTAGGCTAGTCCGACAGGCCGAGGCGCTTCTCCAGCGCCTCCAATCGAGAGCGGCTGACGCGCAGGCGGCGGCCGCTCTTGAGCTGCACCTCGTAGTCGCCGCCGGCGCCCTTGTGCAGCGTCTCGATCAGATCGAGCCGCACGATCACCGAGCGATGCGCCCGGATGAACTGGGCCGGGTCGAGGCGGTCCTCGAGGTTCTGCATCGACTCGCGAATCACGTATTTACGGTCGCCGGAATACAGCTCCGCGTACGGTCCGCTGGCGATGATGAAATCGACTTCGCCCACCGGAACGACGCGCACCTTGCCACGCATTTCGACCGGTATGCGCTGCATGTACTCGCTGCGCGCTTCGGCGGCGGTCGGAGGCGGCGGCGCGGCGCGGCGTTCGACGCCGTCCCCCCCTCCCTGAAGGACCGACAGCAGGCGCGAGCGCAGCCGATCCACATCGCGAAGCTCGATCGCGCGCCTGGCCCGTGACAACGCCTGCTCGAAGCGCTCGTCGTCGAACGGCTTGACGAGATAGTCCATTGCGGCCACCTCGAATGCCTCGAGCGCGTGCCGGTCGTATGCGGTCACGAAGATGGTCAGCGGCATGCGCTCCAGTCCCACCGCGCGCACGACTTCAAGCCCGGACATGCCCGGCATCTGGACGTCCAGGAAGACGAGATCGGGGTTCAGGGAGCGGATGGCCTCCACGGCCGCGCGGCCGTTGTCGGGCTGCCCCACCACGTCGATCCCGGGCGCGCTGCGCAGCATGTCCTCGATCCGCTGCCGCGCCAACGGCTCGTCGTCCACGATGAGAACGCGAACGGGCTGATTCTCGCTCACGCGCTCACACCCGTCCCCGCGCCGAGCATCGGCGCAACCGGAGTCTCGTGATACGGAATCACGAGCGTCGCTTCAGTTCCCCCGTCCGATGCCGGCGACAGCGTGACGCTGGCACGCGCACCATACATGGCGGACAATCGCGCGGCGGTGTTCGACAGCCCGATGCCGATCCCTTCTCCCGGACCGGGGCCGTTATCCGCGATGACGACGACGACGTCACCCGCGCGTCGTGCCGCCCGCACCACGATGCGCCCGTGGTTCGTCAGGCCGGTGACCCCGTGCTTGAACGCGTTTTCCATGATCGGCTGGAGCACGAGATTTGGAACCAGCGCCCGCCGCGTGCCATGGGCGATGTCGAATTCGACATCGAGCTTGCCCTGAAAGCGGATCTGCATCAGCTCGACGTATTCCCCCAGCACTTCCAGCTCCTGATCGAGCGGTACCTCGGGCTCGGTACTCTCCTCCAATGTGTACCGCAAGAGATCGCTGAGACGCGCGATCATGCGACGCGTCCCCTTGGGATCGCGTTCGACGAGCGCGGAGACGGCATTCAAGGTGTTGAACAGAAAGTGTGGATTGAGCTGCGTGCGAAGCGCCTCGACGCGGGCCTGCGCCAGCAGTCCCTGAAGCCTCACCGTTTCCTCGAGGCGTGCGCGATACCGCAGGATGTAGTCCCGCGCGACGCCCGAGGCCAGCACGGCGAAATACACGATCAGGTCGTCGAGAATGCCGAGCCCCGCCAGCGACGGCGGCCTGCGGCGCATGCGGCCAAGTGGAGCCAGCAGCTGCTCGCGCACCTCCAGGAGCAGCGCGTTCATCGCGATGGCAATGACGACGCCGAGCGCCAGGAACATCGCGAGCCGCCCCCACCGCCGCCCGCCCTCGATGCTGTATCGGGTTGCGAGCCACCACACGGGAAGCGTGATCACCGCCCAGAGCGCGTACTCCACGTACGTCGCGGTCACCACCGCCGACATGACCTGCGCCGGAACGCCCGGAATGCGCGGGTCCAGCTCGCGACCCACGGCAGAGATCAGGGCCAGCAGCGCCCAGAACGAAACGACCGCCGCCACGTCCTGAAAGCGCAGCGGATACTGCTCTCGGATGCCGGTCGTGGTGCGGCTCAGCAGTGTCATGGCTGAACCATAGGCGAAGCGAACTCAGCGCGCACGACGCCGGTGACAGCGACGTGCAGCCCGTGACACGGGAGTGCATCGACGGTCGTAACGCACTCCAGAAGGTCTATCATGCAATTCGCCGCGGAACAGCGCGGTTTTGAAATGTCATGGGAGGAATCGTTGATGAACGCTGACAAGCTCATGCGCGCAGTGACGCGTCGCAAAAAGCAAACGGCCGCGCTTGCCGCGACCGGTATGCTGGCCGCCGCCGGACTCGTCCGTAACGACGCGCCCGAGCTGCCGGTGTCCTCGGCAGTCGCAAACGTCGTGCGTGCGGCCTACGCGCCGCTGACGGTGCCGGAACCCGCCGCGGCGACCGCGATCGATCTGCCGGACATCGAGCATCCGCGCGTCGATTCGTGGGTCGAGCGATTCACCACGTCCATGCGGGAAAGCTATGCGGTGTATCTCGAGCGCATGCCGCGCTACGAGCCGATGATCACGAGGAAGCTCGAGCAGCGCGGGATGCCGAAGGACCTCGTCTATCTCGCGATGATCGAGTCGGGCTTCAACCCACGGGCGAAGTCGCGCGTGGCCGCCCAGGGGCTGTGGCAGTTCATGGGTCCCACGGCGCGCGAGTACGGGCTGCGCATCGGCCGCGGGGTGGACGAGCGCAACAATCCGGAGCGCGCTACGGACGCGGCGCTGACCTATCTGGCGCGGCTGCATGACCGCTTCGGCTCGTGGTATCTCGCCGCTGCGGCATATAACACAGGCCAGGGGCGTGTTGCCAGGATCATGAGGCAGGAAACGGGTCGCACCAAGGGGACGGACGCGGACTACTACCGGATCTCGCACCGCCTGCCCAGGGAAACGCGTGACTACGTGCCGAAAATGATCGCGGCGGCCAAGATCGGAAGGAACCCCGAGAAGTACGGATTCGGCGCGAGCTGAAGAACCGAGAACTCGTCACACACCGGGATGCCGTTCATGACAGCAACGTCGTGAACGGCATCCGCGCAGGTAGGCCGGTAGAACCTGACCGAGGAACTCATGAAGAACTTGAAGGTGGCGGCAATTCGCCCTGGTTGCAGCCACCGGGTTCACTGAGGCGCGGCGCGCGGAGCTTCGCGCCAAGAACAGCCACACAGAAGAAGGCAAGATTCGATGACGCGGATAAAGCAGATGAGGCGGAAGTAACCGTATCGGCCGTAGTCGTATCGGTCGCCGCCGTATCGGCGATGGTCGTGTCGGTCTTTACCGTATCGGCCGCCGTTGAATCGGCCATCATCGTACTACAGGGATCCGCCGCATCCACCGGCATCGAAGGCAATGCGCCCGACCGGATGAATTCGAGCACCGGCTGCCAGTCACACGGCCGGCTGGACGTGAGAAGCGCGGAGTGTCCCGGGCGCCAGTGGGGCACGAGTACCGCGCGGCCGCGCACCGCCTCGACCACGCGCTCCGCGCTCTCGAGCGGAATACGGTTGTCCTCGCGGCTGTGCACCGCCAGCAGTGGCACGCGCACGCGGCGCGCGGCCGCCACGTTGTTCGCGATGTCCACGAGCAGCGGCGCCACCAGCGGCGGAATGTGGCCCTCGCGCACGGCCGCGTCGCGCACGGAGGCCGCCACTCCTTCGATGACGACACCACTCACGTGGGGCTGCACGCTGTCGATCGCCTGCAGCAGCACTGTGGCGCCGAGTGCGCTGCCGAACGCCACTTTGCGCGCGTCGGTGCCGGCGCTGTCCGAGAAGACGCGGGCCGCCGCCGCCGCGTCGTCCACGGCGTTCTCGAGAGAGGGCATCCCACCGCTCGCGCCGAAGCCGGTATAGTCGAACGACAACGTGCTGATCCCCTGGCGGTGGAAGAACTTCTGGAACGCCACGTAGTCCGAGATCGCCGCCCCGTTGCCGTGGAAGAACAGGACCGCGGGCGCCCGTCGCGCCGAGTCATCCGGAGCGCGGACCCACCAGCCGATCAGTGTCCGGTCGCCGCTCGCGAAGGCCACGCGGGAGAACGGGATGCTCTCCGCGGCCGGCGTTGCGTTACCGAGTGACTTCGGCGTCACCGCCTTCCGGTGCATGTAGCCCGTCGCATACCAGCGGCCGGCGGCGCCGAGGCCGGCCACCAGCGCCAGGACGCCGAGAATCCAGAGCAGAGCCTTCATCATGGCTGCCCTACCTGATCATCACGTACTTCTCGAGGCGCGCGACCTCCTCGTCGTCAACGTACTTCCCGATCTCGCGTCGGAACTGCGCGATGTTCGTGTAGGGACGGTACTCCTTGAACTCGTGCAGCATCCGGGGGCCGAGCCCTGGGATGAGCAGAATTTCCTGATCGTCGGCCGAGTTCAGGTCGATGGGCATCCAGACCCTGGCGTAGAGCGCCTTCCGCTGGGTGGAGTCCATGCGCGCGGCAAGCGCCTGATCCACGGCCACCATGCCGGCGAACGGGCGTCCGGCCATGAGCGCGGCGATCGCGGCGGAGTCGGCGCCGGCGGCGGCGAGCTGCTCACGCGTCGCCGTGTTGGGATTGGTCATCGCCGTGCCCTGCGAGGCACCGGCCGTGTCCGCCGTGATTCCGGCGGAGTCCATCCCGGCAGCCGCCGTCGTATCGGCATCCTGCGCGTTTTCGGCACAGGCCAGCAGTACCAGCGCGGGAGCGAGCGTCAATACGAATCTTCTCATAGCCACGGGTCTCCGTTCACGAGGATCTTGAACGCATCAGGAAGGCGGCGTGATGCCGCGTATGCACTGATGATAAGCGAATCGCCTGGTCGAGGCTCAAGCCGCCGAAAAACGGCTGATGCCCGCGCCGCCGAGGGTCATGCGTCGGGCATGCGGAGCGTCATTCGCGGAGGGACAGCCGGTCGAGCCAGTCGCGCGCGACCGCGCCGACATCCTGGAGCACCTGCTCGTCCGTCCGGCCTGAGGATTTGAGCACGTGGAAGCCGTGGTCGGCCCCTTCGATCCAGTGCATCATCCACGGCGCCTTCACGCGCGGGAGGACGCCCTCCATGAGGTCGCGCCGGCAGAGCGTGTCACGCGTTCCGTTGACGCAGAGCACGGGCACTGTAATGGCTGGCAGGTGCGCGTCGCGCAGCATCTCGGGCCTGCCGGCCGGGTGCAGCGGATACGCGAGCAGGATCAGGCCGTCGCACGCAAAGCCGTCCGCCGCCATCATCGACGCCGCGCGCCCGCCCATGGACCGCCCACCGATGATCAGGGATTGTGGCGCGAGCTCTGACCGGGCGCGCTGGACTACCGCGGCGGTGCACTCACGCAGACGCGGCATGGGGTCCGGGCGCCCCAACCGCTTCTCGGAATAGAGGAAATTGAACCGAACCACGCCGATACCGGCGCTGCGCAGCGCCGCGGCGGCGCCCCGCATGCCGCGATCGGACATGTTGCCACCGGCCCCGTGGCCGCACACGAAAACCGCGCGCTGCTCGCCCCCTGACGGGGGCTCGTAGCGCGCGGTCACTTCGTCGTCGCCGACGCGAACGCGCCACTCGGCGGCCGCGGCGGATGTCATCGGATCAGCCGGCGGCGTTCACCATGTCGAAGATCGGCAGGTACATCGCGATGACCATGCCGCCGACGACGACGCCGAGAAACACGATCATGACCGGCTCCATGAGCGCGAGCAGGCCGGAGACTGCCGCGTCCACTTCTTCATCGTAGAAGTCCGCGATCTTGCTCAGCATCTCGTCCAGGCCGCCCGTCTGCTCGCCGACGTTGATCATGGACACCACCATCGGCGGGAAGACCCCGGATTTCTTGAGCGGCGCCGAGATGGTCTCACCGCCGGCGATCGACGAGCGGGACTCCATGATGGCATCCTGAATGACGCGGTTGCCCGAGGTCTTCGCGGTGATCTCCAGGCCGTCGAGGATGCTCACGCCCGAGCCGATCAGCGTGCCCAGCGTGCGCGTGAAACGCGAGACGGCCGACTTGCGCAGCACGTCGCCGAGCACCGGCGCCTTCAGCATGGCGCGGTCGATGACGAGCTTTCCGTTCTGGGTGGCGTAGTACTTCTTGAGGCTCCAGCCGGCGACGCCGATGGCGGCCACGATCACGTACCAGTACTTCTGGAGCCCTTCCGACATGCCGATGACGATCTGCGTCGGCAGCGGCAGGGAGATGCCCGCTTCCGAGAACATGCGCTGGAAGGTGGGGATCACGAAGACGAGCAGGACGATGATGGCGCCGCCGGCGACCGTCATGATGACGCCCGGGTAGATCATGGCGCCCTTCACCTTGCGAACGAGGGCGTCGTTCTTCTCCATGAACACGGCGAGCCGCATCAGGATGGTGTCGAGAATACCGCCCGCCTCGCCCGCGGCCACCATGTTGACGTACAAATCGCTGAACGCGTTCGGGTGCTTCCGGAGCGCGTCGGCCACCGTGTTGCCGGACTCGACGTCGAACACCACCTGCTTGGTGACGTCGCGCAACGCCGGGTTCTCGCTCTGCTCCGCGAGGATCCCCATGGCCTGCACGAGCGGAAGCCCCGAGTTGATCATGGTGGAGAACATGCGCGTGAAGATCACGATGTCGCGCATCCCCACCTTCCCCGGCTTCTTCTTCTTTGTCTGCTCGTCGATCTTGATGACGTTCAGCCGCTGCTTCTTCAGCTGGTTGATCGCGTCTTCGCGAGAGGTCGCCTCGACCGTGGCGTTCTTGAGCTCGCCCTTGGCGTCGCGCGCCGTGTACATGAATGCTGCCATTGCCTGTTTCCCTCGGGTGTGTGCTTCTTACCGCTTGGCGGCCGCCGCGGCCGGCTTGGGAGCGGACGTCGGCGCCGTGCCGTCGGCTTCCAGCTGGATGCCGCACATGCGGGCCAGCTCGACTGGATCCGTGGAGGCGCGAACGACCTCCTCCCACGCGACTTCCCGCGACATGTACAGCTGGTACAGCGCGTCATTCATGGTCTGCATCCCCCACTTCTTGCCCGACTGCATCATCGAGTAGATCTGGTGGATCTTGTCGTCGCGAATCAGCGCGCGGATGGCGGGCGTGCAGACCAGGATCTCGGCGGCCATGGCGCGGCCGCGGCCCTTCGCCTTCGGGAGCAGCGTCTGGGTGATGATGCCCTCGAGGCAGAAGGCCAGCTGCGCGCGCACCTGCGACTGCTGGTGCGACGGGAAGACGTCGATGATGCGGTTGATGGCCTCGGCCGCTGAGTTGGTGTGCAGCGTGGCGAACGCCAGGTGGCCCGTCTCGGCGATGGTGATGCCGGCGTGAATCGTCTCGAGGTCGCGCATTTCGCCCACGAGCACCACGTCGGGGTCCTGCCGCAGCGCATACTTCAGGGCGTGCCCGAAGCTCTTGGTGTCGGCGCCGACCTCGCGCTGGTTGACGATGCAGCCCTGGTGCTTGTGGATGAACTCGATCGGGTCCTCGATCGTGATGATGTGACCCTTGAGCCCCTTGTTGATCCGGTCGATCATCGCGGCGAGCGTCGTCGACTTGCCGGAACCCGTGGGCCCGGTGACGAGGATCAGCCCGCGCGGGCGGTCGGAGAGGTCCGCAATCACCTTCGGCAGCTTGAGCTGCTCGAAGCTGAGAATGTTGAAGGGGATCTGGCGGATGACCATCGATATGCAGCCGCGCTGCTTGAAGCAGTTGCCGCGGAACCGAGCCAGGTTCTGGATGCCGAACGAAAAATCCAGCTCGTCCTCCATCTCGAAGCGCTTCTTCTGGTTCTCGGTAAGCACCGAATACGCGATCTGCATCGTGTCCTTCGGCTGCAGCACGTAGTCGATCTTCGAGCTCTCCATGTCGCCATCCACGCGCATCTTGGCGCGCTCGCCGGCGGTGATGTGAAGATCGGAGGCGCCCTTCTCGATCATTTCCTCGAGCAGGACCTTCAGGTTGAGGCTCGACGGGGCGGCGCCCGGAGCCGGCGGTGCGGCGGTTGGCGCGGTCATTATACGGCGGTCTCTCTGATCATCTGTTCCATGGTAGTGATGCCTTTCATCACCTTCATCCACGCGTCCATTCGGAGCGTGAGCATTCCGTTGTCGATCGCGGCTTCCTTGATTTCGGTGGCGCCGGCGTTCGACATAACCACCTTTCGCACCGCGGGCGACATCGCCATCACCTCGTAGACGCCCTGGCGACCGCGAAGTCCCGTCCCGGCGCACTTCTCGCAGCCCTTCCCCTTGAAGAACGGGATCTCGCCGATGGTGGACTCGATCGTGAGATCCTTGAGGAAGGGCTGCGCTTCCGGCGTGGCGGTCGTTTTGGCGTCGTCAATGGCGAGCTGAGTGAAGCGCAGTTCCTTGAGCTTCGTCGTGCGTTTCACCTTCGCGGCCTCCAGCTCCTCGTCGGTGACAGGGTACTTCTCCTTGCAGTTACTGCAGATGCGGCGCAGCAGGCGTTGCGCGAGAATCAGGTTGAGCGCGGACGCCACGTTGAACGGCTCGAGCCCCATGTCGAGCAGGCGGGTTACGGTCTCCGGCGCCGTGTTGGTGTGCAGTGTGGAAAGCACCAGGTGGCCCGTGAGCGCCGCCTTGATTGCGATGCCGCCCGTCTCCAGGTCGCGAATCTCGCCGACCATGATGATGTTCGGATCCTGCCGCAGGAACGCCTTCAACGCCGCAGCGAAGGTCATGCCGACCTCGTTGCGCACCAAAACCTGGTTCACCCCGTACATGTTGTACTCCACGGGGTCTTCGGCGGTCATGATGTTCGTGTCGATGCTGTTCACCTTCGCAATGCAGGAGTACAGCGTCGTCGTCTTGCCCGAACCCGTGGGGCCGGTGACGAGCACCATGCCGTAGGGATTCTCGACCGCCTCCATCAGCTCCTTTTCGGCCTTCGGTTCGATGCCGAACTTGGACAGATCCAGAGTCAGGTTGCCCTTGTCGAGGATTCGAAGCACCACCTTCTCGCCAAAAATCGTGGGGAGCGTCGAGACGCGGAAATCGATGACCTTCTGCCCGACTTTCAGCTTGATGCGGCCGTCCTGGGGCACGCGGCGCTCGGCGATGTTGAGCGCGGACATGATCTTGAAGCGCGAGATGAGCGCCGCCTTCATCTTGAGCGGCGGCTTCATGATCTCCATCAGCGCGCCGTCGATGCGGTAGCGCACACGGAGATCGTGCTCGAAGCACTCGAAATGGATGTCCGACGCGCCGCGTTTCACGGCGTCGGTCAGAATCCCGTTCAACAATTTCACGACTGGCGCATCGTCGACGGCAGCGGCAAGTGCCGCGGCCGACATCTCCTCTTCTTTCTCCTCGACGACCTCGACCTCCGAGTCGTCGTCCGTGCTTTCGATGGACTTGAGGAGATTGCCGAGCTGCGCCTCCGTCGACTCGAAGATCTTCTCGAGCATGTTGCGGATCGTGAACTCGCCCGCAATGACCGGAAAAATGTCGTAGCGGGTGATGAACTTGAGGTCCTCGAGAACACCCAAGTTCGTCGGGTCCGCCATCGCCACCGTCAGAGTCCGGCCGTCGCGCTTGAGCGGCAGCACGAGATTCTTGAGCGCCATCTCGCCCGGAATGAGCTTGGCGATCTTGGCGTCGACCTCGATGCGCGAGAGGTCCACGGCCGGCATCTTGAACTGGCGCGCGAGCATCTTGACCAGATCCAGCTCGGGGACGAAGCCCAGCTTCACCAGGTTGTATCCGACGCGCGTGCCGTTCTGCCTCTGCTCCTGCAACGCCATGTCGAGCTGCTCTTTCGTGATGATCCCCTCGCGGATGAGGAGGTCACCAATGCGCTCTGGGGTAGCGGCAGGTGCGGCCATGGGGACTGGGAGGGACGGTGCGGAGGGGTGTGGTACCAAGAAGGGAATGGGACCGTGCGGACGGCCCCAAGCAAGGGAACCTGCGGCCACGTAAGCCCACTGTCAAGAACGGCTTAGCTTGGCTTTCGGCTACCAGAAGAACGAGAGCTCTGCGAGGGTCGCGAACCCCCGTTGCACGCGTCACTTAGAGGACGGGGGGGCCCGCTGAACGTCACCAGCGGACGCAGCCGTTTCATCAGCACGGGCCCGATCCCTCGCACCTGGCAGATGGCCTCTATCCGGCCAAACGCTCCCGCCGAGTCCCTGTTCGCTACAATGCGCCCGGCGAGCGCGGGACCAATCCCCGGAAGGGCGTCGAGCTCGGTCGCCGTCGCCCGGTCTATGTCGATGGGAAAGCTCGGTTTGGCGGGCGCACGGTCGGCGGCCCTGCCGCGAGGCCGGGTCCGGGAGACGCGCGCCGCCCGCGCCGAGTCGACGCGCCGCAGCTGTCCCTCGAGCGCCGCCACCGACTGGGGCGCTGGCTCGGGGGCCCGGGCCTTCCACAGCCGGACGCCGGCTCCCGACAGGGCAACGAACGCGAAAAACCAGAGCGCCTTCCGTTCGTTCGACGTCGCCATCGTGGACTACTGCACTCGCGCTTCCGCCGGTGCGACACCAATCCCATGCAGGCGGTACGATTCGGACGCTCATCCAGCAAGCGATTCGACGCCGGGTTCGCTCCTGCCGGGACGGCAACCGCCGGAGCTAACGCGTCACGAGCGTCAGCGCAACGTCCCCGACGATCTTGAGGCTGCGCGCACTGATACGGTCGATAGTGTCGCCATGCGTGTGGTGCAGGTTCCTTTCGGTGCCCTGGCACTGGGTACCGCCGTCGCTGCAGTAGTCCATGTCGATCACGTCGATCACGCGCAGCCCGGCCCCGATCAGAGGCAGGTGATCGTCGGTGATGGCGCCTCCTACCTCCGGAATGAAGTACTTCGAGTACCCCAGCTCCTTCGCGGCGACCCACACGCGCGACACGACCTCCGGAGCCCCGGACGCCGAGTGCCCCTCCTGGTACAGCTGCAGGCTGGCGTCGCCGACCATGTCGAACAGCACGCCGAAGAGCGGCTGATATCGGTCGGGCAGGTTGTTGGCGAAGCGGCGCGCACCGATCAGGACGTCCTTGTTCTTCGTCGTATCGCTCCAGTCCTCGAACGCGCCGTAGTCCTCGCCGTCCACGAAGAGCAGGTCCACGCCCACGGTCGGGGGCGTCTTCTTCATGGCATCGGCAAGCGCGATCAACAGTGCCACGCCCGATGCACCGTCGTTCGCGCCTGGAATTGGGCGCTGCCGGGCGCCGAGATTGCGCTCGTTGTCGGCGGTGGGGCGCGTATCCCAGTGCGCGAGGTACAGGACGCGTTGCTGCATCTCCGGCCGGATGCGCGCAAAGACGTTGCGCATGGGCAGGCTCACCCCCGCTTGGGTCAAGTGCGTCCAGCTGTCCACGATCACGGTGTCGGCGCGCGACCGCATCTGCTCGATGATCCAGTCACCAGCGCGCCGGTGGGCCTCCGTGCCCGGAACGCGCGGTCCGAACGCCACCTGCGCGTGGGCGTACGCCAGCGCGTCGTCGCCGCTGAAAGCAGTCTCGCCGCCCCGAAACCGCTGGACGGCGTCGCAGGCGGTCAGGGCGCCGAGCAAAAAAACGATGAAGCCCAGCATTCGCGCGTCAGGAGGCACTGAAGGGAGTCTGGCGGGTATATTGACGATCGAGCAGGCCGCCATGGTCCGCAGCCGTCCAACTGCTTTACACGCTTGAAGATAATCGGCAAGTACGTCCTCAAGGAACACGCCGGACCCTTCGTCTTCGCGTCCACCGCGCTGACTTCCCTCATGCTGCTCCAGTACGTGGCCAAGCGGCTGGGGGAGTTGGTGGGCAAAGGGCTTCCCACGAGCGTCATCGTCGAGTTCCTGATGCTCTCGGTTCCGTTCACGGTAGCGATGACGCTGCCCATGGCAGTGCTCGTCGCGGTGCTCTACGCCTTCAGCCGCCTGGCGTCGGAGAACGAGATCACCGCGATGAAGGCCAGCGGCCTGAGCATGCGGACGGTGGTCGCGCCGGTGATCGTGGGCGGCGTCGTGATGTCCATCATCATGCTGTTTTTCAACGACCAGGTGCTGCCGCGCGCCAACCACCGGCTGGCCGTGCTCCAGATGGACATCTTCCGCACCAAGCCGACTTTCGCGCTGCGCGAGCAGGTGATCAACAGCATCAAGGAAGGGCAGCTCTACCTGCGCGCCGGCGACATCGACGAGGGAACGGCGCGGATGACCGACGTGGTGATCTACGATCTGGCCAACCCGCAGCGGCGCCGGACGATCCTCGCCGACAGCGGCCGGCTGGCGCTGGCGCCCAACGGCACCGATCTCAATCTGCTGCTCTTCGACGGCGTGATGATCGAGGTGCCCAACAACAAGCCGGAGGAGCTGACGCGGATGTTTTTCGCGCGCGACCGGCTGCGCGTGCGCAGCGTGATCAGCTCGTACCAGGAATCCCAGACAGGCACGGTCTCCAAGGGTGACCGGGAGATGTCGGTCTGCGAGATGCATCTGGCGATGGGGCGCGCCGACATGCGCCTGCGGCAGGCGGAGTACGACTTCGCGCGCGCCATGCACGAGCTGCACGGAACCCCCGAACCGGAGCCGGTCTCGTTTCGGCCGCCGCCGGGAATCGCGAGCGTCTACTGCGGCCTGCTCTCGCTCGTGAGCGTGAAGAACGCGGAGGCGCAGACGCCTGGAGCGAACACGCCTCAGCGGGGCGCCGCCCCGCGTACCACAGTCGCCAACGACCCCGAGCTGCAGGCGCGGCAGCAGGAGCTGCGCTACCGGCGCGAGGAGGCGCGGCGAGATCGGAACCGCTACGACGTCGAGATCCAGAAGAAGTTCTCGCTCGCGGCGGCCTGCATCATCTTCGTGCTGATCGGCGCCCCCATTGCGCTGCGCTTTCCGCGGGGCGGCGTCGGCCTCGTCATCGGCGTGAGCTTCGCCATCTTCGGCCTGTATTACGTGGGGCTCATCGGCGGCGAGACGCTGGCCAACAAGGGGTACATCCCGCCGTGGATCGCGATGTGGGGCGCCAACATCGTCCTCCTCGTGGCCGGTGTCACTCTCATCGCGCGCATGGGACGCGAATCGAGCACCACGCGCGGCGGGGACCTCCCCGAGCTGCTCGCGGCGACCCGCGCCCGCGCCTTCGGCTGGCTGCGACGGTTCGGCATCTCCGTGGAGCGCCGGCACACGTGAGCGTTCGGCATACCAGCTTGGGCGGTCCGCTGGACCGCTACGTCTTTCGCGAGTTCATCAAGATCCTCATCACCACGGCCCTCGGCTTCCCCCTGCTGCTGGTGATCATCGACCTCACGGACAATCTGGACAAATGGCTCGCGCGCAACCTGCCGAAGCAGGACATCGCGTTGAGCTACCTGTACTGGATTCCGGAATCGATGTTCATGGTGCTGCCGGCGGCCGTGCTGTTCGCCACCGTGTTCTCCATCGGGGCGTTCACGCGGCATTCCGAGATCACGGCGGCGAAAGCGTCTGGGATCAGCTTCTACCGTCTGGCGCTGCCGATCTTCGCGGGCGCGGTGCTGGCGGCCGGCGTGGATCTCCTGCTGGCCGAGGTGGTGCCGGTGACGAACTCGCGACGGAACGACCTGCTCGCGGAGGACGTGTTCCGCGGGACCACCACGCGCTACAACTTCGCCTTTGCCGGCGAATACGGACGCGTCTACAAGGTCGGCGCCCTGAACACCACGGCCCGGTCGCTGGAGCAGGTGCAGATCGAGCGACGCGGCACCGGCGCGGACTATCCGACGATGATCGTGGCGTCCGAGCGCGCCACCTGGGAACCCGCGCGCGGCTGGACCCTCCGGAGGGGGGAGATGAAGCTGATCACGGATTCGACGCCGGAGTTCGCGCTGTCGTTCGGCGCGATGCGCGACAACCGCTTCGTCGAGCAGCCGACCGACATGATGGCCAAGCCGCGCAGCCCCCAGGAAATGCGGTACGCGGAGCTGACGCGGTTCATCCGCGCGCTGGAGCGGTCCGGCGGCGACGCGAACCAGCTCCGCGTGGAGCGCGCGCTCAAGTTCGCGATTCCGGTCACGTGCATCATCATCGCGCTCTTCGGCGCCCCGCTCGCCACGAGCACTCAGCGCGGCGGCACCGCATACGGCATCGGCGTCAGTCTCGCGGTGACCGTCATCTTCCTCATGCTCGTGCAACTCACGAAGGCCATCGGCAGTAAGGGGATCGTGTCCCCCGACCTCGCCGCCTGGCTGCCGAACGGCATCTTCGCCGTCCTCGCCCTGACGCTGCTCGCGCGGGTCCGCACGTGAGCTATTCGTATCGGTTTCCGCACCCGCCTGAAGGACGCCCGACCGAAACGTTCCCGGTGGTGCAGCGCACCAGCATACGCTTCTTCCGGCGCGTGACGCACATCGCCCGCGGCATCTTCCGGCAGATCGGTGCGCGGGCGTTCTACATGCTGGACACGCTGCGCGCATTCCGCGAGCCGAGAACGTTCCTCCCCGAGACACTGCGCCAGATGCGCGTCATCGGCGTGGGGTCCGTTCCGCTCGCGGTGCTGGTGGCGGCGTTCATCGGCGGCGTCATCGCGCTGCAGACGCGCTACCAGCTGTTCGAGGGGGTGCTGCTGTCCGTGGTGGGGCTCGCGACGCGGCAGACGATCATCCTCGAGATGGGCCCCCTGCTCACCGGGCTCGTGATGGCCGGACGCGTCGGCGCCCGCATGACCGCCGAGATCGGCACGATGCGCGTCACCGAGCAGATCGACGCGCTCGAGACGCTGGCGTACGACCCGCTCGCCTTTCTCGTGGTGCCGCGCCTGATCGCATCGACGATCATGCTGCCTGTCCTCACGATCCTGGCGGACTTCGTCGGCGTCTTCAGCGGATACGTCGTGTCGGTCGCATTCACCGACATGACGTCCCAGGATTTTCTCGAGGGAGTGCGGCTCGCCTTCGGGATGTTCCAGATCGTGTACAGCCTCATGAAGGCGACGCTCTTCGGCATCGCCATCGCTTTTGTTTGCTCGTACGAGGGCTACATTACGAGCGCGGGCGCGGAAGGCGTGGGGCGATCGACCGCCCTCGCCGTCGTGATTGCCTCCGTGTCCATTCTGGTGCTCGACGCGCTCACCGCGGCCCTGTTCGCCCAGTTCCTCCAAGCATGAAACGTCGTGATGAAGTGACCGTGGGCATCCTGGTCACAGTCGCCGCCATCGTCCTGGTCCTCGGATCGATCTGGCTCGCGCGCGGCGGGCTCAGTCGCGGCTACACGCTCCACGTGGTCTTTCCATGGGGGCAGAACCTGAAGCAGGGCCAGCCGGTCATGCTGGCCGGGGTGACGATCGGCGTCGTGACCGACGTCGAGCTGAGCTCCGGCGTGCTCGACGTGGACATGAGCATCAGGAACAAGTATCAGGTACCGAGGACCGCCGTGGCCGAGGTCTACCCGGTCGGAATCTTCGGCGACGTCGCGGTGGCGCTGAAGCCGGCGGGCCCCAGTCCCGTGCACTTCGAGCCCGGTGACACCGTGCCGTCGCGGCCGGCGACCGGCGGCATCAATGCGATCCAGGCGCGGGCGGACACGATCACCGCCACGCTCGACCGCATCACGCGTGCGTTCGAGAGCGATTTCATTCAGGCGGGCGCCCTGAGCGACATGCGCCAGACGATCGCCGCCACCAACCGGCTCGTCGCCCAGATGCAGGGCGTGGTCGTCGAGCAGAACCGCAACATGACCGCCACGCTCGCGGCCTTCCGCGGCGCCGCCAGCGCGGTGGACTCCGCGCAGATCGCGTCCACGATCTCCCAGCTGAACACCACGGCGGCCAGCGCCGATTCGCTCATGCTGCGGCTGTCGTCCAACACCACGCAGCTCCAGGGCATTCTCGCGCGGCTGGAGCGCGGCGAAGGAACCGCCGGAAAGCTGCTGGCGGACTCCACGCTGTATCAGGACGCGCGCAACGTCCTGGTCCGGATGGACTCGCTCCTGGCCGACATCAAGGCCAATCCGCGCAAGTACATCAACCTGTCCATTTTCTGATGCGACTTCAATACGTCGCGTTCTTTCTCGCCGCGGTGGCGTGC
>Ga0299914_10000606_pt1 | contig 21901 bp, 18 predicted proteins | sample RVTome_10_FD_201361 | JGI IMG/M metagenome (GOLD analysis project Ga0299914, IMG submission 201361) | Soil microbial communities from uranium-contaminated site in the Upper Colorado River Basin, Wyoming, United States - RVT153D57 (version 2) ...
GCAGCCGGGCGATCGTCGTCTTGCCGGTGCCGGGCGGTCCCCACAGGATCATCGAGGCGAGCTTTCCCGCCGCCACCATCCGGCCGATCGCGCCGTCCGGCCCGGTCAGATGCTCCTGGCCGACGACTTCCTCGAGCCGCTGCGGCCGCAGCCGGTCGGCCAGCGGCGCATTCTCCGCCGGGGGCGCCGGCGGCGGGGGAGGGTTGTCGTCCTGGAACAGATCGGCCACGCGCGCCGATTAGCGCAGATTGGAGAGGGGTGCACCACGCTTCCTCCTCTCCCTGTTCCTAAGGGGGGCCTTACTCCTCACATCTTCACCCGCGTCACCGAAAGCGTCGTGTCGGGCGCATATTGCGGCCGCGCCAGCGCGGGGCGGGCCGCCACCAGCGCCGCCGCCGCTTCGGGCAGGCCGGCGCGCGTGCCGATCACGGTGAACTCGACCGGGTCCGCGCGTCCGATCACCACGTCGAAGACCGCCCCGTCGCAGCTGCGACCGACGCAGCGCACCGCATAGCGGTCGTCGGGTCCGCCGGGTCCGAACGGCCGCACGAAGCCCGGCGCGCCGGCCGCCCGCAGCGCCGCATCGGGCGGGGTGATCAGCGTCACGCTCTCGGCGCCGTTCGTTCGAAGCCGCAGGGTCAGCCTCCGTCCGCCCTCGACCGGCCTGCGCGCCGCCACCTCCACCACGGGCGCGTCGACGGGAATGGCGGGCGCCGGCGCTGCCCAGCGCTTGCGCAGCGAATGCGGCAGCTCGGCCCTGGTCCAGTCGGCGGCGAACGGTACCGGCGCGCCGTCATTGTTGACCGCCCAGCGTCCCGTCCGCTCGTCGGAGTCCCAGACATATTCGATCGTGAAGAGCTGCTGCCGGTCCACGCTATAGGCCGGCGTCAGCGCCACCGCCGTCCAGGGAAGCAGGAACAGGTCGCCCGCCCCGGCCAGGACGAACATCCGCGGCACGCGCCCGATCAGCGGCAGCAGCTCGATCAGGGCCGGCAGCAGGATGACTGCGCCGATCGGCGCGAACATCCACAGCGGGCCGCTGCTCATCAGCTCCTCGAACAGGTGCAGCGCCGGGGCGAAGCTGAGGAACAGCAGCAGCGCGGCGGCGATCGCGCTGGCGGTCTCCGCCGCCGGCCATCGCCGTCCCAGCAGGATTCCGGCCGCCGCGACGATCGGCGGGAAAAGGAAGTAGATCGCCGCGCCGGGCGCGAGCACGCTGATCGCCGCGCCGCCGGCGAGGAACAGCAGCCAGAAGGCCGTCCGCATCCGGCGCTGTCCTGCGCCCGGCGCAATCACCAGCAGCGCGAGCAGGCAGGCGGTCAGGACCGATCCGTAGACGGCAAGCTCGGCCACCCAGGGATGGCCGCGCCAATAGTCGCCGTCGCGAAACAAAGCGAGGATCGCCTGGCCGGCCCAGGCCACCCCGCCCGAGCCGAAAATGGCGATGGCGGCCGCGCCCAATGGCCGGCCGATCGCCCGCCGTCGCCAGGCCGCGACGAAGAAGAAGGTGGTCAGCAGGCCGAGCAGCACCAGGCCGGGCAGGAGCGGCAGGGTCACCAGCTGACGCCCGAGCAGGTCGGCATAGAGCAGCTCGCCGGACGCCCTCGGCGCCGGCCGCTCGGCGAAATCGAGCGCCAGTGCCAGCGCCTGGTCGCCCATATGCTGCAGGCTGCGCCGATCCAGCGCGGCGAGGTCGTCGCCGGCGCTGTGGTAGCGTGTCTCGTTGGCGATGATGGCGAAGTTGAGGATCGTCCAGTCGCGCTCCTCGAATACGGCGACGTCGGTCGAGTTGGGAATCAGGCGATAGAGGCCGGTGCTGAGCGAGTTGGCGACCGGCCGGTCCACCGACCGCGCGAAGCGGGCGACCGCCGGTGCGTTGGGCTGGCTGGTTTCGAACATGGTCGCCGGACCGGTGACGCCGCGCGCCTCGAAGTTGAGCGCCGAATCGACACGGCTCGCCAGCGGGTCGCGCTCGAGGAAGGCGCGCGCGCCGATCAGCCCCATTTCCTCGCCTTCGTTGAACAGGAAAGTGACCGGCCGTGCGAGTTCGCGTCCGCGCAGCAGATTCGCGGTCTCGAGCAGGGTCGCGATGCCGATCCCCGCGTCGGCGGCGCCGGGCCCGGCGAAGGTGCCGTCATAATGGGCGGAAAGGAGCAGGTGCCGGCCCTGTCGCGGTCCGATCGTGGCGACGACGTTCCGCACGCGCGCGCAACCCACGGCCCGGCCTCTCGCGAGGCCGTTGCAGGCGAAGTCGTCGCTGACCCGCGGCTCCAGACCGGCCGCGCGCATCTCGGCGATCAGCCTGCCGCGCACGGCGTCATTGGCGGCGGAATCGACCGGATGCGCCCGTTCGTCGCCGAGCACCCGCGCCAGCCGCGCAGCGGCGCGATGGGCGTCGAAACGGTCGGCCGTGGCGGCGGCCGGCGGCATCGGAAGGGTGATCAAGGCGCCCTTGAGCGCCATCGCCGCGAGCAGAAGCAGCAGCGCCGCTGTCAGTGTCAGTCCCGATCGAACCACGCCCGCCCCCTTTTTCGGCGGGCATAGCAGAGGCGGCGTCCTATATCATGGGGTGAGCTGGCGAGCTCCCCTCGCTTCCAAAGGAACGGTTTGCCGGCGTACGTCTGCTAGGTGGGGTGCTTCGGCAGCGCGCTTCTGTCCACCAGCCGTGTGTAGAGGTGCCAGGTGGCGTAGCCGAGCCAGGGCAGCACGAAGGCAAGCCCGACGAAGGCGGGGATGGATCCCAGGACGAGCAGGGCCGCGACGATGATGCCCCAGAGCAGCATCACCCCCTTGTTCGCCTTCACGGCTCGCACCGAGGTGGCGATCGCGGTCCGGGCACCGACGTCGCAATCGACCAGCATCGGCAGCGACACGACGCTGAGCGTGAGCACCAAGGCGGCGAAGGCAATGCCGGCGATGTTGCCCACGACGATCAGCATCCAGCCACCCTCGGTGATGAGCAGTCGCTCGATGAAATAGCTCACCGATTGTGGCGGCGCGTCGATGAACGCCGCGTAGAGGATCCACGCCGTCGCCAGCCAGGCGAAGAAGATCAGCAGCAATATGCCGGTGACCGCCATGATCGAATCCCAGCTGGGGCGCTTGGTCACGTCGAGAAAGTGTCGCCAGCTCGCATCGAGGCCCGCCTCGCGCCGCCGAGCCAGCTCGTAGAAGCCCAGGGCGGCCACGGGGCCGAGCAGGCCGATGCCGGCCGCGATCGGGAAGAACAAGGGAATCAAATCCCCGCCGAGCGCGAGCGCGGCGGCGACGAAGCCGATGATCGGATAGATCAGGCCGACCACGATCAAGTCGCCTCTCTTGTCGAGGAAATCGCGATAGCCTTCGCGCAGCACCCCCTTGAGATCGGCGGTCGTGATCGTCCTGACCGGTACGTCGGGCGCGGCAGGCTGGCCGGCGAACGTCTGGGTGACAGCCATAGTGCCTCTCCTTGTGATCGAGGCGGGCGTCCGGGACGCTGCCCAGGCGCCCCCGAGTCGGGTCATAGCAGATTGTGCCGGGAATTGCAGGCGGGGTCGGCCGCGGGCCGGTGCGATGTCTCGGCCGGTTTGAGGATTCCCGTGCGCGAAGAGCTTGGTTTCCGTCCTCCGCCGCACAAGGGTCCGGACTCACAACTGCCAACGGCCGACCATTGCCAGTTGTGAGTCCGGACCCTAGATCGCCCCGGCAGGACTGGAGGACGCAATGGGATATCGGGTGGTCGTGGTCGGCGCGACCGGCAATGTCGGGCGCGAGATGCTGAACATCCTCGCCGAGCGCGAATTTCCCGTGGACGAGGTCGCCGCCGTGGCTTCGCCGCGCTCGACCGGCTCGATCATCGATTTCGGCGACAGCGGCCGCGAGCTCAAGGTCAACAATATCGAGCATTTCGACTTTTCCGGCTGGGACATGGCCCTGTTCGCCGCCGGCTCGGGACCGACGAAGGTACATGCGCCCAGAGCCGCCGCCGCCGGCTGCACGGTGATCGACAACAGCTCGCTCTACCGGATGGACCCCGACGTGCCGCTGATCGTGCCGGAGGTGAACCCTCAGGCGATCGATCTCTACCGGAAGAAGAACATCATCGCGAACCCGAACTGCTCGACCGCACAGATGGTGGTGGCGCTGAAGCCGCTCCACGACGCGGCGACGATCAGGCGGGTGGTCGTGTCGACCTATCAGTCGGTCTCCGGCGCCGGCAAGGCGGGCATGGACGAGCTGTTCGAGCAGAGCCGCAACATCTTCGTCGGCGACGCCAACGAGCCGGTGAAGTTCACCAAGCAGATCGCCTTCAACGTCATCCCCCATATCGATTCCTTCCTCGACGATGGCTCGACCAAGGAGGAATGGAAGATGGTGGTCGAGACCAAGAAGATCCTCGATCCCGCCATCAAGGTGACTGCGACCTGCGTGCGCGTGCCGGTCTTCGTCGGCCATTCGGAAGCGATCAACATCGAGTTCGAGAAGGAGCTTTCGGCCGACGAGGCGCGATCGATCCTGCGCGAAGCGCCCGGCATCATGGTCGTCGACAAGCGCGAAGACGGCGGATACGTCACGCCGGTCGAGTGCGTCGGCGAATATGCCACCTATATCAGCCGCATCCGCGAGGATTCGACGATCGAGAACGGCCTCAACCTGTGGTGCGTGTCCGACAATCTCAGGAAGGGCGCCGCCCTCAACGCCGTCCAGATCGCCGAGCTGCTCGGCCGGCGACATTTGCAGAAGGCGGCGTGAACGGCGGGCAGGCCGACTTGCACACATGCTATCATTATGATAGCAACTGGTCATGTCTCAGGCCTTGATCCGCAACCTCGAGGACGAACTGCTCGCCGACTATCGCGAAGCAGCGCGGCGCAACCAACGTTCGCTCGAAGCGGAGCTGCGTGAGGCGTTGCGTCGGGCAAGACCCATGAGCGCACGCCGGCGGGAGGCGCTGATAGAGGAATCGCGCCGGCTTCGCGCAATGACTCCCAAGGGCGTAGCGCAGACCCCCGGTGAGCAGCTCGTTCGGGAGGACCGCGACGGGTGTCGCGAGCCTTGACCCTCGTCGTCGACACGAGCGTCGCACTCAAATGGTATGTCGAGGAACCGGAGAGCGAGCGTGCCGAAGCCCTGGTGGGCGGCGGTCTGGTCGCGCCCGACTGGATGCTTGCCGAGGTCGCCAACGCCCTCTGGAAGAAGGTGATGAAGGGCGAGATCACGAGGGATCATGCGTGCGCGGTCCTTCCCCACCTCTCCGAGACTGTCGCTCTTCACCCGGCCACCGAGCTCGCCGAGGCGGCCCTCGAGGCTGCGCTCGAGCTTCGGCATCCGATCTATGACGGCTTGTTCCTCGTTCTTGCGGAAGAGCTGAGCGCGGATCTGGTGACCGCGGATCTTCGCCTGATCCACGCCTGCCGGGGGACCCGCTTCGAATCGCGAATCCGCCAGTTATAGTCCCGCCTTCGCCCTCAACTCTTCTTTAGCTGCGGCATATTCCTCCGCCAGCCGCGCGACATAGTTGCCTGCCGCCGCCACTTCGTGGATTGCGCCGATGCCCTGGCCCGAGCCCCAGATGTCCTTCCACGCCTTGGCCTTCGACGCGCCGGTGGCGAAATCCATCGTGCTGATGTCGCCTTCGGGCAGCTTGTCGGGATCGAGCCCGGCGGCGACGATCGACGCCTTGAGATAATTGCCGTGCACGCCGGTGAAGAGGCTGGAATAGACGACGTCGTCGGCCCGCCCCGCAACGATGGCCTGCTTGTACGGCTCGGCCGCATTGGCCTCCGCGGTCGCGATGAAGGGCGAGCCGATATAAGCGAGGTCGGCGCCCATCGCCTGCGCCGCCAGCACCGCGCGTCCGTTGGCGATCGCGCCCGACAGGATCAGCGGCCCGTCGAACCAGTCCCTGATCTCCTGAACCAGCGCGAAGGGCGACAGGCGACCGGCATGGCCGCCGGCGCCGGCCGCGACGGCGATCAGGCCGTCGGCGCCTTTCTCCACCGCCTTGCGCGCGAAGCGATCGTTGATGATGTCGTGGAGGGTGATTCCGCCCCAGCCGTGCACCGCCTGGTTGAGCTCGACGATCGCGCCGAGCGAGGTGATGACGATCGGCACCTGCCGCTTCGCGCAGGTCGCCAGATCCTCCTGGAGCCGCGCGTTCGAACGATGGACGATCTGGTTGACCGCGAATGGTGCCGCCGGCGTGTCGGGATGGTCACGGTCCCACGCCGCCAGCTCCTCGGTGATTCGGTGCAGCCATTCGTCGAGCATCGACTGCGGCCGCGCGTTGAGCGCCGGGAAGGAGCCGACGATCCCTGCCTTGCACTGGGCGATGACCAGGTCGGGATTGGAGACGATGAACAAGGGCGCGCCGATCGCGGGCAGGCGCAGGCGGTCGAACAAGGGCGGAAGGCTCATGCCGCCTGCGTAACGGAGCGGTTGCGAAATGCAACGAGGTTGGGGAGCAAGGAGTCACCCGGCGCAAGCCGGGGCCCATGAACGCATGGATCCGAGGATATGTTGCCGACTTCGTGTTCATAGGTTCCGGCTTTCTCCGGAATGACTCATAGTGGACCCATGATGCGCGCCATGCAGCTGGATCGGCCCGGCGAACCTCTCCGCCTCGTCGAGCGGCCAATGCCGACGCCCGGACCAGGCGACTTGCTGATTGAAGTCACGGCCTGCGGTGTCTGCCGGACCGACCTCCACGTCGCCGACGGCGATCTTCAGGGTCCTCTCCCGATCATCCCGGGCCACGAGATCGTCGGCCGCGTCGGCGCTCTCGGCGACGGCGTGCAGGGTTTCCGTCCCGGCGACCGGGTCGGCGTTCCCTGGCTCGGCCGGACCTGCGGCCATTGTCCCTATTGCCGGTCCGGCAGGGAGAATCTCTGCGACGACCCGCTCTTCACCGGATTCACCCGCGACGGCGGCTTCGCCAGCCATTGCGTCGCCGACGCCCGCTTTTGCTTCGCGCTTCCCGACGCGTTCGGCGACGTCGAGGCCGCGCCGCTGCTCTGCGCCGGGCTGATCGGCTACCGCTCGCTCAAGCTCGCCGGGGAAGGCGAGGCGCTCGGCGTCTACGGCTTCGGTGCCGCCGCCCACATCCTCGCCCAGGTCGCCGCCTGGCAGGGCCGGCGCGTCCACGCCTTCACCCGTCCGGGCGACACCGCCGCCCAGGCCTTCGCCCTGAAGCTGGGCTGCGCCTCGGCCGCCGATTCCGGCGAGGCGCCGCCCGAGCCCCTCGACGCGGCGATCATCTTCGCGCCGATCGGCGCGCTCGTCCCCGAGGCGCTACGCCGCGTCTGCAAGGGCGGCCGCGTGGTGTGCGGCGGCATCCACATGAGCGACATCCCGTCCTTTCCTTATGCCGACCTGTGGGGCGAGCGCAGCATATTGTCGGTCGCCAACCTCACCCGGGCCGACGGCGTCGAGTTCCTGAGCCTCGCCGCCGAGGTGCCGGTGCGGACCGAGACGACCATCTTCCCACTGAGCGAGGCCAACGAGGCGCTCGACCGTCTTCGTCAGGGCCGTCTGCAAGGCGCGGCCGTGCTCGTTCCGGCGCTCGGCTGAAGGATCTCGGCTACCCGCTTTCCGATCAGCTTCCCGATCTCGGCCAATCGCCGAGCGCGGCCTGGTCTCCCCGGTCGAACTTGTCCTCGCGGCGTTTGCCGAACAGCAGTCCGCGTTCCATTCTCGCCCGCATCGCGTCGTAATAGGCCACCAGGAAATCGCGGTCCCAGCCGTCCTGGGCCGCGCCGATCTTGTTCCGGATCGTTGCCGCCACCGTGGCGATCGCCTGGGGCTGGTCGTCGCGCAGCACCTGCTCGAGCGTCTGCAGCTCGTAGATGCCGTAGACGTCGAGCTGCGCCTCGCTGAACGCGTAGCGCTGCTCCGGGCCCTCGGCGTTGAGCGAATCGACGCTGAGCTTGCGCTTCGGAACCTGCACGACCCAGGTGCCCGCGAGCAGATCGCCGATCCGCAGCCGATCGTTGTTGAACAAGGGGAAGAGCAGGAACAGCAGGGTCCACAGGAAGCCGGCGAGCGCCGTCCAGCCGCTACCGGTGCCTTCAGCGGCATTGTAGGAGAGGAAGGAGAGCGGCAGGTAGAATTCGATTTCCCGCATCATGTTGCGGGCGATCACCCGGTCGGCGGTCAGGCGCTCGCCGCTGCGCGCCACCACTCTCAATCCTACCACTCTCTTGCCGAACGTCGCGGCGCGCGGGCCCATCTCCATGACGATGAAGTAGAAGTTGCGCAGCAGGAAGAAGCCGAGCAGCCAGACGATCCCTCCGACCTGCAGCCCCTGGGCGCCGATCGCGGCAATCAGCAGCAGGGCGATCACCGTCACCAGCAGCAGCGATCCGGTCATGATCACCAGGTCGAGCAGGAAGGCGCCGATGCGCTGTCCGGCCTCGGCGAGGTGCAGCTGCAGGTCCACCCCCTCCGGGGTCACCAGGGTACGCCGGCGCCCGGTCGAAAAGCGTCGCGTGACCGCCGCATATTCAGCCATGAGCGGATGACCCCCGCGGCCGGTAGAAATAGGTCAGCCATCCGGCCAGCATCGCCAGGCCGATCGCATAGCGGGCGAGGTCGCTGGTCACGAGCTGACGGCCGAATCCTTCGAGCAATCCGGCGGTCAGCAGCATCGCCACCACCCCGCCCATGACGATGGCCGCGCTGCGTCCGGCGCGGGTCGCGCTATCGAGCCGGCTTTCCCCTTCGCCGGGGAAGACCACGCTCCAGCCGATCCGGATTCCCGCCGCGCCGGACAGGATGATCGCGAAGAATTCGGTCGTACCGTGGATAAACAGCCATCCGCCCATCTCCAACCCGAGTCCGCGTGCCGTGAACAGCGCCAGGATCGCGCCCAGGGTGGTGCCGTTGTAGACGAGCAGCAGCGCCGTCGGCACGCCGAAGGCGAAGCCCAGGGCAAAGCAAAGCATCGAAACCTGGCTGTTGTGGGTGAAGAGATAGGTAGCGAAGAAGCTGAGGCCGCCTTCGCCGCCGCCGTCATAAAGCGTGCCGCGCAGCGATTCGGTCGAGGCCCGGAAGTCGCGGCCCTGCGCCAGCCCCTCCGGCATCAGGGCATCGTACCAGGCGGGGTCGCTCGCGACCAGCGCATAGCCGGCCAGCCCGCCGATCAGGGTCAGCAGCAGCGCCGCCAGCGTCTCGCGCCACAGGCTTCTCACGGCGGAAGGCCAATCCTGCGCGAAGAAGGCGCCGATCCGTTTTCCCGCGGTCGTCCGCACGCCGTAAACGAAGAAATAGGCGCGGGCGCAAAGCCCCTCGAGATAGGTGACCAGCTCGAGATCCAGCGACGTCTCGCGCGCCACCGACAGCGATGAAAGGGCGCCGCGGTAGAGCACCGGCAGCGTGAGCAGGTCGTCGTCGGACAGCGCCCGAAGCGAGCCTTTCTCGGCGGTCGCGACGATATGCTCGAGCCGGCGCCACTCGGCCTCGCGCTCGGCCCGGAAGCGGCGCGAATCGGAAGGGAGGCTGCTCACAGTATGTCCCTGCGCTTCAGGTCGAGATAGGCGTTGACCAGCGCGGGACCCGCTTCGTCCGCCGCCGCCTCGATCACCTGCACGCCCATGTGCCGCAGTCGGGTAAGCACCAGCCGCCGCTCGCGCAGGAGCCCGGCCGCCATCACCGCCCGACTGATATCCTCGGGTTCGGTCGGCTCGGCGGCGGTGAAGCCTTCCAGCTCTTCGTCGCGGAAGACGACGAACAGGACGAGATGGCGTTTGAGCAGGGTGCCGATCGCGTTCAGCATCAGCTCGGCGCCGATCGTGTCGGGGAACTCGGTGAAGACGACGATCAGCGAGCGCCTGGCGAGGCTCTCCGCGAGCGTTGCCATGGCCAAGGTATAGTTGGTCTCATGGGTCGAATAGTCGATCCCCGCCGCCACCCGCTGCAGCATCGGGAAGGCGCGCGGCCCGGATATCGGCTGGCTCGTTGCGCGCGGCCGTGAATCGAAGGCGAACAGGCCGACCCGGTCGCCGTCGCGCAGCGCGACGAAGGCCGTCAGCAGCGCTGCCGATACCGCGCGGTCGATCCGTGGCAAAGCAAGGGCGGCGGGCGCCGTTCCGCCTTCGTCCGCCCCGCTCGGCTTGCGCGGCGCCAATGGCTCGCACATCACGCGCCCCGCATCGAGCGCCATGACGATATGGTTGTTGCGCTCGGTGCGATATTCCTTGGCGATCAGCCGGGTATGGCGCGCCGACTGTTTCCAGTCGATCGCGCGGCGGTCCATGCCCTGGCGGAAATCGGCCAGCGCTTCGAATTCCGCGCCTTCGCCGACCTGGAGCTGGGCGACCTGGCCGTGCACTGCGTCGCGATTGACCAGCTGCGCGCCCTTTTCGCGGACCGGGCGGATGTCCGGCGTGATCAGCACGGCCTGGTCGAGGGGCAGCTGACGCTGCTTCCAGGCGATGCCCAGCGGACCCGTCCAGCGGATCCAAAGGTTTTCGATCCGCGCCGTGCCGCGGCGCTCGGCCCGCAGGACGAAAGCGGCCGATCCGCCGCCTGGCTCCATCTCGGCGCGTGCCCGCCACCCCAGCGGGGCCGCGACCGGCCCGTCGATGCCGAGGGCCAGCTCCGCCGCGCCCGGCGGCGTTCCGGCGAGGCGCAGGCGCGCCGTCACGGCGAAGGTCTCGCCGACGCCGACCGCGCCGGGCGCGTCGCACGCCACCTCCACCGCGCGCAGGCTCGGGCCGGACAAGGCGTCGACGGCGCCGAGCGCGACCAGCAGCACGAGCAAAGCGAGGCCGCCGGTCCAGTAGCCGGGCAGGACGATGCCGATCACCAAGGCGATCGGCGCCACCGCCGCGGCCAGCAGGATGGCGCGCCGGGTCGGATAGACGGACACGCTCACCGATCCCTCACCGGGGCGCGTCCACCGCCTCGATCAGGCGCGCGATCACGCTCTCGACCGGGCGTCCTTCGATCTCCGCCGCAGCGGACAGCAGCACGCGATGGCGCAGCACGGCCGGCGCCAGCGCCTTGACGTCGTCGGGAATGACATAGTCGCGCCCGTCGAGCGCCGCCCGCGCCCGCGTCGCGCCCGCGAGCATCGCCGCGGCGCGTGGGCTGGCGCCACCTTCCAGATCGGGCGCCTCGCGGGTCGCTCGCACCAGCGCCACGATATAGTCGGTGACCTCATTGACCATCGGCACGGCCTGCACCGCCGCCACGGCCTCGGCGAGCGTTCCGGGCTCGACCCGCCGCTCGATCCCCCAGGCCTCGGGCTTCGGCGCGCCGAACCGGGCGCCGTGCGCGGTGACGATCCTCTTTTCTTCCTCGGCCGACGGATAGCCCATCCGGTGCTTGAACAGGAACCGGTCGAGCTGCGCCTCGGGCAGCGGATAGACGCCTTGCTGCTCGATCGGATTCTGGGTCGCGATCACCATGAAGCGCGGCGCCAGCGAATGCGTCTCGCCGTCGATCGTGACGCTGCGCTCCTGCATCGCCTCGAGCAGGGCCGCCTGCGTCTTCGGCGGCGTGCGGTTGATCTCGTCGGCCAGCAGCAGGTCGCAGAAGATCGGCCCGCGCGTCAGCGTGAACAGGCTGGTCTGGAAGTTGAACAGGTTGGAACCGACGATGTCGCCCGGCATCAGGTCCGGCGTGAACTGAATCCGCCCGAAATCGAGTCCCAGGGTGCGCGCGAAGCATTGGGCGAGGAAGGTCTTCGCGGTCCCCGGCGGGCCTTCGAGCAATATATGCCCGGAGCAGAACAAGGCGATCAGCATCAGCTCGACCGCCTCGTCCTGGCCGACGATCGCGCGCCGCACCTCCTGCCTTATCTCCTCGGCCAGTCCCCGTACGTCCGATATGTTCACCGCTGCATATCCTTTTCCTGTCCGCTTCCGCGGCGCTCACAACGTTCCTTCACGCGCCTCACCGAATGATCGCCTTCTTCCACCGGAACAGGGCGCGCGCCGCCGTCATCAGCCGCGTTCGATCGCGCGCGACCGCCAGGTGTGCGGCGAGCTCGCTGAAGCCGGGCTCGCCTCTCGGGCCGAGCCGGTCGAGGCGCCTGTCGAGATCGCCGGCGTCGAGCGAGGGCGGCGCATGCACCGCCCGAGCCACCTCGTGCCGTACCACGTCGGCGTAGGCGCCGCCGAGCTTCGTCTCCCTTTCCGCCATTCGCACCAGGCCGGCGCTGTTCTCGACCAGGGCCGCCTTGCCGAATGCGATCGCCCGCTCCGTCCGACGCACCGGACCGAACCGGAAGGCGCCGTGAAGTCCCGCCAGCAACGCCGCCGCGACCAGCGCCAGGGTCATCGCCAGGAACGGCGGCTCGAAGGCCAGCCGCAGCATGCTCATCGACCCGGCGGCGCCGAGGCCGTTGACGGTGAGATCGAAATCGACACCGTTCGCCTCGCCCCAGTTGAGACGGTCGATCAGCGCCAGCGCCGCTCGCGCGACCTCGGGATTGCGCAGGCCGTGATTGTTGAGCAGGTCCGGATCGGCCACGACATAATGGGGCTGGTCGCCGAGCTGCGCGATGAGCGAGCCGCGTCCTTGCTTGCCGCCGCCCGGCAGGCTCGCCAGCGGCCGGACATTGTCGCCTTCGATCGTCTGCGGAGAGCGCGCCACCGGCACGCTCATCCCTGCGAGCAGGCCCTCGCCCGGGACATAGGTCGGCTGACTCCGTTCCAAAGTCACCATCACGTCGGGTGCACCGGGCAGCAGATTCTCGGCCGAGTCGCCGGCGCCGGGCGTCACGCCGCGCACCCAGTCGGGCCGGGCCGGATCGGGCAGCGTCGTCCACTTGGGCAGGATGATCAGGGTCGGCCGGTCCTCCCGCCGCGCCAACAGCTGCCTCACCGACTCGGGGCGGCTCCGTTCTTCCAGGGCGACGACAAGCAGGTTGTTGCCCTCGAGATCGGCGTCCTCGCGGACCAGCTGCACCGTCCGGAACCGACCGGCGAGATCGACGAGGCCCGCAAATCCCACGGCCGACACCGACAGAGCATGTGCCCGGCCATCGCGGCCGGATCCGACGCCGCCGCCGTAGGCGATCAGCAGCATCAGGGCCGCGAACGTGACGATACCCGCCGCAATCATCCCCGCGACGAGGCGCGGATTGAAGGGATGCTGCGCGCTTGCCGGGGCGGTTGCCGGATCGTTCATCCGCGCCACGCCTCGGCGAAGGCGAACTCTTCATAGGCGGCCCGGCATTCCCGCCAGTCACCCTCGGCCAGCGGCCGCCGCGCGAACAGGCTGTGTTCGACCAGCATCGCGATCCGGGCGAACGCGCCGCGGGGCCGCGACGGTATGTCGTCCAGGCCGGCAATGTCGCGGCTGGTCAGCGCCGGCCTGACCAGGCCGGGCTTGCGCTCATCCAGATCGGCGATGCTGCGGAACAGCAGCAGATGCGCGGCTTCCGCGAACAGTCCGCGGCCGGCCAGCGCGTCGGCTTGGCCGAGCAACGCCCGCGCCGGCGCCTCGTCCGGCCGCCAGTCTTCGCCTTCTTCTTCCGTTGGTTCGCGCCGCCGCCAGGGCCAGTCCGCCCCGGCCAGGCGCCTCACCAGGAGCCAGAGGATCAGCAGGGCGGCGGCGGCGAGAAGACCCCAAAGCAGCAGACGCAGCACCGGATGGTCGGCCGAGAGGAAGTTCGCCAGCCATTGCAGCCATCCCGGGGGCGGCGCCGGCGGCGCCGGCGGCTCGTACATGGGCAGGTCGAACTGGATCGATGTGTCGCCGATTAGCGTCCGGTGCGCCTCGGCAAACGCCGCCGGATCGGGCGCCGCCGTCGTCTCGGGCGATGCCGTCGTTTCGGGTTTGGCCGGGCCGAAAGGCGGCTTGGCGATCATGGCGTTCGGTATTCCCCCGCCGGCGCCAGCCGGCAACGACATCCTAATGCATTTTCGATCCGGGGCTAGGGTTCGCCGAAGCGCTTCACCGTAAGCACAACATCCGACGGATTCGAGAACAGCCTTGCCGTCAGATCCTTTTCGCATGACTATCCGGGGCTCGACGCGAGTCGTTCGCGGGCGCGTCGACTTGGGGGGAGACCGTCATGTCGCACCGTCTCGCCGAAAAGGCCGCCGGCTTTCTTCTTCAGGTCGAAGCCGCCACTTCGGGAAGCGAAGAAGGCGTCCTTGAATCGTTTACGGTTCGCGACGAACCCGTTACCGGTTTCGATCGCCTGTCTTCGCCGGAACGTCAGGCCGTCGAGGGCGCGCTCGAAAAGCTGACGCGTCCGGCCGAGTTGAACCTCGCCGAGCAGGATGCGCTCGAGGCGATCATCATCCCGGACCGGCGTCCGGTCATCAACATCAGGGACGACGATTACGAGATTGCGGAGAAAGACTGGCTCCATCTCAACGCCCCCGATGTTCGCGCCCGGCTTCGTCCCGCCATTCCGGCGATCGGCCGCCTCGACCTGCCCGATCATCCCAGCATCCCCTATGCCGGCACCGCCTTCCTGGTCGGTCCCGATGTGCTGATGACCAATCGCCATGTCGCGGAGCTGTTCGCCACCGGTCTCGGCCGGCGCGGCCTGGCCTTCCGTCCGGGCCTCGCCGGCACGATCAACTTTGCCGAGGAGGATCGGCGCAAGGGCGAAATTTTCTTCCGCATAGACGAAGCCCTGCTGATCCATCCCTGGTGGGACATGGCGCTGCTGCGGGTACGCGATCTCGATCCGGCTATCCGGCCGCTGACCCTGTCACGCGACGGCGGCGCGCCGGGGGCATCGGCGCCCGATGTCGTCGTCATTGGCTATCCGGCCTACGATCCGCGCCGCAACGACATCGACGTCCAGCGCCGGGTGTTCAACGACCTGTTCAACGTCAAGCGCCTGCAGCCCGGCAAGCTGCTGCCGCGCCGGCCTGTCGCGAGCTTCGGCAACGAGGTCGAGGCCCTCACGCATGACAGTTCGACGCTCGGCGGAAATTCCGGATCGGCCGTGATTGACGCGCGCACCGGCCATGTCGTCGCGCTCCATTTCGGCGGCCGTTATCTGCAGACCAACTACGCCGTCCCGGCCGCCGACCTGGCTCTCGACTCCCGGCTGGTCGATCTCGGCCTCAATTTCGAGCAGGCGGATGAAGCGCTGGCGTCCGCCGATGGCGGCTGGTCGGGCAAGTGGCGCTGGCTCGAGGGCGATGCCGGCGCCGTCGAGAGCGGCGCTGCCGTCGCCGCGCCCGCCGAACCGCTCGCTGCCGCCGCGACGACGGCCACGGTGACCGTCGACGGAGCTACATGGACTGTTCCGCTGGTCATCACCGTGCGCCCTGGCGTCCCGGTCGCCGGCGCCGCCTCGACCGGAGCGCCGCCGGCCGGCCGCGCCGATGAGGCCTTCGCCGAGAAGATGGTCGAGCCCTGGCACGAGGATGGCTATGGCCGCGACGGCTACCGCGCCGATTTCCTCGGGCCGGAAGTGCCTTTGCCGGAGCCGACCGACCCGGGTTCGCTGGCGACGCTCGAGGACGGCAGCCCTGTCGTCCCCTACATGCATTTCTCGCTGGCGATGCACCGCGTGCGGCGGCTTGCGCTGTTTACCGCCGCCAACGTATGGGACGCCGCCGAGGTCAGAAAGCCCGACCCGGAGCGCAAATATACCCGCGCCGCTTTGTCGGGCCTCGGCGGCAACGACGTCGAGAAATGGTTCGCCGATCCGCGGCTGCGCGGCATCGACCAGCTCCCGGACAAATTCTTCACCAAGGACCGCGCGGCGTTCGACAAGGGTCATCTCGTCCGCCGCGACGACGTCGCCTGGGGCGACACCTATGACGAGCTTCGCATCGCCAACGGCGACACCTACCACGTCACCAACTGCTCGCCGCAGACAGCCGGCTTCAACCGCGCCGACGGCGTGGTCAACTGGGGCGAGCTGGAGCGAGCGGTGTTGGCGCAGGGATCGAGCCAGCGCCTGTCGGTCTTCGCCGGACCGGTGCTGGCCGACGACGATCCCTGGTTCACCGGCGTGGATGCTGCCGGCGCGGTCCGCGTGCGCATCCCGCAGGCCTATTGGAAAGTGGTGGTCGCGCCCGATGGAGACGGCCTTTGCGCTTTCGGTTTCCTGCTCGAGCAGGACCTTGCCGGCGCCGACATGGAGCGGCTCGACTTCGAACCGAAATGGGCTTCGTCGATGCGGGCGCTGACCGATCTCGAGGCGCGCATCGGCCGGCTGACCTTCCCGGAAGTTCTCCACGCAGCCGATCGCCATGGCACCCGCATCGCCGAGGCGGTGTTGGACGGCATAAGGCGGTGAGGGCGCCGCGATGACCGATCCGGCTGACCCCATGCCCCCGGAAGAACCGCTGCCGCCGGAGGAGGTGGAGCCGTTTCACAATGCGATCCTCCAGGCCTATCCCGACGTCGACGATCTCGAGATTCTCCTCAGCCACAAATGGGGCGTTCGCCTGAGCGACCAGGTGTATCTCGAGCAGCCCGGCAGGAAGGTTGCCAACGATCTGATCAAATGGGCGCAGTCGGAAGGCCGGACGCGCGAGCTGCTTGGCCTGCTCTGGAGCGGGCGCCCCGGAAACCCTTATCTGCGCCCGCTCGCCGAGAAGCTGCTCGGCGACCTCGATCCGGTGGCGGCACGCTACGGTTCGAAGTCGCTGGCCGACAGCGCGCCTGTGCTTGCCGTCAACCGTGCCAGCCTCGAGAAGACCGTGACGGAGCGCTCGCGGCTGGTCGATTTCGCGGCCTTTGTCGCCAGGCTGGAGCGTGCCAGCGGCCCGGTCTGCCGGGTGGAGACGCCAATTTCCAAGGGGACCGGCTTCCTCGTCGGTCGGCATAGCGTCCTCACCAATTTTCACGTCGTGAAGGACGCGGTGGCGGCCGGGCTGGCGGGCGACAAGATCTTCTGCCGCTTCGACTATCGCCAAAGCGGGGATGGCCTTGCCGCCGAGGGCCTTGCGCTCGCCGCGGCGCCCGGCGCGGACTGGCTGGCAGCCCAAAGCCCCTATTCCGACAGCGACCTCAGCGGGACCGGCTCGCCCGCGCCCAACGAGCTGGATTTCGCGCTGATCCGTCTCGCCGCGCCGGCCGACGCCGGGCGTCCGCACCTGGAATTGAAGCGGGATCCGCCGATCGTCGCCCCGCTCGATATCGCAATGATCGTTCAGCATCCGGGCGGCAATCCGCTGATGATCGCGATGGGCGTGGTGGTCGAGTTTCCGGCCACGGGTCTTCGCTACCGCTACAACACGACGACCGGCCCCGGCGCCTCCGGCGCGCCGGTTTTCTCGGCGGACGTCGAGCTGATCGGCCTCCATCATGCCGCTGACCCGGCGAGCGCGCCGCGCTACAATCAGGCGGTGCCGATCTGGCGCGTCGCGCGCGCGATCGAGTCGGCCGGTCAGCCTTTGGACGCCCTGTGACGGCGCCCCGGCGAGAAGGCGGCCGACGATGAGCGCCATCCCCGACAATGCGGCGCTGGCCGACCTCGAATCCATCCTCGCCCAAGCTTATGCGGTCGTCAGCGGGCACCAGGATCTCAATGCCGTGATCGAGCCGGCGGTCGGCATCAACGTGCTTCGCGATCTCGCGACCGAATTCACGCGGATGAAGGACGTCGCTCACGCCCTCCGCACCGAGCTCGTTGCCAGAGGCCCGGGCGATTTCGTCAAATGCATCGACGCCATCTATGTCAGCCTGCCGGGCTGCGAGCCGCTGAGGACCTGGATGCTGGCCCATCAGCCGGTCTCCGCTGCCTTGGTGCCGGAAGACGATTTTCAGCGCGAGCGTCCGCTCTACCTCGAGCGCCGCCGCGCCGGCCAGCAGGAGCTGGCGATCAGCGGCTTCGATGCCCTGAAGGACGCGCGGGGCAACGTCTATGTCGCCGAAGAGATCGCCCGATTTCGCGATCGGCTGCGCGAGGCGACCCGGCAGCTGCAGCGCCTCAACGGATACAAGCAGCTCCACGACGCGCTGCACGGCATCCAGACCCGCGAGCTGCCTCAGCTCGGGCGCTTCTTGCTCAAGCCGGAACTGGATGCGCAGGAGGTGCGGGAGATCCGCTTGCTTCACGGTCAGCTCGCCGGCCAGGCGCATCGCGCCACCGCGAGCGTCCGGATGTTCCTCGACGATCAGGTCTCGGCCGACGAGAAGGCGTGGCTGCCCGAGCTCGAGGCGGCGGTCGCGCCGCTGAAATCGGGAGAGCTCGATGATCCGGAGACGCTGCGCGCGGTGGTCTTCGATCTGCGTGGGCTGCTCCGGCTGCATCTGCCGCGGCTGAACCGGCTGCTCGTGGTCGCCGCCGGCGCGATACCCTATGATCACCTTTCGGATCTGCTGCTCCGCGCCGCTGCGCGAGCGGAGGCGGAGGGTTCCCCGCTGGAAGGCCGGTTCGAGGACGCGGGCGCGGCGCTCGACGAGATCGGCCAGAGACTGGAGCGCAAGGTCGCCATTCACGGCGCCTGGCAGGATCTCGACGTCGCGGTCTGGGCGATGGAGGGCGCGGTGCGCACCGCCGCCGATCCGGATTCGCGGCGCGAGCTGGCGAGCATCTGGAAGGGTCTTGCCGGACGTTTCGACTCGCTGGCGAAACTCGATCCCGCCGGTATCGATCAGGCTCGCGCGCTGGGCGAGGAATTCGGGGCGACTCTGACCGCACCGGCGCCGAACCCGGACGCGCTGGCGACCGCCTTTGCGGATTTCGCCCGCGTCGTTCGCCAGGATTTCTATCAGATCGACACGGCGCTGCTCGAGGAATGCGCCGCGGTCGCGCAGCTCGAGCCGACGCTCAGGCTGCTGTTCGAGGGAGGCGATTGAATGGCCGACGTCGCTGAAGCTCCGGCGCCCGCCGGCTCGCTTGCCGAGCTGCGCGACCGCCACCTGGATCTGCTCGAGCAATGGAGCCCGGACAGGGCCGAGGCGCTGGCGCCTCGGGCCGAAGCGCTGAGGCTCGACGCGCAAGCGCTCGGCGGCTGGCTCGACGAACCTGACGAACGCGATCGCGCGCAGGGGATCATCGACTATTGGACGGCCGCGCTCACCGGACTGCCCAAGCGGGCCTTTCCGGAAATCCTGCGCCTGGATCCGTTCGATCCGGCGCTTCCGGCGGGTGAAGTCGCCCGCGCCGAGGCGCTCCTTAAAGGTCATGCCGGCACGGCGGTGGAGGCGGATCTTGAGGAGATGCTGCTTGGCCTGGTACGGCCCGGACAGGAAGGCGAACTGGTTTGCCGCGCACCCGTCGAGCGTGCTGACCTGATCGCGGCCGGCGGCGGCACCGACGTGGAGCGGCAGACGGCATTGCTCGACCAGCTCGTTGATATCGGAATCATCCGCCGCTCCGCCGATCCATCGGGCGGCGAGGATCGCTATGCCTTCACCCACGGCAGCACTGCTCGCGCTTGCCCCCGCCTGCATGCCCTCGTCGACAAGCGACGCCACATGTACGCGACGCGCGACAAGCTGCGATCCACGGCGCAGCTGTGGAAGGATTCGGGCGATTCCGGCTACCTCCTCGCCGGCGACGCTTTGGGCGATGCCGCGAAATATCTTGGCGAGGATCCGCTGCTCACCGAGTTCATCCGGGTCAGTCGCCGCGCCGCCGACCGGCGCCGGCTCCAGTGGTTGGCCATGTCGGCCTTTCTGTTTCTCGGCATCATCGGCGCCACCGCGATCGCTTTCAGGGTCGGCAGCAGTTCCGGATTTGCGGTCGGCAACGAGCAGGGCTTCATCGAGGGCAACGTCGTCGGCTTCGACAAGGCAGTGGTGGAGCAGGAAGAGGTCGTTCAGGGAGACGCGCCACCGCCGGCGCGGGACGCACCGGTGACCCTGGACAGCGAGGGACGCGGCCTGAGCGGCTGGATCTGGGCGGGAAGCCCGGATCAGCCGCAGCTCCTGGATGCGGAGACGCGCCGGCCGGTCAATCCTGCCGACCTTGTCGTCAATCGACGCTATCGGGCCGGGACGAACCTTTGGCTGCGTGCGGCGCAGCCGACTGCTGCGGGAGAGGCCGCCGAACGGGTGAGCGTCGTGCCGCAAACCGGCCTCGTGATCGTGCGCGAGCAGCTGAATCCCATCGAGCGACGGTCCGGCCCTCAATATTGGGTTCGGGTCGGCGTCGTGCCGAGGGTGTTCATTCAGCATGTCAACGGCAACCCGGCGCAGGTCCAACGGCTTCGAGATGCGCTCGTCGTGGCGGGCTTCGAGGCGCCGCCGGCCGAGCTCAGGCGGGAGGCGCGCAACCTCCATCAGGTCCGCTTCTTCCGGCCTGAGCATCGCGAGATCGCCGCCTTCCTGGCGAGCCGATTGGCGATGAACTATAGCGGGGCCGACGGATCGCCGGTCGTGATCACCTGCGTCCGGCCCAAGGCGTCGCCGAACGCGGTGAACCTCGAGATCTGGCTCGATTTCGAATCACTTCGCATCAGCCCTCCGAGCCGCGCTGCGCCGGAGCCGCAATGCATATGAGCGGGCCCGTTCAGACCGCCCTCCGCCTGAACGCCTGCAGCCATTCCAGGTCGCTCGCCTCTGGCGCCCTGAACGACATGCCTTGCGGGAGCTCGAACACCAGCCGCCTCTCCGTAAGCGGCCAGGGATTATCCGATATTCCTTATCTCATATCATATGCCCGGCCGCTCGTCCGCGCGGTGGTGAGATGGGGCCGGGCTCCGACGGTACCGGCCGGAGCGACGGGGAGAGTTGCCGGGTACCGCCTCTAATCCGCATCTCCGGCACTTGCGGCGGCGGGCCGAGCCGGTTCCCCGTCGATGAGGTAGCCCATCCGTGCTTCGTCGTGGGCCGGCACGGTCACCGCCCACAGCCGGCGCGATCCGCGCTGGCCCAGCTCATGGTCGGTCCAGAAATTCGCTCCGCTGGTATCGATCTCGAGTTCGAGCCGCAGCGGATAGGGCGTGCTGTTGGTGGCGACCATGACATAGCCTCGGCCGATCTCGGCCGGCATCGCGGCATATCCGAGCCGCAGGCCGGTCGCCGCGCCCAGATCGATCTCGACGTCGTCGCCGATCGCCCGGTCGGGGATCGATCCGCGTCCGACCAGCACCGGCCGGTCCGAGGCCGGCGCGAACATGACGATCCGGCCGGCCGGCAGCGGCAGGCCGAGCCCGGCCTCTTCGCGGTTTCGGGTCACCGCGAACCGCCGGATCGGACCGCCCCGGCTCGGGTCGACGGCGAAGATCGCCGTCCGATGGACCAGCTCGATCGCAACATCGGATCGCGCCAGCAGCGCAACCTGCTTCTGGCCGTTCGATGCCACCGTCACCCGCTCGGGGATCCGGTAAAGCTTGAGGTCGCCCAACTCCTCCTGCTGCGCCACCTGGCTCGCCGTTACCGTGATCGCCATCGGTGCGGGAGGGGGTGGCGGCGGCGGCGGTGGTGGTGGGGGGGGAGGCGGCGGCGGACCGTAAAAGTCGTCGCTCCCCTCGTCCTCGTCGATGTCGCTGGTGGTCCGATGCTCCCAGCATTGCAGGTTGATCGGCCGGCTCTCCGACGGCGCGGCGCGCTGGTTCTGCCGGTTCAGCTGGCCCGCGATGGCCTGGGCATTGGCGTCGGCGAAGCTGGTCTCGTCGGTGCTCGCCAGGGTGAGCCAGGCGAACAGGTCCATATGCTGCCCGTCGGGCGAGAGGTTGGCGATATAATCGGCCTGCCAATCGAAGCCGCTGGCGAGGTAGGAGAGGTTGACCGTCGCGGTCACCGCTTCGCGGCTCCGCGCCCGTACCGACAGGGTCGGCCGCGCCGACAGGCCCGGCGGCATCTCGTCATAGACGATCGTCTCTGGCTGGCCGGTGCAGCGCAAAGTCTCGACGCCGGCCTCGGTCTCCATCACCACGGCGCCGGCGGCGCCGGAGCGGATCACCGCCTCCTGCTCGGTCACCGTGCCGGTCGCGGGGTCGGTGCGCCTGAGGTGCACCCGCCGGCCGAGCGAGCGGTCGAGCAAGGTGCCGGGCGACAGCAGGTAGGCGTCGCGATTGCGCTCGACGACGCCGTCGGGGAA
>Ga0299914_10000607_pt1 | contig 21882 bp, 24 predicted proteins | sample RVTome_10_FD_201361 | JGI IMG/M metagenome (GOLD analysis project Ga0299914, IMG submission 201361) | Soil microbial communities from uranium-contaminated site in the Upper Colorado River Basin, Wyoming, United States - RVT153D57 (version 2) ...
ATGGCATCGTAATTCATAATTCACCCTTTCTTAAAGAGTCGTTTTACCACGTGAATCGGCATATAAATAGCTGTTCTTACCGCCGCATTATGCCACACATTCCTGACCTGCGCCCATTGCACTCGCTTATCCACCAACACATTTTGCTGGGTCACCTGGGCCTGGGTTGTGCCAAAGTGGGCCGCCAGATTGCTTAATGTGCCATGCCAAAACGCATCCTCTAGCTTGTGGGCAAAGCCAAGGCGGCAGCCGATCTCATAAATGGGATCACTGGCACGGATAAGGGCTTGAATTTGTACCGCCGTTACCTCTCCCACTTTCTCCGCACTAAACGTAATCATCCCACCGAACATATGTCCCTCCGGCGTGATGAAGGCAAAGGACTCCTCGTCAGCATAAATCACGCGGATGCCCGTCGAAACCTTCATGCCACCGGGCATAGACAGATTAAGAACGGCCACATCGCCGGGATTGACTCCGGCCACAGAGCCATAAAAGCGATTGCCCTTCGGCCAAAATTCGGGGAATTTGGCCTTCCAGGTGGCAATCACCTCGGCTGGCGTGGCTGGCGAGCCACTTAATTCGACGCGATAACTTTTTTGCCACATCTGCCCAAAGCCATTCAGAGGGCCAGACAGCCGCCGTCCGGCAACATTCAGATTAATGGCCTCAGCGGGCATATCGCCAACGCTTAACGTATTCATAGGTTTAGCCCAACTGGCAGCATTGCGGGGTGTTTTGGGCGTCGAAGGTTGCTCGTTCATTAATACTCCTTTGTTAGTAAGCGGCGACTAGAGACTGTAGACCTGGAGTCTCTACTCTCCAATCTCTCATCACCAAGAAAAATTCAGTTGTGGATAAAGTAGATGTAAAGTTAGGCAGGAGTAGCCACGGCCGTCAACGCCGCCGCCTCATTCTCATAAATCCCAATCGCTTCATTCAAGCGTGTCAACTCAAAAATCTGCTGATAATGCTCACTCAAACCATAAGCTAAAAGCTGCCGCTTTTCCCGCTGTACTCGAATCAACATCGTCACCAATAAGCCAATACCTGAACTATTCATATAATCCAGGTCCTCAAAATTGAGAACGATGCATTTGGCTCCATTGTCATTGGCTTCCGTGTAAGCCGCCATCAATGTCTCTTCCGAGAGGGCCGTAATATCCCCTTGAACATCAATCACACTCACAACAGCGGAAATTCTACGAACGGTTGTAGCTAAATTAGACATGATTGCTCCTAAAAAACCCCTCCCGGAGGCTTGATCCATGAGGTTCGTAGTGGACGGAACCTCCGGGAGGATTAATTACGTCTTAATCTCAAAAAGCGAAGCCATCCGTGACAGCTTGCTTAAAACACCCAATAAATGGCCGACTTCCTCCGCACTGCCCGGCCTATCCTGCGGCCTCTTTTGCAGCAGGTGCATAATCAACTCATTCAGCGCCGAAGGTACATATTCATTGCGCTGGCGCGGCTCAACGGGCATCTCCTGAATATGTTGCAGCAGAATTTGCGTCGAGTTGCCAATGAAAGGCAATGTGCCCGTCGCCAGTTCATAGAGCAGCACACCAAAGGCATACAAATCGGCGGCTGGCGTTACTGGTTCACCCATCGCTTGCTCCGGCGCGACGTAAAAAAGTGTGCCAGCAAAAGTATCATCCGGCTTGATTTGCCGATCCAGCGCCCAGGCCAAGCCAAAATCCATCAGTTTGGCGACCCCTTCGGGCGTAACCAGTACGTTGTGTGGTTTCACGTCCCGGTGTACCAGATTTTTGTTATGGGCATGTTGCAAAGCGGCGCAAATTTGCCGCGCAATGCGGAATACCTCATCCATGCGGCTGGGTCTAGCCTGCGCCAATGTCTGCCCTTCCACAAATTCCATCACAATAAAAGGCATATCATCCTGCTCGCCTACATCAAAAACCATCGTCACGTTAGGATGGCTGAGACGAGCGGCGGCGCGAGCCTCGTTCAACAACAAAGTGCGTCCAGCCGTGCCAAGCTGCTGCCGGTTCAACACCTTCACCGCCACTTCGCGTTCCAGATAGGTGTCTAGCGCCAGATAAACAGTGCCCATGCCGCCATGACCAAGTTCGCGCAGGGTTCGGTAGCGGTTGTTGAGGAGGGACATGCTAATTACGTAATTACATAATTACGTAATTACTTGATCTCCATAAAATCTGATAGCCGGGTGATGGTAAAGATCTCGCGGTAGTGGTCGCTGAGGCCAACGGCCGTTAGCGGACATCGTGCCGCCCGCGCCTGTGCCAACAAGCCGACGATGAGGGCAATTCCCGTGCTGTTGATGTAATCCACCTTCTTAAAATCGAGGGTGATGGCCGTCGGGTTGGCCTGTGCGGCCTGAGTATAGGCCGCCGCCAGTTCGGCATCGGCCGCGCCGTTGATTTCACCGAAAATGTGAAGAACGGCCGTTTTTCCTACCTGTTCTACCTCTGCTTTGAATGGTACTTTTTCCATGTTCATGCTCACTTTTGCAGATTAAGCTCTGGCCGGTGTCTCACCGAGCCAGGTAAGCGGCTCGGTGAGACACCGGCCGCAGCCGTCGCTTCGCTTACCCAATCTCTAATCTCCAATCTCCTCAAATTTCACAATCAACTCACTCGTGTGATGCATGTCATCTTGATGAATGTTCATCTCATCCACCATATTCTTAATCAAGAACAGCCCCCAACCACGTGGCGACTGATCGCCTGCCAATTTAGCTTCCAGGTCCGGCGGGTCGGCGGCGGTTACAGGCTTGCCGCCACCTTGGTCGGTGATGTGGATACGCACGGCCGTTTCACTCTTGGCCACACTGACTTGCACAGGTTTATCAGGATCGTACTGATTACCATGTTCCATGGCGTTCATCGTGGCTTCGGCAACGGCCGTTCGCAAACGATCCACCTGCTTAGCCGACAGAGGCAAACCAGTCACCACCTCCGCCACCTGCTGCATCGCCTGCCGCTCATTATCTGGTGCACTGGCAACTTCAAACTCCGCCAGCATTTGCCACTCTTCAGAAGAGGAGTGAAGGGCAAAAGGTGAAGGGCTGGGGTCATCCTCTCCTCGCCCCTCGCCCCTCGCCCCTCGCCCCTCAATCTTCGCCAGGCATTGCAGCGTCACCAGCGTCACATCATCTTCCTGCTCCCAACCTGTACCGGTAAAAGCTGCCAACTGTTCCAGGAGATAATCCCGCACCGTTGCCGCATCCGCATAACCAGCCAGGAGTGCTTGCAAGCGCGGGAATCCAAACATTTCACGCTGCGGATTGTGGGCTTCAACCAGCCCATCGCTATAGAGCAGCACATACTCATCCTTTTTCAGCGTTGTCTCTTTTTCCTCATAGGCCATACCCGGCAGCAAACCCAGCGGCATTCCTGTCGCCCGCAGTTCCATAATTCCCTTAGCCGTATAGCGATAGGGGACATCATGTCCGGCGTTGGCGTAGCGCAGATGGCCTGTGGCCGGATCGAGCAGGGCATAAAAGCAGGTGACGAACATCTTGGGCGGGATTTGGGGGCAAAGAACATCATTGGTACGAGCCAAAGCCGCGCCAGGGGAAACCAATCGTTCGGCTGTAGCCCGCAAGATGCTGCGCGTGGTCGCCATCACCAGGGCGGCGGGAACACCTTTGTCCGTCACGTCGGCCACGATGAGGCCAATTTTGCCGTCGGGAAAGTAGATAAAGTCGTAAAAATCGCCGCCAACCTCGCGGGCTGGTTGGTAGTAGGCGGTCACTTCGTAGCCTTCGATGTCGGGCAGGGTTTGCGGCAGCAGGGTTTGCTGGATGAGCCGGGCTACTTTTAGCTCTTGCTCAATACGCTGCCGCTCGGCAAAGGCTAACTGCTGCTGCCGAACTAATTGAGCCACACGCAAAGCGGGAGCAGCCTGTATTGCCAGATCAGCCAGCAGCTTGCGGTCATCACTGGAATAGTCCTGATCGCTCATGCGTTGGCCGATGCTGATGAGGCCGATGAGTTCTGATTGGCTGACCAGGGGGACGACGAGCTGCACATCTGCTTCGCGCAGAGTTTGTAAGGCGGGTGAATCTAATTTCAGCCGCTCCACTTCAATGACACCGGTGTTGTTTTGGACATATGCCAGTAAAGGGTCATGGGGAGCAATGTCCAAATCAATCTGAGTGATTTGGGTCGTAAGCTCAGGTCGGACTTCGGCCGTTTCAATAGCGGCCGTTTCCACTTCCTTCCGCCCTGTTAAATTGCGCCAAAGTCCTTGAAATGTTGTCATATTGCCTCCATCTTAGCAGGCTATCGTCTTCTGATCGTTACGAAACTCGTTACCAGATAGAAATTATAGCCAAAATTTCTTTATTGTGATTGAACCGGTGTATTGTGGAAGGCGACGATGTGCCAACGGCCGTTTTCCTGCGTCATCACCATGGTACACAAAGCCTGGCTAGTTACTGTTTTGCCGTTATTTTTCATGTTGGGCATCTGCTTTGCCATTGCCGCCACCACAGGATTCAATGGTACTTCTAAATTCCATTCCACATGTGCCACAGCCACATCTTCGCGCAAAAAGCGAATGTCATGAACGGTGGCATGATTGTGGCTGTCTTTATACATGCCTGCAAATAAGTGGTGATGACCTTTGGCGATGGTGGGTCGTCCTTGAATATAGGAACCATTGACAACGACATAATCAGCATCTGGCACAAAGGAGGCGGCAAAGGCATCGCCATCGCCCGCATTCCAGCCATCTTCCACTGCCTGGACAACAGCGTGAATGGCTGCCTCGGCTGTGGCATCAATCATTTGTGAAGGGTACATATCTTAAACTCCTAAAGTTGTATTGATGCCTCTAGCATAACGGCCGATCGCCTGCCAAGCGTTACGAAAAGCCATTGGCCCTATTCCTTCAACCAAACAGAGAGATTTTTGGGCTGCACCGTTTTTTGGATGACGCGCAGAAGTTCGGCCGTTAATTCATCCAGTTCCACTTCATCGCGGGCGGTTTGGGCGAATTGGGCCAGGGTTTGGGCGGCATCATACTTTTGGCGATAGAAGCGGCGGTCTATGAGAGCCTGTAAACGGTTGCGCAGCGGCGAAAAGAGGGCGGCGATGAGCAAGGTGGAGATGACGATGGCAACGGCCGATTGTTGGCCTGTCACCTGGCTAAAAAGTTGTTGTAATAAGATAACACTGCCAAAGTAGATGAGAGCGAGGATGGCGGAAACGGCCGTATACAACAAGGTACGTCGGATAATCACATCAATGTCATACAAATGATGGCGCAGCAGGGCCACGCCAATGCCAATGAAGGGGCCCAAAACGGCCGCATTGACCATCATATCGCCTATAGTTTGCCCCAAAAAACTCAAAACCAGGCCACTAGCGACCAGTACGGCCAGTACAGCTACGCCCGCCAGCAGCCACTTTATCTGCTGTCGTTCCCGCCCTTGGCTGCGCCGAAAGCGGGCCATAACGGCCGCTAAACCAGCCACAGTGGTCAGCGGCATGAACGGGACTCCTACATTAAACAGGGTTTCATACAACACTGCTGGATGTGTCTTTACAAATGGGTTGGGAATTTGAGCCGCCGAACTCATGGGGGTTTCCACAGAGGCAGCAATTATCAACGGCAGTGCAAACAGGCTTAACAGAATCAGGATAAAAGTCTGCCAGCGGCTTGATAAAAAGGCCCCGTCGGGAAAGAGAGGCACCAAGAGAAGCACGAAAGTAAACAGGACAATCCAGATCCAATTGGTGATCCAGCCAACTAAGCCCCAACCAGGCGCACTGCCACCCGTTGTGTGATAGCCATAAATACTCCACTCCTGAAACACCATCATGGCTGCACTCAGCAGGCCGATAATAATTAGCAGCAAGCCAATACGGTGACGCGGCCGTTGGCGCACAACCAATACGCCAAACAGTGTGCCGATTACCGGTACTATCAGGGATTGTTGAAAGGCGTTTACCCAATCGGGCAGCCGATTGCGTGCCCCACCGGCTGATCCCCAAGAAACGGGAACGGCCGTTTCCTGGTTCAGGAAAAAGAGGAAAAAGCCCAGGCTGCCCAAAACAATCACGGCGGCCACCGGCCACCATGACCAGAGGTTTCGTTTGTGTAATAAATTATCTGTTACGTGTTCGTTTTCCATTTTCCTCTCACTGTAAATAGCTTTTGTTCACCAAGCCAAAACAATATGCACTTTTACTCTTTTAGCCAAATAGATAATTGATTTGGCTGCAACGTCTCCTGCACCACCCGCAGCAATTCCGCTTGCAAAGCTTCCATATCCACTTCATCACGGGCAGTTTGGGCGAATTGGGCCAGCACCTGCTGGGCATCGTACTTTTTGCGATAGAAACGGCGGTCAATCACCGCTTGCATCCGCTGGCGCAGCGGCACAAACAGGGCGGCAATGACCAGCGTTGAGATAACAATGGCGATGGGGGACTCTTGGCCGCTGACCGAATCGAACAAGCTTTGCAGCAGCACCACCATGCCAAAATAAACCAGCGCCAGCAGCCCGGACAGCACCGTGTAGACCAGCGTCTTGCGGATGATGACATCAATGTCGAACAGGCGGTAACGAAGAATTGAAATCCCAATTGCAAGTGGGATCAAAGTCTGAGGCAATATGATCCCATTACCCAGAAACTCATACCAGAAGCGCGTGGGTGTTCCAATAGACCCTGTTAGGGGTTTCAAGAGCGTCCCTTGAACAACAAGAACTCCGATAAATGCCCCAAATGCAAAGACAACCCACTTGGTCTGCTGACGCTCCATCGGTGTGGATACTTTCTGGTAACGGTATATCTGGCTTGTTAAACCACCGACAGCATAGCTGATCAAAATCAACACGCTGATTGATTCGATATTGGAGTTGTCGGGAAAGAAATAATTTGCGCCGGACAAAATGTAGGGCACAACTGCCAGAATACGGGTGAACTGTGGGACGAATTTTCCAGTTGGGAAAAGATAGAGGATGACAAAGAATGTCGGCCAGATAAACAGAGCACTTAACGAATACAGAGTTATAGTCCAACTCGGAATTTGGGCCTCCGTCAAGAGCAAGTTGCTGAAGCCTGGGCCGATTGCCCATAAGACAAACGCGCCAAGCAAGCCAATCCAGGTATCAGACTTGCGCCAAAAGAGCAAACTGCCGATCCCAAGAAAAAAAACCAGGCAGACCAAACTTGAAGCCAACATGGTTCCGGTAATTATTTCTGGTTGGATTTCCATCCTGGCCATCAATGTCCGAAGTTGCGAATCAGACCAGCCATAAAATGGGCTACCTGATTCGCTCCCTGGGATCAGAGTATGCCGGGACTGCCATTTCCCCCATATGGCTATAATGATGAAAATGAAACTCATGAGAAACCAGGCCAACGTTGCTAAACGTGCAATGGGAAGCAGGCGGTCACCAACTGAGTTATCAGGCTGTTCGTGAGCGGTCATACGTTGCTCCTTGATTCGTCCGCCGCCATTCGTCTGCGGTCATTCGTCGGCTTCAGCCACAAGCCTATCTTCTCCGGCTGCATTGTCTCTTGGACCACCTCGATTAACGCGACCGTGAGCTTGTCCATATCTGTCTCGTCCCGTGCCGTTTGTGCGAATTGGGCCAGCACTTGTTGGGCATCATACTTTTGGCGATAGAAGCGACGGTCTATAAAGTTTTGTACGCGCTGGCGCAGAGGGTTGAAGAGGGCGGCAATCGTCAGGGTAGAAATGACGATTGCAATTTGTGAAGTGGCACCGGTGAGGCTGCGGAAGATGGTCTGGATGAGGATAACACCGCCAAAGTAAACGGCCGCTAACAGCGCCGTCACCAACCCATAGGTGACGGTACGGCGGATGAGCAGGTCAATATCCCACAGACGGTAGCGCATCATGGAGATGACCATTGTGGCGGGGAAGAAGATAAAAACAGGACTGACAATGACGAAAAAGAGGATGTTAAACAAGGCACGGGGTCTGCCCGGTGGCAGCGGTGCAATCTCCAGGAAGATTGACCAGCCAAAAATAGCGATGAAGAAGCTGGCGAAGCCCAAAATGACCCATTTGGTTTGCTGCCGTTGAGTGGGCGTGGAAACACGGAGATAGCGATAAATTTGAGCGTAAATGCCGAGGATGAGGCTGAGGAGAAAGAGCCACAAAAAGACCAGGCTGAATTGGCCGGAGGGGATGAGCAGGTTGAGTGAGCGGAATACAGGATCGAGGAGGGCGGTGAGGATGAGGAGGATGGTGAGCCAGCGGGTCCAGTTGGGGGCGAAACGGCCGTCTGGAAACAGAAAAAACAAAATCACAAAGGAAACACCGGCCAAAGAGGTCACAATGTTGAAAGCTGTTTGCCAGGCTGGATAGGAGTGAACAAAGGCACTATCGGCCTCAACCATAAAGTTGAGGCCAAACATAACCAGGGTGAAAGCCGTTATCAGCCCCATCCAATCATCAGATTTGCGCCAGAAGATGAGGCAGGCGAGCAAAACGATGAAGCTGTTCAGCACTACTTCCAAGCCAACATGGAAGAGGGCGTATTGATGCAGCGAAAAGCCAATATCGGCCAAAGCCGCTGCGTCAACAGAAGTCAAGATAAGAGGGAGACAAGGTTCTTGCTGGCAGAGAGAGGTTAATTCATGGTAGCGGGGCTGTAACCCGGCGATGAAAATTGCCAGAAGAGCTAGAGTAGAAATGATCCAAAGAAGCTGGGTGAGGGTGAGGAACATATGGCCGTTTTCCCACCAGGAATTGCGTGTTTTGTTGTTATTTACTTGCATGACCTCCTAATCCTAAACAACAGTCGTCTGCTAAACGTTACGAAAAGCCAATATGAAACGAATCCTCAATATTCCCAATCATGTTAGCAGCATCGGCCTTACCCTTTTAGCCAAATAGATACCTGATTTGGTTGCATTGTCTCCTGCACCACCCGCAGTAATTCTGCTTGCAACACTTCCATATTCGTTTCATCACGAGCAGTTTGGGCGAACTGCGCCAGCACTTGAGCAGCATCATACTTTTTACGGAAGAAGCGACGGTCAATAAAGTTCTGTATCCGGCGACGCAGTGGGTTAAATAAGGCGGCGATAAGCAACGTGGAGAGGACAATGGCTACGGCCGATCGCTGACCCGAAACGGCCGTAAACAGCCATTGCAGCAGCACCACACAGCCGAAATAGGTCAACCCTAGGACGGCCGTTACCAGCGAATATTGCAGCGTCTTGCGGATGATGATGTCAATGTCGTACAAGCGATAGCGCAGGATGGCGATACCTACTGCCAGGTAGGGGCCAAGTGTGGCCAGAACACCCCACACAATCACCATGACATAACCGACCTGGCCATATTGCCTGCCATCACTACCAATAGCCGTCAAACCGAACAATCTCAAAGCCACAGCACTGATGATGATCACCCCTAACACCCAGGCCAGCCATCGAATTTGGAGGCGTGTGCGGCTGTCACCCCGCCGATAACGCACGAATAAAGAAGGGAGAACGAGCAGTGAAATCGCCACCAGCGGCACATTTAAAAAGCCAACTTCAAAGATGGGCATGAGAGGGGCAAGGGCAGGGATGAAAACTGGGTTGGCAGCAGAAAACGAAAGCGGCAATCCTGGCGTTGTACTGCCTGCAAGCGCTGGAGTCACAAAGTTAAAAAGTAGCAATCCGGTAATCAACCACACGACTAACCCTTGAATCCATCGTTCAGCATGGGGAAAGGCGGATCGGCCATTGGGAAAAAACAAACCCAACAACCAGAGTCCACTCCAGCCCACATTCAGGCCATTATAGATGATTAGCGGCGAGTCGGGGCGCATGGTATCGCCCATGATGGTCGTCAGCCAGAGCAATAAACATAGCCCGGTAATGTTGCCGGGTGTGCGGCGTAAAACCAGTACCGACACAATTAAAGCCAATGGCACAATCACGATGCCCATAAACAATCGTAGTCCAACCGATTGATATTGGTATTCGGGAGCCAGGGGATGGGTGATGAAATCAAAAAAGAAAATAATGAATAAAACCATGTGAAGCATCGTATAGATGGCAATAAGCCAGAAGAACCATGAATATCTCGTGGTGGATGTACTTGGTAATAGTTGACTGCTCATTCTTAGCGATCTCCTTCGTAAATCGAACAACCCTGTTCGATGTCCAAACTCATTTGTCGTGTCATAGCCTCACTCTACCAAACCATCATCTCCTAAACGTTACGAAACTTTCTACCATTAGCCAAATGAATGCCTGAAATGTTGCTCCCAGTCTATCGTCCAACTCTTTAGAAACTCTTTATTCGGGCTTCTCAGCTGATTTGGGCTGATAGGGCAACCATAAAATGAGCGTTTTGGGCTGCATCGTTTCTTGAATGACGTGAGTTAATTCGGCCGCTAGTGCCTCCATCTCCACCTCATCACGGGCAGTTTGGGTGAATTGGGCCAGCACTTGTTGGACGTTATATTTTTTGCGGTAGAAACGCTGGTCAATCACCGCCTGCACCCGCTGCCGAAGCGGGGTAAAGAGGGCAGCAATGACTAGGGTGGAGATCAAAGTAGCCAACATCCAGGATCAGCCATAGGCTGCGTAGGAAGGGGCGTAAACGGCCGTTCCCTTCTTCTCCTACTTTCTCCTTATCATCACCTTTAACCATTTCTTGTGTCATCGCTTCACTCTAGCAAAAAATCGTCTCCTCATCGTTACGAGGTGTTTTTCATGCTATAATAACCTTGAATTTGCAGTAACCTTGTTTTCCACAAAGGAGGAATGTGAAATCTATGAACCAAGCTCCATTAATTGATCACTCTTTGCTTCGCCGCACTGTCATCGAAATTGCCAATCTGCCCGACGATGATCTGGCGATCTTATTAGACATTGTTGCTTTTCTCAAACAGCAACGTGCAAAGACAACCGCAACTGACATTCGCCGCGCCGCCAGGCAGCGAGCCATGACCCTCCGAAATATGCCGCGTGGACAACTGGCAACACAGTTCCGTGAAGTTGGTGAAAAGATACGCGGTCAGGTCATTGCCAGTGGGACGGCCGTTGAAGGCGATTGGGAAAGTGATTGATCGCTTGCGGGCTGTCTTTGACACCAACGTTTTCGTATCAGCCTTCCTCAGTCGCAGCCCCACCAGCCCAACCCAAGAACTGATCAATCGCTGGCTGGCGGATGAGTTTACGCTGCTGATCTGTGATGCCATTGTTGACGAACTCATCGAAAAGTTGGTCTTTCGTGGCGTTGAGCGCGAGGACATTGAGATTTTCGTAGCTCTGCTTGACAATTTGGCAGAGTGGGTAGAGGTGACCGAGGAGGCCATCATGCAATTAATCCCTGCCGACGCCGATGACAATGTAGTGGTAGCCTGTGCAATAAGGGGAGATGCCGATTTTCTAGTCACTTATGATCCACACTTTGCCGTTCTTGGAGAGACTTTCCAAGGGGTGAGAATTACAAAGGCACTGCCATTTCTTTGGGCAGTTCGAGGCGATCAGCCTCCAGACAGTGTAACCGATGTTTGACCAACTGGCCTACTTTGATTGCCAAGGTGTTTTCAATCCCTCCTGATCACGCAACCAGATACTTAACTGCTCCGGCTGCATCGTCTCCTGCACCACCCGCAGCAGTTCTGCTTGTAGGGCTGCCATATCCACTTCATCACGAGCGGTTTGGGCGAATTGGGCGAGGACTTGTTGGGCGTTGTACTTTTGGCGGTAGAAGCGGCGGTCAACGGCCGTTTGCACCCGCCGCCGCAAAGGGTTAAACATGGCCGCAATGAGCAAGGTGGAAAGAACAATAATAATCGGCGACTGCTCGCCCATTGCCTGACCAACGAGGCTTTGCAGGAGAATGATTGTGCCAAAATAGACGAGGGCGAGAACGGCCGTTACCACCCCATACTGCACCGTCTTGCGAATAATCAGATCAATGTCGTACAGGCGGTAGCGCAGGATGGCAATGCCAATGGCCGCCGGAATCAGCAGCATCGCTATCATCCAAAGGTAGTTGAACACGTTCGTCGCGTTATCAAAATCGGCCACCAGGAAGACGGGTACATACGCAGCGACGAATACAACCGTCGCGAAGAAGAGCCACTTCATCTGCTGGCGTTCTACCTGCCCGGCGCGGCGAAAGCGCACCACCAGCGCCATCAGGCAGAGCACAACCCACACGGGCATCACAGCAGTGAAAAAGGCAAGCAAGACGCTATCTTGAACCGCGTTGTACTCAAAAATCCCAATCGGATTGGGATAGCTCCAGTTGGCGTCACCGCTGCCGGGCCGCATGGGTGTTGTAAACGTGGCCAGAAGCAACAGAAACAGCATCAAACCGATACCCACCCAGACAAGCCAACGCCAGCGTCGGCCAATCGGCCGGCCGGTTGGGAACAGCAGCATCAACCACATCAATGGAAAGATCAGCAGCGTCCAGTTCCAGCCGCTGTACCACAGCGCCAGCCAGAGTCCCGGGGTTAGCGTGGGTGGCAGCGGCACAAGGCCCTCGTTCAGCGGCCCAAAATAGGCATCCACCAGCACAAACGCCGATGCGCCGGGCAGCATCAGCAGCCAGCCGACGCGATTACCCGGCTGGCGAGCCAGGATCAGCGCCCCCACCAGAGCAAACACTGGCCCCACCAGATAAGCGATCCAGGGCGGGGGCACACTACCCTGCCGCGTGGCGGCTGCATCGAGCAGCGCCGCCCAAACGGAAATCAGCACGATAACGGCAAAAGCAAACCAGGCAATCAGGGTTGTGCGCTTCATTTTTCGTATCCGTTTAGACCTGACAGGTTTTTAAAAACCTGTCAGGTCTTTGCTATCAAGAAGTTGAACTTCCGGGCGCTGCTAAACCCGCCATTTGCCTGCGCGATTCCTGCCACAGCGCCAGCCCCACCAGGAACCAGATCGCCATCCATAAACTTTCCGTCAGCAGTGTGGGTTCAACAGAGCCGGTCAGGACGAGCGGTAAAACCATCATCACCAGCAAATAGTATAACGCTTGCAGCAGCAGGGCGAAACGTCCCCAACCCGGCCAATTTTTGTTCCGGGCCACCGCAATTCCGGCCAGCAAGCCGAAAAGCAAATTCGACAATCCGCCCAGCGGAAAGAGCAGGTTGTCCGGATTACCGGTGAGCAGGCTGACCAGGGTGGCCACAATCAGCATCGCCCAGCCGATGGAGAAAATGGTGAGGGTGATGCGGGGGAAACGGCCGTTGCCCCCACGTTCATTCCACGCATCTGCCACAACATCCCACAAATGCAAACCATCGCCACCAGGAACATGATCTGGTTAATCACATACAGCGTCCCGCTGCCCGGCGGAAACAGTCCGTAGCGGTACTCAATCAGCAGCCCCACGAAAAAGAGCGCCGCGCCAGACATGCCCCGCACGCCTGCTATGTGTGCGCGGTTTTCATTGTGAAACATGACCAATACCTCCAACCTCGTGATGACATCCATCGTAAACAATAACCGTCTGATGATCGTTACGAGAATGGGAATTTCACGCTTTAACAGCAATCACCAAACTGTTGCCGGGCAGCCTGGTCAGATTAACGACGCGAATATCGCGGAAACCGGTTTGTGTGAGCCACGCCTTAATCGCGTCACTTTCATGAACACGGCCGTCCGCCAATAAATAATACTGCCAGGCAATCAAACGAATCAGGGCGTTGCTCGCCTTGCCCATCACGTTACCCACAATCTGATCCAGAATAGCCACCTGCCCGCCCGGTTTCAGCGCCGCCGCCGCCTTTTGCAGCAGTTCGATGTTGCCGTCGGCCTCAAAATGGTGGATAAGATTAAACAGCAGAATGATGTCGTGACCATCGCCCCAGTTCGTTTCCCACAAGTCGCCGACGACGGTTTGCACGCGGTCCTGCATCTGATAGTGGGCAATGTTTTCCTGGGCCATCTGTGCCCCGGCGTGGCTGTCCAAAATGGTGGCGTGTAAGTTAGGGTGCTGTTGGCAAAATAGCAGGCTGTACAGACCATGAGCGCCGCCCACGTCCAACAGGCTTGTGGCCTGATCGGGCAGGCGCACCTGGCGCACAACGTCCGCCCCGGCGTTATGGGCGCTCATCATCATTTGCTGCTGGTAAGCCCGGTAGAGTTCGGGACGACTGGCGGCCCATTCGTAGAAATCATAAGGCCGTTCCCCCGTTTGCAGCACCGCGTCTGCCGCCGGCATCAGTTCTTGCGCCGCCGCATTCCAGAATGTAACCAGAGCCTCTAAATTGAAAGCGTCATTGGGCAGCACCCATTTTTCGGTGAGGGGGGTGTTTTGGTAACGGCCGTTTGCCTCCGCCACATAGCCAATCGCCGCCAGCGCCTCCAACAGCATCTGCATGCCCCGCTCCTGGCAGTGCAGTTGCTCGGCTAACTGGGCCGGGGTTTGCGGCTGCGCGGCCAATGCCGCAAACACGCCTTGCCGCACGGCCACCGAGACAACCTGAAAAGCAAACAGGCCCGCCACGTCAAGGATGGGACTGGGCGCCATCTTCAGGGTAAAAAAGGCGGCGCGTTCAACGAAACTGGTTTGTATTGGCATCAAAATCTCCTTCCGGCAGCGCCGGTCTACTTCTGGCATAGAGCCAAAACGACCCTATCTCATCCCGCCCCTCTTTTTCAAAGGCCATGCCGATTTTCTCGGCCACGCGAATGGACGCGCCATTCTCTTCATCAATCAGGCAAATCAGGCGCGTCAGTTCCAGCGTGTAAAAGCCATAATCCAGGATCGCCTGCGCTGCTTCTGTGCCCAGGCCCTGACCCCAATACGCTTTGGCAATCGTGTAGGCCACTTCCACTTCAGCCTGCCCATCAATCGTCCACGGCAGCAGCCCGCAGCGCCCGATAAACTGGTTGGTTGGCTTGTAAATGGTTGCCCATAAGCCCAGTTCCGGGTGCCGGGGATGGCCGTGCAAAAACCAGTCCATCTGCTCTTTGACCTCAGCCAACGTTTGTGGCGCGTCGGGAATGTAGCGCCGTATGTCTGGACAGCGTACAAAGCGACCAAGTCGTCCAAATCATCCGGTTCCAAATGGCGCAGCAGCAACCGGTTGGTTTCTAAAATCTTCATCGGTTCAAAGTTCCTGTTGGTGGGGCGCAGCGAGCTGCGCCCCGCATAATTTTACGAATTATCCGGTAGGGCGGGCAGCGATTGGAGGTAGGCCCAAATCGCTTGCAGTTCGGTGTCGCTCATCTGGCTAAAATTCGCCCAAGGCATTTGTTCGGCATCCAACTGCCTGCCAGACGGCGTCTGTCCAGTGCGGATGGTGTTGATGAAATCCACTTCGGTCCAGCCACCCAGCTCACCGCCAGAGGTCAGGTTGGGGCCAGGCGGCGGGCCATCTGTACCGACGATGCCGGCCAGATTGGGGGCGTGGCATTCGCGGCACATGGCAATGTTCACCAGGTATTCGCCATATTCGGCGGTTGCGCCCTCCGGCGGGCTGTCGCCACCAACCGCAGCATGGTCAATGCCGTTGATGCGCGTGATGTCGTCAAACGCGACCACACCAAACAACAGCGAGCCGGGAAAACCAATCCGTCGGGTTCCCAAGTCATTGTCAACCGGCGGCACCGTCTTGAGATAGGCGATCATCGCCCCCAGGTCGGTGTCGCTGTAATGCTGGTAAAAGTTGGACGGCATAATCACCAGGGTACGGCCATCGCCCCCCACGCCATGCCGGATCGCCCGTTCCCAATCGGCATCGCTGAAGGTGGCCGCCACGCCACCCGCGCCCGTCGTCAGGTTGGGCGTAAAAACGTAGCTGCCCAATTCGCCGTCAAAAAAGACCTCTCCGCCCAAATTGTCGCCATGACACAGGCCGCAAGAGCTAACCACGTTCACCAGATGCTCGCCCCGCGCCACGGCTGCCGCATCGGTAGGCACAGTCACCGGTTTTGTCGCCACCTCTGGAGCTTTATCTAACCGCGCCTTGCCCACAAAATGCAGCACACCCACCAAAACAACCAATACAACGACAATAATTCCAATCCACTTCAATACTCGTTTCATCACAATCTCCAGAGGTAATTGAGTAATGAGGTAATTACCCAATTACCCAATTACAAATTACCTCTTCCCCAACCAATAGCCGAGGATCAATCCATAAACGGCGTGGGCGATAGCAAAATGAATGGACGTTACTTGCAGCAGGGGAGAATCAACGGCCGTTAACAACACCCCCCGCGCCAGGCCAAACAACACCAGGCCATACCCCAGCCCTATCAGCCAGCTTATATCGAAAAAAGACGGCCGTATCCATCCCAGTCCCATTACCAGCAGGGCAAAAATCACCCCATAAATTCCTGCCACTGCCAGATGCGCCAGCAACCCCGTCAGTGCATTCCCTGCTTGTACCGGATCAAACAACCCCAACATCTCCACCAGCCCCCTACCTGAGAGAAAGCCAGCCAGCACCAGATAAACCGCCATCCCCATCCCTGCCGTAATTCCCGCCAATAACCCATCAACGGCCGTATCCCCTACACCCCGTTCTCTTCTCGTATGTTGTACTTTATTCATCATATCCATTCTCCACTTTCAATAATCTGCACTGCCCACAGCAATACCGCCTGCAGGACTGCCATTACTGTGTTCCTCAATAATAAGCGTACCCTGCATGATGGACGCGTGGCCAGGGATGCTACAGTAAAAGTGATAAGTCCCTGGCGGCGCGGTGAAAGTCACCGACCGTTTCGCTTCCATAGGTACCCTCAAATCAACGCCCAGTTCGTCAATCGTGAAGGTATGCCACCAGAGATCACGATTAGTAAACTGGACGGTGATCTGGTTGTTTTGGGAGATCAGTTCAGTTTGCTCAAAGCCCATGTTCTCGGCCATGATTTGGATATCCACCGGCCGGGTAGCCGTCACCAGTCGTGGACGAACCAGAAAGGTGGCGAGCGTGGTCAGTACCAGCAGTATCAACCCAAGTTGACTGATGAACTGGGCCACACTGGCCCCCCGGTCCGGGTCATGACGTGTTATCCAGGTAGCCGCCGCAGCGATGACACTGATAAGCGAGACCAGGCCTAAATAAGCCGGCAGGATAAGCGCTGCTACCGCCTCTCCATTCAGGAAGTTGTTGATCGCCCCGCTGACAGTCCAAATAGCGATGTCGGCGCTGACCAGGCCCAACAAAAAAACGCCAAATGCGCCCTTGCGGAAGCGCCGTAAACCCAGGCCCAACAGTAACACGCCCCCCAGGGCCAGGGCCAGCATATCCTGGCGAACAACAACCATATAAATCAGAATCATCAAATTACCAGCTACAGACAAACTTAACAACCTGTGCCAGTTCAAGTAAAAGCTGCTTCTTTGTGCTGTTAATTCCATATATATCACCTCTATACTTTTGCGATGTTTTTGCAGCCGGGTAATCTCGATCTTGCTGCATAGAGTCAGTTTAACCGGTCACCGTCTTCTAATCGTTACGAAAATCGTTACTAACACAAAATTCTCAAAGACATAGCCGAATGCGCCCGAAATTGGTAATTTGTCATGACAACTCGGTGACAAACATCACCCCAAAACATAAACAACCCCCTTTACAATCTTCATGTATTCGCCCATGCGAATACATGAAGATTGATCATATCCGTTCCCCCAGACGCGCTGCGTCGGGCGAAAGTAATAACGAAGAGGATCAGCATGAACATAATCCCAACCCACTTAGGATTTAACATTGCCCTAAATATGAGCTTCGACAACGCCTGGAGCGCGTCGCGGCAGCATTAGAAGAATTGTAAAATACCGGTGCGTGGCACTTTCACCCATGTCTTCATGGGCAGTGCCTTGCACCTTTCTTGACAAGGAGTCACACAATGAACAACGCCTCAGTTACCTGGAAACATGGATTAAGCTTCACCGGAACGGCCGATTCCGGCTTTACCCTCAATTTAGGTGGCAGTGCCGCTGCCGGCGGCGATGAAGATGGCTTCCGGCCAATGGAACTCATATTAATCGGCCTGGCTGGCTGCACTAGTATGGATGTTATCTCCATCCTACAAAAGAAACGCCAAAACGTCACCGACTTTCAAGTCAAAGTCTCGGCCGAAAAAGCCAAAAGCTATCCTACCGTCTTTACCCATATTCAGGTTCATTACCTGCTCGGCGGCACGAATCTCGATCCCCAGGCCGTCGAACGCGCCATTGAGCTGTCCAAAGACAAATATTGCTCCGTGTCGGCTATGTTGGACAAAACGGCCGTTATTGAGCACACCTACGAAATCCTGGCCAGCGTACCCGAATACGCTTGAATATAGATCTTTGTCACCACAACTACATGACAAACATCATCAAGGGCCATAAGTAACTTCTTTTATAATTCTCCATGTATTCGCATATGCGAATACATGGAGCACAAAATGGATGAGCCGACACTCGACGAGCTAAGCCTATTACACACCAACGTCTGCCAGGCGTTAGGTGATCCCAAAAGGATCCTCATTTTATACGCCTTGCACGAGCAGCCGCGCCACGTTTCGCTGCTGGCAGACAATCTGCAAATGCCTCAGCCCACCGTCTCCCGCCACTTAACCATCTTAAGGCAGCGGGCGCTGGTCACAACCGAGCGAGAAGGAGCGGCCGTTATTTACTGCCTGGCCGATCCCCGCATCATTGACATCCTAGACAAGATGCGCCAGGTCTTACGCGATGCCCTGGCCCGCCAGACCGGCGTTTTAGCCACTCAGTCGGATTCTACATGAAAGAGTACAAATACATCTGGCTTATGGGGCTTATCGGTACGGCGCTTATCATTACCTTGCCCATCATCTTGCTGGTTTCTGGCGGGGAACCAGCCAGCACCAACCCCTGGGACTCCGTGGCTCCTACTCCCGTCCACACCGATCACACCGCTCTTATCCAGGGTCAATTTACCACCGGGCAAGAAGTCACCACTGCCTGTTTAGAGTGCCACGAAACGGCCGCTCATCAAGTCATGGACACCGTCCACTTCACCTGGGAAAGCGAACCCATCCTCCTGCCTGGCCGCGACGAACCCGTCACCATCGGCAAAAAGAACCAGCTCAACAACTTTTGCATCGGCATACAAGGCAACTGGGCCAGTTGCACCAGTTGTCATGCCGGTTATGGTTGGGAAGATGCTTCCTTCAATTTTAACGAGGAAACCAATGTAGACTGCCTCGTCTGCCACGCCGATGCCAACATCTACGCCAAAGGCCCCGCCGGAGAGCCGGCCGAGGGTGTTGATCTGGTCGCCTCGGCTCAAAGTGTCGGGCGACCCACCCGGCAGAATTGTGGAAGCTGCCACTTTAATGGCGGCGGTGGCAATGCCGTCAAACATGGTGACCTGGACGAGAGCCTTTACTTCCCCGACGAAACGGTAGATGTTCACATGGGACGCTATGACTTCCAATGTGTGGACTGCCACCAGACCGAAGACCACCAGATTTCCGGCCACATGATCTCCGTCAGCCCCCTGGCTCAAGACACATTGGCCTGCACCAACTGCCACAACAACGATTTGCATGCTGATGAGCGTATCACCTCCCATGTGGGTACGGTGGCCTGCCAGACATGTCATATTCCCGAAGGGGCCACGCGTAACGCCACCAAAGTGGCCTGGGACTGGTCAACGGCCGGTCAAGACCTGCCCGAAGACCCCCATACTTACCTAAAAATCAAAGGCACATTTGTGTATGAGCATAACCTGATTCCAACCTATGCCTGGTTTAATGGCAATGCTGACCGCTACATTGTTGGCGATGTTCTTGACCCCAGCCAGACCACCAGTTTATCGCACCCATTGGGGGATATTACCGATACTCAAGCCCAAATCTGGCCCTTTAAGGTGCACGAGGCCCGGCAGCCTTATGATGCGCTCTACAACTATCTGCTGATTCCACGCACGTCAGGTGAAGGAGGATTTTGGAGTGAGTTTGATTGGGATCAGGCTTTCAGACTGAACCAAACTGATACAGGCCTGGCTTACAGTGGGGAGTATGGTTTTGCCCCGACAACCATGCACTGGACGTTGACTCATTTAGTGCAGCCCAAGGAGTCGGCGCTGCAATGTAATGATTGTCATGGCGAAAACGGCCGGATGGACTGGGAAGCTCTCGGCTATTACGGCGACCCCCTCTACTGGGGCGGTCGCCAGCAGCAGTTTGGTTTGACGGAAACTGTCACAGGTGGGCAATAATTTGGCACTCTCCGGAGGCTGACAACTTCCGGGAAAATGTGCTCTTTCTGAAATGAACAAGCTAACACGTTTCTATTGGGCAGGTTTCCTTCTCATCATTTTGGCAGTAGGCGTGCAGCTTTCGGCGGCGCAAGAAGAACCCGTGGTTCCTTCCGGCTCGCCCATTCATCCCACCTACCCCTTGTTAGACGCGGACGGCAACAACATCCTCGATTCTGGCGCGGCCGTCTCCACCATGCACACCTGCGGTGCCTGCCACGATGCCGAATTCATTGCCAGCCACAGCTTCCATACCGATGCCGGTTTGAGCCAATTTGTGCCCTCAGGAGGGGTAGAAGATGGACACACCTGGGACAACGGCCCTGGCCCCTTTGGCCGCTGGAATCCTTTGCTCTACCGCTATCTCTCCCCGGCTGGTGATGAAAATGTAGATTTGACCACACCCGAATGGGTACAGTGGTATGTACGTCACCCTGGTGGCGGCCCGGCAGAGAACGGTCGTACCGGCCAGCCCCTCTCTACCCTCGTCCCCAATGCTGCCGATCTCGAAACCAGCATCTATGATCCCGAAGCAGGCAAATTCACTGCTTGGGACTGGCAAAGCTCCGGCACAGTAGAGATGAACTGCTTCCTCTGCCACCTCGCCAATCCCAACAATGAGGCGCGTATCGCTGCTTTGGCAGCGGGCGACTTTGCTGGAGCTAGTACGGCCACTTTAATCGGTACGGATCTGGTAGAAGCGACCGATTCCGGTTGGCAGTGGAATGAAGCGGCCTTTGAGGAAGACGGCCGTTTGCGCCGCGAATTCGTTACCGTCCAGGACCCTACCACGGCTAACTGTGGCCAATGTCACGGTCTCACCCACACAGACCTTAACAACCCCCTCACCTTAGAGGCTTATACTCTGAGCGATTACAGCACGATGACCACTGGCCAGATCATGTCCGGCCAGCGCATCGCCGACAGCGGCCTTAACCTTGCTGCGAAAGAAGGCCTATCCCGCTCGTGGGATGTCCATATGGAGCGTGTCTTTGACTGCGCCAACTGCCACTACTCGCTCAACAATCCCATCTACTTCCAGGAAGCTGCTGCCCAGCCCGATCATCTTACCTTTGACCCGCGCCGCTTAGACTTGGGTGATTATATTTATCGGCCGTTACACGAATTTGCCAAAGGACAAAGCGTACAAAGCCTCCAGGCCCCCGGTCTGGATAACACGCTGCGCCGCTGTGAATCATGCCACAGCCTGGAAAACACGCACGACTGGCTGCCCTACCAAGAAAGGCACACGGCTGCTTTAGCTTGTGAAAGCTGCCACATCCCTGAACTGTACGCACCAGCCGTGCAATATGTAGACTGGACCGTCCTGCAAACAGACAGCACCCCTGTCATCGCCTATCGCGGCCTGGAAGGGGATGGTTTTAGCGCAGATAGCCTGTTGACGGGTTATGAGCCGGTGCTGCTGCCCCGCCTAAACAGCGATGGACAAACGCCGCTGGCTCCCTTTAACCTGGTTACAGCCTGGTACTGGGTCTACGGCGATCCAGAACGGCCGATCCCCATACGCGATTTACAAGCAGCCTGGCTGGACGACGATGGCTATGCTGGCGAGGTACTGGCGATTTTTGATCTGGATAGTGACGGCCGTTTGGACACCACCGAACTCGTCCTCGACAACGACAACAAAGTCACCCTCCTCACCAGGCGGCTCGAAGATTTAGGTCTGGACAATCCACACA
>Ga0299914_10000608_pt1 | contig 21863 bp, 19 predicted proteins | sample RVTome_10_FD_201361 | JGI IMG/M metagenome (GOLD analysis project Ga0299914, IMG submission 201361) | Soil microbial communities from uranium-contaminated site in the Upper Colorado River Basin, Wyoming, United States - RVT153D57 (version 2) ...
GGATGATCGGGGAGCTCGGGGAAGCCCGTACCGACATCGCGCCCGACGGCGTGATCACCCTGCGGGACGCGCCGTGGCGGGCGCGCACCAATCGTGCAACGCCGATCCACCAGCACGAGCGAGCGCGGGTCGTGGCGATCGAGGGCCTCGTGCTGGAGGTGGAGCCCGAAGGCGGAGGGGCGCGCGACTACCGCGAGCGCAAACGCTCGAGCGACTGACATATCGCTTCAGAGCACCCCCATGGGCGCCGGTTTATTTGGGCTTAGACAACACGGGCGTCATTCTCCCGAAACAAAGCGTCACCGTGGGCTCACGCCTGTGACCAGCGGTAAGACCCGTTCTGCACGCGTCGTAAGGACAAGAACTTTCTCTTGTTTCGGTTCTATGCGCGGCTGTATGGTCCGCGTTTGAAGGGGGGTAGGCAGTGAGCGCACAGCGTGTCGACGAAGCATGGCAGGTGAGAGCCGCGTGCCGAGGGCCGCAAGCGGCCGTCTTCTTTCCACCGCCACACTTCGAGCGCAAGAGCGAGAAGCTCAAGCGAGAAGAGCAAGCCAAGGCCATCTGCCGGACGTGCCCGGTGCGGGAGCCCTGCCTGGGGTACGCGCTACGCATCCGTGAGCCTCATGGCATCTGGGGAGGATTCAGCGAGGCGGAGCGCAGGGCGCTCGTAGCGCAGCACAACTGACGGCTGCCGCATCGGCCTGCGCGACGGCGGGGCGCGACCGGTGAGGCAGTGACGCTGCGTCCGTCGTCTTCCGGGGCCCTGCCCCTCGGCTCATCGCGCATGCGACCCCCAGCCGTGTGCCGGGCCGGCGGCCGGGGTCTCGGCGATCCCGACCGCCGGCCGGCTCGAGGTGTGGTTGGCGCACCGGTGGCGGCAAAGCAACCCCCGGCGATCGCTGCCCGAGCTCACGCGGAGCCCCGAGCGGCGCTATTGCTCTCCCCCTTGCCTCCGACGCTTCAACCACTCCCGTACGAGAAACCCTCGTACTCACGAGTACGAGACCCCCGTACTGCTCCGTATGTTACTCCTTGGTAGCCGACGTGTGAAGGGGGTCACATCCCGAGCCGGGCGGGGCCAGGGGCGCCGCTCCGGCGACAATGACCCGGCGGTAGGCTGAGTCGAACGTGCGGTCGCCCACCGACCGAGGTGTGCCCGCCCGCTACAACTCGATTCCGCCTACCCGCACGACCGTCGGCACATGGTTCTCCTCGTTCTCCTCTTCCTCGTGGCTCCCCTCGTCGAGCTGGCGGTGATCGTCCAGGTTGCCGACGCGGTCGGGGTCCTCAACACCATCGGACTGCTCATAGCGGTATCGCTCGTCGGCGCCTGGTTGGCCAAGCGAGAGGGCCTCATCACGCTGCGGCGGATCCAGCTCGCCCTGGGGCGGGGGGACATCCCGAGCCGCGAGGTCGCCGACGGGGCACTGATCCTGATGGCCGGCGCCCTGATGATCGCTCCCGGCTTCATCAGCGACGTCGTCGCCCTGCTGCTCCTGTTCCCTCCCACCCGCGCCGTCTTCCGCCCGGTGCTGGTGCGGTCGCTGGCCAAGCGGGGTCGCGCCCGTGTCACCGTGACGGGCGCCCGGGGCCCCGGGGGGCGGGGTCCCGGCGCCGACGACATCTGGGACGTCGAGAGCTGGGAGGATCCGCCGCGTTCGGCAGCGCGCGGTGAGCTGAGGGACCCCAGATGACGGAGCGTGAGCGAGCGAATCGGAAGCACAGTGACCTCGACGCGGCGCGGCGATCTTCCATTGGCGTGCCGGAGGCCCGGCAATGACGGAGGAAGCCGCCACCGAGCAGGCACCCGTCGACGTCCCCAAGCCCATCGTCTACGGCGTGGCCAGCGCCCTGTCACCGATGGTGCGGCGCATCGTCGCCCGCAACCCGGGGATCATGACGGGTCCGGGGACCAACACGTACCTGGTCGGCATCGACGAGATCGCTGTGATCGATCCGGGGCCCGGCGATGCCGAGCACCTCGACGCGATCGCAGGCTGCGGCGGCGACCGCATCCGCTGGATCCTGCTGACGCACACCCACGAGGACCACTCGCCCGGCGCAGTGGGGCTCAAGAAGCGCACCGGGGCCGAGGTCCTGGCGTTCGACGGCGGCGAGGGCAAGGGGAAGGTCCGGCTCGACGGCACGCTCCGGGACGAGTCGATCATCGAGGCCACCGAGTTCCACCTCACGGCCCTGCACACCCCGGGCCACGCCTCGAACCACCTGTGCTTCCTGCTCAACGAGGAGCGCACCCTGTTCACGGGCGACCACATCATGCAGGGGTCGACGGTGGTCATCCGCCCACCCGACGGCGACATGGCGGCCTACCTCGCCTCGCTCGAACGGTTGAGGCACATCCGGCCCCGCCTGCGGGCAATCGCCCCGGGCCACGGCCATCTCATCAGCGATCCCGTAGGGGTCGTGGACGAGTACATCGAGCACCGCCTGGCCCGCGAGCGGCAGGTCGTCGACGCCCTCAGCGCGAGGGGAACGGCGACCGTCACCGAACTGGTCGAGGACATCTACGTCGATGTGCCGACCGAGCTGCACCCCTGGGCCCGCTTCTCGGTGTGGGCGCACCTGCGCAAGCTGGCCGACGAGGGACGCGTCAAGGGCGACGACCTCGACGGCAACTGGTCACCGGCCTGAGCGCGCCGGCGGCGCCGGCAATCGGTGGGGGGCCCGAGGTCATGGGTTCCTCATCCCCGAGCCCGAGGTCATGGGTTCCGGCTCCGGAACCCATCGCCTCGACCCGGCGACGCCGGGACCGATTGCCTCGGGATCGGCGCCGTGCCGGCGGGCGAGCGTCAGCTGCCGGCCCGGTCCAGGGCGGCGACGGCTGCGTCGAGCATGCGAGCGCTGCAGCCCGCCATGGCCGCCAGCGGCACGGCCTCGTCGACGATCCGCTGGGCGATGTCTCGGAAGGCGTCGGCCGCGGGTCCATCGCCCAGCGTCACGGGCGACCCCGAATCGCCCCCGGCCGAGACCGACGCCTCGAGCGGCACGGCACCCAGCAGCGGCACCCCGGCGTCGTGGGCGAGTTGCTCCCCGCCACCCGCGCCGAACAGCTCGTAGATCTCCCCATGCTCGCAGTGGAACGCGCTCATGTTCTCGATGACGCCCGCTACCCGCAGGTAGCTCTTGCGGGCCATGCCCACAACGCGCACGGCAACCTTCTGGGCCGCCTCAGCGGGCGTGGTCACTACGATCACCTCGGCCCGGGGCAGCAGCTTGGCGACGCCCATCTGCACGTCCCCGGTGCCCGGGGGCATGTCGATCAGGAGGTAGTCGAGGTCGTCGCCCCAGCGCACGTCCTGCAGGAAGTGCTGGACACCTCGGTTCAGCATGAGACCCCGCCACATGAGCGCGGTCTCCTCGTCGTCCACCAGAAAGCCCATCGAGACCACCCGGACGACACCGTCGCCCATGGGCCGCTCGATCGGCACCATCTGCTTGCGCCCGTCGTGCGTGGTGCCGGCCAGTCGCCCCTCGACGCCGAGCATGCGCGGCACCGAGAAGCCCCAGATGTCGGCATCGAGGACCCCGACCTTGTGACCCCGCTGGGCCAGCGCCGCCGCCAGGTTGACCGTGACCGAGGACTTGCCCACGCCGCCCTTGCCCGACGCTATGAGGATGACCTTGGCGCCGAGCGGGACCGAGGTGTCCTGCGGACGCTGCGTGATGTTCCAGCGCGCCTTGGCCATGGCCGACGCCCGCTGGTCGGGCGTCATCTCGGCCCAGTGGAGGCGCACGTCGGTCACGCCGGGTAGGGAGCCGATCCGCGCCACCACATCGTGCTGGAGCTGCGATCGGAGGGGACAGCCGGCAGTGGTGAGCGCCACCGTGACGTCCACGGAGCCGTCGGGCAGGACCTCGGCCGACCGGGCCATGCCCAAGTCGACGATGTCGCTGCCCAGCTCGGGATCGATGACGCCGCGCAGCGCCGCCAGGACGTCGGTCGGGGTCGGCATGCCGTCGAAGGCCGCTTCCCGCTCTTGGCCCTCGGCCGGGCCGCTCGGGCCTGGCTCGCTCATTGCCCTTCGGGGCGCTCGCTCATGCCGCGGGATTCTACCGGTGGACGCCGGTGAAACCGGGCCGGACAAACCCGGCCACCGGTACACTCCGATGGGTGTCCGAGGACACATTCCCCGCTCGAACGACTCCTCGGGTCGGCGCCCCCCGGCTCGCCGTCCTCAAGGCGCTGGGCGACAACACGCGCTACGCGATCTACCTGGAGCTGGCGCGGTCGCCGCGGCCGCAGGCGACGGCCGAGATCGCAGAGACGCTCGACCTGCACCCGAACACCGTGCGCCCCCACCTGGAGCGCATGCGCGAGGTCGGCCTGCTGGAGGTCGAGACGGATGCCCGGGGAACCGTCGGACGGCCGCAGCACCGCTACTCGGTCGCTGCCGACGCCCCCACCCTGGGGCTGGAGCCGGCGACGTTCCCCGTGCTGTCGCGCATGCTGGTGAGGCTGGCGGCGACCGCCGGGCTCGGCAGCGGCGAGGCCGTCGAAGCCGGACGCGAGCAGGGAGAGCTCGATGCCCAGGAGGTCGCGATGCCGCCCGGCGGCGACAAGCACGTCTGCCTGCACGCGCTGGTGGCCCGGCTGGACGCTCTGGGTTTCGATCCGGCCGTCGCCGACGACGACGGGCAGGCCACCGTCGCCTTCACCCACTGCCCCTTCCGGGAGCTCGCCGAGCGCCATCCCGACGTGGTCTGCGGCCTGCACCGCGGGCTCGTCGAGGGATTCGTCGACGCCCTCGGTGGCGCCCGGGTGGACACGTTCCACCCACTGACCGACCGGGCGCCGTGCCAGGTCGAGCTGGAGCTGTCGCCGACCTGAGGGCTCCGACGACGCCCCCCTCCCGGCAGGTGTTCGCAACCTGTCAGTGGGCGCCGATACCATGACCTCCGATATGGAACCCGAGGAGGCTCCTGACGTGATCGTCCTCACCGACACCGCAACCGAGAAGGTCCGCTCGCTCATGGACGCCGAGGGCGTGGACGACCTGGCGTTGCGAGTCGCCGTGCGCCCCGGCGGCTGCTCGGGCTTCAGCTACGAGATGTTCTTCGACAGCGACGTGGCAGACGACGACCAGACGGCCGACTACTCGGGGGTCCGCGTCGTGGTCGACTCCTCGAGTGCCATGCTCCTCGAGGGCGCAACCCTCGACTACAAGGATGGGCTCCAGGGCGCGGGTTTCGCGATCGACAACCCCAATGCGCAGCGCACCTGCGGCTGCGGCCAGAGCTTCAGCTAGAAGCCCGGGGCAGCGAGTCGGGCGAGATCAGGGGCTGGGGGCCAACTCGTGAGTCCGGGGGGACGCGGTCGGCGTCCGACCGGGAACACGTCGGGCCCCGTCCGTCGGCCCGACCCCTTCGACCGCTACGCGCCGTACGACGAGGACAGGTACGACTACGACGCCTACGACGGCGACCCGTACGGCGACCGGCCTGCCGGGCAGCGCCTGACGGCGCCGATCGGCCGTCCGCCCCCGCGTCGCCGTGCGACCGCAGTGCCGGCCCACCTCGCCCAGCGCCACGACAGGCGCCGCCTGCTCGCCCTGGTCGTGGTCTGCCTGCTGCTCGCCGGGACGGCGTTCGCCGTTCAGCGTGCGACCGCAGACGACGACGGCGAGTCCACCGACCAGCCGAGGGACGCCGACGAGTCCACCGACTCCGCCGAGGCGGAGACCGGTGGGTCGTCCACGACGACCCCCGCGGAGGCCGCACCGGCGTCGGGGTTCAAGGTGCCCGGGCTCCTGACCTTCCGCGGCGGGCCGACCCGCAGCTATTACGGCGAGGGTCCGGTCCCCGAGCGGCCCGAGGTGCTGTGGAGCTATCCGGGCCAGAGCGGGGGCATGTGCGCCGAGTCGTCGGTGGGCAGCGAGACGAAGGTGTGGTGCGGCACCGGCTGGACCGGTCAGCCCTCGGTGTTCGAGCGTGACGGCCGCACCTGGGTGGTGTTCGGCGCCTATGACCGGAGCATCCACTTCGTGGACTTCGAGACGGGCCAGGACATCCTCCCGCCCTTCCCCACCGGCGACATCATCAAGGGCTCGGTATCCATCGACGGGGAGGGGCTCCCGCTCGTCTACTCGGGTAGCCGTGACAACAAGCTCCACGTCATCGCCATCGACCGCCCCCAGCCCACCGAGCTGTGGACCCTCGACGCCCAGGCGGTCTCCCCGACCCTGTGGAACGACGACTGGGACGGCTCGCCCCTGGTCCTCGGCGACTACCTCTACGAGGGTGGCGAGAACTCGCAGTTCCACATCGTCAAGCTCAACCGCACCACCGGCGGCGACGGGCTGGTGCAGGTGGCGCCCGAGCTCGTCTTCAACACCCCGGGCTGGGACGACGAGCTGATCAACGCCCTGAACACCCGCCAGCAGGACGTCTCGATCGAGAACTCGGTCGCCTACCACGACGGCGTGATCTACTTCGCCAACTCCGGCGGGCTGGTCCAGGGATGGGACGTCTCCGGCATCGGCGAGGGCCGCCAGCCGAACCGGGTGCTGCGCTACTGGACCGGCGACGACGTCGACGCCTCGGTCGTGATCGACGACCAGGGTTTCCTCTACGTCGGGGTCGAGAACGAACGGGGCAACAGCCGGGCGGCCGAAGTCGGGCAGCTTCTGAAGCTCGACCCGCGCCGCCCCGACAACCCACTGGTGTGGTCGGTCAAGGACCCGCGCGGCTTCTGGACCACCCCGGCCCTGCACAAGGACATCGTGATCGCCGCCGCCGACGGGGGCACCGTGTACGGCGTGGACCGGGAGACGGGCGCGGTGCGCTGGCAGTTCGAGCTCCCGCCGCCGACGTGGCAGTCCGCGGTGATCGTCGACGACGTCCTCATCCAGGGCGACTGCAGTGGCGTGCTCCACGGCTACGACGTGTCCGATACGAGCGTGGCGCCCCGGGAGCTGTGGAACGTCACGCTGGAGGGTTGCATCGAGTCGACGCCCGCCGTGTGGAACGGCCGGATCTTCGTGGGCACCCGGGCCGGGCGCTTCTACGCCATGGGGGACGCCGGCTGACGGGAGCGCCGAAGGGCGCCCTCGCGGGCGGCCTCTTAGGACTGAGCGGATAGGCAAGTCCTCTTGGCTCACGGTGGTCAGCGCTGCCGGGGAGCCGGGCTGTTGAGCCGGCGGTCGACTGCCAGATTCCCACGCGTAGGCTGCACGAACCGCCCTATCCGCTCGACTCCTTATCCTCGGCCGCATGCCCGGCTCCGCACCTCTCGTGGCCATCGTCGTCGACGGGCGAGACGTCGAGGTGCCCGACGACGGCGGCAGCCTGCTCGATGTCCTGCGGGAGCGGCTGGGCATCCGCTCACTGAAGGACGGGTGCAGCCCCCAGGGCCAGTGCGGCTGCTGCACCGTGCTCGTCGACGGGCAGCCCCGGGTGGCATGCGTGACCCCGGCGCGGCGCGTGCGGGGGCGATCGATCACCACGCTCGGGGGGCTCGATCCCGCCGAGCGCGCGGCCTGGGGCGATGCGTTCTGCGCCACCGGCGCCAGCCAGTGCGGCTTCTGCACGCCCGGGATCGTGATGCGCCTGTCGGGGCTCCGCGCCAGGGGCACGGGCACCGACGACCACCCGGCGGTCGAGCAGGCCCTCCTCGCCCATCTGTGCCGCTGCACCGGCTGGCGCACGATCCTCGACGCGTGGTCGGCCTACGGCGAACCGGCAGGTCCGACGCTCGGGCCGACAACGGGGCCGCCCGTCGGCCTGCCGCCCCGGGACCTCGAGGCCGCCGGCCGGCGTGCCAGCATCGAGGGACGCACGCCACAGCGGGTCGATCCCGAGGTCCCGCTCGGCCACGGGGGGTTCGCCGACGACACCGCCCCGGCCGGCGCACTCGTCGCCGTGCCCGACGGCGCGGGCGGCTGGGCCGTGGGTGAATCGGTCGCAGAGGCCCGGGCGGCCGGCGGCAAAGTGCAAGGCCGGCGGACGACCGCCGAGCTGGGCCATCCCCTCGAACCGCCCCCGGGCGACTGGGACGTCACGCTGCGGACCACCTGGGCGGAGCCGGCCTACCTCGAGCTCGACGCCTCCTGGTGCGTCCCCGGCGGCGAGCCGGCGTCGCCGCTGGCCAACGGTGGTGCGTTCGGCGGGAAGCAGGCGACGGTGGTCACCAGCGCGGCACGCGAGCTGGCCGATCGCCACGGCCGTCCGGTCCGGGTGCTCCTCGCCCGCGAGGACACCGTGCGGCTGGGCGCCAAGCGGCCGCCGATCGCCGCCGGCATCCGCCCGGACGGTTCGGGGGTCATGCGGGTGGCGCGGACGGAGGGCATCGCCGAGGTGGTCGCATCCGTGGCGCCCGGCCTGGTCGTCGAGCAGCTCGACGTCCCCGGCCCGCCGACGTCGTTGGCGCCGCGAGCCACCGGGTGGGCGGAGGCACTGGTCCTCCTCGCCGCCGGAGGCGTCCAGGGCGACGCCGCGGTGCAGCCGGCCGGTGTCGTCGAGGCCCAGCGGGCCGGCGACCGGGCCCGCGTCGGCGTCCGCTCTCCGGAGGGCGCCGTCGCCCACGCCGAAGTCGTCCTCGGCGCGGATCCCCGGGTCGAGGTGGCCGTGAGCTGCGGTGATCCGCTCGACCAGATCACGCTGCGCTCGTACTGCATCGGCGCCGCGCACATGGCCCTCGGGTGGGTGTGCAGCGAGGGGTTGGCGGTGGATACGGCCGGCGAGGTGCACGACCTGACGATCCGCAGCTTCGGCGTGCTCCGGGCCGTCGACACCCCGCCGATCGACGTGGTGATCGAACCGTCGGACGGCCCCCCCGTCAACGGCTCCGACGCTGCGTTCGCCGCCGTGGCCGCCGCCGCCTGGCTGGCGCAAGGGTGCCCGCCCGCCTGGCCCACCGGCCACCGCATCCGCAGGGCGCACTAGCGTCGTCGGCCATGAGTGAGCCCGCCAAGCCGGTCGGTCCCTACACACCCATCGTGCGCGCCGGAGAGTGGCTCGTCGTGTCGGGACAGATCGGGGTCGCCGACGGCCAGATCGTCATGGGCGGCACCGCGGCCGAGCTCCGCCAGGCCATCGCCAACCTCGAGAACCAGCTTGCCAGCCAGGGAGCCGGACTCGCCGATGTCGTCAAGACGACGGTGTTCCTCCGTCACATGAGCGACTACGCGGCGATGAACGAGGTCTACATCGACTGCTTCGGCGACCACCGGCCCGCACGGTCGGCGATCGGCGTGGCCGAGCTGCCCATGGGCGCCCTGGTGGAGGTCGAGGCCTGGGCCCACGTGGGAGGAGGGTGACGGCATGGCTGGCGCCATCCTCATGGCCGTCGTCCTCGTCGTCGTGATCCCCATCGCGGTGTGCATGTCGGGTGCCGCGCTGGCGGCGCTGCTCGGCTGGTCGCTCAAGGAGGACGCCGACGCCCGCAACGAGGGCAGCGAGCTGATCGACCTCAACAAGTAGTCGGGCGCTCACACGCTCCAGCGGGACTGGCCGAAGCGGTAGCCGACCGAGCGGACCGTCTGGATCAGGCTGGCGTGCTCCTCGCCGAGCTTGGCGCGCAGGCGCCGGATGTGGACGTCCACCGTGCGGGCCCCGCCGTAGTACTCGTAGCCCCACACCCGGCTCAGCAGCGTCTCGCGCGTGAACACCCGACCGGGATGCGACGCCAGGAACTTGAGCAGCTCGTACTCCATGTAGGTGAGGTCGAGCGGGTGGCCCTCGATCGCGGCCTGATACGTCTCGAGGTTGAGCACCAGGGGGCCGTACTGGACCAGCTCGGGCCGGGTGCCCCGCCCGGTCCGCCACAACAGATGCTTGAGGCGGGCCTCGAGCTCGAGCGGCTGGAACGGGTACAGGCAGAAGTCGTCGAACAGGTCCTCGCGCAGCTCCAGGTCTGCCAGCTGCCCGCCCGTGACCAGCAGCAGCAGGGGTTCGAGCGGCACGTCGCCCTTGCGCAGCGCCCGGCACAGTGCGAAGGCACCCTCGGGATCGGTGGCGGCGACGACCACCCCGCCGGCCCAGCCGGCGTCCGGCTCGGATCGCGCCGCCGAGCGCTCGTCGGACACGCCCTTCCACGGATACCCCGCCAGGTCGAGGGCCTGCGCCAGCTCGGGCGGCGCCGGGTCGGGGTACAGCAGCAGCGGCTCCATCGGCGGTCCGGACACGGTCACAGTCGCGTGAGATAGCGGTCGAGCTCGAACTGCGTGACCTGGGTCTTGTAGTCCATCCACTCCTTGCGCTTGTTGCGGATGAACCATTCGAACACGTGCTCCCCGAGCGCCTCGGCGACCAGCTCCGAGCTTTCCATGGCGTCGAGCGCATCGGACAGCGACTGCGGCACGGTGTCGATGTCCTCGGCCATGAGCTCCTCGGCGGTGAGCTCGTAGAGGTTCACGGCCGTCTCGCGCGGGAGAACGTAGCTTTCCTCGACCCCCTTGAGCCCGGCGGCCAGGATCACCGCGAAGGCCAGGTAGGGATTGCAGGCCGGGTCGGGCGCTCGGTACTCGAGGCGGGTGCTCTCGCTCTTGCCCCGCTTGATCGGCGGCAGGTTGACGATGACCGAGCGGTTGTTGCGGGCCCAGGACGTGTAGATCGGCGCCTCGTAGCCGACCACCAGCCGCTTGTAGGAGTTGACCCACTGGTTGGTGACCGCGGTGATCTCGTGGGCGTGGGCGAGCAGGCCGGCGATGAAGCCCCGACCGACCTTGGACAGGTTGCGCTCGTCCCCGGCCTCGTAGAAGGCGTTGGTGTCGCCCTCGAACAGCGAGAAGTGGGTGTGCATCCCCGAGCCCTGCACTCCGGCGAGGGGCTTGGGCATGAACGTGGCGTGCACCCCGGCCTCGAGGCCCACCTCCTTCACCACCAGCCGGAACGTCATCACGTTGTCGGCCATCGTGAGCGCGTCGGTGTAGCGCAGGTCGATCTCGTGCTGGCTGGGAGCGTCCTCGTGGTGGCTGTACTCGACCGGGATCCCCATCGCCTCCAGCGTGTGGATGGTGCGCTGGCGCAGGTCGGTGGCGACGTCGGCGGTGGTGAGGTCGAAGTAGGACGCCTGGTCGAGCGGCCGGGGTGCGTGAGTGGAGTCGCCGTCGGCGAAATAGAAGAACTCCATCTCGGGGGCGGCGTAGAAGCTGAAGCCCCGATCGCGCGCGGCGTCGAGGTTGCGGCGCAGGACCTGCCGCGGGTCACCCTCGAAGGCCGTGCCGTCGAGGTTGACGATGTCGCAGAACATGCGGGCCGATGTGCCCACCCCCTCGGCCCAGGGCAGGAGCTCGAAGCTGTTGGGGTCGGGCTTGGCGAGCACGTCGGACTCCTGCACCCGGCTGAAGCCGTCGATCGATGAGCCGTCGAACCGCATGCCCTCGTCGAACGCCCCCTCCAGCTCGACTGGTGAGATCGCGAACGACTTGAGCTGGCCCAGCACGTCTGTGAACCACAGCCGGATCATGCGCACGCCACGCTCTTCGACCGTACGGAGCACGTACTCACGCTGGCGTTCGGTGCTCTCCATACCGAGAATCCTGCGGGTAGGACGGCGAGGGCCGCAAGCTGGCGATTCCCGGTTCACAGTGCGTTCACATTCGGGCAACAACCGGGAAACGGCCCCCTGGCAGCGTTCGGACCGGCGGTACGTGAACCCGCGTACAAGCTCGCGACAGGAGTCGAGACCGGAGGACAGACCCCCCGATGCCCTACAAGGCCGAATACATCTGGATCGACGGCACCGAGCCGACGGCCAAGCTGCGCTCGAAGACGAAGATCGTCGCCGACGCCGCCGACCTCCCCATCTGGGGCTTCGACGGTTCCAGCACCAACCAGGCCCCGGGCGACCAGTCCGACTGCGTCCTCCAGCCAGTGTTCTCCTGTCCCGATCCCATCCGCGGCGGCGACAACGTGCTGGTCCTGTGCGAGGTCCTCAACACCGACATGACCCCGCACGCCAGCAACACCCGCGCCATCTGCGCCGAGGTCGCCAGCAAGTTCAAGGACCAGGAGCCGCTCTTCGGCATCGAGCAGGAGTACACGTTCTTCAAGGGCGGCCGCCCGTACGGCTTCCCGGCGACCGGGTTCCCCGCCCCCCAGGGCGGCTACTACTGCGGCGTCGGGGCGGACGAGGTGTACGGCCGTGACATCGTCGAGGCCCACCTGGACGCCTGCCTGACCGCCGGCCTGCACCTCTCGGGCATCAACGCCGAGGTCATGCCGGGCCAGTGGGAGTTCCAGGTCGGCCCGGTGGCGCCGCCGCAGGTGGCCGATGAGCTGTGGCTGGCGCGGTGGCTGCTCTACAGGGTGGCGGAGGACTTCGGCGTGGCAGCGACACTCGACCCCAAGCCGGTCCCCGGTGACTGGAACGGTGCCGGCGCCCACACCAACTTCTCGACCAACGCCATGCGGGACAGCTACGACGCCGTGATCGGCGCGGTCAAGGCGCTCGAGCCCAAGGCGGCCGAGCACGTGGCCGGCTACGGCGCCGACATCCAGCGGCGCCTCACCGGCCTCCACGAGACCGCACCATGGGACGAGTTCAGCTTCGGCGTGTCAGACCGGGGCGCGTCGGTCCGCATCCCGTGGCAGGTCGAGGTGGACAGGAAGGGTTACATCGAGGATCGCCGGCCCAACGCGAACTGCGATCCGTACGTCGTCACCCGCCTCATCGTGGACACCTGCTGCTCGGCGTTGGCGGGCTGACGGGACGCAAGCGGGCGAGGTGCCTGGTGTCGGCCGCAGGCCGAGGCGGCTATGGAGCGGCGACCGCGAACCGGGCCGGAGTGCTGGGGGACCGGGGAGGGGACGCCCGCGGGCGCCCCTTCTCGGCGTCCGCTGTGGGTCCCCAGGCCCATGTAGCGTGCGGGCTGATCTGGGGCGGCGAGCCCGCCGACGACGCTGAAGGGAGCGATCGTGGAAGAGCGAACGCCTGACGACGTGCTGCAACTGATCGGCGACGAGGGCATCGAGATCGTCGACGTGCGATTCTGCGACCTGCCGGGGCTGATGCAGCACTTCTCCATGCCGGCCGGCCAGCTGACGGCCGAGGTGTTCGAAGAGGGCGTCGGCTTCGACGGGTCCTCGATCCGGGGGTTCCAGGAGATCCAGGAGTCGGACATGCTCCTGGTCCCCGACCCCAACACCGCGGTCATCGACCCGTTCACGCAGCACAAGACGCTGAACCTCAACTGCTTCGTCAACGACCCGGTCACGGGCGAGTCCTACAGCCGCGATCCCCGCTACGTGGCCCGCAAGGCCGAGGAGTACCTCACGTCCACCGGCCTCGCCGACACCTGCTACGTCGGGCCCGAGGCGGAGTTCTTCGTGTTCGACGACGTCCGCTTCGACCAGAACGAGCACGAGGGCTACTACTCGATCGAGTCGGTCGAGGCGGCGTGGAACACCGGGCGCGAGGAGAACCCCAACCTCGGGTACAAGCCGCGCTACAAGGAGGGCTACTTCCCGGTCCCGCCCATGGACCACTTCCAGGACCTGCGTTCGGAGATGATCCTCGTGCTCGAGAGGGTGGGCGTCGAGATCGAGATCCACCACCACGAGGTCGGGACCGCCGGCCAGGCCGAGATCGACATGCGGTTCGACAGCCTGCTGCGCATGGCCGACAAGCTCATGCTCTACAAGTACGTGGTGAAGAACGTGGCCCGGCAGGCGGGGAAGACGGCCACGTTCATGCCCAAGCCGGTGTTCCAGGACAACGGTTCGGGCATGCACACCCACCAATCACTGTGGAAGGGCGGCGAGCCCCTGTTCTACAGCGAGGCCGGCTATGCCGGGATCAGCGACATGGGCCGCTGGTACATCGGCGGGCTGCTGACCCACGCGCCGGCGATCCTCGCCTTCTCCAACCCCACCACCAACAGCTACAAGCGCCTGGTCCCGGGCTACGAGGCGCCCGTCAACCTGGTGTACAGCCAGCGCAACCGGTCGGCGGCGGTGCGCATCCCGCTGTACAGCCAGAGCCCCAAGGCCAAGCGGTTGGAGTTCCGCTGCCCCGACCCCTCTTGCAACCCCTACCTGGCCTTCTCGGCGATGCTCATGGCCGGTCTCGACGGCATCCAGAACCGCATCGAGCCCCCCGACCCGGTGGACAAGGACCTCTACGACCTGCCGCCCGAGGAGCTGTCGAAGGTGCCACAGGTGCCCGGGTCGCTCGACGCCGTGCTGTCGGCCCTGGAGGAGGACCAGGCGTTCCTCAAGGCGGGTGGCGTGTTCACCGACGATCTGATCGAGACGTGGGTGACGTACAAGCGGGAGAACGAGGTCGACGCCCTGCGGCTGCGCCCGCACCCGTGGGAGTTCGCCCTCTACTACGACCTGTAAGCGCCCCTACGTTCGGCGGTGCACGGTCCTGCCTTGGCGGTGCGCGCTAGTACCGTCGCTTCCCGATGCGAGGCGTGGCTTCGGTTGCCGTGGCGCTGCTGTTCGCGGTCGCCGTCGGGTGTTCCGGGGACCACGACACCGGTACCGACGCGGGCAGCAGCGGCACCGGTGCCGGTGGCGCCGGTGCCAGAGCGGCCGGGGACGCCGCGGCGCCGCTGACCGCCACGCTGCAGCGGTCGACGCTGTTCGAGACGCACCGTTCCCTGCGCCTGACCGTGACGAATGGCGGCAACCAGGACCTCCAGATCGCCGCGGTCCAGCTCAGCTCGCCGCTGTTCGAGCCCGCCCCACCCCAGGTCCGCGACGTGGCCGTGCCGGCGAGCGATCGGGTGGCCATCCCGCTGCCGTTCGGCACGCCGCAGTGTGACGACGTCCCAGACGAGCCACCCGAGCTGGTCGCATGGATCGCCGGCGGGGAGGTTCGGATGGCGATCGAGGAGCGACCCGACAACCTCCTGTCCGCACTGAACAACACCGAGTGCGCGGCCAGCGCGGTCCTGGACAGCGTCGACCTGCACCTCGGCGACTCGTGGAAGCCCACCGAGACCCGGACGATCGAAGGGGAGATCGAGCTGGCCCAGCGGAGCTCCGGAGTGACGGCGGTGCTGGAGGAGGTCCAGGGCAACGTGATCTTCTCGGTCAGCGCCGCAGGCTCGGCGGGCTCGCCGCTCGAGGTCAGCGACGACGCCCCTTCGGCGGCCGGCCCCATCGCCATCACCGCGGCCCGCTGCGATCCGCACGCGCTGATCGAGTACAAGCGCACCTTCATCTTCAGCAGCTACGTGGCGCTCGACGGGGGCGAACGCACGCGTGTCGACATCGAGGCCGAAGGGGGCGCCCGGCGCGCACTCGAGGCGTTGCTGAGGTCCTGCATCGGCTGACTGGTGCCCACGACCGCCGGCGCCCCACCGTGAACCGGCGTCCAGGAACGCCGGAAGGCCGTCACATCCGAACGCCGGAACGTCAGATGGTGCCGGCGGCGGCGCCGGCAGCCTCGATGGCCTCGAATGCCTCGAAGGCCTCGGGCACGCCGTCGACGTAGGTGACCCGGTTGGTGCGAACCGCGGCCACGGTGTCGCCGGGCACGATGAGGCCCACCAGGTTGAGCGGGTCGGTGGCATTCACGGTGACCCGCTCGCCCGTCGTCGGCAGCTTGCGCACGTGGACGAGCTGCTCCGCAGCCGCCGGCAGCGCGTACTGCTCGCCCGAGAACCCGCTCACGAAGCGGCCGCCCCGCACCAGCCCACGATCCTCCAGCCGCCGCAGGGCCCACTGCAGGTCGCGCCACGGCAGCCGCAGGGAGTCGCGCAGCGCCAGGTCGCGGAACACGACGCCCCAGCGGCTGAGGAGCTGCTCGGCCACCGTCTCGGCCAGCTCCTCCCGGTCGAGGCGGTCGAGGTCGCCACCTCCGACGGCACCGTCGTCCGCGTCCATGCCCGGCACCAACGACCACCGCCCGGCCGACGCAGCCGTCGCCCGCTCGAACCGGCCTAGCCGGGAGAAGCGCTGTGGCCGCGCGCGGTATCCCGCACCGGCCCCGGGCCGCGGGCGACCGGGCTGGGGACGACCGGCCGGTGGGCGGCCGGCCACCCGGGCGCGGATGGCGCCGAAGCCGTCGGACATGATGAGGCCCCGGGCGACGCCGTCCCACAGCCCCCGCTCGATGTCCTCGGGCAGGCGCCGGGTCGTCGCCGCGAGGTCGCCCGCGAAGCAGGCACCCCGCTCCCGCAGCACCTCGATGATCTCGGCCGTAGCGCCGGCCGTCGGCTCGAGCGGCTGGGAGCCGGACCGGGCTGCGGCCAGCAGCCAACCGAGGTCGTCGCGCAACACCACGGCGATCGGGGTGGCCTTGGATGGCGCGGTCGCCGGCGCATCGGGATCGTCGCGGCTGCGGGGCGTCAACCGGAGCCACGCCACCTCGCCGTCGTGGCACAGGTGATCGAGCCAGGCGGACTCGTAGCGTCGCATCCGACGCGTCAGAAGCTCGGGCTCCCAGGTGACCGCGGCGCTCTCGAACCCCTGGAGCTGTTCGAGGACGGCGACCAGCCCGGCCTCGCCCGCCACCTGGGTGTCGGGGGCCACGTGCTGCCAGCGGAGCAGGAATCGCATGAAGTCGCGGGCCGTCGCCGGCTGGACCGATTGCCGCCGGGATCGACGGGAGTACGAGTGCATCCGGGCCAGCAGCCGCCGGGCCACCCACTCGGTGCCGGCCGCATCCGGCGTGTAGTGGCCCTGGAGGGCGAAGCCGTCGCGCTCCAGGACCGCGAGCCCCTGTGCGACCCACACCGGTCGCAGGGAGGTCGTCTCGGCCAGGGCATCGACCGTGGTGATGCCGGCGATCTCGAGGTGGCCCCGCACGGCCTGGGCCACGGCGTCGTCGTCGCCCCGGAGCGCGCGCTCGGCCTCGCCGCGTGCTTCGGCCGTGCACCACAGTTCCGCCCCGTCGCCGGCGATCGTGTGCCCGCGACCCCGGGCGGTGAGCTCGGACCACAACGGCCGCCAGTCCTCCCGCGCCCGGACTGCGACCAGGGATGACACCAGGTCGTGGAGGTCGTCGGCGGTGGTCGGCGCCGGCACGATCTCCGCGTGCACCTGTTCGATCGCCTCGGGGTCGAGCGCCCCGATGGAGCCCAGGTCGACCGCCAGCCCCCGCCGCAGGTGCACGGCATTGGTGCGCCGGTTCTGGAACTCCTCGTCGTCGAGGAACGCATAGGGCCGGGCCGTGATGATCTCGTGCGCGAGCACCGACGGCTCCGTGGTGTCGGCGCAGTGGACCCGCACGTCACCCGACTCGATGCGCTCGAGCAGGGCCTGGAGCCCGTCGACGTCGAGCGCCTCGTGCAGCGTGTCGTCGATCGTCTGGCGCACGAGCACGTGGTCGGGGATCTCGATCGGGCCGGTGGCGTTGTCCTGGCAGGCGGCCGCCCCCGGGAAGACGGCGGCCATCAGGTCGTCGGACTCCATGCGCTGGATGGGCGGCGGGTTGCGCTTGCCGTTGCGGAACCGCAGGACCATCAGGGACCGGTTGAGGTTCCAACGCCAGCGGGACTGGAACATCGGAGCGTCGAGGATGGCGTGCTCCAACGTGTCGCGCACGGTGCGGCTCGGCACGTAGCGGGGCACCTCGTCGAGGGGGAAGCTGTGGTGCGGCCCGAGCGACAGCACGATCGCGTCGTCGGTGGCGGCGGCCTGGAGCTCGAAGTTGAAGGTGCGGCAGAACTTCTTGCGCAGCGCCAGCCCCAGCGCCCGGTTGATGCGCCCGCCGTAGGGCGAGTGGACCACCAGCTGCATGCCCCCGGTGTCGTCGAAGAAGCGCTCGAACACCAGGCATTCCTGGCTCGGCATAGCCCCGAGGACCGCCCGGCCGACCGCCAGGTAGTCGACGATCATCGTGGCGGCGTCGGGGCCCACCCCGGCGACGTCGGCCAGCCACCGGCGTGCCCCGTCGGGATCCCCGTTGGCCAGGTGCTCGTCGACTCGGACGCGCAGCTCGGACACCTCCTGCGACAGCTCGACGGTGCGGGCGGGGGCCTCGCCCAGCCAGAACGGGACGGTGGGTGGGGTGTCGCCTGCGTCGCGCACGCGCACGACCCCGGGCTCGACCCGCCGGATCTGCCACGAGTGCGTGCCGAGCAGGAAGATGTCGCCGGCCATCGACTCGACCGCCCAGTCCTCGTTGACGGTGCCGATGAACGTGTCGTCGGGCTCGGCCACCACCCGGTAGTCGCCGGTCTCGGGGATGGCACCGCCCGACGTGGCGGCGGCCAGCCGAGCGTTGCGTCGGCCACGGAGCTCGCCGTTGACCGTGTCGTGGTACAGGTACGTGCCCCGCCGGCCGCGACCCGTCTCGATGCCCGCGGCAACCAGCTGGACCACCTCGTCGAACTGCGCCCGCGTCAGCTCGGTGTACGGCGCCGCTCGGCGCACCAGTTCGTACAGGTCGTCGGAGCGCCACTCCTGCGCCGCCACCTCGGCCACGATCTGCTGAGCCGCGATGTCGAGTGGCAGGCGCGCCGGGCGGATGGCGTCGAGGCGGCCCTCGCGCACCGCCGCCATCAGGGCACTGCACTCGACCAGCTCGTCGCGGGTCATGGGGAAGAGCCGGCCCTTTGGCGTGCCACCCCGGCTGTGGTTGGACCGGCCGACCCGCTGCAGGAAGGTGGCGATGCTGCGCGGCGACCCGATCTGGCAGACGAGCTCGACCGGCCCGATGTCGATGCCGAGCTCGAGCGACGCGGTGGCCACCAGGACCTTGAGGTCGCCGGCCCGGAGCCGGCTCTCCACGCGGTAGCGCCGCTCCTTGGAGAGGCTGCCGTGGTGGGCCGCCACCACGTCGTCGCCCATGCGCTCCCCGAGCTGATGCGCGAGCCGCTCGGCAAGCCGGCGGGTGTTGACGAACACCAACGTGGTGCGATGGTCGCCGACCAGCGCCGCGATCCGATCCAGGACGTCGCCCATCTGTTCGGCCGACGCCACCGCCTCGAGCTCGCCCTCGGGAAGCTCCAGCGCCAGGTCGAGGTCTCTCAGGTGACCGACGTCGACCACCGCCGGTAGGGCCCGATCGCCGACCAGCAGGCGGCCGACCGTCGCGATGGGACGCTGGGTTGCCGACAACCCGATGCGCATCGGCCGCCGGTCGCAGAGCGCCTCGAGGCGCTCGAGCGTGAGCGCCAGGTGGGCGCCCCGCTTGTCGCGGGCGACGGCGTGGATCTCGTCGACGATCACCGTCTCGACCGTGCGCAGCGCCTCGCGGCCCCGGGTGCTCGTGACCAGGAGGTAGAGCGACTCCGGCGTGGTCACGACGAAGCTGGGTGGCCGGCGCACCATGAGGCTGCGTTGCGAGCTGGTGGTGTCACCCGTGCGCACGGCCACCCGGATGTCGGGCGCGTCGAGGCCCAGCTCGGCGGCGACGGCCGCGATCTCGTCGAGCGGGCGATCGAGGTTCTCGGCGATGTCGACCGCGAGTGCCTTGAGGGGCGACACGTAGACGACCCTCGCGATGTCGGTGACCGACTCCCCGGCCTCGTGGGCCCGGTACAGCGCGTTGATGGCTACCAGGAAGCCGGCGAGCGTCTTGCCCGAGCCCGTGGGGGCGGCGATCAGGGTGTCGACCCCGGACGCGATGAGTGGCCACCCCTCCGCCTGGGGCTCGGAGGGACCCTCGGGGAAGCGGCGCTCGAACCAGGTGCGCACGGCCGGATGGAAGTCGGCCAGCCCGCGCGGGGCCGCCCCCACCTCGGCGGGGTCGGAGGGCGCGGCCGCCGTCACCGTGCCGGTCATGTCCAGTACCACGCCTCCGATTCTGGCGCGGACGTGTGACAGTTAACGACGGCGCCCGTCAATCCCCTGGTCAGGAGCGTCAGGCCAGGGCGCGATCCTCGACCACGTCGAGGTTGTAGAAGGTCGGCGGGCCGTCGCTGAGGGCCATCATCCTCTGGGCGAACTCCTGGGTAACGGGCAGGTTGGAGTTCTCCATCGCCGACTCGTAGGAGTCGAAGAACACGACCTGGAGGTAGCGACCCGAGTCGTCACGGTCGGCGCCGGTGATCACGCGGCGAGCCGCCGAGTCGGGACCCGCGGCGGCTGCCCATTCGTCCTCGAGCTTGCGCATCTCGTCGAACTTCGACGTGCGGAAGTCGATGATCTGTACGAAGGCCATGTCCTCGCCCCTTCATCTGGTATCAGTGTGACCAGGTCAGAGTAGGTGACGGCGCGGTCGTGGCGGGGGCGTGGTCACAGATTGGTCACGTCACGCCGGTAAAGGTCCCCGACAAGCCGCGCCGCCGCCTGGTCATCCGCGGGGATGACATGCGAGTAGACCTGCTGCACCATCCGCGGCGTATTCCCCAACCTGGCCGCCACAACCTCCACCGGGACCCGAGCCCGGAGCGCCGCCGTGGCAAAGCTGTGGCGCAGACCATGGGGCGTCAGCTGCGGCAGCCCCGCCTCGACCGACAAGCGAGCGATGATCGTCGTGAGTGTCCGGGGCCGGATAGGCGCCCCGCCGGGCCACGTGAACACGAGATCGTGATGCACGCTGTCGGCGCCCGGCCATCCGGCGCCTATCTTGAGCCGATGCTCACCCTGCTCAGCCCGGCGGCGCCGCAGCGCTACCACGGTGCCCGGGTGTAGGCCGACGGTCGCCTTCGATCTCGGTCGCTTCGTCGGCCGGTAACCGAGTCGACCGCCCGGATGCTCGGCGAGCTGGCGCGTGATGGATACCGTCCCGGCGTCGAGGTCGACGTCGGCCCAGCGCAGCCCGAGCACCTCGCCGCGTCGGCCGCCGGTGTCAGCCAACGAGTCCACGAGGCCGCCTGGCAGGTTGCCGTGCTCGGTCACGTACGTCAGAAATTGCCCCACCTGCTCGGGCGTCCACCAGTGTCGATGTGCCGTCGGGGCCACCTGGGGAGCCGTCGTACAACGCCCTGATGGCCCAGGCGGCGGCGATCAGCCAGATCGCCAGTGACGCCAAGCTGGTCGAGGAGGAGCAGCTCCGGACCGTGGTCGCCAGGGCCCGCCTGCAGCGTGGCGGCGACGTCATTGCCAGGGCCCGGAACCGTCAAGGCGTGTTCGCTCGGCTGCGATGACATTGTCCGGTTGAGCGAAATCCGCGACGAGATCTGGGATCTCGCCGAACGCGACCCGCTGACTGTCGACCAGGAGCGCCGCTGGCAGCAGCTCGTCCCGCACTGGATCGCGCTCGCCGACCGGGTCCTCAAAGACCAGAACTGATCGAAGGGAAATGAGCGATGACTACTGACTGGGTGCGGTTCCGGGACCAGCGTGACGACGATGCTTCGGAGGCGTTCCGGATCGCCAGCGAGGGTGACCGGCCGGTGCGTCAACTGTGTCCCCTGCCCGACGTCCACGACTCGTATCGGCGTGCCGGCACTCTCGCCCGCACGACTGCCGTCAAGGCCGCGTTGGAGCTCGGGATCAAGTCCCCGGAGCTGCGCTGGTTCACCGATGGGGAGGTGTCCGCATGCGATCTTTGGACCGCTACCCCGACCAGACGGCGCTCGATACCCGCGGCGGGCAACGGCGGCCGGAGGCCCTCGGGAAGCCGTCGCCCCTGGCCGGCGCTGGGCGCGGCGACGAGGGGCTGGGGCCCCAGGTGTGGAGGCGCCGCCGACGCTGGAACGCTGGGATCTGGTCGAGAGCCGCTGGGGCCTGGGCAGCGTGGTGGTGTTGCTGGCCGGTGCCGCCCTCGCCGTGTTGGGTGTGGTGGCAGCGGGCCGCACCGGTATCGACGACACGTGGTATCGGCCGGTCGCGGCCGTGGCGGGCTTGCGCCACACCGCTCTGTTGGCGGGGCTGGAGTTCGGTGTGGGCGTGCTGTTGGTGATCGCCGGCCTGGCGGGTGCTCGGGGCGGGGCGGCGCTGGTGTGCATCACCGTGGCCATGGCTGCGGGGGTCGCCGCCATCGAGCCCGAGCTCGTCGCCGATGAGCTGGCGCTGCAGCGCTGGTGGGCGGTCGCGTTGGCAGCTGGGGGCGCCGGGCT
>Ga0299914_10000609_pt1 | contig 21853 bp, 14 predicted proteins | sample RVTome_10_FD_201361 | JGI IMG/M metagenome (GOLD analysis project Ga0299914, IMG submission 201361) | Soil microbial communities from uranium-contaminated site in the Upper Colorado River Basin, Wyoming, United States - RVT153D57 (version 2) ...
CGCGGATCTCGCCGTCGGGTCCGATGATGTAGAACGGACTGTAGCGCAGGTTGCTCTGCCCGATGAAGAACTCCTGGAACGCGTCGCTGTTCGTGACGTTGAAGATGTCCAGCGTCGGCTCGATGCGCACGCCGCCCGCGCGGAAGGCGCGGCCCACGCGGATGTTCCAGACGTGCATCGCCGGCAGCTTGATCTGCCCCTCGCCCCTGGTGGGGAAGGCGAAGCGGTCGCGCGTCGCGAGCGGGTTCTGCACGACGCGGCCGTTCGAGAGCGTGACCGTCGGCGGCCCGAACCGCGGATCGGGCTCGGCGATCCGGTCGACGATCGGCCCGGAGTACGGTCCCGACTGCAGCGAGTAGCTCGTGCCGAGCAGAACCTGCCAGGGCGCCTGGTACGCCGCCGACACCCTGAGGCTGTGCCGCTGCCACGCGGAGTTCCGGGTGTTCCAGATGTTGGTGTAGCTGTTCGCGTCGCCCGAGCCGCCGCGGAAGCTGCCGATGCCCCTGTCGTTCGGGAAGGCGTCGGGCTGGATGAACGAGGCGGGATCGTTCGGCTGCCACGTGCCCTCGATGTGATCCCAGACGCGCGTGTAGCCGGCGACGAGCTGCAGGTCGCGCGTCCGCTTCGTGGCGGTGAACTCCAGGCCGGAGTACACGAACCAGTTCCAGGTATTGTTGGTGATCCGGTAGAACGCGTTGAAGTCCTCGTTCCGGTAGCCCTGGAACACGCCGCCGTCGTAGATGCCGTTGATCTCGACGTTGGCCGGCCGGTCCTTCCAGTTGCGGCGCACGAAGCTGGCGTCCACCGTGACCTGCCCGGGGAAGCTCCGGCGGTAGCCGACGATCCACTCGTCGGCGAACTGCATGTGCTTGTCGGGATCGATCTGCTGGTTCGAGGCGACGATCGTCTGCGCCGGGGTGTAGAACTCGGTCTCGAACGTGCCGTCGAGGTCCACGTCGAACTGCGCGAGGAAGCCGACCGTCTGGAACGCGCCGCTCGGCAGCGAGAACGCGTAGGGCTGCTCGTGCACGCGCGTCCAGCTCGCCCGCACGAGATCGTTGTCGCCGGTCAGGGCGTAGGTCGCGCCGAGCCGCGGCCCGATGTTCCAGCTGTCCTGGAGCACGGCGCCCACGATGTTGTCGGTCACCTTCACCAGGTCGGCGCGCAGGCCGAGGTTCAGCGTCAGCCGCGGCACCGGCCTCCACGAATCCTGGACGTAGATCGCGTAGTCCTCCGCGTCGAGGTCCTGCGTGATCGCCTGGGCCTGGTCGTAGACGAGGCGCCGGTACGGCGTCCAGCCGGCCGCCGGATTGCCCGCATCGAGGAGGACGGCGTCCTCCTGCGCGAAGCCGCTGTTCGAGTAGAACGTCTCGTTGACCCAGCTCAGGCGCGGCTGGAGGAACACCCCGGTCTGGAACTCATGCGAGCCCAGCCAGCCCGACCGGTACCATGTCACGTCGCCCTGGATCGTGAGCTTCGTCGTGGGCGAGCGCCCGATTCCCGACACGTTGTTGAGGCTGGCGATGGCGCCGCTGCCGACGAGCGCCCCGGCCTGCGGGAACACCTGCTGGTGGACGTTCAACGCCGGCCCCGATCCCGAGTGGTCGCGGACGATGTCGATGTCGCGGTTGAAGGACTTGTCGTTGTAGGAGACCGAGACGCGGCTCGTCAGCGAGTTCGTCCACACCGACGAGAGCCGCACGTTGTAGCCGCTGCCGCCGAACGCGGTGGCCGAGAAGCGCCCGCCGCTGGTGGCGCCCGCCGACTCCTCGGGGTTGATGTCCCGCTGGTAGAACCCCAGCAGCTGGTGCCGCGGATTCAGCTGGACCGTGCCCTTCGCGAAGTAGTAGTTGAGCGTGCTCTCGTTGTCGAACGGCTCGAAGCCCGGGACGAGCGCGCGGAGATTGCCGAGCGTGATCGCGTCGCGGAAGATGCCCGTGCTGCGCCGCGAGTGCCGGTAGCTGCCGTAGAACCACGCCCGGTCGGCCCGGATCGGGCCGCCCAGCGCGGCGTCGAACTGGAACAGCTCGTTGACGTTGCTCGTGCCGCTCGGCGTGTTGTCGCCGTTCCAGCTCCGCGGGGTCAACGCCATGGCGCCACTGCCCTTGTAGGTGTTGGTGCCCGACTGCGTGGCGATGTTCACCACCACGCCGGTGCCGAGCGGCGCCGACGCGTCGAGCCCGCCGGTCTTCACCTGCGCGTCCGCGATCGTCTCCGTGCTCAGTCCCATGTAGGTCGGCAGGCTCTGCCGGAAGGATCCGAGGTCCGCGCCGTCCACCTGGAAGACGTGGCCGTCGATCTCCCCGCCGCGGAGGATGTACATCTGCCCGCCCTGCGGGTTGTTGATCGTCCGGCTCGTGACGCCGGGCGCCGCTTCGAGGAAGTCCGACCAGTCGCGCCGCGAGCCGAGCGGCACGCTGCGCTGGAAGTCGCCCGAGATGTTGACGCCCTGGGTCGCCTTGGTCACGTCGAGCATCGGCGTTTCCGCCACGACCTGCACCGTCTCCTCCAGCCCGCCGACGCGCAGCACGAAGTCCACCCCGAGGTTCAGCCCGGCGCGCATCACGACACCCGGCCGGATGGCCCGGGAGAAGCCCTGGAGCTCGGCCGAGACGGCGTAGGTGCCGGGCGGGACGTTCAGGATGCGGAAGAACCCGGTGCCGTCGGTCACGGCCGTGTAGGCGCCGGCGACGTCCGTCCCGGTCGCGGTGACCGTGACGCCCGGGAGCGCCGCCTGCTGCTCGTCCCGGACGTAGCCCCGGATGGAGCCGTCCGCCGAGATCTGCGCGAGCGCGTCCGCTCCCGGCGCGAGCAGGAACAGGCCGGCCAGTAGGGCGTAGCAGAATCGCTGGATCATTGCTGCCTCCGTGGAACTGTGCAGAGCCGGGCCGGCGCGGAAATGCCGCGGCCCGATTCGCACTATACGGCGGCAGTCGCTTCCCCGGACCCGCGGCCGGGAACAATCCTGTATACAGCTTCGATACAATCGCTGGATGGAACTCTCGGCGCAGCTCCTGCAACTGGAGCGCGTCTACCAGGAAATCAAGTGGCGGATCGTCTACGGCCGCTACGCGCCGGGGTTCGTCCTGTCGGAGGGCATGCTGGCGCGCGTCCACCGCGCCAGCCGGACTCCGGTCCGCGACGCCCTGTCGCGCCTTTCCGAGGAAGGCTACGTCGAGCGCGTGCCGCGGCGCGGCTTCCAGGTCGCCCGCATCACCGTCGCGATGATCGAGCAGATGTTCGAGGTCCGCCAGTCGCTGGAGGTCACCGCCGCGGGGCTGGCGGCCGAGCGCGCGGACGACGCCCAGGTCGCGCGGATCCGGGAGCTGGCCGACTACCCGACCCTCGAGGCCACCGCCGAGAGCTACCGCCAGCGGCTCGCCGCCAACGACGAGTTCCACGTCGCGGTCGCCGCCGCGGCGCAGAACGGGCTGCTCGTCGATCTGGTCCGCCGGTCGCTGACGCAGCACAACCGCGTCCTCTCGCTCGGCAGCCAGCACGCGGTGCTTCCGGGATCCGTGCCCCAACACCACAGCATCGCGGACGCCATCGAGGCGCGGGACCCGACCGCGGCCCGCGCCGCCATGGCGGCGCACCTGACCGACTCCTATCAGCTCGTCATGGACCAGGTGGCGAGCGGGCGCGTCCGCGGGCTCAGGGCGCGGGACGCCGAACGCCTTCATCCCGGGCCGCTCTGATACTGGCCCCGAGTGTAAGATCGAAGCCACGAACAACCCATCTCATCCGGACAGGGCTCGGCGCCCGGGCGGCGGGGCCGCCCAGGCAGGGCGGTGACGGCCCCGATCCGCAAATGAAGGCAGGCTGCCAGTGATCGAGTGGCTGTCGGGCAGTGCGGGCGCCTCGGCGCTGACGCTGAGCGTGATCGTGCTCGCCCTCGTGGGCGTCTCGCATCTCGTCCTGCGCTGGTGGATCCGGCGCAAGGCGCGCCAGCAGGCCGAAGCCGCCGGCGGGTCGCCTGGGGACCTCATCCGCGTCCGCCAGTGGATTTTCCGCGGTCTGCGCGATGTCGTGCCGCCGCTCGCGCTCCTCGTGTGGATCCACGGGCTCTACCTCGTGGCGCGGCTGCTGCTCGACAGCAGGCCAGGCGCGAGCTGGATCGAGCCCGCCTCGATCGCGCTCGCCTGGGGCTACGGCCTGGCGATCGTCGGGACGGCCTTCTGGCTCCTCTCGCGGATCGGCCGGATCATCGAGGCGTTCCTCGTCGCGCTCGCCGCTCGCTCGGACAACAGGTGGGACGACGTGATGCTGCCGCTCGCGGGGAGAGCCGTGCGTCAGCTCCTGCCGCTGCTGGCGCTGATCCTCGCGGCCCCCGCCCTCGCCGTCTCGCCTGACCTGGAGGAGGTCTTCGGCAACGCGATGAGCCTGCTGCTCATCGGCGTCGTCGCCTTCGTGCTGTTCCAGGTCGTGGACGCGGCCTCGTCGCTCGTGCTCCAGCAGTTCAGCATCGACGATCGCGACAACCTGCGCGCCCGGTCGGTCCACACGCAGGTCGTCGTGCTGAAGAAGGTCGCCGTGACGGTCATCGGCATCTTCACGCTCGCCTCGATGTTGATGGTCTTCGAGTCGGTCCGCCAGTTCGGCGCCAGCATCCTCGCCTCCGCCGGCATCGCCGGCATCATCGTGGGCCTCGCGGCGCAGCGCAGCATCGCGACGCTGCTCGCCGGCTTCCAGATCGCGCTCACCCAGCCGATTCGGGTGGACGACGTGGTGATCGTCGAGAACGAGTGGGGGCGGATCGAGGACATCACGCTGACCTACGTGGTGGTGCGCATCTGGGACCTGCGGCGGCTCGTGCTGCCGATCTCGTACTTCATCGAGCGGCCGTTCCAGAACTGGACGCGCGTGGCCGCCGACATCCTGGGCACCGTGTTCCTGTACGTGGACTACACCGTGCCGGTCGACGCCATCCGGCAGGAGCTGACGCGGATCCTGACGGAATCGCCGCACTGGGACGGCAAGGTGAACGGCGTGCAGGTCACCGAGGCGAAGGAGCACACGCTCGAGGTCCGGGTGCTGGTGAGCGCGGCGGATGCCTCGCTCGCGTGGGACCTGCGCTGCGACGTGCGCGAGAAGCTGGTCGCCTTCATCCAGCGGAACTACCCGGAGAGCCTGCCGCGGCTGCGGGCGTCGCTGCAATCGATGCAGGGCGTGTAAGCCTGTTCGCGGGGCTGTTCGGGGCACGCCGCCGCCGGCACCCACGAACACCACGAAGGTACGAAGAACACGAAGAATCTTCCTGAGCATGCTTGTCTTCGTGGTCTTCGTCTCTTCGTGGTCTTCGTGACGGCCGTCAGCTCGCGCTCGCGGCGGCTTGACACGATCGCCGGGCTTCGCCTTCACTGGTTCCCAGCGTATGGCGAAGCCCGAGAAGGAACTGCTGGCCGTGGACGGGCGCGAGGTCGCGGTGTCGAACCCGCGGAAGGTGCTCTTCCCTGACGCGGGTCACACGAAGCTCGACCTGGTGCAGTACTACCTCGCCGTCGCGGAGGGCGCGCTCCGCGCGGCCGGCGGGCGACCGAACGTGCTCGTCCGCTACCCGAACGGCGTCGGCGGCGAGTTCTTCTACCAGAAGCGCGCGCCGGAGTCGCGCCCGCCCTGGATCGACGTCGTGTCGCTGCGCTTTCCGTCTGGCAGGACCGCGGAGGAAGTGGTGCCGCGCGACGCGGCGGCGCTCGCGTGGATGGCCAACCTCGCGTGCCTCGAACTGCATCCGCATCCGGTGCGCGCCGCGGACCTGGAGCATCCCGACGAGCTGCGGGTCGATCTCGATCCGGTGCCCGGCGTGGAGTGGACGCAGGTCCGCGACGTGGCGCGGGTGGTGCGGGCCGCGCTCGAGGACTTCGGCCTGGTGGGCTGGCCGAAGACGTCGGGGTCGCGCGGGATTCACGTCTACGTGCGGATCGAGCGGGCGTGGGGATTCGGCGAGGTCCGCCGCGCCGCGCTCGCCCTGGCGCGCGAGGTGGAACGGCGCGCCCCGGCGCTCGCCACGAGCAAATGGTGGAAGGAAGAGCGGCACGGCGTCTTCCTCGACTACAACCAGAACGCCAAGGATCGGACCGTGGCCGCCGCCTACTCGGTAAGGCCCACGCCGGACGCCCGTGTGTCCGCGCCCCTGACGTGGGACGAGATCGACGCCTGCGATCCGCGCGACTTCACGCTCTCGACGATGCCCGCCCGCTTCAGGGAGATCGGCGACCGCCATGCCGGCATCGACGATCGGGGCTGCTCGCTGGCGTCGCTGCTGGAGCTGTCGGCGCGGCACGAGCGTGAAGGGCTCGGCGACGCGCCGTGGCCGCCTCACTATCGTAAGCAGGCCGGCGAGCCCGCGCGCGTGCAGCCGTCGAAGCGCCGCGCGGCGAGCCGTCCTCTCATCGAGATCGGACGGGCGAAGAAGAAGGAGGATGTGCTGGCGGGCCTGGAACGCTGGCGGACGCGGCATCCGGCGGCGGCGGCGCACCTCCAGCCGGCCGACGTGCTGGTCGATGCCATGCGGGGCCGCCACAGCACGTGGACCCGGATCAGGGTCAATCTCCAGCACGTTCCGGTCGAACTCCGCCCCGATCAGGAGCCGCTCGATCCGGACGCCGAGCCGGACGAGTGGGGCCTCTTCCGTCCCGACGCGGCGCCCACGGGCCGCCGCCGGCGCTCCCGCGCGCGCGGCGAACCCTGAGGCCCGTCGGAGGGCCTCGTCAGCCCGCGCCGAACACCCTCTCCAGCTCGTACGGCGCCGTGACCTCGAGCTGATCGTAGCGGCAATCGGCCGGCTGCCTGTCCGGCCGCCACCGCACGAAGACCGCGGCGTGCCGGAAGCGGTCGCCCTGGAGGTGGTCGTACTTCACCTCGCAGACGCGCTCGACGCGCAGCGGCTCCCACGAGAGATCCTTGCCCGCGCTCCAGCGGCTCTGCGCGCCGGGCATGCGCGACGCTTCCGCCGCCGGACCCGCCCACTCGCGCCAGGGATGATCCTTCAGCGCGTCCTTCCGGAGCGGCGCGAGCTCGTTCACCAGCTGGCGTCTCATCTCCATCGTGAACGCCGACGTCACGCCTACGTGCTGCAGCCGTCTCTGGTCATCGTAGAGGCCGAGCAGCAGCGAGCCCACCGCGTCCGTTCCGCTCTTGTGCCATCGGAAGCCGGCGACGACGCAGTCGGCCGTGCGGGAGTGCTTGATCTTCAGCATCGCGCGTTTGCCGGGCTGGTAGGCGAGGCGCCCCGGTTTCGCGATGACGCCGTCGAGGCCTGCCCCCTCGAAGCGGTCGAGCCACTCGGCCGCAACGGCGCGATCCCGCGTCACCGGCGTGAGATAGACGGGAGGCTTCACCTTCGCGAGCAGGCGCTCGAGGCGCGCGCGCCGCTCGTCCTGGGGGAGGGCGCGGAAGTCGCGTCCGTCCGCGGCGAGCACGTCGAAGGCGACGAACGCGGAGGGCGTTTCCTGCGCCAGCTTCGCGACGCGGGAGGCGGCCGGGTGGAGGCGGAGCTGGAGCGCGTCGAAGTCGAGCCCCTTCGGTCCCGCGATGACGATTTCGCCGTCCACGACGCAGCCGCCGGGAAGCCGCTCGAGCATCGCGTCGTGCAGCTCGGGAAAGTAGCGGTCGAGCGGACGCAGGTCGCGGCTCTGGATGAAGACGTTCGCGCGGCTTCTGAAGACGATGGCGCGGAAGCCGTCCCACTTCGGCTCGAACAGAAAGCCGTCTTCGGCGGGGATCGCGTCCGCGATCTTCGCGAGCATCGGCTCGACCGGCGGCGCGACGGGAAACTCGTCCGCCCGCGCCGCCTCTTCCGTGGCGTCCGGCGCTTGGCGGGATCTGCGCTGTGGCATCACCGCATTATGCCGCGAAGCCCGCCGGGCGGCCTGGGCCTTCCCCCGCGGACGGGAAGTCGGACTAGGATCGGAGGACGTGATGAGCGACGGCCCAGAATCCCCGCACCTGTCGAGCGCCGCCCCGAACGGATCCGGTCCCGCGAACCGCGCGCTCGCGCTGGCGACGGTCTCCTTCACGGGGGTCAGATCTTGTTTTTTGCAAGAACGTCCTCTTTCGTGGGCGGTTGCAAGAAACAAGATCTGACCCTGTCACGCGGGTCTGATATTCGCGTTCAACTGGAACAGGTTCTGCGGATCGTACCTCGCCTTGATCTCCGTAAGCCGCTCGTAATTCGCCCCGTACGCCTGTCGCACCCGGTCCTCCCCGTCGTCGGCGCCCAGCTCGTTGACGTACACGCCGCGGGCGTACGGCTGGGTCGCCTTCCACGCCTCGCGCACCCAGGCGACGTTCGCGTCGTTGGTGCCGGCCTCCTGCCAGAGCGCGTAAATCCCCATGTTGATGCCCTGGCGGTGCGGGTAGGCGGTGGCGTCGGGCGCGATGCGCGTGGCGGCGCCGTGGATGGGGAAGAAGAGGATCGACGACATGGGCGACTGCACGCGATCGTAGGCCTCGATGGCCGTGCGGATGACGCCGTCGTCGACCGCGTCGATGAAGTCGGCCTTCCAGTAGTTCATCAGGTTGGGCGGCATCGCCTCATCGAACAGCGCCTGCTGGGCGACGTACGGAATCGGCCCGAGCGCATCCATGACCGGCGCGCCGAAGTCCTTGATCCGCTGCACCGCCTTCAGCCCCTCGTCCATCGGGCCGGACCAGGCGACCGCGAGAGCGCACGCCTTCTGCCCGTCGGGGCCGGTCATCAGCACGGCCGCGACCGTCAGCTCGTCCGGCGCCGAGCGCAGGATCCCGTCGTAGAACTTCAGCAGCTCCGCCGCGCGCGCATACGGATGCACCACGAGCCCGCCGACAATCATCGGACCGACAGGGTGGAGCCGGTACTCGAACGACGTCACGATGCCGAAGTTGCCGCCGCCGCCGCGGAGGGCCCAGAGGAGGCCCGGGTTCTCGGTCGCGCTCGCGTGGACCAGCTCGCCGCTCGCGAGCACGACGTCGGCGCCGAGCAGGTTGTCCGCCGTCATCCCGAAGCGGCCGCCGAGCCAGCCGAAGCCGCCGCCGAGTGTGAGCCCGGCGATGCCCGTGTCGCCCACGGTGCCGCCCGTCGTGGCGAGGCCGAACGCCTGCGTCTCGCGATCGAGCTCGCCCCAGCGCACGCCCGGCTCCGCGCGCGCGGTCCGCGCGTTCGGATCCACCCGAATCGCCTTCATCTCCGCGAAGTCGATGACCACGCCGTCGTCGCACGTCGCGCGCCCCGAGACGTTGTGCGCGCCGCCGCGCACGGCGATGCAGAGCTTCGCGTCGCGCGCGAAGTTGACCGCCGCGATGACGTCGCCGGCAGTACGCGGCCGTACGATGACGGCCGGATGCCGGTCGATCATCGCGTTCCAGACGCGGCGCCCTTCCTCGTAGCCGGGATCGCCCGGAGTGATGATGGCGCCGCCAAGTGTCTTTCGGAGTTCGTCGATGCTGCCGAGTCCGACGCTCATAGGGTCCCTCCCGGGTTCCGAGACAAAGGGAAAGACTATCGCAGTTCGCCGGCCCGCGTGCAGCGGTTCGAGGCGAGTGACGGCCCGAATGGAGCGGGCTGCCGAGAGGTACGGTACACTGGGCGTGCCGCCACGATTGGTGGAGCGGCCACAAAAAAAGGCTCGAGCGACCACGTCCCGACCAGGGGCCCTTTCAAACCGGTCGCGGCCGGGAGGTGCACGCATGACAGACACCACCGGGAGTCGTCCATAGACGACCTCCCACCACGACAGGGAACGGCCGGCGGACACGCCGGCCGTTTTCTTCTTCCGGGCTTTCGCCCGCCGGCAGGGTTCGGGTATACTTCGCGCCTCCGGAAGACGGACGGCTTCTCATGAAGAAAGTTGTCATCGGCTGCCTTGGGGTCCTCCTGATCTGCGGCATTGCCGCGGCGGGCATCGGCTACTACGTGTATCGCCAGGCCCGATCCACGTTCGCGGCATTCGCGGAGCTGGGCCAGGTTCCGGACATCGAGCGCGCGCTCCAGGTGCGCGGCTACACGCCGCCGGCGTCGGGCGAGCTGACGGAGCGGCAGGTCGAGCAGCTCCTCGAGGTCCAGACCCGGCTGCGCGAGCGCATCGGCGCGAAGTTCGCAGAGTTCCAGACGCGATACAAGGCGCTCGCGGAGAAACAGGCGGCCGACATCGGCGACCTGCCGGCCCTCCTCAACGCGTACCGCGATCTCGCCGCCGGATGGCTGGACGCCAAGCGCGGCCAGGTGGAGGCGCTCAACACCCTCGGCCTCTCGCTCGAGGAATATCGATGGGTCCGGGAAGAGGTCTACCGCGCGGTCGGCGTTCCGTATGTCGATTTCGACATCGGCGCCATCGCGGAGGACATCCGCCGGGGCGTCTCGTCGAACGACGCGCGGGGGCAGCTCCGCGGCTCGCCGGGCCCCTCCGGCCCGGCGTCCAACCAGAAGCTCGTCGAGCGCTTCAAGAAGCAGCTCGAGGAGAACGCCGTGCTCGCGTCCTTCGGGCTCTGACCCGGCGGCATCCGCGCCCGCGGAACCGGCTGAGCCGCCGCCCGCCTTCGGCGGCCCTATAATCAGGAGTTCAGGGTTTCGGCCACGCTCCCGGCGCGTACCGCCGCGCGCGCTCATCCCGGCAATGCTCCAGATTTCCGTCCTGTCTTCGAGGATCGCCGTGCGCCCCCTGCTCGCCGCGGTCTGCGCATGCCTGTTCGCCGCCGAGGGCTGCTCGCGAAGCGCGACTCCCGACGCGCCGCCGCCTCGTCCATCGATCCTCCTCGTCACGCTCGACACGACGCGGGCGGACGCGATCGGGCCGGACGCGGAAGGCGTCGAGACGCCGGCGTTCAACGCGCTGGCGGCGCGCGGCCGCCGCTTCACCCAGGCCTACGCGACCGCCCCGGAGACGCTGCCCTCGCACGGTTCGATGATGACCGGGCTCTATCCCGCCGGGCACGGCGTCCACGAGAACGCGCGCCACCTCTCCGAGCGCCACGAGGTTGTCGCGGAGCGCCTGAAACAGCACGGGTATCAAACGGCGGCGGTCGTGTCGTCCTTCGTGCTCGCGCGACGCTTCGGCCTTGCGCGCGGGTTCGATCGCTATGACGACGAGCTGCCGGGCGGGGCGGCGGAGCGGAGCGCCGCGGAGACGACGGCGCGGGCGCTGGCGATGCTCGCGGCATCGTCCGGCGGTCCGATCTTCCTCTGGGTCCATTACTTCGATCCGCACGCGCCGTACGCGCCGCCCGAACCGTTCCGCGCGCGCTACCGGGAGAGTCCCTATCTGGGCGAAGTCGCGGCTATGGATTACGAGCTGGGCCGCCTGGTGGACGCTTTCGAGAAGCGCGTGCATGGATCGGCCGCGATCGTCGTCGCCGGCGATCACGGCGAGGGCCTCGGAGACCACGGCGAGATGCTCCACGGGAACCTCCTCTATCAGGCCACGATGCGGGTCCCGCTCGTGATGGCGGGGCCGTCGATCGAGCCCGGAGTGTCCGGGACACCCGTGAGCGTCCGGCGTGTCTATCACACGCTCCTCGACCTCGCGGGCGTGGAGGCGGCGCACTCGCTTCGAGGGTCCGGGACGGAAGTGGTGCTCGGCGAGGCGATGAAGCCGTTTCTGGAATACGGCTGGCAGCCGCAGGTCATGGCGGTCGAGGGGACGTACAAGGCCATTCTCGCGGGACGGATCGAGGCATACGATCTCGCCGCCGACCCGGGCGAAACGCGCGAGCTCGGCTCCGGCGCGGACCTGCCGCGATCGCTCCGCCGCGCGCTCGAGGATTACCCGGTGCCGGTGCCCGGCGCCGCGAGCGGCCCGGATACGCTGACGGACGAGGCGCGCCGCCAGCTCGCCAGCCTGGGCTACGTCAGCGGCACGGCGACTCCCGTCGTCCGCGGGGACGCCCCGCGCCCCGTGGACATGGTGCCGCTGTTCGAGACGATCGACAGGGCGTCCGGGCTGTTCGTCGAGGAGCGTTACGCGGACGTGATCCCGCTGCTCCGCAGGATCCTGGCGGCCGATCCGCACAACCTGGACGCGTCGCTGCGGCTCGCGACCGCGCACTCCGCGCTCGGGCAGGACGATCGGGCGATCGAGGCGTTCCGGCGGGCCGCCGCCATCGCGCCCGGGTCGCCGGACGTCCGCACCTATCTCGCGCTCCACTACGCGCGCGGCCCCGATTGGCCCCGCGCCGTGCCGCTGCTCGAGGCGATCGTCGCGGAGTTCCCCGCGCGGCTTCCTGCCGTGGAAGCGCTCGCCGCGATCCGCGAGCGGCAGGGCCGGCCCGCCGAGGCCATCGCCCTGCGGCGGCAGGCGCACGCGCTGAAGGTCCCGACCGCCGCGGAGCTGGTGCACCTCGGACGGCTGGCGATGAGCGTCGGGCGGACGGCGCTGGCGATCGAATCGTTCGAGAGGGCCCGAAGCGTCCAGGGGACGGCGTTCGCGCACGATCTCGAGCTGGGCGTGCTCTACTTCGACGCCCGGCGCCTCGAGGACGCTCGCGCCGCCCTCGACCGCGTTCCGGCCTCCCACCCGGAGCACCCCATGGCTCTCTTCAAGCGCGCGCAGGTCAGCGTTCTCCTCGGCGAGCCCGACCGGGCCGCCCGGATCGCCCGGGCCCGCGCGGGCGCCGATGCGACGACGCGGGAACTGATTGCGAACGAGCGGCTGTTCCAGGGGCACCAGTAGACTTGATGAATCAAGGACAGGGAAACGAGGAGGAAGATCCGAGCCCCGAGCCCCGAGCCCGAGGTTGCACACCCTCCCTGGACCGGCTACAATCTGGACATCCATGGTTTCCCAAAACGTGTCCGTTCGTATCCCGATGGACGCCCGATCGGTCCGCGTGCTGGCGGTTGAGGCCTGGCGGCGGGCGGAAGCCATGGGGCTGGTCCCGCCGGACGCGGCCAGGCTCGAGACGGCGGACGTGGAGCGCCTCGTCCGGCGGGTCAGAGAGGCGGGCATCGCGCGGGGGCCCGCGCTCCGGTTCGACAATGTCGAGATCCCCTCGGTGGAGGAGGCGGAGTCGCTGCTGAGGCTCGTCGTGGCGGCGCTCGAGGCGTCGCCGGTGCCGAAGTTCGAATGGGGGGCCGTCTCGCGCGTGCTCGAGCCCGAGCAGCTCGCGGGGCTCCTCGACATTTCCGTCACCAGCCTGCGGCGCTACGCGTCGGGCGAGCGCGACACGCCGGACGACGTCGCGGCGCGGCTGCATCATCTGGCGCTCCTGGTGGGGGACCTGGCCGGGGCGTACAACGAGGTGGGGGTTCGCCGCTGGTTCGAGCGGCCTCGCGCCGCGCTCGACGGCCGCGCGCCCGCGGCCCTGCTGGCTGGCGACTGGACGCCGGAGGATGCCGGCCCGCTGCGCGTGCGCGAGCTGGCGCGGTCGCTCGTGGCGTTGGGCGCGACATGATCGTCTTCCGGCAGGCCGACCCACGATACCCCTTCCTCTGGAGCGACGCTTCCCAACCCCCTGCCCGCTGGCACGGGGCGGGCGAGGGCCCGGCCCATTACTTTGCCGACACACCCGACGGCGCCTGGGCGGAGCTGCTGCGCCACGAGGAGATCGAGACCGCGGAGGACGCGGCGACGCTGCGCCGGGCGTTGTGGGCGGTCGAGATTGGCGAGGCGCCGCTGAAGCCCGTTTCGCTGAAGCCGGCGATGCTGACCGGCAACCGCGAGACGTACTGGGCCTGCCAGGCGCACGCCCGGCGGCTTCGGGGCCGCGGCGCGCAGCGGCTGACGGCCCCGTCGGCGGCGCTGCTGCCCGGCGGGGCGGCCGGGCGCCAGATCGCGGATGGGCAGGAGCGCCGTGCCCGTCCGCGCGACGGGCGCGTGATCGTGCTCTTCGGCCCGCCGGAAGGGCTCGTGGGCTGGCAGGCGGTCGAGCGTGGGGCGCCGCCAGCGGGGGTCGTGCCGCGGGTGCGCCAGTTCGGGTCCTGAGCCGGCGGCAAGTCCGGCGCGAAGCCCGACCCTTCGTTGACACCCCTGAGGCGGTCGGATAGTGTTCGGGGCAGAGCGCTTTCGGGCGCGCGGAACAGGCCCACCGAGGACGAGATCATGGCTACCCAGACAATCACGACAGCGGGCACGATGGTGCCGCTCTGGATCAACGGCGGTCCCGCGGAGGCGCACGGCGCGCGCGGCGGATCGATCACCAATGCCTCGACCGGCGAGGTGGTGCGCAGCGTCCCGTTCGCGGACGCGCAGGACGTGGATCGCGCGGTGCAGGCCGCGGCGGCGGCGTTCCCGGAGTGGAGCGCCACGCCGGTCATGCGGCGGGCGCGGGTGATGGCCCGCTTTCTCGAGCTGCTGACCGCCAACCAGCAGGCGATCGCCCGGCTCATCAGCGAGGAGCACGGCAAGGTGTTCCTCGACGCGATGGGCTCGGTGCAGCGCGGGATCGAGGTCGTCGAGTTCGTGTGCGGCGCGCCGCACCTGCTCAAGGGCGAGCTGCTGCCGACGGTCGGGCGCGACGTGGACACGTACTCGCGGCTCGAGCCGATCGGCGTCTGCGCGGGGATCACGCCGTTCAACTTTCCCGCGATGGTGCCGCTCTGGATGTTTCCGGTCGCCCTCGCGTGCGGGAACACGTTCATCCTGAAGCCCTCCGAGAAGGACCCGTCGGCGAGCGTGAAGATGGCGGAGCTGCTGCAGGAGGCCGGCCTGCCGGCCGGCGCCCTCAACGTCGTGCACGGCGACGCCGAGGCGGTCAACGCGATCCTCGATCATCCCGGCATCCATGCCGTGTCGTTCGTCGGGTCGACGCCCATCGCGCGGCACGTCTACACGCGGGCGGCGCAGCACGGCAAGCGCGTGCAGGCGCTCGGCGGCGCGAAGAACCACGCGGTCGTCCTGCCGGACGCGAACCTGGCGACGGCGGCCGACGCCATCACGGGGGCCGCGTTCGGCTCGGCCGGCGAGCGCTGCATGGCCATCTCGGCGGTCGTCGCGGTCGGCGAGGCCGCCGATCCGCTCGTGGCGGCGCTCGCCGAGCGCGCGAAGACGCTCAAGATCGGCCCCAGCACGGCCGACGGGCTGGACATGGGCCCGCTCGTCACGGCCGCGCATCGCGACCGGGTCAGAGGGTACGTGGACGCCGGCGTGAAGGAAGGCGCGGAGCTGGTCGTGGACGGCCGCGGCCTCAAGGTGCCCGGCGGCGAAGGCGGCTTCTTCCTCGGCCCGACGATCTTCGATCGCGTCCGGACCGACATGACGATCTACCGCGACGAGATCTTCGGCCCCGTGCTCATCGTGCTCCGCGCGGGAACGCTGGACGAGGCCATCGAACTCGTCAACGCCAACCCTTACGGCAACGGCACGGCCATCTTCACCGACTCGGGCGCCGCGGCGCGGAAGTTCGAGAACGAGATCCAGGTCGGCATGGTCGGCATCAACGTGCCGATCCCGGTGCCGGTGTCGTTCTTCTCGTTCGGCGGATGGAAGCAGTCGCTCTTCGGCGACCTGCACGTCTACGGCACCGAGGGCGTCAAGTTCTACACGCGGACGAAGACCGTCACCGCCCGCTGGCCGCGCGAGCGCGTCGCGCACGGCTTCCACATGCCGACACTATAGTCGCTGGTCGCCAGTCGCTGGTCGTTGGTCAGTCGGCGGTCGGCAGCCAGTCGGCGGTCGGCAGTCAGTCGGCAGTCAGTCGGCGGTCGGCAGTCAGTCGCGGTCGACAGTCAGTCGCGGCCGGCATTCAGTCGGCGGTCAGGCGGCAGTCAGGCCTGGCACGCTCCAACAGAAGAGGCCCGGCGGAAATACCCCGCCGGGCCTTTTCACCCATCCCGGTGCCCGGTTCACCTGGCAGAACGCGGGCCCGCAGGTGTCTGCCTCAGAACTGGAACCTCGCCGCGAGCTGGAAGATTCGCGGGTCGAAGTGGTTCCGGGGGTCGCCGAACACCGAGCTGTGGACGCTCGGCTGCGGGTTGTAGCCCGTCTGCTCGTTGAAGACGTTGTACAGATCGCCGACGAGCTGGACGTTATACCGGCCGCCGAACCGGAAGTTCTGGATGTACTTCAGGTCGAGCTGCCAGTGCGCGTCCGTGCGGCGGGAGCCCGCCGGCTCGGCGTAGCGGTTGGTGTCGCTGGTGCTGGTCCCGACGAGCGGCACGTACGGCTCGTAGCTCCACGCCTCCCACGGGTGGCCCGACTGCGCGACGAAGTACGCGCCGGTCGAGGCATTCCACGGCAGCTCGTGGTAGCCGTAGATCTTCAGCATGTGCGGGCGGTCGCCGCGCAGGCGGCCGTCCTTGTTGTCCCAGAGCTGGCGGCCGGCGCCGTCGGCGATGAACGACGAGCCGATGAACACGTTCGCGTCGTTCGTGGCCGTGCTGTTGTCCTGGTCGAAGTTGCCGTAGTACTTGCTCCACGTGTACGACCCGCGCACGAACGACCGGGGGCCGCGCCACTCGGACTCCAGCGTCGCCTCCCAGTACTTCGTGTAGGCGCCGTCGAGCTCTGCGATCACGTAGCTCGAGCCGCTGCCGATCTGGGCGATCTTCGCGCTCAGATCCTCGATGTAGAGGGTCTGGGGAATGCCGGGCGGCGGATTGAACCGCTGGCGCGCGTTGTTGTTCGTGTCCTCCCAGAAGTGGCTCCCCTCGCGATACCGGCCGTAGAGCCGCGTCGACACGCTGTTGCCGATCCGCCGCGCCGTGCCGACGAGGATCTCGTCGATGGTCCGCGGCTTCAGGCCCTCGACGAACAGCTTGCCGGAGGAGGAGAGCACGGCCTCGTTCGCGATGAGCCGGCCGTCCGCGTCGAAGTGCGCGTCGATGAACGCGTTGCCGGTGTTGCGGTCCCACGACGCCGCGCGCGGCAACGAGCTGGCCGCCGGATGGTACCGCGCGTAGCTCGCGTAGACCGTGTCCTGGCCGTTGTAGGCCCAGGTGGCGCCCAGGCGCGGCTGGATCATCCGGCTGAACGGCACGTCGTACATCTCGTACTCCGTGCCGGGCGAGGAGACGAATCCCGACAGCGTGGACGCGTCCTCGCGCAGCCCCTGGCCGTAGAGCGTGTCGTTGCTCACCAGCAGGCCGGCGTTGAAGGTCCAGTCGCGCCACCGGATCGTGTCGTTGATCTCGAAGCTCTGCGACCGGAACTCCGAGTGGATCTCGGGGATGAGGCCGGTCGTGCCCTGGAGGTAGCGGGCCGTGAAGAAGATCGGCTGCCCGTCGATCTCCGTCCGGCCGCCCGGAATCGAGATGAGGCCCCAGCCGTTCGACGTGCGGTCCAGGTCCTCCGCGTCCTGGTACCACTGATAGCCGGCGTGGAGCTCGTGGCTCACCACGCCGCCGAACATGATGTTGTAGCCGAACTGGACCGAGTCGCGGAAGAAATCGTTCGCGTCGAACGTCGAGCCGTACCCGACCGTGCTGCCGCCCGTCCGGACGCCGTTGTCGATGTAGCCGTAGCGGTCGATCAACGGCTGGATGAAGGCGTTGAACGAGTCGTTGCCGGCAATCGGCGCGGGCAGCGACACGCGCCCCTGCGTCTCCAGGTTCGCGATGTCGAGTTGCGTCCCCAGGGCCGCCGATGGGGTGGCCGGCGATACGTTGTCGGGGCGCGACTGCGTTTCGAGGCCGAAGTGCGTGTACTTGAACGTCGCGTGGCTGCGCGCGTTGACGATCCACGAACCTTCGGCAATCGCGATCTTCTGCCACGCCTCGCTCCCCGTGCCGGTCGTCGGCGCCCATGCCTGCTCGAACAGGTCGCTCTTGTCGAGACGGTGCGAGTCCCGATAGCTGACGTTCAGCAGCACCGAGTTGATCGGCGTGTACGTGAGCTTCCCGAAGCCCTCGTTCCGCGTCCGCTGGTACTCGGGCAGATCGCCGTACAGGTTCGCGCGGTTCGCGCGCGAGTTCTGCGGGCGGTAGTAGGAGCCGTAGAAGAACAGCTTCTCCGGCACCACCGGGCCGCCGATGTTGGCCGTCAGCCAGCTCCGGTCCAGCTCGAAGCGCGACGCCGAGCCGCTCGTGAGCGCCGCCACCATGCCGTCGTCCTGGACCTGCCAGCTCACCTCGCCGCTGAAGCGGTTCGTGCCCGACTTGCTGACCGAGTCCATCGTGAAGCCGCCGGAGCGATCGAAATCGATGGCGCGCGCGCCCCCCTTGATCGTCGTGACCTGCGCGATGTCGTGCGCCGCCGGCTCGGCGGAGAGCGTGCCGAAGAGCGGCAGCGTCACGTTGACGCCGTCGAACTGGTAGACGTTGTCCTGGCCGCTGCCGCCCGCGCTCGGGCCGCGGACCGAGTCCTGCGTGTACTGCACGCCGGGAATCAGCTTGACGAGATCGCGGTACTCCTGCCCGACGGGCAGCGACATGATCTGCTCGTTCGACACGCCGCTCTTGATCGTGGCGCTTTCCTGATCGATGAGCGACGTCGTGGCCGTGACCGTCACCGTCTCGGCGACGCCGCCCACGCCCAGGACCGCGTTGACCGCTGTGTCCTGCCCGAGCTGCACCTGTGCCTGCATGGTCACGGTCTGCATGCCCGAGAGCGTGAACGTCAGCGTGTACGTGCCGGGCTGCAGCGCCGGCAGCCGGTACTCGCCGTTGGCGCCGGTCGTCGTGACACGCGGCGCCGGCAGCACGTCGGACCGGGCTTCCACCGTGACGCCCGGCAGGACGCCGCCGCTGTCATCGGCCACGCGACCGATGATGGTGCCGGTCTGCTGCGCGAGCGCCGGCGCCGGGAAGACGAGCGAGAGCAGGACGAGCGTCCGCAGTAGTCGAGCACAGAGTCGATGCACCGAGAAACCTCCAGAAAGCCAGACTATATCCGAGCAGTCTCCGAGTATAGCGTCGTCCGCCCCGTGTGGAACGCGTTTCGGCCCGGCAATCGACCATGTGAACCCCCGAAGGACGCTTTTCACGGGCCCGCGGCGCGTTGGGCACCTGCCGGCCCGGAGCGCGCCCCTGGCGGCCGTCAGGCCCGGCCCGCGAACTCGCGGGTCTCGGTGTGGACCCGGACTCGTTCGCCCTCCTTGATGAAAAGAGGAACGCGGATCTCGAGGCCGGTCTCGAGCGTGGCGGCCTTCAGCACGCTGCCGCTCGCCGTATCGCCGCGCACGCCGGGCTCGGTCGAGGTCACGGTCAGCTCGACCACGGGCGGGAACACGAGGCCGATCGGATTGCCGTTGTAGCGCTGGATCTGCACGAGGACGTTGTCGGGCAGGAGCTGCCGATCATCGCCCACTCTGCCCTCGGGCAGGGTGAGCGTCTCGAACGTCTCCTGATCCATGAAGTGGAAACCCGTGCCGTCGGCGTAGAGAAAAGTCGCGGATACCATGTCGAGGTCCGGCTCCCTGAACTTGTCGCCGGCCTTGAACGTCTTGTCGAAGACCGCCTGTGTGAGGAGGTTGCGCATCTTGAGGCGGATCAGCGTCTGGCCGCCCCGCGCCGTGGGCGTCGAGATGTCCACGTCGAGACAATGGTAGGGCGCTCCCTCGAACTCGAAATACGTCTTGCGCTTGATGTCGATGGCTTCGATCAGGCTTGCCATGCTCGTCAGGGGTTGAGGATTCAGGGTTCGAGACGGCCCGGGTTCCGCGCTGTCCGAACAGAGGTGCTGGAAGCCGCCTGCCGATTATAGATCCTGGCTGACGAAGACGCCTGCCTGGGGTGTACCATGGTGGGGACAGGGCCGCGCGCCTCGCGGCTCCGGGGGCGGAGATGGCCAGTTTTCCTGAGAAATCCGCTCAGGAAGCGCTGGCCCTGACCTTGCAAGACAAGAAAGCATGACTCGACCAGTGCAGCCCGTATCCGGCCGGCTCGCCGTGGTGGCCACGGCGGCGTTGATGGCTCTCCAGGTGTCCGCCGGGGCGCAGACACCTGTCGAACGCCACAGCAACAGCTATACGCCCGAGCAGGACGTTCAGCTCGGGCGACAGGCCGCGGCCGAGGTCCGGCAGCAGCTGCCGATGCTGGACGATCGGCGAGTCGAGGGCTTCGTCGAACGGATCGGCGAGCGGCTCGTCGGCGAGATTCCGCCCGAGTGGCAGCAGCCGGCGTTCCGCTATTCCTTCGAGGTCGTGAACCTGAAGGAGATCAACGCGTTCGCGCTTCCGGGCGGGCCGATGTTCCTGCACCGCGGCATGATCGAGGCGGCGACGACGGAGGCGGAGGTCGCGGGCGTGATGGCGCACGAGCTGGCGCACGTCGTGCTCCGCCACGGCACGGTGCAGGCCACCAAGGGGCAGAAGTTCCAGATCGGCGCCGTGGCCGGGCAGATTCTCGGCGCGATCGTCGGAGGCACCGCCGGTGACGTGATCGCGCAGGGCTCGCAGTTCGGGCTCGGCGCGTACTTCCTCAAGTACAGCCGCGAGTACGAGAGGGAGGCGGACCTCTTCGGCGCGCAAATCATGGCGCGCGCCGGTTACGATCCGCGCCAGATGGCGAACATGTTCCGGACGATTCAGGAGGAGGGCGGCAGCCGCGGCCCCGAGTGGCTGAGCAGCCATCCGGATCCCGGCAACCGCTACGCCGCGATCAACCGCGAGGCCGACATGCTGGAGGTCGAGGGGCAAGCCGGCTCTGCCGCCGAGTTCCAGACCGTGAAGTCGCGCCTGGCCCGAATGTCGCCGGCCCCCACCGCCGAGCAGGTCGCGCGCGCGCAGCAGGGCGCCGGGCGCGTGCCGACGGCCGGCGCGGCGGCGGCGCGCGTGGAACCGCCGTCGAACCAGTGGCGGACGCACCAGCCCGGCGACTTCCTCCGCCTCAGCGTGCCCGCCAACTGGCAGCAGATCGGCGGCAACAACACCGTCCGCTATGCGCCCGAGGGCGGCTACACCCAGACAGGCGGCCGCTCGAGCTTCACGCACGGCGTCGAGATCGGCGTCATCGACGGTGATGGCGCGACCCTCCGTCAGGCGACCGAGCGCCTCATTCAGAGCTTCGCGCAGGCCAACCCGCAACTCCGCCGCCAGGACGGCTACTCGCGCGCGACGATCGGGGGAAGGCAGGGCCTGACGACGACGCTGGCGAATGTGTCGGAGTCGGGGGAACGCGAGGCCGTCAACGTGTCGACCGTGCAGCTCCGGGACGGCAGCGTGCTGTTCATCGTCGGCGTGGCCCCGCAGAGCCAGGCGCGCACGTACCTGAACACGTTCAGCCGCATCCGGCAGTCCCTCCAGCTTGCCGACCGCTGAATCCCCAGGGGCACACGTCCCCGGTGCCCACCTGTTACAATCCCGCGACACCCGCACACCGGGAGCGGTCGCGATGAGTCACGATCAAATCCGGGAGTTCTTCGACGCCCAGGAGGAGCACTGGCGCGCGCGGGATCCCGTCAAGCTGGCGGGCGGCCATGCGGAGGACGGCCTCATCATCAGCCCGATCTTCGGGACGGTCACCGGCCGTCCGGCCATCCGCGCCTCGTACGAATCGCTCTTCACGATTTTCCCCGACTGGGACTATCGCGCCGACCACATCCTCATCGACCTGAACGGTGCCAGCGTGGCGGAACCGTTCACCGCGACGGCCACGCACGTCGGCGAGTTCATGGGCCTGGCCGGCTGCGGCCGCCGCTTCGAGATCCAGGGCGTCCGGCTCTTCGAAATGAGAGACGGCCTCATCGCCCGCGAGCGCCGCTACTACGACTTCACCGGCATGCTGATCCAGCTCGGCGTGCTGCGCGGCAAGCCGTGGATCTGATCCCGGGGGTGAGATACCGGAGGCGGCGGAGGGCATGGAGTTTTCTACACGGAGGCACGGAGGAACGGAGCGGAACGGAGGGCCGGTGGTTCCAACGCAGGGGGTTCCGACGCAGCGCCAGCGGCCGGTCGCCCGGCGCTTCAGCGCGGGCTGGCGTGGGAGAACCGGGGGGCAAGAGCCCACAGAAGTCTGGCGCGGGCTCTTGCCCCCCGGTTCTCCCCACGCCAGACGCCGGCCGGAGGC
>Ga0299914_10000610_pt1 | contig 21852 bp, 24 predicted proteins | sample RVTome_10_FD_201361 | JGI IMG/M metagenome (GOLD analysis project Ga0299914, IMG submission 201361) | Soil microbial communities from uranium-contaminated site in the Upper Colorado River Basin, Wyoming, United States - RVT153D57 (version 2) ...
GCAGGCCATCGCTGCCCGCATCCATCTCCGCGGCGATCCGGGCGCGGGTCTCCGGACTGTGGAGCCGGCTCACCACGGCCGCGGTTCCGTCCACCTGCGCCCAGGACGGAAGGAAGGCGGCAAGGTAGGTGCTGCCGGCCAGGTAGGGGTAGCTGTCCATCGTCACGTCGAGTCCGGCCAGTCGCGCCGCATCGACCTGGGCAAGCAGCTCGGGTGCGCGGTTGGCGTTCACTGAAAAGCTCAGGTGCGCGTGGGTCAGGTGCACCGGGACGCCCGCCTGCCGCCCGATCTCGATCGATGCTGCGTACTCGCGGATCGCTCCGGCGCCGTAGTTGCGGTGATGCGGCTGGTAGAAGCCCCCGTACCGGCCCGCAACCATGCACAGCGCGACGAGCTCCTCGTTGGTGGCGAAGCTCGCCGGGGCGTAAGTTAGCCCCGCCGAAAGACCAAACCCGCCGTCCTCCATCCCTTGGCGCACCAGCGCCTGCATGTGCGCGAGCTCGCTGGGACTCGGTGGCCGGGTCGCCTCACCCATCGCGACGAGGCGAATGGTGCCGTGGGAGACCATCGTGGCGACGTTGGGACCGAGTGGCTCCGACTCGATCCGGGCCAGGTATTCCGCCACGGTCCGCCACGACCACGGGGTGACATCCGGATCGCCGTTGATGCCGCGGAGCTGGCGTCGAACGGCCATGGCGACGTCGTTCAGGGGCGCAAGCCCGAGCCCGTCCTGCCCGATCACGATGGTCGTGACGCCCTGGTCGAGCGACGATCGCCAGGAGCTGTCGACGAGGATTCGGAGGTCGGCGTGAACATGCATATCGATGAAGCCGGGTGTCACCACCAGGTCGCGGGCATCGAGTTCGTCGTCCGCGCGGAGGTCGACCGACGGACCGATCGCGGCGATCCGCCCGTCGGAGATGGCGATCCCGCCGGCGAACGAGGGCGCGCCCGTGCCATCGATGATCCGGGAACTCCGAATGACGAGGTCGGCGCGCATTGGCGTCAGCCGGGCCCACCCGCCGCGACTGCGCGGCGCAGCCCGGTCTCGCCGAGGATGCCGCCCAGCCAGCGTGCGTCCACGAGCTCCAGCGGCACCGCTCCGTCCGTGCGGTCCGAAAGTGCCGGCGGTCCGTCGTCCGGCCTGGGTCGGACCCTCATGCCGGCCGACGCGACGCCGACGACAGGGATCCCAGCCTCCTTCGCGAGCACGGCAATCGCGCGGGAGCCCACCTCCCCGGCCAGCGATCCGTCCGCGGCCATCCACGAGACGCCCAGGAGGACGACCTGGACTCGACGTTCCAGGAGCAGCGCGCCGATCCGGACGTCAGACACGGCGTGCACGGTCGCCGTTGTGTCCGCCAGGGCGGCGGACAGGATCGCTTCGCTGCGGCCCACAGGCATTCCGGTGGGTACCCACACGTCGAGGGACGTGCCGCGATCGGCGGTCGCCCGAAGGATCGCCGAGGTCGTCCCGATCGAGCCCGTCGCATGGGCTCCGAAGACCCCGCTCACCAGCGCGCGGACCTGGCCGGCGAAGGTACGGTCGAGCCATTCCGCACCACGACAGGCCACCTGGATATGTTCCGCCTGGATCGTCCTCGCCAGGCCCTCGACAGCTCGGCACAGTCGACCCACCAAGGGCTTGTCCGCGCCGGCTTCGGCGTCCTTCAGGACGACCTCCACTACATCCCGCACCAGCGGCACGTCCGGTCTGGCCCCGGCGAGGGCACGTGCGGCGCCGCGCAGAGTCGCGAGCGTGGCCGGCTTCGGCGCGGCACCCGCCGAGATGGCCGCGAGCGCGAGGGCCTGCACCGCGGCCTGGCTCAGCGCGAGCCCACCGTCGATGATGCCCTCCCGCATTGCCTGCACGACCTCGCCGACGGTGCGAAGCTCCACCTCTGGCCCGGGCTTGGGCAGGGTGCGCTGGTCGATCGCTCGGATGACCCCGTCGTCCTCGAGCCGCGTTGCGAAGGCGGGCTGGCCGGCCCAGCCATCCAGCGGCTCCTCGCAAGCGTCTGGCAGGGGACTCGATCTGAGCCAGAGGTCCGCAGGTCCGGCCTCCCGGCCCGCGTCAGGAATCGGATGCGGCTCCTCCTCCCGAAGGTGGCCGATCACCTCCTCGCGCAACTCGTGCCCGAGGGCCAGGGCGGAGCCGACCGACAGCAGCGCCTGCTCGCCCAAGGCCCTGATGAATGACCGGCGATCGACTGACAGATCCTCGTCCTTGTCGGCCATCTAGCCTGAGCTTGGGTAGTTGAACGGTTCCTGCAGGTGGTTGAGGACGCCCTCTGCCGCACGTTCGATGTCGCCGCTGTCGAGGGCCTCGACGATCTCCATGTGACGGGCCACCCAGAATCGGGCAGCCTCCCGGTCACGCAGAATCTCGGGCTGCCAGACCGATGACGTCTCGATGAGGCTCGACAGGAGGGAGCGGTGCAATCGGGTCGCACCGAACCGGACGAGCAGCTGGTGGAACTCAGTGTGATGGCGGACCGCGAGGCCGACCGAGCCTGCGGCCTGGGCACTGCGCATCTTGGCCAGCAGCGCGGCAGCGGCGGCAGCCGTAGGCGCGAGCTGGGTCGCCGGCATGTCCCGGACCGCGGCGGGTTCGAGCAGCCGGCGCACGGCGAGAATGTCGCCGCTCGGCTGTAGCCGCATGAGGGTGTTCAGCGCGATCGAGGGACGGTCCGAGCCGGTGTCGTTGACGAACCGGCCCTGGCCCACCCGGGCCGTCACGAGGCCTACTGATTCGAGGGTTCGAAGGCCCTCGCGCAAGGCACCGCGGCTCAATCCCAGACGTGGCGCGAGATCCCGTTCAGGTGGCAGTCGCTGCCCTGGCCGGATGGCACCCGACGTGATCTCATTGGCGATCCTCACGGCAGCACCTTCGGCCAGCGACATCGTGCGGATCTGTGGCTCACCGCCCGTGCGGGGCTCACCGCCCGCGCGCGTCCCGTCCTCGGTGTCCTTCTGGGCCATGATCGTCCTTAGGCGCCGGACGTGGAGGTCAGTCGACCTCGGTAGCCGATTGTAGACCGCACCGCATCGACGATCTCCTCCGCCTGCGGCGCCACAGCTCGCTCGAGCGGCGGACTGAAGGGGATGTGCGATGACTTCGCCCCGACACGCGCCACCGGTGCGGCGAGCCGGCCGAAATGGGTCTCAGAGACCTGCGCGGCAAGCTCGGCCCCGAAGCCACCGAAGCGCCACGCTTCGTGCGCGATCACCACGTGACCGGTCTTCTCGATCGATGCATCGACCGTCGCCATGTCCAAGGGGACGAGGGTGCGCAGGTCGATGACCTCCGCCTCGATGCCGTCCCGGGCCAGGGTCGTCGCTGCGCTGAGGGCGTGCGTGACCATGATGGAATAGCACACGATCGTCACGTCGTGTCCGGTGCGCGACACTCTAGCGCTGCCCAGCGGCACCCGGTACTCGCCCTCCGGTACCTCGCCGCGGCTCCAGCCCACACGCTTGTTCTCGAGGTAGACGACGGGATTGTCATCGTCGATCGCGGCGGCGAGCAGCCCCTTGGCATCGGCGGCCGTCGCCGGGGCAACCACCTTGAGGCCCGGGATATGGGCGAAGAGGGCCTCGAGGCTCTCCGAGTGCTGCGCCGCCGACGAGCGCAGCAGCCCGTCCGACGCTCGCAGGACGAGGGGCACGGTCGCCTGCCCGCCGAACATGTACCGGAACTTCGCCGCCTGGTTCACGATCTCGTCCATTGCCCCCATCGTGAACTCGACGAAGCTCATCGACGCGACCGGCCGCATCCCGGTGGCCGCCGCGCCGACGGCAACCGACATGATGATCGCCTCGGAGATGGGCATGTCGATCACCCGCCGCGGCCCGAACTCGGTGAGCAGCCCCTTGAACTGGCCGAAGTTGCCGCCCCAGCCGATGTCCTCGCCCAGGACGATGACGCGGTCATCGGCACGCATGGCCAGCGTAAGTGCCTCGACGGTCGCCTGGCCGAAGGTCATCTGGCGAACGGCAGGCGCGCTCATCGCCGAGCCTCCGGCGCGAACAGCCCGTCCAATGCGGTAGACGCATCCGGATAGGGACTGGCTTCGGCGAACTCGACCGCCCTCTCGACTTCGCGCCGGGCGTCCTCCCAGGCTGCAGCCACGTCATCGGCCGCAACCCCGCGCCCGGCGAGCCTGTCCTCGACGAGAGCGATCGGATCCCGTTGCCGTCGCTCCTCGACCGCCGCCTTGTCGCGGTACTCCTCCATGTCGCCGACGAAGTGCCCCCCGTACCTATAGGTCTCCATGACCAGGAGGCTCGGACCATCGCCCCGCCTGGCGCGATCGACCGCGACAGTCGCGCTCAGCCGCACCGCCTCGATATCGTTCCCGTCGACGGTCTCACCGGGTATCCCGTAGCTGGCCGCCCGGACCGACAGGTCCCGCACCGAGGTCGTCAGCTCGCGCGCCGTGTACTGGGCGAATTGGTTGTTCTCGCACACGAAAACCACGGGCAGGTGCATGACTGCGGCGAAGTTCAGCGCCTCGTGGAACGTGCCCTTGTTGATCCCGCCGTCGCCGAAGAAGCAGACAGCGACCTGCCCCGTGTTCCGCAGGCTCGAGGTCAGGCCGGCGCCCGCCGCGAGGCCGAAGCCGCCGCCGACGATCCCGTTCGCGCCGAGCATGCCGAGGCCGAAGTCGGCGACGTGCATCGAGCCGCCGCGTCCTCGGCACACGCCGGTCTCCTTGCCGAACAACTCGCTCATCAGGCGATCGAGGTCAACGCCCTTCGCGATCGAGTGTCCGTGTCCGCGGTGGGTCGACGTGATGTAGTCGGCTGGTTCGAGCGCGGCGCAGACACCGACCGCGACCGCCTCCTCGCCCAGGTAGACGTGGACGAAGCCCGGCAGCTTGCGAGCAAGGAACAGCTCCTGGACCCGCTCCTCGAATACCCGGATCCGGACCATCGTCCGGTGCAGCCCGATCAGGTCCCGAGTGGCGCCGCGCGAACCCGCTGTCGACTCGCTCACTGGGCGACGAATCCGCCGTCCACGAGGAGCGTGTGACCGGTGACCATCGCGGATGCATCCGAGGCAAGGAAGACCGCCGGCCCCACGATCTCATCGGGCTGCCCGAGGCGTCCGATCGGCGTCCGGGACAGGAAGAACTCCTTCATCTCCGGTTCCCGTTCCCACTGCCTGCGGACGACCGGCGTCTCGAACTGGCACGGCGCGATCGCGTTGACGCGAACCCCGTGAGGCGCCCATTCCACGGCCAGGGATTTCGTCAGCTGGACGACGCCGCCTTTGCTGGCCTGGTACCCGGCGCTCCCAGGCCACCCGACGAAGCCCCCCACCGACGCGAAATTGATGATCGATCCGCGTCCCGCGTCCAGCATGGCCCGACCCAGGACCTGGCAGCAACTGAACGTCCCCACGAGGTTCACGGCAAGGACCTTTGCCAGGAGCTCACCGGGATAGTCCTCGGCTCGGCCGCGCCCGCCGATGCCGGCGCTGTTCACGAGCACGTCGACCCGGCCGTGTCGCGCCATGACGCCTGCGCCCATCCGCTCGACCGAGGCGCGGTCGGTGACGTCGACCTCGATGGTCAGGGCCGGCGTCGGGGAAGAGGCCGCGACGGCCTCAAGGTCGCTGCCGGGGAGATCGGCGGCCACGACCAGTGCACCAGCCTCGGCGAATCCGATGGCCACAGCCTGACCCAACCCGCTTCCGGCGCCCGTCACGACAGCCACTCGGCCCTCGAGCGAGAACCGCTGATACGGATTTGCCGACCGGTCGATCACCACTCGACCATAGAGTCCAGCCATCGCAGATGTCAACCGAATGGTCGAGCCATTAGCGGCGGGCACGCGATCTGGCAGTGGCAACACCACGCAACGATTTCCGTTTCGACAGTTGATTGGTCCTACCGCCGACGGTACACTCGCCGTAATCCCGAGGGAGGACGTAATGCTGGTGCACACGATCTGTCAGCGCTACCGCGCGCTCTACATGCCCGCGGTCTGCGATGCCCTCTATGAGCTCGGCCTCCCGGAGCAGGTCCTGCCGACCACCCTTCGTCCGTTGTTTCCGGATCGGGGCTTTGTCGGCCTCGCTCACACGGTGTCAGGTCGCGAGATCGTCCCCGCGGTCGGTTGGGCCGAGGGTGTCACGCGCATGCGCTCGTATCTCGAGGTCTTCGAGCATCTGCAGCCGGACTCCGTCCTGGTCTCCACGACCGCGGATGGGTACGTTGGCCACTTCGGCGAGCTTACCGGGAATGCCGCCCAGCGCCGGGGCTGCGTCGGCGTGATCCTCGACGGGAACCTGCGGGACGTGACCGGCCTGCGCGAGATTGGGCTGCCGGTCGTCTATCGGGACTTCTCGCCGCGCAACGGAATCGGTCGCTGGGAGATGACGGGTGAGCAAGTACCGGTCCAGATCGGCGACGTCACCATTCGCCCGGGCGACCTCGTGATCGCGGAGTTCGAGGGCGTCCTGGTCGTGCCACGCGACAAGGCTGAATCGGTGCTCGAGCGAGCCGAGGCGATCGTCGGCGCCGAGGCACGCGTTCGAGACGACATCCGCGGCGGATCCACGCCGTCGGCGAGCTTTGACATCCACGGTCACATCTGACCACCAGGTCGGCAACATTCAGTGGAGGAATGACAAGCGTGGGCAAGGTCGTCATCGATGTTCCGGATGGGCCTCCGGCGCACCCGTTTCTCTCCGCCGCCGTTCGGGCGGGCGACTTCGTCTATGTCTCGGGGCATGCCGGGCTGCTTCCCAACAGGCCACCGAGCGGATCCGGTGTGGACTGGATGCCGGGCGAGCTCGTCGAGGGAGGCATCGAAGCCGAGACGCGACAGACGCTCGAGAGCCTGAAGCAGGCGCTCGAGGCGGCAGGATCGTGCCTTGCCGAGGTGGTCAAGGTGAACACCTTCCTGCGTGACGTTGACCGCGACTTCCACGCCTACAACCGCGTGTACATGGAGTACTTTCCGACCGAGCCACCGGCGCGGACGTCGGTGGGCGCCAAGATCTACGGGAACATCCTGGTCGAGATCGAGTGCGTCGCGTACTCGCCGCTCTCGGAACGTCGCGCCGAATGAGGAAGGAGATCGTGATCCCGCAGCTCGGGCTCATGGAGGCGGCAACGATCGTCGAGTGGCTCAAGTCGCCGGGCGAGCGGGTCGTAGCGGGCGAGGCGGTGCTCGTCGTGGAGACCGACAAGGCGAATGCCGAGGTCGAGGCACCGGCCAGTGGCATCCTGGAGATCGCCGTTCCGGCCGGCGCCGAGCCGGTCCCGGTCGAAACCGTTCTTGGCTACATCGACACGGAGGAAGCGCCGACGTGACCGTCGGCGGCCGACGCGGCCGCGCGCCCGGGCCTTTGGCCAGGCTCGAGGCAGCCCTCGACCGCGTCGATGAGCGGCCGCTGGACGGCACGATCAAGAACGTCGGCGCCCTCGCCGGCCTGCCGCCGAGCAGCATCGCCCAAGCCGGCTTCAAGCTCTTCGATGGCCAGGTGTCGTTTCCACAGCTCATACTTAGCCGGCCCACGATGCTCGCGAATATCAAGGCGATGCAGGCATTCGCGGATGTGTCAGGTGCCTGGCTGGCGCCGCACGGCAAGTCCACGATGGCGCCGCACATCTTCGATGCCCAGCTGCGGGCGGGGGCGTGGGGCATCACCGTTGCGACCGCCCACCAGGCGCTCGTCTGCCGGACATTCGGGATCGGGCGGATCCTGGTCGCAAACGAGCTGCGCTGGCCCGGCGATATCGCCGACCTCGTCCGTGAACTGACGGAGGACCCGGCGTTCGAGCTCCTGGCTCTCGTCGACGACGTCGAGAACGTGAGCATGTGGGCAGATGCGGCCCGTGCCTCGAACCTGGTTCGTCCGGTCTCCCTGCTCGCGGAGTTTGGCTGGCGAGGCGGACGAACCGGCGTCCGCGACCTGCCGTCCCTCGAACGCGTGGTCGACGCAATCGCCGCCGCAGCTCCCTGGGTACGACCGGTGGGCATCGAAGGATACGAGGGGATTGCGCCCGGATCGTCGGATCCCGAGCGAGCCGCGGCCGTTGAGACCTACCTGACGACGCTGGCAGACGCGGCCCGGCGATTGCGGCCCCGGTTTCCGGTTCCACGGCCGATCGTAAGTGCCGGAGGCAGTGTCTACTTCGACCGGGTCGTGGTTCACCTCGGGCGTGACGCCCTGCCCGAGTACCAGCTAGTGCTTCGGTCCGGTGGGTACGTCACGCACGATTCCGGACTCTACGCGCGGTCCTCGCCGCTGGCAGGCTCCAGCGATCGGCTGCCCGGCTTCAGTCGCCTCGCCCCGGCCCTGACGCTGTGGGGCGTCGTGCTCTCGCGGCCGGAGGCGGGGATCGCGATCGTGGGTATCGGGCATCGCGACGCCCCAAGCCGGATCGATCTGCCTGTCGTCCAATGGCTGGTCCGGGACGGGACGCTGAGCGCAGTGACGCCGCCAGTACCCATTCGCCGCATGGACGATCAGCACGCATATGTCGACGCGAGCGGTGCGTTCGATCCGATGCCGGGCGACCTCGTCGGGTGTGGGATCTCCCACCCGTGTGAGGCCTTCGAGCGGTGGCGCGTGGTCCTGGAGGTGGACGAAGCGGATCGGATCATCGGCGCGATCCCGACCTTCTTCTGAATGGCGGAGCGCTCAGACGACCGACTGACCGCCGTCGACCAGGAGCTCGTGCCCGGTGATGTGGCGAGCGGCGTCCCCCGCGAGGAAGAGTGCGGCCGCGGCCTGGTCAGCCGGTTCCGCCAGTCGGCCGAGCGGCACCCCGAGTCGCCACGTCGCCAGGTCGCCGTGAATGGCCTCGTCCAATGCCTTGGGTGAGCCGCGCATCTGCGTCTCGAGCAGCATCGGTGTCGCCGTCGAGCCCGGGGAGACGGCGTTGACGGTGATCCCGTGCGGCGCCAGCTCGAGAGCCATGCACCGGACGGCCTGGACCAGAGCCGCCTTGGAGGAGGCATAGGCCACGTTGTTGAGCCGTGCGATCCGGGACACCATCGAGGCGAACACGATGATCCGGCCGGGTGTCCCGCGCTCGATGAAGGACCGGGCTGCCGCCTGCGCCAGCAGGACGTTGCCACGCAGGTTGATGGCGTGGGTCCGATCCCAGTCGTCGACCGTCAGCTCCAGGAGCGACGCAGGTCGCAGGTAGCCGGCAGCGCTGACGACGATGTCCAGGCCGCCGTGCTCGCGGACGACACGCTCCACGAGGGTCGCCGCCTCGGTCGGGTCGGACAGGTCGACCGTGAAAGGTGTCGCACGCTTCGCTTGTAGATCGCGCGCCGCGACCCGGACGAGCTCTTCCTCGACGTCCGCCAGGGCGACGGAGGCGCCGGCGCCGCCAAAGGCCCGTGCGCAGGCCAAACCGATGCCGCCGGCGGCCCCCACGACGAGCGCAACACGGCCCGCAACTCCCTCGGTCCCGTTCATTGTCTCCTCCACAGGTTCCGCCGGCGCCATCCGCCGGCGTGGCGGTTGGTCGGACCAGTTCGTGGGTCAAACCGTGGGACGACACTCGCCGTGGCTTTGCTATTATCACGCGTGGTTGTGCCGCCGTCCCCGCCCGAGTGAACATCCCAGTATGAAGTGGAGCCGTCTGTGGTCCGACCATTGACGCCATGGTGACGATTCGCGAGAAGCTCGCCGCCAGCGGCCTCGAGATCCCGCCCGGCCAGGTGATCCCCGCCGGTATGCAGCTCACGTATCGTCGGCTGGCCCGATCCGGAAGCCTGGTGTTCATCGCCGGCCACGGACCGACGCACGGCGATCAGTGGGGCTATCTCGGCAAGATCGGCCGGGAGCTGACGGTCGAGGATGGGGTCGCTGCGGCGCGCCTGACGGCGCTCAACGTCCTGGGCACCATCGAACGGGAGCTGGGATCGCTGGATGGCGTGGCCCAGTGGCTCAAGGTCACCGGCTACGTGAACGCCGTGGATGGTTTCACGGAACAGGCCAAGGTCGTCAATGGCTTCTCGGACCTCCTGGTCGACCTGTACGGGCCCGACACGATCGCCGCCCGGTCGTCCGTCGGGGTGCCCGACCTGCCGTTCGGCATGCCGGTGGAAGTCGATGCGATCCTCGAGTGGCATGACTGAGCCGTCCCCATGCGCCTGGTGACGCTGCGCGCCGACCCTCCGGTAGCGGGCGTCGTCGAGAACGGCCTGGTCACCCGCCTGGATGCACCGCTGGAAGCGCTCCTCGCGCAGCCGCGGGACAGCTGGGAGATCGGGGTGCGGCGAACATCGGACCCGATGCCGATCGAGACCGTTCGCCTCGATGCGCCGGTGGCGCGTCCGGGCAAGATCGTCGCGATCGGGATGAACTACCGCGATCACTGCATCGAGCAGGGGATCGAGCCGCCCTTGGAGCCACTGGTGTTCGCCAAGTTCCCGACGTCGATCGTGGGGCCGGACGTGGAGGTCTCGTGGCCGGCGGACGTCACCGACGTCGACTGGGAGGTCGAGTTGGGGATCATCGTGGGGATCGACGACGACGGACAGCCGACCGTGGCTGGATACACGATCGCGAATGACGTGTCGGCGCGGCAGCTGCAGACGCGAGACGGCCAGTTCGTCCGGGCCAAGTCGATCGACACGTTCTGCCCACTGGGTCCCGCGATGGTCACGCCCGAGGAGCTGCCCGACCCCTTGCACGTGTCACTGTCCCTCGAGGTCAACGGGACCGTGATGCAGCAGTCCAATACCGACCAGCTGCTGTTCGACGTGGCGGAGGTCATGACGTTCTGCAGGCACTTCTTCTCTCTCGAGCCCGGCGACGTCATCCTGACCGGCACGCCGCCCGGCGTTGGGGTGTTCAGGAAGCCGCCGGTCTTCCTCGCCGCCGGTGACGTCATGGTCGCTCGCATCGAGGGGATCGGTCAGCTGCGAACGCCCGTCCTCGGTCCGCGACTGCCGTGAGCGCCGACACGCTCGTGCCGCCTGTCACCGCCGCGGATCTCCGCGCCGCTCTCGAGCGCCAGCCGCGAGTCCGGCTCGGGACGTTCCCGACCCCCTTGGAATCCCTGCCGCGACTGGGCGCCGCGCTCGGCGGGCCGCAGGTGCTCGTCAAGCGGGACGATCTCACCGGGCTGGCGTTCGGCGGGAACAAGACACGGACGCTGGAGTACGTTCTGGGCGACCTGCTCCTGCAGCGGCCCGAGGTGCTCGTCACCGGGGCAAACATCCAGTCGAACTGGTCGCGACAGGCCGCCGCCGCGGCCGCCAAGCTCGGCATCCCGATCGTCCTCGTCCTTCGCAATACCGAGATGCCGGAGATCCAGGGCAACGTCCTCCTGGACCTGTGGCTCGGTGCCGAGGTACGGTTCGTGTCGGAACCGGACGTGACCTTCGTCGTGAGCGAGCAGCTCGACCTCGTCGTCGAGGACCTGCGACGGAAGGGCCGCCGAGCGTTCAAGATCGATCCGTGGTCGGCCAGTGCCGCGATTGGCTACGTGGCCATGGCCGCCGAGCTCAAGGAGCAGTGCGACACCGCCGGCATTCGTCCGACCAGGATCTGGACAGCCGCGGCCGGGCCGACCCAAAGTGGCCTCATCCTCGGCGCGAAGGCGCTGGGCTGGCCAGTCGCGATCACCGGGATCGCGCCCATCCGCTGGGCCGGGGCCAGCATGGAGTCACGGACGGCAGAGTCGGCGAACCTCGCTGCGGGACGCCTGGGACTGGACGCGTCGGTCGCCATTGACGAGGTCCATTCGGACGACAGCTACATCGAACCGGGCTACGGCCGTCCTTCGGCTCGCGGGCTGGCGGCCATGCGAACCGTCGCTCGTCTTGAGGGCCTTCTCCTTGACCCGGTTTACACAGGAAAGGCCATGGCGGCCCTCATCGACCACGTCGAGCGTGGCCTGCTGACTGATCAAGACACAGTCATCTTCCTTCACACGGGAGGCCTCCCCGCATTGTTCGCTTACAGGGACTCGATCCTCGAGATGGCCACCGGTGATGGGCCAGGCGGAGGAGGTGGGGCATGACGCTCGACGCGGCGCTCTTCACGTTTGCGTACGACATCGTCGACGAGGGCGCTGGTGCCGTCGTCGACAACGTCGCAGACCGTGCCGGCGCCAACGGTGTGCTCATGGCGGTGACCTACCACGACGGTCGCGACGTTTTCCCGCATGGGCGCGGCGGTCACGTTCGCTATCTGGAGCCCGGGTCCACGTTCTTCCAGCCGAACCTGAATACCTATCGCGACTCGGCGATCAAGCCGCGCACGAGCGAGATCGCGGCGATGGGCGACCCGCTCGCAGACCTCGTGGAGGCCGCAGGTCGACGTCCGATCGGCGTCCACGCCTGGACCGTCTTCCTGCACCACGACCGAATCGGCGAGAACGTGGAGTTCGCGCCGAGGAACGCCTTCGGTGATCCGGTCAAGACAGACCTGTGTGCATCCAATCCGGGGGCGCGGGCCTGGGCTCGCGCTTTGGCAACCGATGTGGCCTCGCGCGGGGTGCGGTCGATTCTCGCCGAGGCGGTTCAGTACTTTCCTCTCGAGCACGGCGTCCACCACGAACGCTATTTCCTTGCACTCGGTCCCCGAACGCGGTTCCTTCTGGGGCTGTGCTTCTGCGACTCATGCCTCATTGGTGCCCGGGCGCACGGCATCGATGGCGAGTCGCTACGGAAATGGGCCCAGCGTCAGATCGAGGAAGCCTTCGAGCGAGACGTAGATGACCCGCCCCGGGAGTTGAGTCGCGCGGAGATTGCGTCCCTGGCGGGCGGAGACATGGATGGTTACCTGGCAATGCGAGAACAGACGATCGCTTCGCTAACCGGGGAGATCCGCGCTGCCGTGGCACCATCGGGAGTTCGGCTGACGATCCTCGACCCGTCAGGGGCCTACAAGGGCTACGCCACCGGGCATCCGGTCGGCGCCCCGAGCCCAACGATTGCGTGGCAGCTAGGTTTGGACCTCACACTTCTCGCGCCGGCGGCGGACGACATCGAGATCCTTGGCTATGCCGCCGATGAAGCATGGATCGGCCAGGACATCGAGGCTTATCGAGGCCAGCTCGGCGAAGGCCCTCAGATCGTGCTGGCGCTACGCCCCACAGCTCCCGATTCAACGACGAGCGAGGATCTTCGGTCCAAGGTCGATCTGGCGAGACGAGCAGGTGTGAGTCGAGTGGACTTCTACCACTACGGCCTCATGCGCCTGGATGCGCTCGATCGGATCCGTCAAGCCCTGGAGCACGAGGGAGGAGAGCTGTGACGCTCAGAATCGAAGACGACCAGGCGCTCGATCTGGTCGTAAGGCACGGAAGGGTCTTTGACCCTGGCGCTGGAATCGATGGTGTGTACGACCTGGGCGTTCGGTACGGCCGAGTTGTCGCAATGGAACCTGATCTGTCGGACAGAATCGCCGAACGACGGATGCAAATGCCGCTGGACCTCGGGACCGCGGTGATCGACGCTACCGATCGGATTGTCGCGCCCGGCTTCATCGACCTGCATACGCATGTCTATGTCGGCGTGGCTGGACTGACCGTGCCCGCCGACGAGACTTCGTCTACCTCTGGCGTGACCACCTGCGTCAGTTGCGGCGACGCGGGTGCCCACACCATCGAGGGCTTTCGACGCCTCGCCGTGGAGGCTTCGCGAACCAGGGTCCTTGCGTTTCTGCACGTGTCGAATGTCGGACTCGCCCCGTGGCCGGCGGGCGAGGCGACGGACCTCGATCTCCTCGACGTGCCGGCGGGTATCCGGGCCGCGCGTCAGAATCCCGACATCGTGGTCGGCGTCAAGGTACGAATGACACAACCCCAAGTCATCCGCGACCACGGTCTGGAACCGCTTCGGCGGGCCATCGCGATCGCCGAGGGCGCCGGGATCCCGGTCATCATGCACATCGGCCACTGCCCGCGGCCCATTGGCGAGCTACTCGCGCTGCTGCGGCCCGGGGACATCGTTACCCACTGCTTCACCGGGTCCGACAACACCCTGGTGGAGGAAGGGAAGCTAGGCCGCGGTGTGCACGAGGCACGCGAGCGCGGAATTCTCTTCGATGTCGGGCACGGTTCGGGGAGCTTCTCGTACCGGGTGGCGGAGATAGCGATCGCCGAGGACTTCTGGCCCGACACCATCAGCACTGACATTCATTCGCTCAGCGCCAACGGACCCGTCTATGACCTGCCTACGACCATGTCGAAATTCCTGGCCTTGGGGATGCCACTTACGGACGTTGTTTCCGCCGTGACCTCGCGAGCGGCCAGTGCAATCGGGCGAGAATCGACGCTTGGCTCGCTCGCGCTCGGCCGGACTGCCGACATCGCGATTTTCCAGATCGAGGAGGGTCAGTTCACGTTCCGGGATTCGGGTGCCCAGCTGGCGGGAACCGGTCTCGAGCGAGCGGCGACCTCGCGTATCCGCGTCCATAACACTATTCGTGCCGGAGTTCCTTGGGGTTTGCCCTGGCCGCATCCGGGACGCGGCGTTGGGCTAGCTCCGGACTGAATTCATGCCTCCACAATGGTGAGCTGACACTCGCAAGCCTTCACTCGCAGATGCGGCCGTAGAGTCTCGTGCCTCACTCGTCGGCGGCATCGAGTAGTCCTCCAGGTGGTTGATGACGGATCGCAAACGCCTTGCCCGGTTGCGCGGCCGGGGTCGGTGGCATGAAGCCCTGTCCCTGGCCGGGGACGACGGCTTGCTCCGCGCCGACATCCTCAACGAGGAGGCGCTGTTCGCCGGGTCTGCGGACGCGCGTGCGGCCGCGGCCGTCGAGCTCGATCGCGTGGAGGCCCGCCTCGAGGCCGAGCGAGGTCGGATCCTGCACGCGCAGTTCCTCGCCGAACGGGTCGAGGACCCGCGCGAACTCGCCCATTTCGAGGCTTCGCTGGACGCTGCCCGCCGTGCCGGTGATCCCGTCCTGGAGGCATGGGCGCGGTTCTGGATCGGGATCGTCCATCAGGTCGTCCGGGACGATCACCGCACCGCCCTGCCGCACTTCGAGGCGGCCCACGCCGCGGGGCAACGACACGACGAGCCGGTGCTTGCCTCCTACGCGATCCGGCACATCGCGTTCGCGTGGCAGGCTGACGGTCGCCACGAGGAGGCATGGCGGGCCTTCGAGGAATCGGTGGCGCTCCGTCGCGCCGAGCGCTTCTGGCCCGGGGTGGCCGCGGGTCTGTTGACCCTCGCCGAGGTTGCCCACGACCGTGGCGACACGCGAACCGCCCGGCGCCTGCTCGTTCGCGCGCGACGGACGGCCGAACGCTGCGGAGCGACCCGGTTCCTGGAGCGCGCCGACGACCTGGCGCAACGGATGGCGGTCGACTCTCGCGCGAGTGGTGGGTGACGGCAATCGATGCGAGGATCGCGCCGTGCAGCATCGCCGCGCGCGAGCATCCCGTGCTCGGGGTACGGCGCCCGGGCCGAGGCCACGGGGCGGCCCACCTGTTCTGGCCCGGCGTTCCATGCGTCTACGCGTGTGGTGCGTGGTAGGCGCCGGTCCCGTACTTCGGACACCCGCCCGGCCATCGACCCGAACGGGGACCGCACTGCGAACCTGGGCCCGCCCGGGGTTTCGTGCCTCTACCACGCACCGGGTGCGTACGTGGCGGACCACTGGGCCGTCTGACGGCGTACCACGCACCGAGTGCGCAGGTGGCGGGGCCCGGGACAGGGCTTCCCCGCGCGGGCGCCGAGCGGTACGCTCCGACGATCAGCCACTCGAGGAGGCACGAACGATGACCATGCGAGAGGCGCTCGAGCAGGCCATGCGCATGCCCGAGGGCGAGACCTTCCGTCGGCTCCATGATTCCGGCCTCGCGCTCGCCAACCAGGACTCGATGGCGCAGGCGATCCACGACGTGTACTGCGGGATCACGGCCGACCACGACCATCCGAACGACAAGGACCGCGACCAGGCGCGCGCGATGCTCGAGGCCCTCCAGAAGCACGCCCCGCAGGCGCAGGGCTGACCGGGCCCGCCGACGCACCCCGAACCCGGGGCCTAAGGCGGCTGCTCGACCGCGATTACTACGCGCGAGGAGCGACCGACGGCTCCGGGACCGCACCGGGGTCGCACTGGACCGGCGGCGCACAGTAGGGGATCGGCGATCCTGCCTCGATCTCGATCCCCGCATCCGTACGACGCACCCAGTAGCCGAACTGCGTCGTGAAGCCACCGTCCGGCGTTGTCGCGACAACGACCACGAGCGCGCGGCCGTGCTCCGTCGGTGGACACACACGCTCGGCGCCGGGCTGACGCTGGCACGGCGCGCCCGAGCGGAAGCGCAGCTCGGTGATCGTCAGCCGCCGCGAGGGATCGACGTTGTCCCCATCGACGGGTTGCAGTTCGAGGCGCGCGGCGGGACGGACGAGGTCGACGGCATCGTTGCACTCGATCCCGGTCTCGTCGGTGGCACCCGGATCACAGGATATCGTCGGCTGATTCTCGCCCGTCACCAGGCCGCACCCGGTCGCGGCCAGGGCCACCATGATCAGCGCCAGGCACCACACGCGCGCCACGCTCACCGGACCTGCGCTACTGGCACGAAATCCACACCACGGCTCGCCAGGTCGATTCGCGAGCGGGGTCCTGACCCGGGCGGCAGTCGCTGATCGAGCGCGCGCCGTCGATTTCCTCGCTCGTGAAGGCCCTCGAATGGAGCAGGAAGCCAACGGGAAGTAGGGCAGCCACGGCAGCGCCTGCGGCTTTCGTGCTCTTCATTGGCCCTAGGGCTGCGGCGAGGGCAGTGCGGATGGTCGGTAGCAAAGAGTCGTCGCCGGATCTTCCCAGTCCCTGCACTCATTGATGGTGTTCGTGCGGAGGGTGGTGCTGATCTGCTGTGGCGGGCCGGCCAGGATCCACAGGACGCCTACAACGAGGATGGTCAGGACGAAGCCGAACCCGACAAGGTCTGTGACGAAGTCCCTCACGGGATAAAGGTGCTCCTTGTCACGAGTTGGGCGCAACTCGTACGTTAGTCCGGGGGATGGGCGATCGGAACTTCCGGGCCACTGTGGCGGTTTCTTGTGGCAAGGAGTTCGGTCCGCGACGGTCGATGGAGGGCTGACTGGCTCTGGGCGGATCCTCACGAGGGGCGAACCATCATGGGGAGCCGTCCTTTCGGGCGCTCGATCGTGGGGAACACCATGAACTCACCATCGTCGAACGTTCCTCGCCGGGTCCGGATGCTCGGTGTCGTGCTGGGCGGGCTCGTCCTGGCCGCCTGTGGTTCGCCGGCAACCGATCTGACCGCCGATCCCGACGCCGTCATTCGACAGGCCGCGGACTGGCCAGCCCAAGCTGCCCCGCTCGCCGGCGCGGTGGCCCTCCGCGAGCAGTGCAGCAGCGGAGTCGGGCCCGTCGTTGCGACCGAGGACAGGGGCTTTGGAATCGCATTCGCCCTGATGGGCACGCCGGAGAGGTCCGGCAACTGCGAGTTGCGGGCGATCGGCCTGTCGTGGGCGCGGCTTGGCGGCGGCGGGAGCCTGGGGTTTGATCCCGTGCCTGACGACGCCTTCCGTGTCGAAGTCTACGGTCACGGTCCCGCGTGGACGCCCGAGCGCGCCTCGGCTGTTCCTCAGATCGAATGGCGGTATCTCATCGGCCTCGCCCCGGTGGGCATGGCCGAGGTCCGGGCAGCCATTGGTGGGCATGCCGTAGAGGCGACGATGGGCGGCCGCCTGTTCGTGGTCGCGTGGCCCAACGACACGAAGGCGAGTCTCCTGATCGCGCTTGACGCCGATGGCAACGAGATCGCGCGACTCGATGCCGCCGCCCTGACCCTCCCCGAGTTTCCGGGCAGCCTCGGTCCACCTCAGTAAAGGCCCACTCGTCCGGGGCTCGCGGAGGCGGAACGATTTCCAGGTCGTTGTAAGGCGGCGGATGGACGGCGCCGACAACGCGTCATGGCGTGCATCCACCCATGCGCCGGGCAGAACGCGCTACCCGTCAGCGCGGACTGGGAAGGTGGCGAATACGCAGATGAGGTCGCGCGCGGTGTCGCCGTATAGCCCGCCGGCGAACGTCAGGTGATCGCCATCACGCCCCAGCACCGTCCCGTCGGGTCCCACGATCTCGGCGCGCCCGTTGTACAGGCGGGCGGAGATAGCGAACGGCCAGAGCGGCCCGGTACCGCCATTGATGATGAGCGGCGGCGAGGCCGAGGGGTCGTACGCGATGTCGACTCCAATCTGCTTCAAGCGGCAAGCAAATGTCGCTCCAGCGGGGATATTCACGTCCTCAGGCGCGGGCAGGGTATCGAGGGGCAGGCTGATGGCCCCTTCCGGGAGCGGGAACGGAGTCGGGACGATCCAGCCGTCAATGACGAGCGGCGTGAGTTCGGCGGTCGATGCCGGCGAAGGACTCGCGGTTGACGACGACATGGGCGGAGTCGCTGGCGACGCGAGGCACGCGGCCGCCACCAGGCTGAGCACGGCAAGGAGGGCTGAAGGGGTCAGGGCGATCGCGCCGAACGATGATCCGAGCGCGAATCCGTGTCGGCTGGCGATGCGCCTCGTGATCGACTTGTCAGTCATTCGAGTGTGCGACGGTCGGCTATTCGGAGGAGTGACGAGACAGATAGCCGATCGCGGTGGGGCTGCACGAACCGCCCTCGCGCCATCGAACCTTGCATGCGGCGCGCGCCGCATTCACGATGTCCGCGTGGCCGATTCGCCGTTGTCACCGCGCCAGTCGGATGCGTCCCGGTCGTGGCTCACGGGTCCGCGCGTCCTTGCGTTGATCACCGGCTGGCTCGTGGTCGTCTTCCTGGCTGCTCCCTCCCTCGGTCTCTACTACGAAGCACGGGCTTCCCTCTACCTGCTGCCACCTCTCGTCCTCGTCTACGGCTACTGCCTTTCGCACCCCCGTCGAACGACGGCTGTTCTCGCCCTGGCCACCACCGTCGTCGTGGCGCTCGCCATCGGCCTTGCCTGGGTGATCCCGAAGGCGAGCACCACGATAAGTTGACCGAACTAGTGCACGACCGGACTACTGCACGTGGACGCCGGTCCTGAGGGGGCGGCCGCGACGACCTCGTCCAAGGGGACCGTCCGCGACTCGACGACCGGCGTTGGTTAATTCCGGCTCGCTCCCTGGCCTTCTCTCAACGGACGGCTTCGTAGCCCAGGTATATGGCGCCGGCCTTGCCGTGGGCCAATGTGGCAGATATCACCTCCCACAGCGCCGGCCGTAGAACGCGGCGTCCGTGGCGCGCAGGCGATCGTCGAACCTTGGCCCGAGGGCAACAGCCTCGGCGACGCATCGCGCGAGCCGTAGCATTAGCCGCCAATGACTGATCGAGAAGCGCTCCCGAGGAGGGCTCAGTTCGAGAACGAGGGGAGGTTCTCGATCGGCACGCTCTCGCCACCGAGTCCGTATCCGACCGTGACCGACTTCCGGGTCATTCCCCTGGTCGAGGAAGGCGGCCTTCGATGGATGCAATGGGTGTCGGACGAACTGGGACTCCTGGGTACCTTCTGGAGCGAGTTCATCGATCCCGATCCACGGTGGCGGCCTGTGGGCACGCGCAGCGAGCCATTCGTCGAGATCGAGCAGGGCTGGCTGATGGAGATCTGGGAAGACGGCCAATACGTGCATGTGCACCACGGCGGGCGGCGCGTCTTGCTACCCGTTGTACGCGGGGGGAAACTTGGCCCACCGCCTGGTGTAGAGGACCATTGGCAGGTTGCGTGAACCCGATCCAATGCGGACGATGACTCCGACAGCGCAAGTCGGATTTCTGTAGGAGGTTGATGACCGTGGGGAAGCGCCTCGCGGCGGGCTCAGCAATCGCCACCTCCGTAGGTGGCGTCACCACTGCCATTGCATCGTTGATGTCCTGGTCGTCGTTCGATTCAACGCTCTTCTCGCTGTACTCGGTGAGTGGGATCGCCCTTGGCTACGGCGTCCCGACGCTCTTGGCAGGGATTGGTCTGACAGCCATCGGTCTGTATGGCCTGCACGGATCGCTGCGCCCCAGGCTCCCTGGGCTGGCGATCACTCTGGCGGTCGTTGCGGTAGTGGTGCCGGTGATTGCGCGGATCGAGCTCGACCTGCGGGGTAGCGAAGGACCATTTCACAACCACCCGGCCGGTCTTGCCCTCGGGATCTACATTACCGAGCTCGGCGGGCTCGTGGCACTTCTGGGTTCTATTGGACTACATGCGAGCCACCCACGACGCGAAGAGGGCCGAACAGCGAGCTCGGCGGACGAGCGCCAATAGCTCGGGCGGTGTTGGCGTGCGGGTGGGGGCCGATCCCGCGGCGCTCCTGAGCGATCCACTGGGCCTCGCGCTCGTTGGGCAGACTCGCGGTCCCGTCCCGCGTGAGAGCTTGCCGAGCAGAAACTCCCGGCGACGGCTTGGAGTCACGCCGTGCGGCGCCAAGCCTCCGCTGTTGCGGCGACGAGGCCCTTCTCCCCGAGCACGGTGTATTCGTCGTCGGCGAGCCATGCCGGATCCGCTGGCAGTTCGGCAACAGCCGCCGGTCGCAGTTCTTCGTAGTTGCCCCACGCTTCTCGGATCGCCTTCAGCGACGCACGCAACTGGGCCGGGTCGCTCCCTACCTTCGCCTCCACACCCGCACCGCGGTGGCGTTTGCACTCCCGGCAACCGAGAAGCCTCACCAGTCGGGCAGAGATCGACCTGTGCCAGCGATGTGTGGGCGCGTCCATACAGATCCAGTCGACCTCGACATCACGACCTGCGGGTGTCGAGTACGGATCGAGCGCGTTTGTGGGATCCCACTCGTCCATGTACTTCGGGAAGTCGCTGACCATCTTGCCTGCGACGCTGACGCTCGGCGTTCGCGCCGACGTCAGCACGAGCGGCGGTGCGCCGACGAGGTAGTGGTAGTCGTTCATCGCCGCGATCTTCTTCGCCATCGACGTGGCCTGCGCCGACACCCAGTACCGACGCCGGTTCGCCTCGGTCGTTGCCTGAGCGTCGTCGGCTAGCCGGAACAACGAGCCAGGAGGGCTGGGCCGGTCGGGGCTCACGGCCCACGGAAGGTGGTGAGCACGCCACTTGATGTCGGGCCGCCCCCCGGTGCGTTCGAGCTCGTCCCTGATGATCCGCGAGTAGAGCGAGGGGTCGGCGTGCCCACCGAGGTTGGCGCGCATCAGCCCGAGCGTGATGTTGATCCGGCGGACGTTCTGGAATGCTCTCGTCCGCGCGCCCAGCCACGCACCGAGCTTGACGATCCCGGCCTCAACTGCGCCCGATCCTCGAGGCATGCCCGGGTACTGGTCACGAAGGTCGAACTGACGCCGGATCGTTCGGTCGTGGTGGACGATCCAGGAGGTCACGTTCTTCGAGCGTTCGGGATCGAGGGTGAGGACCTGATCGAGGAAGGCTCGGTAGTGGTCGGGGCTCCACAGCGGTCCCGGGAGCGGGTTTGGGTCGTTCCGCCGATGCTTCGGCCACAGGCTCCAGATCTGGGCACCCGTGAGCTTGTCTTGGTCCCGCGCGCGCTCGCGGAACTTGCGCTGCAAGTGCCCCTCGCACGAGAACACGACAGGCGCATCGGGTCCTGATCCCCAGCGCAGGGCGATCGCCGCCCGGACAGCGGAGTCGCCATCGACCACGATCCAGCGAGGCCTTCCCTCGAGCGACGACAGGAAGTCGAGCCACGAGAAACGATCGACACCGCCTGCCACGGTGATCTTCCAGGCGTGCGAGACGCGGTGCCTGACGGGCTTCCGCGCGACGAGTACGCGTCCCACCTTCTTGCGCCGCCGAGGCCGCAGCAACGGATCCGAGTAGCCGTACGCGACGAGTATCGCTCCGTTGCCAGACAGCTCATACGCGAACGGGTCGTCAGGGACCACGTCGCGCTTGCGCAAAGGCAGAGCGTCAAGAACGAGAACC
>Ga0299914_10000611_pt1 | contig 21840 bp, 12 predicted proteins | sample RVTome_10_FD_201361 | JGI IMG/M metagenome (GOLD analysis project Ga0299914, IMG submission 201361) | Soil microbial communities from uranium-contaminated site in the Upper Colorado River Basin, Wyoming, United States - RVT153D57 (version 2) ...
AAGCCGGAGCCACCGAAATCCAACCCCCTCATGACACCTTCTGGGGTGGGTATGCCGCATACTTCCAGGATCCGGACGGCCACCTCTGGGAGGTCGTTTGGAATCCGGATATCGCTGTCGAAGACTGAGAGGGAAGACCTTCAGTCCGGCATTCGTCGTGAATGCGCCCATAGCAAGAAGGCCGTACCTGAAGGGGTCTCAGTCTCCTCGAATGGTGTAGGTGAGGAAGGTGATGTCGCTGCCGACCCGCCGGACCTCGACGAGTCGCAATGGCCTGGAGGCGCCGATGTCGCTGAAGAGACGTTCTCCCGCACCGAGCGCGATCGGAAAGACCATCAGGCGCAGCTCATCAACCAGATCGTTCTCGAAAAGAGAGCGCACGAGCTGCACGCTGCCATAGACCACGATGTCACCGCTGACGGCCTGCTTTAGACGCGAGACTTCATCGACAACGTCACCCCGGAGCACCGTCGAGTTGCTCCATCTGGGTTTGTCGAGAGTCGAGGACAAAACGTATTTGGGCATACTGTTCAAACGGTCCGCCCATTCGCCGCTTCGGGGCAGCCAACGTGAAGCGAACCAGGCGTCGCTGCGGCGACCAAGCAACAATGCCTCGGCCGTCAAAGCCTCCTCCAGCTCGAGTTGCGCCCACGCGGCTCGGTCCTCATCGCTGACCTGGGCGAACCAGCCGCCGTACTCGAAGCCTTCGTCGCCCGTCGGGTCTTGGACTACTCCATCAAGCGACATGTTTTCGCTGACAATGAGCTTTCCCATAGTGACCTCCGTTCGTGGAGTCACAATATGCCAGATCTGTCACGAGTCATCCCGACTCCCGCTATTCCTCCCGCTGGGGCATTTAGTTGACGGTGTCCACTAAAAATATATAATGGACAGCGTCCACTATCTCAGGAACAGGAACCAGATGTCTTCAGTAGTGAGCCGGATCCGGTCTTTCAACCGCGGCTGGACCGAGATACTCGGTCTCCTCGACCAGGGCCTGTTGGAGACCGAGCACAGTCTCGCCGAGGCACGCGTGGTCTTCGAACTTGCTCAGAAGGATCGGTGGGAACGACTGGACCTGAAGAACCGACTGGACATGGATCACAGTCATCTCACGAGGGTGCTGAGTCGGCTCGAGGAGAAGGGCTTGATAAGCTCAGAGAAGTCTCCGAGCGATGGACGGGCGCTGAGTGTCGCTCTAACCCCAGAGGGCCGTGTGGCATTTGTGACCCTTGACCAGAGGTCCGCGGATCAGATCGGGGATCTAATCGCTCCGCTCAGCAAAGAACAACGCTCGGGGCTGGTCGAAGCGATGACCATCATCGAAAACGCCTTGGGTCGTGCCAGCGGGGAACGCGAGATCGCAGTTCGCGGTATGCGGCCGGGGGATATGGGCTGGGTGATCCAAAGACACGGCGCGATCTACGCAGACCAGTTCGGCTGGGACATGGATTTCGAAGGGCTGGTGGCACGAATCGTCGCCGACTACAACGAGAACCTAAAGCCAGAGCGCGAGAGTGCTTGGATCGCCGAGGTCGATGGAGCACGAGCAGGCTGCATCTTCTGCTGCGAACGCGATCCCGAAACCGCCCAGCTGCGCATCCTCCTCGTCGAACCCTGGGCACGAGGACTGGGCCTAGGGACCCGCCTCGTCGACGAATGCATCCGCTTCGCGAGAAGCGCCGGGTATTCAAGAATCACGCTCTGGACCAACGACGTCCTGACATCCGCACGCCGCATCTATGAGGCGGCAAATTTCCAGCTCGTCGAAGAAGAGGAACACCACAGCTTCGGCCACGACCTCGTCGGCCAGAACTGGCAGCTTGAGCTTCGCTGAAGGGTGTGTCACGCGCCCGCCGATTGTGCTGCGATGGCTTCGATCTCGATTAGCCAACCTGGTTCGAGAAGTCCTGCGCATACAACCGTACGGGCTGCCCGATGCTTGCCGAGGCGCTTCTTGAGGACGGCGACATTGGCCGCGTCCAACGCCGGTTCAGCGAGGTAGAACCTCAGCGAAACGAGGTCCGAAATCGACATCGCGGCATCATCGAGAATGCGTTCGAGGTGTGACCAGATGAGTTCGGCCTGCGACTCGAAGTCCGCCGGCATCGTCTCGCCGTCGCTCTGATAACCGTTCAGCCCGCTGATGAAGAGCAGTCGAGACTCTGCTGATACCTCGACCGCATGGGCGTAGTTCGCATATGGAGGGAATACGCCCTCGGGGTTGTGCACTTGGAGAGTCATGCCCACAGTATCGCGGAGCTCCCGGGGCTTACCCCACCGGGTTATGAGCCTACGGCACCGTTGGTTCTAGGAGCCGGGCCATCGGAGCCCGAGAAGGTCTTTCTTCTGGTATCCCTTGATCGACACCTGATTGCCCTGGTTGCCTCCCAGCACCAGGATCCGATCGCCAGACTTCTCCCAATAGAAACCGACGTGGCCGAGCGCTTGATTTGATCCCCTGCTGAATACGGTCACAGCACCTCTCTTCGGTTGATCGATCGGCTCACCCCACTTCAACCATGAACGGGCGCCTGCGCTGTTGGTCCCTCGAATCCCCGCCTGCACGAAGGACCAGTTGACGAAACTCGAGCACCATGGGGTTTCGTCCTGTGATGCCATGGAACCTGGCAGAGTGGTGGTCAGGTGATACTCGAGGATTCTCGGATTGTTACCGGTGCCGGGGATCTCGTCTATCCCGGTTGCCATTTCACGCTCAGCGACCACAAGCCACAACGGGCGCCCCTTCTTCGGTGGCATGGTCACGAGGTCTACCCCCTTAGCCGACGCCTTTCCCGGAATATTGATCAGCTCACCCGGCCTGATAAGCCGAGGATCTGCAACTTGTGGGTTAGCCGAAATCAATTCTGCGGTCTTCAAGGCAAAATGAGAAGCGATCTTCGCCATCGAGTCTCCAGATCGCACCATGTACGTGCCAGCCGAGACCTTCTCCGGTTCTGCACTAGACGATGTCTGGGTCCGCTGCGGGATCACAAGTCGTTGACCTCGACGGATGAGATCGGCGTTTTTGATGTCGGGGTTAGCGGCCATGAACTCTGCCACAGTGACCCCAAACTTCTTGGCGAGCAGCCCGAGCGTCTCGTCTTTCTCAACGACATGGAACATCGCACACCTCGAAGAGGAATGATCAAATCTACACCCAAAACCATATGCAGTGCAACGAGTTTTTCGCACCATTCCTGGTGCTCTGACATCCCCGGATCGTCCAACTGGTAGCTTCCGGGGACGTGGACGTCCCCGTGACGCTGGAAGGGAGAATGTGTGAGAGACCGGCGAGTCGTTTTCGACTTCGAAATCGCGTTCGCCAACGGCGGCGGCGTTCAAGGCCAGGAGTTCCGTCTTGACATCGAGGAAGCCGAGATCTCAGACCGGGAGCTGGCCGACTATATCGTCGAGGACCTTCAGCTTCTCATGGTCAGCAAGGTTGAGATCCGCAACAAGCGCTACATCACAGAACCCCACAAACGTACCGGACCATCATCAAGCGAAGGGCCTGCGATAGTCGACCTGAGTCATCCGATCAGTGATGGCATGATCACCTACCCCGGGCTACCAGGGCCGACGATTACGACCCACCTGTCCCGGGCAGAATCCCGCAATCACTATGCGAAGGGAACCGAGTTCCATATCGGTCGTGTCGAGATGGTCGCCAACACCGGCACCTACATCGACACACCGTTTCATCGCTATCCCGACGGACACGACATCGCCTCGCTTCCCCTCGATCGAATTGTTGCCGTCCCAGGAGTCGTCGTCGACGCGACCGAACGCAACATCGGACCCGACACGTTCGATAACACCGAAACCTGGGGTCGCGCCGTCCTGATACGGACCGGCTGGGACGTCCATTTTGGCCAGGACGACTACGTCGGCGACCACCCCCACCTCACTGAGGCAGCAGCACAACGACTGATCGACGGTGGGGCCGCCCTCGTCGGCATCGACTCGGCCAACATCGACGACACAACTGGCTCCGAGCGACCGGTCCACAGCCTCTTGCTCGCCAATCAGATTCCGATCGTCGAGCACCTGACACATCTCGATCAGCTTCCGACCACACAGTTCTACTTCTACGCGATACCTGCGCCAATTGTGGGCGTCGGCACTTTCCCCATACGAGCAATTGCCCGATGGAGCTGACGAGACGAGTCACAGCGGACGAATAGGACAGTTGTAGGGAGGAGCTAGTGGTCTGTCGGTGAAATAGGGCCAGGGTGTCTCCGAGTCATCGGCGCCATCTGGCAAGAAGAAAAGCGCAGTCGCAGTCGGGGCCCGCATCGAGCACTTTCGACGCAGCCAGGGGTGTCGAGGGCCGGAGAGACACCGCCAATATTTCTGCGACAGGCCACTAGGTCCGTGTCCGAGCGGTACGCGCCTTGAACCGGAAGTACGACATGACGACCAGCAGACTGGAGATAACGATCAACGTCACGTCGATGGCGGGTTTCCATTCAGCGTCGCCGTTTCTGATCACCCAAGCTCCGGATGGCCGAGCCATGAGCCCGAATCCACCACCTTCGTTTCCATCCGTGTCGCCGCCCCCGCCGCCGCCACCCATCACCCGGGCTGCAGGAATCACCACACTGCCTTCCGACTCCACGGGCTCTCCGTAGACGATCCCGGCGGTGAACCTCTCTTGAATCTTCCCCATGATGGACATCTGGCATCTCCTTGGCGTGTCATCGATCTCGATCCTTATCTTCTCACGGGTCCCGGATTTGAGGTTCGCCTCTGACTGTCCCCCGATCGCTAGCAACCGGAGGGTGGACGCCTTGCTCTACATTCGCCTGGCTGTGGTCAGCGTGACCACGAGGGGCCGCGTGACGTGCCCACCGAACCGTTCGTTGATGAACGCTTCCATCGCGTTGAGCAGGTCGTTCCGATCGTCCTCGTTCATCATCTGGGTGCTCGAATACGAGAGCATCAGCTTCCTGTAGTCGGAGGCCCGATACGTCTGGTTCCAGTCGTAGAACCGAACCCGGAGATCGTCGAACCGACTATCCGTTCTGAGCGCCGCCCGGATCTCGGGTTCGACCTTGTCTCGTGATGGCGCCGGAGGCCCCGAATGACCTTGTCCGTACTGTTCATAGAGCGGCTGCGCGGCAGCAAAGAAACCTCGATCGTCCGGTGAGTCGACCTGGATGAGGTCCACGATCGCCAAGATGCCATCTGGTCTCAGGATGGCTGCCGGCCTATCGCGTTGTGCCATCGGAGAGATCCAATGGTACGCAGTCGCCGAGAACACAGCATCGGCACTCCCCGCTTCGATGTCCATCTCCTCGAAGTCTCCCACGCTCACACGAAGACGATCGGACGGGAGGTTGGAGCGGAGTTTGGCAGCCATTGCCGGGCCGATCTCTACGGCGTGCACAACTGCGCCACGGGCGAGGAGGTCTTGTGTCGCCTGCCCGGTTCCGGGCCCCACCTCCACCACATCGGGCTCCGGCGGCAAGAGCTCGAAGAGCGCCTCGAACATCTCTGCCGGGTAGGTAGGACGTACCTCGTCATACGCCTCGACCACGGAATCGAAGGAGAGCCTCGGATCCACCGGCAGAAGCATGCTGGCAACGCTACCACCGTCGCACCGCGCCCTCCCGTCGCTCGAGAACAGAGATGGCACACTTCGGCCCATCACGCTCATCGGCGACGCCATCTCCAAGCCCCAGGGTGGAGACACCACCTTCCACGCGATCGCGAGCCAATCGGATATATCTCCGGTCGAGGTTTACCACCTGACGAACATGGGAAGACCCACCGCTCACGCGAGTCAAGCGAGGAGGTATTCCGTGAACAGACGCTCGCTAATCAGCATCGTGACGATCGTGATGCTGCTCCTTCCCCTTCAGGCGCTGGCGGATCCGGTTGAGGACGCCGTCGCCACGTTCGAATATACACAGAACATGCATCCTCTGGGCTACTCGGCCCGGACGGTGCCACCGAGTGGTCCAGGGGCAGGGGTATTCAACTCCGACCTGGCCTTCTGGGAGAACCTCGCGTTCGAGGGAACGTATGAGGGGTTTCGTATCATCGACGTCGACGACCCCGAGGACCCGGTGGAAGTGGTCAACTTCACTGACTGCGTTCAAGGGACGACGACCGGCAATCAGGGCGACGTGATCGTCTGGGACGACATTCTGGTTCGATCCTGGAACTCGCCAGCGCCGGCCGGCGGCCGTGACTGCGGTGGCGTGTTCACCCCTGCGGGTGAAGAGGGTTTGCATGTCTTTGACATCAGCGACCCGGCCAATCCCGTCGGCCTTGCTTTCGTGGCAACGCCGTGCGGATCGCACACCGCTACAGGTGTCCCGGACGTCGACAACGGCCGTCTGCTGGTCTACAACAGCTCGTCGAGCAGTGCCGCTGGATGTCAGGGCATAGACATCGTCGAGGTGCCGATCGATGACCCCTCGACCGCCTCGTACCTGCGATTCGAATCGTCGGGTGACCCGGCGGTCACCCAGCCCAACCTGGTCACTATCGATCCGCCGTCGGCCGCCGCGGGAGCATATCAAGCCTCCGGTGCGGCTTTCGGCCCGCTGCCGACTGAGAGTGGAATCGCGGGTGACATAGCCCTCGTCGACGACGGGACGGCTGCGCCGAGTGAGGGATGTTCGCCTTTGGTCGGCTTCCCTGCGGGAGCTATCGCACTGGTCGACCGCGGCACCTGCGCCTTCACACAGAAGGTAAGCAACGCCCAGGCGGCGGGAGCGATCGCGGTGATCGTCGCCAACAACGCCCCTGGCGACCCATTTACCATGGGTGGGGCGGACCCAACGATCACGATTCCGGCGGTGATGGTGACACAGGCCGACGGGAACACGATCAAGGCAGGTCTGCCGGCAACCGGGAGTGTGGCCGCGCAAGCTCTTGCGCCCCGCTCCTGTCACGACACGGGTGTGATCCTGGGCGATGTGAACCTGGTGGCTTGCGCCGGTGGGAACGGCTTCAGTGTCTGGAGCCTAGACCCGGCGGACGGCGCCTCATTGACCGATCCTCAGGTCGTCTATTCGAAGGCTATTCCTGGTGTCAGCATCGGTCACTCAGCGTCGTTCACGTGGGACGGCGAGGTGCTCATCTTCGGTCATGAGCCCGGAGGTGGTGGTCAGGCTCAATGTCAGGCCACGAGCAGCGAAGTGAATAGGACGCTGTTCTTCTTCGAGGCAAGCACGGGCGATCCGCTGGGGACATTCCTCCATCCGCGCCCGCAAGGCCCAACGGAGAACTGCACCTGGCACAACTACAACGTCGTGCCCACCGACAAGCGATACGTGCTCGTGTCTGGGAACTATCAGTCTGGTATCAGCGTGGTCGACTTCACCGACCCGATGAACGCCACCGAGGTGGCCTACGCCGATCCGGCGCCGCTCTCGGAGACGAGCCTCGTGGTTGGTGGCGATTGGTCGACCTACTGGTACGACGGACGGATATACGAATCCGACATCACACGTGGGCTGATCATCTGGAACCTGAGCAGCAACGTGACAGCCGGTGCCAAGAAGCTGGGGCATCTGAACCCGCAAACGCAGGAAACGTCGTTCCCGTTCAAGGGCACAGCGGTCGGGCAGAACAAGTCCGAAGCGCTCGCTGCGTTCAATGCTCTGGTCAGTAACGCCGAGAGGCCTGCCCCGCTCGGCGATATCCCATACCGATTCGACCTCGGCGACTAGCCGACAAATCGCGATAGGCGAGGGAGGGTGGCGAAAGCTGCCCTCCCTCGTTGCTTGCGCCTCGGCAGGTGGAAGGGGAATTGAACGCCAGCGAATCACGTCACGGCGAGACGAAGCGTGGGTTATAGCGCAAAAGTGTCGACGTAGACCACGCGACTGCGAACGAAGCCGATTGGCTTGCCCGGGATGCCAACCTCGACGAAACCGGCATGGATGTCGGCGTCCCAGTCGGTGAAGAATGACTCGTACTCCCTGATCAACAAGCGGTGCGTCCCCGGCGCCGGTGTCTCGGCAGGAACCGGTACCTTGCCCCGCCATGTTCGACTCATTGTTGCCCGCGTTGAAGCCAGCTCGAGCACGACCTCTGCCCCAGCGTCCTTCCATGCCATGTCACTTTGCACTCCTGGATCGCGTTGTTGGAGAACTACCGTAACTCTCCGTGAGTTGTTGAGCATCGCTCCGCTTGTCGTGCCAAAGAAGTCGGGATGCACGCGCTTGGCCACGATGTTGTGTGGGCCGATTCCGGTGAGCGTGACCGCCGCCAGTCCTCCGGACAGCGTCACCGTGGCCGTTCGGTCTGCAGTCAGTTGGATGAAGTCGGACAGCACTACCGGTGAGAGATGGGCATTGCTGACGCTTTCTGGTTGGAAGCGAGCCAGAGCGAGTCGGACGAACGGGAAGTAGGCCGGGTCCGGCGAAAGCTCGATGTCGGAGTACCACAGTTCGCGGTCGGGGTCATAGGACACTGGGTGGGCGGCCACCGCCACCGTGGCGCCTGGCGCCTCGGCGATGGTCAAACCCGACCGCGACTCGGGCGTGCGGAGCGGAAAGCTGGTGTGGGCGACCGTCGCCTTGGGGTCGGCAGAAGCCCAGGTGGGATCTTTGCCCATGGTTGTCACGTAAGGCTGGGCGTCCGCCACCGCGACAGGGAACGCAAGTATGGTTCCGGCTTCGACCGCCAGCTCGGCACGTTCCAGAGGACTCATCAGGCGCTCCCGGAGCAGACCTCGGTATCGCTCCACTGCAATCGCCTCCCCCTGGATCACCAGATCTGGAAGCACCCGCTTCGGGGTGGGCAGAGTTACCACCCCGAGGAGCTCACCCTCGCCCGAGGAGTACCAAGGCCGGTCGAGATAGACCCGGAGGCCCCCTCCTTTCCGAGTCCGCCTCGTCCCCATCCTCACGACATCCTCTTCCCATCGAAAAGTGGGGATGACATACATCACTCGAGGCGGATCTGGTCGCGCCGAGTTCGGAATGCTCAGCTCCACTTCAGGGCCCTCCGCAGTGATATTCGCGGCATCCGCAATGATCGATTCCGGGAAGTATTCGCGGAACCGGGTGGTGGCGACCGGGTGGTAGCGGACCTTGCGGTGCCTTGTGTCTCCGAGTTCGTGACGCGACACCCGTTGCTGACCCACTTTCACCGCGGCATTGTCCTCGTGCTCGGCGAGCTCCCACCCAAATGCCACCGCGGTCTTGGGTGAAGGCAGGGGTCCGGAGATTCCGTCTGCCGGCAACTCGTCTTTCACTCCGGAGTCGATCGGCTCAGTCCATACAGCGCGAACGTCGATACGCCCTGTGCTCCGGGCGTGGTTGGCGATGGTCCCCTTGAAGCCGGTGAAGGTTTCGCCGTACAGGCGATCGGGCGTGAACTGGATCACCGGGTCCTCGAGTGGACGTTGGACGGCATGGACGAACTCGAGCGGGCGGTACGGAGTCAGCATCCACATCCGTCCCTCCAAGCTCTCCTTCTCCAAGGCTGCCCTGGCGGCCGAGGAAATCAGATCCCAGATGGCCAACGTCTCCCTGCCGTCCTTGTCGATGGCCGTGCTGACTCGCGCCACCACCCGGTGGCCCTGTGGAACGGTCACCACCAGCTCATCATCCAACCAGCCGGCCCCTGCAAGCCCGTACTTGTCTATTCCAACCATCCGCAAACGGAAGGGCCTGAGGTCCCACCAGACTCCGTTGCCCTTCTGGTACGGCACGACCAGCGTGGAGCCGGGATGTCCGGGCAAGTTATGGAAGGCCGCTCCCACCGCCAGCGGATCAGGAAGGTAAGGCGGCACCAGTGCTGGCCCGGGCCGGTAGAGATAGACACCCTCGGGAAGACCGGCTCCTCGGGCAAGAGTCGCCGGATCGGGAGCGTTCTCTGGCGGGTGAAGCCTGATATCTCCGAGCACGTCGATGTCTTTGGTCCCCGTCGCCGGGTCGACCACCGCGACATCGAGAAATGTCCCCTCCTCCTTGGCAGCGAGTCGGTACGTGGAGGCTGGGTCACCTCCGGGTCCAAACGCGGCGTCGAGACGACCGTGGAGTTCGGCAGTCTGCACAGCACCCTTGGGCGGTGCTATGTGACGGTGGCTGTCCTCGGCGTAGAGATTGGCGCTGGCAGCGGCCACCTGAGGCAGGGCCACGTACTGAGCTGGAGTGAGGCCTCGATCGGATCGGATCACCATCCGTTCCAAAGACTCGCCTTCGGTGTCTGGGTGGCGTCGCACCACCACAGGAGAGGCCGCGGGCTCGTAGCGCAGATAACGGCGCTCTTCGGTGGTCCACTCGGTGAGATCGTCCGGGGAGTAGGCCAGACCATTACCGGCGAGGTCGACCGCCCGGGCCCGGATCCGGTACCAGTTTCCGAATCGGAGTCGTGGGAGGGTCCCATCAGCCACTCGGTACACCGACTCCAGCTTGAGATCGGTCTCTGCACTCACCTTCTCGGTGGTCAGTTCGGTCTGCTCCCCGTCTTCGTCCTCGTCGCCCTCTCCAGGCTCGACGATAATCTTGCCGGGCCGTGGGGCGGCCAGACTCCATCCGTCCCACCCGAACAGTGCTTCATGCAGGTAGAGGTCGGACTTTCCCGGCTTGGGGTCGCCTGGATCGGAGAGGTCGACCCGGGTCGAGGTGGCTGCGTCGGCCCTGACGAATCCTTCGTCGATCGTCTTCAGGTCCTCAGGGCCGGACCCGTCGGCTCCGTGGAAGTGATGGTCGCCGACCCTTTCCTGAAGGGAGTGCCACTGGCCCGTCTCCGAGTCCCATACGTCTAGCCGATAGCCACGGAGTAGATCTTCAAGGAAGAGCTCGGCGCTGTCGTGCTCGACATCGGCGTTGAGAGCGGTGGCGCTGTCGAGCCCCTGGACGAGACGTTGGGCCCGAGACCAGGCGCCGACGGTGAATCCGCCGGTTCGCAGCGACGGAAGCGAAGTCTGTCCCGGGGTGGCAGAAGCCAGGTCGGGCAGGTCCGCGTGCTGACTCAGGCTGGCGGCGTAGTCGACCAACTTGAGGGCGGCCCCGTCGATGTCGAGCTGGTAGAAGTCGAAGAGGTCCATCGAGTCGAGACGAAGTGTCCCCTTCTCGATGAGAAATCCGCGTTCACCGGGCCGGGTCAGGAAGTGGTCGTCGTACATCTCGTACGCGGTACTCGGGGTAAGGTCGATTCCGGGATCGTACGGATTGACCTCGATCCTCACCATCCCCTCCGGGCTGACACCGGGATCTTCGAATTCGAGGTCGACGATGAGTCCCAAGTGTCGCATCAGCTCGGGCGAGTCGCCGAGAAAAGCAAGCATCCTGTGAAAGTCGGGGCGGATGACTTCGGGCCGCTTTGGGGCCTCGGTGTGCTCCCGGGTCATTTCCTGTTCGAAGCGGCGGTAGAAGCCGTAGGCCTGGATGAAGTCGGATGCCACCGGGTCCAGGCCCCCGATGGAGAATCCGGGGTTCAACGCCCGCCGCATCGGTTGCCCACGACCCGGTGTCCAGGTGATTTCCGACTGGTAGATGTCCTCGTGGCGATTCAGCTCGATGGCGGACGGGATGTCGGCGAAGTGCTGTTGAAGGTCACTGATCGCAGGGAAGTCGGTCGAGGCGGCCTCAGCGAAATGCTTGTAGGTGGACTCGACGAAACCGAGGATGTTCCGCACCGGGAAGGTGTGAACCAGGGTCTCCGAGTAGTCGGGAAGGGTGTGGGCCTGGAGTGGGGTCTCCGGGGTGAAGAGCTTGTACCACCACTTTGGGTCGATCGGCTCCCGCTCGGTCCCGGTGCCAATGGAGCCGTCGAAGATCACGTTGAATTCGAGCTCGTTGACGTACTCGGGCCAGTGGATCATTCGGTCGACATCGCCGAGAACCCCGTCGGTGTCGAGCCTGGGGGAGACCAGCACCGACAACACCAGCCGCCCGTCGGGCCGGCGCTCCTTGGGCAGAGGGACCCAAAGAATCTTCATTGGCGGAATTCAGGCGAAGGCGACACAGTATTCCTTCCACGGGTCGATCACAGGGCTAGCTGGGTCGGAAGGGTCGAGCTGGTAAACGGCCATCGCCTGGGCGAATGTGGGGTCTTTCCCCGCCCCGGAGAACTTCTTCTCACAGGAGATGGTGATGGTTGTCTCGAACATGAAGATCTCGATCGAGATGGAGAGCGACGCTCGACCCACCGCCTTGTTGGTGGGGAACTCATAGCTGAACTCAAGGTAGAGCTCGATTGAAACGGTGACTATGCCCAATGCCCGTACATGCCCACGGACCCGGAAGTACCCGGCGAGGAGGGCGTCGTCATTCTCCACCTTGAAGTAGATGCCAGCCATGGCGGACACCCCACCTGAGGCCACACCGAAGTCCATGGAGACGTTGGCGCCGAACTCGATGGCGGCTTCGAGGATCTGGACCCCTCCCGGATTAATGGTTATCCCGAAGAAGAAGCCACCGGCGAACATCGACACCGAGACGAGAGCTGGGTTCTCACGTTCGCAGAACCTGAAGTAGACGCTCAGCGGGTCGCCGAGGAAGGGTACAACGAAACCTGCCCCCAGCGAGAGGTTTTCGAGGCTGAACACCCCGACCGACAGGTTGGGCAGACCCACACTCAGGTCCGCCCGGATCCCGGTGGTATCGACCATAACTCCTGGGGGGTCGCTGAACCCATCGAGGGGGATCAGGTCCTTTAGAGTCTCGACGAACGTGAGCGCTCCGGTGAAGGTAACTCCCGCGAGCTCGACGTCGACCTCTGGCTTGCTCCCTGCTTGCGCCTGGATCCGGATCCGGGTGAAGTCGAGGACAACGAAGGTCTTGTCCCCGATCAGGTTGAGCTTGAAGTCTTCGATCGCAGCGCCCACGGTGAATTCGGCGTCCTCACCCTTGGTGGCTCCACGAGCCTCCGCGTAGAGCACCAGGCTGTCCTTGTTGGGAGCGAAGATGGGTGCAGTTTCGGGCCACGGATTGATGCCCGGACGCCAATCGAACCTGGCGTTGGCAGTCCGGGCGAGCTCGACTCCCTTGACAAGATGGTCGACCAGAGCCTCCACACCCGCTACCGCCCCCTTCGCCCGCCCAACCAAAGTCTTCGCCTGGTTGGCCACCCCGAGGCTCAACCCTCCGGGCAAGGACGACTCCAGGTCCCCCAATGCATTGTGCAGTTGGCCCAGCGCAGCGTTGAGATCCGGGCTAGCGCCACCCAACTTCTTCTCGATGGCGTCGAGAACCGAGCCGATCTCCACCTCGACCGCGGCCCACAACGCGGCCTCGGACTTCACTAGCTGCTCGATCCGAGTCAGATCGTCTAGGAACCCTTCCACCCCGTCCATAACATTGCCAACGAATCGGGGTATCCGAGGCAAGTCACCGGCTATGGACGAAACCCCCTTGACTACATCGGTCAGAGGGATTACTCCGAACAGGTGGGGCTCAAGACTCCCGTCGAAGAAGTCGGAGGGGTCGAACTTTCCCTGCTTGATGGTGTCGAGGTTGCCGGCGACCGGTCCGGTGAGCCGGGATATCCCCGAGATCACCATGCTCGGTGAGGCGAGACCGCCCGTCTTGTCCGCCTTCTTTCTCAAGTCGAAGTCGGTGGGGGCGACGGCGAAGAGGACCTCGCCTTTGTTGGGTGAGCTAGCGGCGAACCCATGCTCGAGGAAGGTCGAGTGGTAGGACACGGCCAGGTTCTCCGGACCACGGGCGAGTTGGCGAATGGCGGGGATCGCCACCTGAGCGGAGACGATGCGGGGAAGAAAGTGGGGCCCGGGCGATCCCTTGGCGGAACCGATGGGGATTGTGGCTTTAAAGCTGACGGTTGTGGTCTCGAATGTGGTGTCGTCGAGGCCCCTGGCAGGCGCGAAGGCAACCCTCTGCCCTCCGAATCCGATGGTGGCCTCCTGCTTGCCGTTGTAGACGGCATCAAGGGTGGGGCCGAGATCTTCGAGGTTGTCGTCGAGCGACTTGTCGACGAACACCAGCGGCGCTTTGACACTGTGCTGTCTTCCTTCGACGTCTGTTACAACCAGACTGAAGAGGAACGGCTTGCCGGCGATCTTGGGGATGAAGCAGCTGGGGTTGGACGGAGGGTCAATATCGGGTGTCTGGCGGTCCAGGATTCGCACCGACTTGAACGGCATGGCGTTGGCGAACCTCTTTGATCCCTCGAACTTGTGCCCGGTGACCGGGAAAGTCTTCTCCTCCTCACGAACCACCAAGAACATCCGTTGGGTGAGGTAGGCGGGGTTCCCCGAATGCCCCCAGTTCTTCTCGGGGACATCGGAGGCGAACATCCTCTCGGTGATTTTGACCAGCGTCGAACGGTTTCCCGGAAAGCCGAGGAAACCCTGATACACCACCCTGACGTAGTGATCGCGGCCCAGGGTGGCCCGATGAATCCACTCCTCCATCGACAAACCTTCTGGTTTGGGATCCCAGCGGCCGGCAAAATCCATCCACGAGCCCAGCGATGTCAGCATCAGTCGGTTGACCGTCACCGGATCGGGGACGTAGCGCTTCCGGTTGTATGTGATCCCGAAGTTGGAGCTGAGATGGACAATGTTGTGCCGGTCCCGGTCATCGAGAGACATCCGAAATGGGCTAGGGCTCTTGGCGTCCGAAGGAGGAGGGGAGTCCGATTTGGCGAGGTCGGGCGTCCACACAGCTCGCACGACGCGTTGGAAAGGCGAGACCTCGTTGACCTCAATCTCCCCGTTGACCTCGATCCTGACCCCAAGCCGGGTATGCCACAACTCGGTCCGCCCGCCATGCTCGACGGAGTCGACGGCATGGGCCCAACCGCCAAGGACACTGGGAGAGATGATCAGTCGATAGGGCGATTCGATGGCCGTCTGGGTGAGGACGGGGAGTTCCGGAGTGGGGCGAATGGCGGCAATATTGGCGAGATGGTCTATGACCGACGCGTGGGCATCTCCGGCTATCAGACCACCTAGGTTTCCCCCGGGATGGGTGGTAACGCTGACAACACGGTTCGGGTTTACCACTCCGATCAACCGGCTGTCGGCCTCGACCATTACGGCTGCCGTGCCTTGCACCCCCTCCCGGAGCCTTCCCGACGTAACAATGCGCTCCACCAGGCTCTGTCTCCCCCGAGCGCTCACCGCGCCGGCGAGAATCGCCTCGGAGGGGACCACGAACAGGTCGAGTCGCCGTTCGCGCGGCCGGGCGTTGGCCGGAACACTTAGTTCGAGACGACCAGCCGCCTCGAGAACCCCGGCGATGGACAGAGGAATGATGGTGCCCTTCGGTACCTTGAACACAAGACGGCTGTCGTCGGATAGCAGTGCGTCGATCGGTGGCGCGTCGGGTGGCTCTTCGGCGGCCTCTACGTCCACCGTCTTCGAGGGTTGTTTCGCATTGGTTGTGTCGAATTCCTGGTCCGGATTTTTTGGGTCGTTGGAGAACCGTTGGTAGTACGCCTGCTCCGCCAGGTTCTGTGGGGCGAAGATCAGGATCAGGAAACCATTGCCCTTTTTGTCGCGACTCAGAACTGGCTCGCCGCCTTCGGTCTTCTGTTCTAGACCTGACCAGCTCACGTCGAACACGAGATGGTCCTGTTCGCGTATGGCGCGCGCCCGAGGGAGCGTTGGTTCAGGGCGGACCAGGTCGCCGATGTCAATAACCCGGTTGATATCGTCGGCCCGACCCAATATGCGATCGCGAATTGAATCGCCCCGACTGCCCGTCACCCGAATCGGGCTTGTGGAGTCGATAGGTTCGACATAACGTCCTCGCCCGGTCATTTCGACCTGCCGCGGTTGAAGAAGGCCCCCGTCTCCAACTCGGTCGCCATTGTCCACCTCCGAAACAATGCCTCCCGAGCCCACCGCTGCGGAGAAACCTATACCTCGCAGCCAGGCCGTGACGGAATCGCGAAAATTTTCACTATCGGCTCGCGCATGGTCGCACAAGGCTTACGCTTGCGGGGAGACTCGACACAGCCGAGGACGAACTCTTGGGCGAATCATGGGCTCATCCTGGATCAGTCCACGCACGTGTCCTCCTCGTATCTGGTGGTTCCGCCTTCTGGGTACTGCTGATCTTGGACTACTCCTCCCAACCCGTCTCTGAGGTACATCTGAAGGATTTCCCAAAGCGGCAGGCCCTCAGGGTCGGCCGCCGGGAATCCCAGCTTTTGGGCCGGCAAGTCGGTAACTATCAACGGCAGAATCTCTATCTGCTGAGGGAGGTAGCCGCTGACCACAGTTCGATCCCCCAGAATCAGGGAGTTCAGTTGGCCTCCGTTGCTGCAAATGAAGTAGTGGCTTCCATCCGAGACGTGAACGAAATCTTCTGTCGGCGCCTGAGCTGCGCCGTCTTCGAAGGTGGTGCGGAGGCCCTCAGCGTCATCGGTCTCGATGGACACGGCCCGTCCCCGAGGAACGATGTCGATCAGCTGCAAGACGTGGAGATCGCCGGGACCGATTGACTCTCCAGGATCGAACAGGGGCGGCAGCATTGCTCTCGTGGCGACAATGGCAGCTACCGGAGATGGACCTCCTTGTTCTTCGGCAACGATGAGCCCGTAGTAGGCCAGTGCGTCTGCGACCAGATTGGCAGTGTTGCTGTCACCGGATCCGAGCGTGGGAAGGTCTCGTTCGAGTTCGACCTCGGTGGAGCCCACGGTCGGATTGGCGTCAGCCTCCGGCGAGTAGTTGTTCTCCTCGTTGCTCTCTAATACACGGCATTGATCAGCTACGAATTCTTCACCTGCGCAGCTGTCAACGAGAAGACGCACTGGCAGTGCCTCGCCGCCGCTCAGTGAGGATCTCGGGACCAGCATGAAGCCGTCTATCGACAGCTCCTGACCTGGAGACAGGGTCTCTTCGATTGTCGCATCCGAGTTGAAGGATGTCGGATCTTCGGTGTAAGGGGTGAATACCCACACTCCTTCGGATCCTTCCTCCCCTGTTACCCGGAATCCCGCCGCCGGGCCTGTTCCACTGTTGCGGATGGTGGCCACGGTCCTGATAACCACCATGTCGGTTTGGCTCACGACCTCCCGGCCGATGAGGGTGGCCTCGTGGAGGTCGATGGTGAGGTCGGGAAGCAGGAAGGTTGAGACACCCTGAAGCGGTGCTTCGAGGTTGCCGCTGGAATCGGTCTCTACGGATAGGACACCCTCGTGGATCTGATTATCGACACCGGCATCGGGGTCCCGGTCGGGAGTGAACAGGACGTTGATCTGACAGGAGTCACCAGGGCCGAGCGAAACGGTGCAGTCGGTGGACTGGAGCGAAAAGTACTCGCCGTCGACAACCGGCCCGTCGGTGATCGCGGCTGGCTGCTCACCCTGGTTGTCGAGGACGAAGATGCGCTCCGACTGCTCGCCTACAGGCACCTCCCCGAACTCGCCTACTCCGGGATCGAGGGTGACATCGGCAGGAGCTAGGGCGCTGCCAGAAAGTCGGATGCTGATCCGATCTGCGTCTGCAACGTCGAGACCGAATGTGGCATTGTGAGGACCTTCTTGTCCGGGGGTGAAAGCAAGGGTGTATTGGCAGCGGCCCCCCGCCTCCAGAAATTCGGGGCAGTCGGTGCCGGATATAGCGAAGCCGTCGTCGCCTTCGATGGACGCTTCTCCGATAGTGGCACCTTCGTCGCCCTGGTTGGAGATTTCGACGAATTCAACAATTCCCGCCCCAACCGGAGTCTCGCCGAAGTCGATCTCCTCCGGGGACAGCACAACCCGCGGTGCGGAGGGACCAACAGGCCCGTCGGTCTCACAGAGATTCGTCGTGGCACACACGACTCCCGCCCCAATCGCCGCGAGCAACACCATGCCTACAGCCCATGGGATCCAACCCAGTCCAGTGAGGCGCAGATTGTGGGTGGAGAGTCGGGCTCCCGCGGTGTCTCCGAGTTCACGGCGGATACGGCGTGCTTGCCTGAGATACGACCGTGCCGAGTTCCGGTCGCCCAGCAGCCTGGCCCGTGATCCGAGTTGGTGGAGGGTGTAAGCCTCTGCTGACCTGTCGCCGAGCTGGACAGCTGCGGTACGGGTCGTTTCGAGGATCGAGCCCCACAGCCCCCACAGCCGGGTGAGCGAAGCCACGGTTTCGACAGTCGTTCCCATCGACACCACCGTCTTCCAGCGTTGTTCGTCGCTGGCCCACGACATCACTTGGAGAATCTCCGGAAGGGACTCCCCCAATTCCTCTGGACTCGCCCGGAGAACCCACTCCTCGAAGTACGTGATCGCCTTTTGCTTGCCTGACTCAACACGGGCCACGTCGACGACCGCCCCCATCGCGGTGGCTGCTAGCCGGTACCGCGGTGAGGACGTGGCTACTGCTCGATCGGTCACCAGGCGGCTCACCGCCGGTTCGACTTCTCCGGGGACGAGGGCGTCGATGTGCCTGCCGAGCAGCCCTGAATCCTTGAAAATCTCGAGCAGATCCACGATGTGACGATCGGTGTCTTCCAGGCGCGCATATCGGGATCTACTGGGGCCGTCGGTAGAGAGCCTGCTCGACTCGAGTAGCACTTCGATGGTGGCGGTCCCGGCGGCCACGGTTCGGGCAGCGTCAATGATTCTCGCCGGGTGACCGTTGAGGGACCTGCAGAGCTCGCGCACCTTGTCCTGCTCACCGGGTCCGACGGCCCTTCCCAGGTTCTGGGCAAAAAGGGCGGTTGCGTCCTCATCAGCGAGCGTGCCAAGCGTCACGATCGGTCCGGCACCGGGCGTCCCTTCATCCGGTACAGCGACTACATGTGAGGTCGGCATGAGATCGGCGAGGCCATCCGATGCAGACGTTGTCGAGTCGTCGACCATGACAAGTGCCTGCAGAGTTCGTAGTGACTGACCGATCCGGCTGATACTGGGCTTGTATTCGGGTGGGGAGTCGTAGAAGGCGTCGAAAGCTTGTTGGGCGCCGTCCATCCGATTCTTCATATGTGACAGGTAGATGACCCCGTCCTGGTAATGGCTGGAACGGTCTCCGTGTGCGAGGTGACGGAGGAGGGCAGTCTTGCCTACTCCGGCCAACCCGGTGAGCCAGGCGACACCGTCTTTATTCACCCCATCCAGGAGCGTGGCTGTCTCTTTCTCTCGGTCGACGAATCCGAGGGCTGGTCGGAGCAGAGGGCTGACCGGACGAGGGTAGGGTCGGATTTCGAAGCTGCGGGCAGCTTTGTCGAGGCGAAGCCCGGCGGCGACTTGCTCTGCGACCAGCTCCTCGGTGGCTAGCTCGTGGCCGGCTGGCAGAATTGGCGGGAGAATCTTCCAGTGGTATTGGGCGACCGCCATGTCAATGGCGAAGCGGAGCGGCGAGTCGGGGCGTTCGAGCTGTCGGCGGCCGGCGGCGGTGGCGTCGAGGAAAGAAAGAATGCCGTCCCGCCGGCCCGCACCCTCGATTGAATCGACGGGCATTGACTGGCTGTGGGCAAAGCCCGTGCATTCAACAGCCAGAAAAGAGCCGCTGTCGATAGACCCGGTTAAGACTGCAGCGTCGGTCACTGGCTGTTCGAAGCTGTGGCGTTCTGTCCGGTCGAAGGAATCCCAGTCGGGGGCACCATGGGTGAGAGATACAGCACACAATGCGTGGGTCTCGGTGACGATCACCACCGGAAGCAGTTCGAAGCCCAGGCAGATCCCGGCGAACAGGGTGGCCAGGTCGAGGCAGGTTCCTTCTCCTGGTGAGGAGAGAATCTCACTCGGCGAACGGATCACCTGTTCGGCTAGCTCGGGGTGGTATTGCTCAGGGGCGTAGCGGATCCCGGAATCGAGGAGCGTTGTGTAGATCGCCTCAACGAGTTTTCGACGGCCATCGGGTTGTGTCAGAACGTCGGCACGGTTGAACGGCAATCGAATCCACCTGGCAGCCTGCGGAAGTACGAAGCGAGCCAGGCCTCGCTCATCGAACTTCGACCATTGCCGGGTCACTATGCGTGCCCCCTTCGGACGTGTTTCCCCAGCCGCCTGATCCCAATATACGCGGATCACAGGCGGCGTGACGTGGAGTAGGGTCGAGAGCCTATCCGACCGGGAGTGGTGGATATGGCAAAACCGAAGATCAGGGATCTGGTGGTAGTCCTCCCCGGTATCACCGGCAGCGTCCTAAAGAAGGACGGCAAGGATCTGTGGGCGCTCAGTGGCTCCGCTCTATGGAACACCCTGCTGACGATGGGCAACTGGTTGAACAACCTCGAGTTGGAAGATCCTGACGTCGACGACGGTGTGGTGGCCACCGCACTCATCGACGGGGTCCACCTCATCCCCGGCCTGGTCAAGATCGACGGATACAAGGGACTCACCCGAATGATCCAACAAGAGTTTGAAGTTGTCCCGGGTTCGTTGGAATCTGACCGGCCGGCGAACTATTTCGAGTTCCCCTATGACTGGCGTAGGGACAACCGCCGCCATGCTCGGGACCTCGATCGGTTCGTCAAAGACCGGCTTAGTCGCTGGCGCAAGGCGACAAACAACCCCGATGCCAAGGCGATCATCCTCGCCCATTCCATGGGCGGACTGATCGCCCGCTATTTCTGCGAGGTGCTCGGGGGGTGGCAGATGTGCCGCGCCTTGATCACCTTCGGGACCCCGCACCGAGGTTCTCCCAATGCTTTGGTCTTTCTGGCCAACGGATACAAGCAACTGTTCGTCGACCTCTCCGAGTCCTTGAGGTCGTTCCCTTCCGCCTACCAGTTGCTCCCGATCTACCCGGTGGTGGCGGCAGAAGGTGCCTTGAAGCGGGTCGCCGAAATGGAGATCCAAGGGGTCACCCCCTCGATGGCGCGGGATGCGCTGGCTTTCCACCGCGAGATCGAGACTGCGGTAGCGACCAACTCCTCAGACCCTTCCTACACCAAACAGTTCACCGTCCTGCCGTTCGTGGGAACGAGACAGCCAACCATCCAGTCGGCTAACTGGTCCGGGAAAAAGCTGAGCTCGAGCCGGACCGTCCCAGCGGGGGTTGATCGTCTTCTCGAAGATGGTGATGGGACGGTCCCCCGTCTTTCGGCGATACCGATCGAGCTCTCCGAAGAGTATCGGGACACTTTTGTGCCTGAGCGCCACGCCGGCCTGCACAATCACAAGGCCGTGCTCCAGGACATTCGGGAGCGCCTCATCCAGATGCAAACCCGGGGTCTTGGTGCGATCCGAGGGCCTTCGTTGAGCGACGCCGGGGAACATGCCGCTCTCAGCGTCGACCTCGAAGACTTATACGAGGCGGGCGAGGCTGTAGTTGTGACGGCACGTGTGGTCAATGGCAGTGCAGATGCAGTTGTGGCCACGCTGACCCCTCTCAGCGAAGGCGCCCCGCCGCTCAAGCGCGACTTCGTAGAAATCGAAGACGGTTTCCAACTCGAGCTGTCCGACGTAGAACCCGGTGGCTATCGGATCGAGGTAGCCACCAAGGAACAGGGTCCGGCAGCACCCTCCTCGGTCCACGATCTATTCGTTATCGCCGCCTCCTCGACCACGTCTAACTGACCCATCAGATTCTCAGCCGGGGCCAGACCCGCCTGCCACGCATCCGCGGTCGGCAGGTTTGCAGCACCAGACACCTGCGTAGAAGTGCGTCGAACCCTTCTAGGCGCTGCGGAACATACGGGTGAGCGCTCCGAGGTTCGGAGCCCAGCCCACCCCGAAGGCCTTGGAGGAGAGGATCGACCCCTCCGGGTTCCAATAGGTGTCGCGGAACCTCGCCATGGTCGGCATGCGGAAGTCGTAGGGGATGAAGTCGGCGACCTTCCCGTGCCATGTCCTCTCCTCGGCCGGCTTTCGCAACTCCTGGACGACGGCGATGATCCCAATGATTGCCAGGATGAGACCCCAGACGCCTCTCACCTTGCGCGCTCTCCGTTTGTCGTGCTTGTGTTGAACGTTGCCCACCTCGCTCCGGGTCGAATTTCTCTTGAGCACCTCTTTCATTGTCTC
>Ga0299914_10000612_pt1 | contig 21837 bp, 19 predicted proteins | sample RVTome_10_FD_201361 | JGI IMG/M metagenome (GOLD analysis project Ga0299914, IMG submission 201361) | Soil microbial communities from uranium-contaminated site in the Upper Colorado River Basin, Wyoming, United States - RVT153D57 (version 2) ...
TGGCAGCCGCGGCTGAACGACGCGAAGACCTGGATCCGCGAAGGGGACGCGGCCTTCGAGATGAACGAGCCGGACGCGTATGCGCTCGAGGCGGGGCTGCGTCTGCGCGAGGAGCACGGGGGAGAAGTGGTCGTCTGCGCGGCCGGCCCGGCGCGCGTGGCGCAGGTCGTGCGCGAGGCGCTGGCGCGCGGCGCGGATCGCGCCGTTCACGTCGAGGACGACCGGCTGGCCGCGGCGGACGCCTGGGTCACGGCGGAGGCGCTGGCGGCGGCGATGCGGGACGAGCGGTTCGATCTGGTGCTCACGGGTCTCCAGTCCGACGACCAGGGACACGCCCAGGTGGGCGTCGTCCTCGCCGAACGGCTCGGGATCGCGCACTCGACGATCATCATGGACGTGCAGATCGTCGACGGCCGGCTCCGCGTGAAGCGGGAGCTGGAGGGCGGCTGGTTCCAGTGGGTGGCGCTGCCGCTGCCGGCGCTGCTGACCGTCCAGAGCGGGATCAACCAGCTCCGCTACGCCACCCTCAAGGGCATCATGGGCGCCAAGAAGAAAGAGGTGCGCAAGGCGCCGATGCCAGACGGGCTGACGCCGCGGCAGTCGATCCTCCGGCTGTACGTGCCCGAGAAGGCGAAGCGCACGGAGATCATCGGCGGGGCGCCTGCGGAGGCAGCCGCGGAGCTCGTCCGGAAGCTCCGGGACGAGGCGCGGGCGCTGTGAGGGCGCCGCGATGATTCTCGTCGTCGCCGAACAGCGCGGCGGCCGGCTGAGCCGGGCGTCCTGGGAGACGGTCGCGGCGGCCCAGGCCATCGCGGGCAGCGATCCCGTTGTCGTCGCTGTCCCGGCTGCGGCGCCCGGGAATCCTGCCGCGGAGATGGCGGCGGCGTCGGTCGCGGAGGTTCTGGCGCTGGCTCATCCCGCACTCGAGACGTACACCGCGGACGGGTACGTCCAGGCGCTGTCGGCCCTCGTCGGCGAGCGGAACCCTTCGCTGGTGCTGCTGCCTCACACGTACCAGACCCGCGATTTCGCGCCGGCGCTCGCGGCACGCCTCGAACGCGCGCTGATCACCGACTGCACGGGGCTCCGCCGGGAAGGGGACCGCGTCGTGTTCTCCCGTTCGCTCTTCCAGGGCAAGCTCGCGGCCGACGTGGTGGCCGAGGGGGCAGCGCCGCATATCGCGTCGATCCAGATCGGCGCGTTTCGCGCCGACGCTGCCGTCCGCGGCGACGCGCCCGCTCCGGTGCGTCAGGTGGCGGCCGAGGTCGATCCCGCCCGGATCCGCCAGCAGCCGGAGGAGCCGTTCCAGGAGACGAAGGCCGCGGTGGATCTCTCGCAGGCCGAGCGGATCGTCGCCGTCGGCCGCGGCATCAAGGGGCAGGAGCACCTGCAGCTCGCCGGGCAGCTCGCGAAGGCATTCGGCGCCGAGCTGGCCGCGTCGCGGCCGATCTGCGACGCTGGCTGGGTGCCGATGGAGCGGCAGATCGGCAGCTCGGGCCAGACGGTCGCCCCCAGGCTCTACGTCGCCGTCGGGATCTCCGGCGCCATCCAGCACGTGGTCGGCATCAAGGGTGCGCGGACGATCGTCGCGATCAACAAGGACCCCGAAGCGCCGATCTTCGAGGTCGCCGACTACGGAATCGTGGGGGACCTGTTCGAGGTGGTGCCGGCCATCATCGAAGCGTTGAACGCGTCGTGAACGGCGCGGTCGGCGACCGCGCCCTGACCAGGTAGGGCCGCTTCGCCGAAGCGGCCGCGCAGGCATCGCTGATGGAACGCGAGCAGCTCGACGTCGACATCCTGATCGTGGGGGCCGGCCCGGCAGGGCTGTCGGCGGCGCTGCGCCTGGCGCAGCTCCAGCGCGCGGGAGGCGGCGAGCCGCTGTCGATTGCCGTCCTCGAGAAGGCGAGGGAAGCCGGTGCGCACCTGCTGTCGGGAGCGGTGCTCGATCCAGTGGCGCTCCGGGAGCTCGTCCCCGACTTCGCGGAGCGCGGGGCGCCCCTCGACGCGCCTGTTGCCCGCGACCGCGTCTACCTGCTCACCGGCGCCGGCAGGCTCCCGCTGCCGTTCACCCCGCCGCCTCTGCGGAACCACGGCAACTACATCATCTCGTTGAGCCGGTTCTCGCGGTGGCTTGCGGGTCTGGCGGAGGCCGAGGGCATCGACCTGTTCTTCGGCTTCGCCGCGTCGGAGGTGCTGCTGGACGGCGACCGTGTCGTCGGCGTGCGCACCGGCGACCGCGGGATCGGACGCGGCGGCGAGCCGCGCGCCACGTTCGAGCCGGGCGTGGACGTGCGGGCGAAAGTCACGATCTTCGCGGACGGCGTCCGCGGGAACCTCACGAAGCAGCTGTGTCGCCGGCTCCCGCTGATGCGCGACCGCGACCCGCAGACGTTCGCCATCGGCCTGAAGGAACTATGGGAGGTGCAGCCGGACCGTGTGCCTCCCGGCACGGTGATCCACACGCTCGGTTATCCGCTCCGCCACGACGAGTTCGGCGGAGGGTTCATCTACGGAATGAGTGGCGGGCAGGCGGCGGTGGGCTTCGTGGCCGGCCTCGACTACGAGGACCCGGCGTTCGATCCACACGCCGCGTTCCAGCGGTTCAAGACACACCCGCTCGTCAGCGACCTGCTCCGCGGCGGCCGCATGGTGCGCTACGGCGCCAAGGCGCTGCCCGAGAGCGGCTGGTACAGCATCCCACAGCTCTTCATGGATGGCGGGCTGATTGCGGGCGATGCCGGCGCGTTCCTCAATTCGTTCCGCCTCAAGGGCATTCATCTCGCCATGAAGACCGGCATGCTCGCGGCGGAGGCGGCGTACGACGCCGTGCGCGCCGGCGACACCTCCGCGGCGCGCCTCGAGAGCTACTCCCGCGCAATCGACGCCAGCTTCGTGCGTGCCGAGCTCTATCCGGTGCGGAACGTGCACCAGAGCTTCGCCTGGGGCCTGACGGCGGGTCTCGCGTACTCCGCCCTGGCACTCGTGAGCGGGGGCTGGTGGTTCAGGCGCCTGCGGACGGAGGCGGGTCACGAGCGGATGCGCAGGCTCCGGACGCCGCCGCCGCCCGGCGCTGCTGTCGCTCCACGCGATGCCGTCCGGCCCGATCGCGCCCTGACGTTCGATCGGCTGACCAACGTGCACTACTCGGGCACGCGGCACGAGGAGGACCAGCCGTCGCACCTGCTCGTGCACACCGAGGTCTGCCACACCATCTGCGGCGAGGAGTACGGGCATCCGTGCACGCGCTTCTGTCCCGCGCAGGTCTACGAGATCGTGCCCTCCGGCGACGGGACGAGCCGCCTGCAGATCAACGCGTCGAACTGCGTGCACTGCAAGACCTGCGACATCATGGATCCCTATCAGGTCATCACCTGGGTGCCGCCGGAAGGGGGCGGCGGCCCGCAGTACGACGGCATGTGACCGCCTCCGAACCGGCCTGGCGCGCCTCGCGGCGGCAGCAGCTGCAGATCGCGGCCATTGGAGGCCTCGGCTATCCCGCGATCCACCTGCTGGGACAGACCTGGCGCTGGCGGACGTCAGGACTCGAGCACCTCGACGGCGTGTACGCGTCCGGCCGCCATCCCATCATGGCCTTCTGGCACGGACGCATCCTCCCCGCGCTGTACTTCTTCCGCCATCGGGGCATCGTCGTCATCACGAGCGACAACTTCGACGGCGAGTGGATCGCGCGGATCATCCATCGCTTCGGCTACACGACGGTCCGCGGCTCGACGTCCCGGCATGCCGCCCGCGCGGCGCTGCGCGCCAAACGGCGGATGGAGGAGGGGCACGCGCTGGGCGTCACGCTCGACGGCCCGCGCGGGCCCGCCCGCAAGGCGCAGCCGGGCGCCGCATGGGTCGCGAAGACGACGGGCAATCCCATCGTGCCGTTCCATGCCGAAGCCGCGTCGTGCTGGACGGCGCCGAGCTGGGACGAGACGCAGGTGCCGCTGCCGTTCAGCCGCGTGGCGCTCGTCGTGGGCGAGCCGATTCACGTGCCATCCGGCGCGGGCGATGAGGCGCTCGCCGCGGTCAGCCGGAACCTGGAAGGCGTGCTCGACGTGCTCCGCGCGCGGGCACTCGCCGGCCTCGGGAGGCGCTGAATGAGCGTGATCCTCGTCTCCACGCCGCGCTTCTTCGATCACACGCCGCCGCCCGGACATCCCGAGCGTCCCGAGCGCGCGCACGTGTTCGATGTCGTGGCCGACGGATGGCGCGAGCGGGGCGGCCGCGTGATGGAGCCGAGGGCCGCGACTCACGCGGAGATCGAGCGGGTCCACACGCGCGCCCATATTGCGTCGATCGAGAGCACGCGCGGACGCGCGGTGATGATTGACGAGGACACGTATACCTCGCCCGAAACCGCCGAGCTCGCGCTCCTCGCCGCCGGGGCTGCGCTCACCGCGACGGAGCAGGTGCTGGCCGCGGAGGGAGACCGGGCGCTCGCGCTCGTACGGCCGCCGGGGCACCATGCCGAGGCGGACGTGGCGATGGGTTTCTGCTTCTACAACAACATCGCCGTCGCCGCCGCGGCCGCGCTGGCTTCGGGTCTGTCGCGCGTCGCCATCGTCGACTTCGACGTCCACCACGGGAACGGGACGCAGCGGATGTTCGAGGAGGACCCGCGCGTCCTGTTCGCTTCGGTGCACCAGCACCCGTGCTATCCCGGGACGGGCCCGACGGCGGAGATCGGACGCGGGGCCGGGCGCGGATTCACCGTCAATGCCGCCCTCGAGGCCGGGGGCACCGACGGCGACTATGTGGTCGTGTTCGATCGAATCGTGGTGCCCATCGTCGAACGCTTCGCGCCGGAGCTGGTCCTCGTTTCGGCCGGCTTCGATGCGCACGAGGACGATCCGCTCGCGCACATGCGCATGACGAGCGCCGGCTACGGCCGCCTCGCCGCGGCGCTGGCCGATCTCGCGGATCGCCATGCGCGCGGGCGCCTGGTGGCGGTCACCGAGGGCGGGTACGAGCTGACCGCGCTCGGCGAGAGCCTGCATGCGGTCGTCCGCGTACTCAGCGGCGACGCGGCGTGGGTGGCCGGCCGGAGCCTCGATCCGTCGACCGGACGCGGCGAGCGCGCCGCCGACGCCCTCCGCGCCGCCCTGACGCCGTTCTGGCCTGGACTATAATTTCCGCGTGGTCGAGTACAAGCCGCAGGCGCTCGATGCGAAGTGGCAGCAGCGCTGGACCGAGGCGCGCGCCTTCGAGCCCATCGAGGATCCCTCGAAGAAGAAGTTCTACTGCCTCGAGATGTTCGCGTACCCGTCCGGGCACGCGCACGTCGGGCACGTCCGCAACTACATCATCGGCGACGTGATCGCGCGGACGCGGCGGATGCGCGGCTTCAACGTGCTGCACCCGTTCGGCTGGGACGCCTTCGGCCTGCCGGCCGAGAACGCGGCGATCAAGAGCGGCATTCATCCCGAAGTCTCCACGTTCGGCAACATCGCGCACATGAAGGGGCAGCTGCAGCGCCTCGGCATCAGCTACGCGTGGGAGCGCGAGGTCGCGACGTGCACGCCGGAGTACTACCGCTGGAACCAGTGGCTCTTCGTGCGGATGTACGAGCGCGGCCTCGCGTACCGCCGCAAATCCACCGTCAACTGGTGCCCGAGCTGCCTGACCGTGCTCGCCAACGAGCAGGTCGTGGACGGCGGCTGCTGGCGCTGCGGCACGCCGGTCACGACGCGCGATCTCGAGCAGTGGTTTTTCCGCATCACCGCCTACGCGGACGAGCTGCTCCAGGCCCTCGACGGCCTCTCCCGCTGGCCCGAGAAGGTCCTGACGATGCAGCGGAACTGGATCGGGAGGAGCGAAGGCGCGCGGGCGGCGTTTCCCGTGGTGGAGGCCGACGGCCCGGCCGGCCGTGCCGTCGAGGTGTTCACGACGAGGCTCGACACGATCTACGGCGCGACGTTCGTGACGCTCGGCCCGGAGCACCCGCTGGTGGAGGAGTTCGCCCGCGAATCGGCGGATCCGGCCGCCTTCCGGGCCCAGGCGACCCGCTTCCGCATGCAGGACCGGATCGCGCGCATGAGCGGCGCGATCGAGAAGGAAGGGTTCTTCACGGGCCGGGAGGCGGTGAACCCGTTCACCGGGGAGCGGGTGCCGATCTGGGTCGCCAACTTCGTCATCGGCGACTACGGCACGGGCGCCGTCATGGCCGTGCCCGCGCACGACGAGCGCGACTTCGACTTCGCGAAGAAGTACGGGCTGCCGATCCGCGTCGTCGTCCAGCCGGATGATCCCGAGGCCACGCGCCTGACCGACGCCTCGCTCCGGGAGGCCTTCACCGGGTACGGCGTGGTGGAGTCCTCCGGGGAGTTCAGCGGCCTGCGATCGGAGGAGGCGCAGCGGCGCATGGCGGCGGCGGCGAACGAGCGCGGCATCGGCGCCGCCACGGTGCAGTTCCGGTTGAAGGACTGGGGCATCTCGCGGCAGCGCTACTGGGGCACGCCGATTCCCGTCATCTACTGTGAGCGGTGCGGCATCGTGCCCGTTCCCGACGATCAGCTCCCGGTCGAGCTGCCGAAGGTGACGGAGTTCACCGGACGGGGGGACTCGCCGCTCGCCCAGGTGCCGGAGTTCGTCGACGTGTCGTGTCCCACGTGCGGCGGCGCCGCGCGGCGCGAGACGGACACGATGGACACGTTCGTCGACTCGTCCTGGTACTTCTACCGGTTCTGCGATCCGAAGAACGACCAGCTGCCGTTCGATCCCGCGAAGGCGCGCTACTGGATGCCGGTCGACTTCTACAGCGGCGGCGTCGAGCACGCGATCCTGCACCTGATCTATTCGCGGTTCTTCGCGCGCGTCTTCCGGGACCTCGGCATGGTCGAGGACGCCGAGCCCTTCAGCCAGCTGCTCACGCAGGGCATGGTGCTGAAGGACGGCGCCGTCATGTCGAAGTCGAAGGGCAACGTCGTCGACCCGGACGACATGATCCGGCGCTACGGCGCCGATGCGCTGCGCCTGTACGTCATGTTCGTCGCGCCGCCGGAGAAGGAGGTCGAGTGGACCGACGCCGGGCTCGAGGGGAGCTTCCGCTTCCTCGCCCGCGTCTGGCGGCTCGTCGATCAGTGGTGCGAGACGGTCGGCGGGGAAGGGATTCCCGAGGGTGAGCGCGGCTTCAACGAGGCGGAGCGCGCGCTGCGGCGCCGCACGCACGACACGATCCGGCGCGTCACGGTCGATATCGAGGAGCGCCAGCACCTCAACACCGCGCTCTCGGCGTTGATGGAGCTCGTCAATCACCTGTACGCCTTCAGCGAGCAGACGCGCACGGGCGCGCCCGGGCGCCGGGACCACGACGTCGCCGTCGGCGAGGCGGAGCGCGTCGAGACGATTGCCGTCGTCAAGGAGGCGCTCGATGCGCTGACGCTCATGCTCTCGCCGTTCGCGCCGCACACCGCCGAAGAGATGTGGGAGCGGCTCGGCTACGAGGGCGGGCTGGCCGCCGCGAGCTGGCCGGAGTACGATGCGGACGCCGCCAGGGCCGAGGAGATCGTGGTGCCGGTGCAGGTCAACGGCAGGCTGCGCGGCCGCGTGACGGTCGCCGCGGACGCGTCGGAGGACCAGCTGAAGGAGGCGGCCCTGGCCGAACCGGCGGTGCTGGCGCATACGCGCGACAAGACCATTCGCAAGGTCATCGTGGCGCGCGGCAAGCTCGTGAACGTGGTGGTGGGATCATGATCCGCGCGGCCGGACTCGCCTGCGTCGTGCTGCTGGCGGTGGCCGTCAGCGGGTGCGGGTACGCACTCGCCGGACGCGGGTCGTTCCTGCCGGCCTATATCCGGACGATCGGCATCCCGGAATTCAGCAACACGACGCCCTACGAGCTGGTGGAGCAGGTCCTCACCGAGCGCGTGCGCTCGGAGTTCATCGGCCGCGGGAACTACACGGTCCTGCCGCAGACGACGGGCGTCGACGCCGTCCTGACGGGCGAGATCACCGGCATCACCATCTCGCCGGCCTCTTTCACGCAGGAGCAGCAGGCCTCGCGCTACATCATCAGCGTGATCGCGAAGCTGGAGTTCCGCGACCTGAAGACCAACAACGTGCTCTGGGAGAACCCCGCGCTCGTGTTCCGCGAGGAATACCAGGCCACGCAGGGAACCGACGGCCTCGATCCGAACGCCTTCTTCGGCCAGGAGGCCGACGCCCTCGAGCGCGTCGCCCAGGAGTTCGCCCGGAGCGTCGTCAGCGGGATTCTCGAGGCGTTTTAGGTAGGGCGCGCTCGCCGAGCGCGCCGTGCTCGGCGGCTTCGGCGAAGCCGCCCTACCATACATGCCGAGTCTCACACCACCAGCCCTCCGCCGGCAGATCGCCTCCCGATCGGTGGGACCGCTCTATCTGATCCACGGCAGCGATGAGGTCGAGAAGTCGGCGCTCGCGATGGCGTTCTCCGACATCGTCGAGCCCGAGCTGCGGGCCTTCAACGTGGAGCGGCTCTACGGCGGCGAGGCCACCCCGGCGGAGATCGTGGACGCCGCTCGCACCCTGCCGATGATGGCCGAGCGCCGCGTCGTCGTGGTGCTGCAGGCCGAGAAGGTGCTCCAGCCGAAGCGCGAGAGCGAGACCGCTGCCGAGGCGCTCGCCGTCCTCGCCGAATACATCCAGAAGCCGGCATCCTCGACCGTCCTCGTCCTCGTCACGGGAGAGGATCTCGACGGCCGCCGCCGGATTGCCCAGCAGCTCACGAAGCTGGCGGTCACCGTCGAGACCGGCGTGATCGCGTCCGCATCCGAAGCCAACCGCATCGTCAACGAGCTGGCCGCGGCGCGCGGCATGACCATCGATCGCGGCGCGGCGGCGCGCCTGATCGAGCTGGCGGGGGGCAGTGGCGCCAAGCTCCGCGCAGACGCCGAACGTGTGCTCACCTACGTCGGCGCCGGCGCCGTGACGGTCGACGACGTAGATGCCGTCGCCACCGAAGAAGAGAGCTCGGACGATGTCTGGGCCGTCGTGCGGGCGGTCGAGCGAGGGGATGCGAGGAGCGCCCTGCGGGAGCTGCGGCTGCGGTTCGAGTCGGGCGACACGCCGTACGGCCTGCTCGGACAGATTGCCTGGGCCGTCCGGCAGCCGCGGCGCTTCACGCCGGCCCGGCTTCCGGGCGCCATCGACGCGCTGTTCCGGACGGACGTCGCCCTGAAGTCGTCGGGCGGCGACGCGAGAGTGCTGCTGGAGCGGCTGGTCGTGGAGTTGTGCGGGCGCTAGGGCGGCCTCGCGAGACCGCCATGCGCTTCAGCTGCCTCGTTCCTGGCTCGATCGCCCGGACAGGTTGAAACGGGCGTTCATCCTGCGCACGAGTTCGTCCCAGCGGGAATCGGCATGCAGGATTCGAAAGCGCGGATCGACGGCGAAGAAGCTGGGGCCGGGGCGGGGGCGGTCGATCAGGTCGAACAGGTGGCTGAACGCGCGGTCATGGTCACCGAGCCAGGCGTACACCGAGGCTATCGGTTCTGAAGGGTCGTCTCCTCCGGTCTCCCGCTCGAGGATGGCGAGCAAGCGCCTGGCCTCGCCCCGGCGGCCCATGCGGGCCAAAATTCTGATACGACTCGCGAGGACTACAGGGTGGTCAGGCGGGCCGGCGAGCTCCAGCGCCGCCAGCGCTCGATCGTACTCGCGGAGCTCCTCATAAACGTCCGCCAACCGAAAATGTACCAGCCATCCGATTGCGGGCTCGAGCACGAGAGCGCGACGGAGACGAACGATGGCATCCTCGTATCGTCCGGCCCGATAGAGAATTCGTCCGAGATCCGACTGCACGGCTGGCGACAGCGGATCGAGCCGCTCGGCCGTCTCCATGTGCCTGATTGCATCGTGAAACCGGCCCACGGTCATCAGCAGCAGCGCGTATGTGTAGTGCGCGTCGACGCTGTCGGGATCGAGGCTGAGCGCGCGTGTGACCAGTTCCTCGGCGCCATCCAGGTCGTGGTCATAGAGCCGCGCCAGGTCGGCCAGTACCACATACGCCTCGGGAAGCCGATTGTCGAGTCGCAGGGCTTCGCGAGCCGCCCTCCGCGCAGGCCTCTCGGTCGATCGCAGCACGTTGCCCCAGAGCCCCCGTTTCCACTACGCGTGGGCCAGGCTCGCATGTGCGGCCGCGTAACGCGGCTCGAGCTCGACCGCGCGCGTGAAATGCGCGACAGCCCTCGCCAGATGCTCCTCGCTGTCGCGCCACAGGTGATAGCGGCCGATCAGATACTCCTGGCGCGCCGCGGCGCTCACGCCGGGCGTGGAGGGCATCCCGTTCCGCTCCCTCTCGAGCGGAAGGGCTCCGATGCGGGGAGCAAGCTCCGTGAGGCTCCCGCGCAGGAGCATTGCCGCTGCGCTAACCAGTACGAGGCACAGCGCAATGCCGCCGGCTCGGATGATCCCGTGCCTGGTCGGACGCATCCAGCGGCCGCCGGTCCCATGCGCGATGTGCCGAACGGCCGAGGCCGCTTCGCGTGAGGCTTCCCCGGAGAGCGTCCGGCCCCTGAGCCACCGATCGAGCTCGGAACGGTAGGCGTACACGGAACCGGCCCTGTCGTGGACGTGCCGGTGAACGGGGAGACCCTCACGGCGCTCCCAGCGCCGCACCGTCGTGATGTGACGGTTGAGGTAGGACGCGATCTCCTTCCACGAATCGAGCCGCGCGTCGGGCGAGGCGGTCAAGTCCGTTCTGTCAGGCGCCTCGGAACCCATAGCACCCTCCAGTGCGTCTCGGCGGATTCTGTCCGTTATTGCCCCTCCGTGCAATCGGAAGCATTCGAGCGCCATCGGCAGCACGGTGCGCTGTGCCTGCCTTTGCCCCTTGCACGCCGCGGCCCTGCGCCTCAGCCTGATTCCGCGCGCCTCAATCATTCGCAGGCGCGCCGGAAGGGAAGATCCCATGAGGACCGTAATCGCGCTCGCGTCGCTCCTCGTGCTCGGCGCCTCGGCAATGCTGACGATGGCCTCGCCGGCCGTGGGCGTCGAGCCGACGCTCATCGGGCGCGGCACGTATGACCCGTTCAAGGTGGCGTCGAACAAGCACGAATACCCGCTCGACTTTCGCGCGCACTCCAAATCAGCGGCCGACATCGTCGTGCGCATGCACGACTATGCGCCAGGCGGGTCGACGGGCTGGCACACCCATCCCGGTCCGGTGTTCATCACCGTGCTCGAAGGCCAGCTGACGTTCTACGAATTCGACGACCCCACGTGCACGCCCGTGGTCGTCTCAGCGGGGGGAGGCTACGTGGACACCGGACACGGGCATATCGCCCGCAACGAGTCCGGCGTGCCGGCCCGGGACGTGACCGTCATCCTCGCGCCCGTAGGAGAGGCGTTCCGGGACGAGCTCGACGCACCGGGCCCGTTCTGTCCGTTCTGAACCGACTGGGGGGGAGGGGGGAGGAGGCCGCCGGAAGGCCCGGCGGCCAGTGCCCCCGGAAGCTTGCGGCGAGCGAGTCGAGCCCGCGTGCTCGCCGCGGAGGGGCTATGCCGCCTGCGACCTGCTGCGGATGCCGCTGACGAGACGCGACTTGTAGCGGCCCGCCGTGTTCCGGTGGATGATGCCCTTGTTGGCCATCTTGTCGACGAGCGAGAACGTGTCGGTCAGGCGCGCCTTGGCCGTCTCGAGATCGTTGCTCTGAATCGCGGCGCGAATGCCCTTCAACGCCGTGCGCAGCCGGCTGCGAAGCTGCCGGTTGTGCTCGTGCCGCTTGATCGTCTGGCGATGGGCCTTCACCGCCGAGGAAACCTTCTTCTTTGCCACGAGTCCTCACCTGCGCGGCCGCCTGCGCGCCGCGCTGTCTTCAAGCCCGCGGCGAGCCGCGCCGCGAGCGCCCGGACCGCCGCCCGAACGGACAATCATAGCATGGGCCCAGGCGATCCCCGCGCAGCCGCTTGATCGGGCCACGGCTGTGGTCATACAATTGTGGTCATGGCCAGGCAGCCTTCCAGACGCTCGGCGCGCCGATCCGTTCGCCCCCTGGCTGCGGGTGAGCCGGTGGGCGCGGCGGACTTCAAGGCGCGATGCCTGGAGCTGATGGATCGCGTGCGCGAAACGGGCGCCGAGTTCGTCGTTACGAAGCACGGTGAGCCCGTGGCGAAGCTGGTGCCCTACTCGCCGCCGAAGGGCGGGACCCTGTTCGGAGCGCTGAAGGGATCGGTGCTCGGCTACGACGGTCCGTTCGAACCGGTCGACGGCGAGTGGGACATCGAGCGGAACGGCGGGTGATCGTTCTCGATACGCACGTCTGGGTCTGGGTGCTCGCGGGAGAGGCCCGGCGGATCGGCCCGAAGACGCGCCGCCTGATCGCGAGAGCCGCGACGGCCGACACGGTCCGGGTCTCCGCGGCGACGCTGTTCGAGATCGTGGCCCTGCACGCGTCCGGCCGTCTCCGCCTGTCCCGCCCGCCGGACCAGTGGCTGCGCGAAGCGCTCGATCTGCCGGGTACCCGCCTGGCGCCAGTCACCGGGGCGATGGCGATCGATGCCGGGCACATTCCGCGTGCCGCGCTGCCGGATCCGCTCGACCGCCTGCTGGTGGCCACCGCGCGCCAGCTGGACGCCACGCTCGTAACGGGCGACGCGCGCATCCTCGAGTACGCTCGTCTGGCAGGCCAGACGAAGCTCCACGACGCAGCTGCTTGAGCCTCGAGTCCGACGTCTGGGAGAGGATCCGTGATGGCATCTCGCGGCCGCTGGACGATCGTTCGTGACGCATTCCATCGATGGCCCGCTCTCCAGCGCATCTCGCTCCATCTTCTCGACTCGGTCTACGTGGTCGCGCTGTGGCCGTTCCGCCGGCAGTACCGTCGCGAAACCGCGCTCGAGAACGGCGCTCCGTCGTCGAGAACTGACGAACTCAATGCCGCGGCCGAGCGCTACTTCGCGGAACAGCGGGACACGGCTTACCTGCTCGGCAAACCCTTCAGCGATCCGGCTAACGCCGCCAGGCATCTCATCGATGCGGGCGTACTGATGGGTGCGATGCGGCTGCGCCCCGGCGATGTGGTCGCGGAGATCGGCGCCGGCACGTGCTGGCTCTCTCACATGCTGAACCGCTTCGGCTGCCGCACGATTGCGATCGACGTGTCGTCCACGGCCCTCGCGCTCGGCCGCGTTCTGTTCGAGAGCGACCCCCGTACGAACTGGAGCCTGCAGCCCGAGTTCGTGGCGTATGACGGACGCACGATTCCGCTGCCGGCCGATGCCTGCGATCGCATCATCATCAACGATGCCTTTCACCACGTTCTGAACCGGCGGGAGCTACTCGTGGAGATGTTCAGAGTGCTTCGTCCGGACGGCATGATCGCGATGGCCGAGCCGGGCTCCGGGCATGTCGCCGTCGCTCCTTCGCAGGCGGAGGCAGCGACCGGCGTGCTCGAGACCGACGTGGAGATCGAGGAGGTCGAGTCGATGGCACGAGAAAGCGGGTTCGCCGCCGTGCATGTCGTCGCGGCCAGCGCTTCAGTCGTTCACGAGGTGCCCGTGCGGCGACTGGGCGCGTTCATGGGCGGGAGCGGGTTTGCCGCGTACTGGAAGCAGTTCTGCGGATCGCTCGATCGCCACCATTACGTGGTCATCTACAAAGGCGATCCCACGCCCACAACCATGAGGCCGGCTGTGCTCTCGGCGAGCCTCCAGTGGCTCGAACCTCGAGGAGGCGGCAGTGTGCGTCTTCGATGCGGCGAGCCGGCCCGTGTCACCGTGAATGTGAGAAATCTGGGGACGACGGTTTGGTTGGCTCGAGAGGGCCCTGGCTGGACGCGGATTGGCGTTCATCTCGAGCGAAGCCAGCAGTTACTCGATTTCGACTGGCACCGCGCCGCGCTTCCATTCGACGTGCCGCCCGGGGGTCGCTTCCGGTTGGCGCTCACGCTGCCGCCGCTGCCGAGCGCCGGGTCCTATCAGCTCGTCCTGGATCTGGTGATCGAAGGGCACACCTGGTTCGCGGCGCACGGCTCGGCGACGCTTGGCCTGGATCTCGAAGTGGTGTGAACCTAGGAGTGCGGAGCAGCGCTCACAGTCCGTGAAATCTGTACGATCTGTGGATTCCAGGACTGGAGCTACCGCCGGGTGACGACCTCGAAATCCCCCTCAGGCTTCTGGTCGGAATAGCGGGGGACCTCCCGGTCGTCGATCAACTCCACGATCTTGTAGATGACCTTGCTCGGGCCGACGCTGATCGGCGTGACCGAGATGATCTTGCGGACGTAGTTGCGCGTCTCGCGGTACGGCGGGATGGTCTCGCCGTACTTGTCGACGGCGCCGGGACCGGCGTTGTAGGCCGCGAGCGCCAGGTCCACCTTCTGGTCGTAGCGGTCGAGCAGGTGCTTCAGGTACGCCACGCCCGCCCGGATGTTCTCCTCGGGATCGAAGGGGTTCAGCACGCCGTAGGTGGCCGCGGTCGACGGCATGAGCTGCATCAGCCCCATCGCGCCCTTGGGTGAGATCGCGTAGGGGTTGAACGCAGACTCCGCCTTGATGACGGCGCGCACGAGATCGGTGCTGATCCCGTGCTGCTGCGCGTACTTCTCGATCAGGTGGTCGTACGCCGACGCGCGGAGCGCGGCAGGGCGCCTCGAGGGCTGGACGTACGGGGCCCGCTGCGGCGCGGTGGTCCCGACCGTCGCCGCCAGGTCGGAGAGCACACGCTGGGTGTCGGCGTCGGTCCAGTTCTCGTCCTCGGCCGAGGCCGGCAGGGCGGCGCCCGTCCAGAGACCCGCGATTGTGAGAGCAGCCAAGAGCCTGATGCGCAACGGGTTGCCCCAGGGATGCACCCCGCCCGCGTGGCCGGGTGGAGTGGTCTTCCCGGGTATCGGCAGCTCAGCCGTGGGGCTTTAAAACTGGATGAGGGCAGGGGCTGAGGCAGGGCTAAAGCCCTGCCGCACACGACCTGTGGGGCAGGGCTTTAGCCCTGCAGACCCAGGACGATCTCTGACACCTGTGGGGCAGGGCTTCAGCCCTGCGGGTTCGACGCCATCCGCTCGATCACCGCGCGGCTCTGCTCGAGCAGGGCGTCCAGCTTCGACGGATCCTTGCCGCCCGCCTCGGCGAAGTCGGGCCGCCCGCCGCCGCCACCGCCGACGATCGGGGCGATCTCCTTCACGATCTGGCCGGCGTGGATGCGGCCCTTCAGGTCCGGCGTGACCGAGACGACGATGCCGACCTTGCCGTCGGGCGTCGACGAGGCGAGGACGACAACGCCGCTCTTGAGCTTCGACTTGAGCGAGTCGGACACGTCGCGCAGGCCGGCCTTGTCGAGGCCCTCGAGCCGGCGAATCACCGCCTGCACACCGTTGATGTCCACCGCTTCGCCGGCCCCGTTGCCGCCGCCACCCCCGCCGGTCGCCAGCTTCGTGCGCAGCTCGTGGACGTCCCGCGTGAGCCGCTTGATCTCGCCCTGCAGCTTCGCCACCGACTCCGCCGCCTGCTCCTCGCCCACGCGGAGCGAATCGAGCACCGCCGCCAGCGATGCGCGCTGCCGCTGGACGCGCTCGACCGCCGCCTCGCCGGTGAGCGCCTCGATGCGGCGCACGCCGGCCGCGACGCCGCTTTCCTCGACGATGGTGAAGAGGCCGATGTCGCCGGTGGCGGCGCAGTGCGTGCCGCCGCAGAGCTCCACGCTGAAGCCGGGGATCGAGACGACGCGCACACGGTCGCCGTACTTTTCACCGAAGAGCGCCATGGCCCCCGCCGCAATCGCTTCGTCGGTCGCGCGCTCCTCGGTCACGACCGGCGTGTTCCTGCGAATGTGGCTGTTCACGAGACGCTCGATCTCCTCGAGCTCGCCCGCGCCGAGCGCGGCGTGGTGGGAGAAGTCGAAGCGCAGCCGGTCCGGCGCGACGAGGGAGCCCTTCTGCCGGACGTGCGCCCCGAGCACTTGCCGCAGCGCGGCGTGCAGCACGTGCGTGGCCGTGTGGTTCCGCCGCGTGGCGTCGCGCACCTCGGCGGTGACGACGGCCTCGACGAGCTCGCCCGGCTGAATCGTTTCGGTGACGCCGCTCACGCGGTGCGCGCGGGGCAGCCCCGGCTGTGTCCGCACGACCCCCTCGACGCGCGCCAGCGTCGTGCCCGCCGGGGCGCGCAGCTCTCCGACGTCCGACACCTGGCCGCCCGCCTCCAGGTAGAAGGGCGTCCGGTCGAGGACCACGTAGCCGTCCTGGCCGGGCTCGAGCCGGTCGATCGGCCGCCGCTCCGCGTCGAACAGGGCGAGCACGCGGACCTTCGGCACGTCTGTCGCGGCATAGCCTTCGAAGACGTCCCCGGCCTTGCGGAGCAGCTCTTCGGCTTCAGGGCTGGCGAACGAGAACGCGTCGCCGCGCCGCTGATCGAAGGCGCTGCCGGCGCGGGCCCGCTCGCGCTGTGCCTCGAGCGCGCGGTCGAACGCCGCGCGGTCGAGCGTCAGCTTCCGTTCGCTCGTGAGATCGTCGATGAAGTCGAGCGGCAGCCCCCACGTGTCGTAGAGGCGGAACGCCTCCTCGCCGGAGAGGACGCCGCCGCTCTCGGCGGCGCGGTCCAGCAGCTCCTCGAGCCGTGGCAGCCCTCCGGTGAGGACCGCGTCGAAGCGCTCCTCCTCGCTGCGGACCGTGCGGACGATCTCGTCGCGTCCGGCGCGCAGCTCCGGATAGGCGTCGCCCATCTCGGAGACGAGGACGTCGACCAGCGAGTGGAGGAACGGCTCCGTCATGCCGAGGCGCTTCCCGTGGCGCATCGCGCGCCGCATGATCTTGCGGAGGACGTAGCCGCGCCACTCGTTCGACGGAGCCACGTCGTCGGCGATGAGGAAGGTCATCGCGCGCAGATGGTCGGCGATCACGCGCGTCGAGACCGCGTCGCGGTCCATCTCCGTCGCGAGCCGCCGGACGGCGTCGGCGCCCGTCTGCCGGCCGGTCGTGCGCGCGATCGCCGCCAGCAGCGGCGCGAAGACGTCCGTGTCGTAATTCGAGAGCGTGCCAGCGGTCACGGCCGCCACGCGCTCGAGCCCCATGCCGGTGTCGATGGAGGGCGCCGGCAGCGGCTTCAGCGACCCGTCGGGCTGCCTGTCGAACTCCATGAACACGTTGTTCCAGACCTCGACGAACCGGTCGCACTCGCATGCCGGGCCGAGGCACACGGGCTCCGGACAGGGGAGCTCGCTGCCGCGAAAGTAATGGATCTCCGAGCAGCGGCCGCACGGCCCCGTGTCCCCCATCTGCCAGAAGTTGTCGGTGAGGCCCAGCTCTGCGATCCGATCCTCCGGCACGAACGCCTTCCAGCGCTCGAACGCCTCGTCATCCCGGGGAATGCCGGCCTCGCCCTTGAAGACGGTCGCGTACAGCCGGTCGGCGGGCAGCTCCCAGACGCCGGTCAGCAGCTCCCAGGCGAACCCGATGGCGTCGTGCTTGAAGTAGTCTCCGAAGGAGAAGTTGCCGAGCATCTCGAAGAACGTGTGGTGCCGCAGGGACGGCCCGACGTTGTCGAGGTCGTTGTGCTTCCCGCTCACGCGCATGCACTTCTGCGAGGAGGCCGCCCGGCGGTAGTCGCGCCGCTCACGGCCGAGGAAGACGTCCTTGAACTGGTTCATCCCCGCGTTGGTGAAGAGCAGGGTGGGATCATCGTGGGGGACGAGCGGGGCACTGGGGACCACACGGTGCCCCCTGCCCTCGAAGAAGCGGAGGAAGGAGGAACGGAGCTCGGCTGACTGCATCTGGTTCCATTCTACCGGCTTCGTGTCCGCCGCCGGCCGCCGGCTGCCCGCTGCCAGCTGATTGTGAAAGAATAGCCGTTCGGGTGATCACCAATGGCTGAAACCTTGTCCAACTTCATCGGCGGCGAGTGGGTGCAGGCGGCCTCCGGCGCCACGTTCACGACCCGCAATCCCGCCAACATCGACGAAGAGATCGGCGTCTACGCGAAGGGGGATGCCGCCGACGCACGGCAGGCGGTCGAGGCCGCCGCGCGGGCGCAGCCGGCCTGGGCCGCGATCCCGGCGCCGAAGCGCGGCGAGATCCTCTACCGCGCGGCCAACATCCTCGAGTCCCGGGTAGAGAGCGTCGCGCGCGACATGACGCGCGAGGAGGGCAAGACGCTGCCCGAGGCGCGCGGCGAGGTCGGCCGCGCGGTGAACATCCTGCGGTACTTCGCCGGCGAAGGGGCACGTCTGGCCGGCATGGCCGTCCCCTCCGAGCGCGACCGCGTCTTCATCCACACCCTCCGGAAACCCCTCGGCGTCGTCGGGCTCATCACGCCGTGGAACTTCCCGATTGCCATTCCGGCGTGGAAGACGGCGCCCGCGCTCATCGCCGGCAATGCCGTCGTGCTGAAGCCATCGGATCTCGCGCCGCTGTGCGCCGTGCGGATGGTGCAGGCGCTCGATGAGGCCGGCGTGACGAAGGGGGCGCTGAACCTCGTCACGGGGCCGGGATCGAAGGTGGGACAGGACATCGTGACGAATCCGAAGGTGCGCGCGATCTCGTTCACCGGATCCGAGACGACCGGCAGCGGCATCGCGGCCGAGGCGGCGAAGCGCCGGGCGCGCGTGCAGCTCGAGATGGGCGGCAAGAACCCGACGATCGTCCTCGCGGACGCCGACGTCAACGACGCCGTCGCCACGGTCGTCAACGCCGCGTTCTTCTCGACCGGCCAGCGCTGCACGGCGACGTCCCGCGTCATCGTCGAGGAGGGGATCGCCGACGAGTTCACGAAGGCGCTGGTCGCGCGCACCGCGAGCCTCAAGGTGGGCAACGGCCTCGAGGCCGGCATCGAGGTCGGGCCCTCGATCGACGAGAAGCAGCTCGGCACCGTGCTCGAGTACGTGGGCATCGGCCAGAAGGAAGGGGCGCGGCTGCAGTGCGGCGGCGATCGCCTGTCGGACGGTCCGTACGGGCGCGGCTACTTCTCGTCGCCGGCGGTTCTGACCGACGTGGAGCCGACGATGCGCGTGGCGCAGGAGGAGATCTTCGGTCCCGTGCTCACCGTGCTGCCGGCGCGGGACATCGGCCACGCCGTGGAGATCTCCAACGGCATCCGGTTCGGCCTCTCGGCGGCCATCTGCACGCGGTCGCTCTCGTCGGCCTTCGAGTTCATCAACCAGGTGGACGCGGGGCTGATCATGGTCAACCTGCCGTCCGCCGGCGTCGAGTACCACGTGCCGTTCGGCGGCTCAAAGGACTCGTCGTTCGGCGTGCGCGAGCAGGGGCCGGCGGCGCTGGAGTTCTACACGGAAACGCGGACGGTCTATCTGAAGTACTGAAGTGGGTAGTGGGTAGTGGGTAGTGGGTAGTGGGTGGGCTTGGAGATGCGCAACGGCTTGATGCTGTTCCGAACCTCCGGCGGGGCCGTCGTCGAGCGAGACGGGCGGCGTGCCCGCCTGGATGAGGCCTGGGACGCGCTGATCAACCGCGAGGATCTCGCGCAGCATCTCGCGCGCGCGCTGGAAGGTCAGGCCGCCGCGGCCCGCGACGCCCTCGACCTGCTGCCGCCGATCGGCAACCAGGAGGTGTGGGCCGCCGGAGTGACGTACTTCCGCAGCCGCACGGCGCGGATGGAGGAGTCGCGCGATGCCGGAGGCGGCGATTTCTATGATCGCGTGTATTCGGCCGAGCGCCCGGAGCTCTTCTTCAAGGCCACCGCGCGGCGCGTCGTGGGACCCGGGGCGTTCGTCCGGGTCCGGCAGGACTCGAAGTGGAGCGTGCCGGAACCGGAGCTGGCGCTGGTCGTGAACGCGCGAGGAGCGATCGTCGGCTACACGGTCGGCAACGACATGAGCGCGCGCGACATCGAGGGCGAGAACCCGCTGTACCTGCCGCAGGCGAAGGTCTACACCGAGAGCTGCGCGCTCGGTCCGGGCGTGCTCGTCTCGGCCGAGCCGTTGCCGCCGGAAACTCCCATCGAGCTGAGCGTGACGCGCGACGGGGCGGAGCGCTTCGGCGCGAGAACGAGCCTGGCCGAGATGCGCCGGACGCCGGCCGAGCTGGTCGACTTCCTGTTCCGGGAGAACTCGTTTCCCGACGGCTGCATCCTCCTGACCGGCACCGGCATCGTCCCGCCCGACGAGTTCACGCTCCGGTCAGGGGACCGGATCCGCATCACGATCCCCCCCATAGGGGCTCTGGAGAACACCGTCAGGTAGCGTCCAATTACCGACGCTCGGGCCCGCCTGAAGGCGGCCCCTACGGCCATCTGGCGCCCGCCTGAAGGCGGCCCCCCCCTACGGCCATCGAGCCAACTGACAGGTGGCCGCTACGGGCATCGGGCCGCCTGAAGGGTGGCTCTGCTGACTCATTCGCTCGCGGAGGCGGAGGAGTTGGAGGTTGGAAGTTGCGAGCGGCGCCGGGGGACGACGGCGCGCCGCTCGAAGACGCTCCGCCGCAGCTCGAAGAGGATCGTGTCGCGCGCCGAGCCCCGGCCCATGAGCTGGAAGCCGTTCCTCTCGAGCACGCGGACCGACCCGATCAGCTCGGGCAGCGTTTCCGCCAGGACGCGCATGACCGTGTCGTGGCCGAAGGCCCACGACAGGAGCGCGCCGGTCAGCTCGGTGCCGAAGCCCTGACGCTGGTAGTCGGGCAGCAGGCCGTAGCCGATCTCGATGCTGCCCTTCGCGTCCGGACGCCCCTTGAAGCCGCAGCTGCCAAGCAGGACCCGCCCCCCTTCCGACGGATGCACGACGTACCAGGTGAACCAGCCGAGCGCGCTGGGATCGTCGGCGATGCCGCGGGCGAACCAGGCCAGCGATTCCGTGTCGTTGAGCGGGGGCGGCCAGGAGGGCGGAGGGAGGACTCCGAGCGCACGCCACCAGTCCGGTGCGCCCGCGGCCTCGGCGAGCGCGACGTCGGGTTCGGCGGCGACCAGTTCCAGGCGCGGCGTTCGAATGATCAACGAAGGCATAGTACTATGCGCCGGTCGTTCCACAGAGGCATCATCGTGACCCATCCACGAACCGGGCGCCTGCGCGCCGCAGTATTCATGGTGGTCGCCATCCTCGCCGCGGCCGCATGGCCGGCGGCGGGAGGGCGCGACCAGACCACCCGCGCGGAGCGGTCCACGCTCGACTTCTTCTTCATCGACGTCGAGGGCGGCGCCGCCACGCTCATCGTCTCGCCGTCCGGCGAGTCGATCCTCATTGACTCCGGCTTCCCGGGCGAGCGCGACGCCGGCCGGATCGCGCGCGTCGCCCGCGAGCAGGCGGGGCTCGCCAGCATCGACCATTACATCACCACTCACTGGCACCGCGACCACGTCGGCGGAATCGGTGAGCTGGTCCGGCTCGTGCCGGTCGCGCGCTACTACGGCCACCGCATTCCCGAGCCGGTGCCTCCCGACATCCTGAAGGCGCCGATCGGCCGCTGGCAGGAGCTGGCCACCGATCCGGTATGGCTGCGCGCTGGCGATCGCGTTCCGCTCGCCGGCCAGACGGCCGGCGCGCCCGGCGGCGCGCCCGTGCTGGCCGTACACGTCCTCGCGGGCGACGCCCTCGTCAAAGGAGAGCCGGAGGACAGTCCGCAGGTGCGCACCTGCGAGTACGGGCACGAGCCGATGCCCGAGGACACCTCCGACAACGCGCGCAGCCTCGCGTTCCACGTGTCCTACGGCGCCTTCGACCTGTTCGCGGGCGGGGATCTCACGTGGAACGTGGAGCACAAGCTCGTGTGCCCGGAATCCATCCTGCCGCCCGGGATCGATGCCTTCCTCGTCAATCATCACGGGCTCGACACGAGCAACAACCCGGTGCTGATCGAGGCGCTCGCCCCGACGGTCGCCATCGTGAACAACGGGCCCGCGAAGGGCGGCGAGCCCAGGACGATGTCGGACCTTCTCGCCTATCTGGGGGCCTCGCGGGTGTTCCAGCTGCACCGGAACGTCCGCGAGGGG
>Ga0299914_10000613_pt1 | contig 21834 bp, 16 predicted proteins | sample RVTome_10_FD_201361 | JGI IMG/M metagenome (GOLD analysis project Ga0299914, IMG submission 201361) | Soil microbial communities from uranium-contaminated site in the Upper Colorado River Basin, Wyoming, United States - RVT153D57 (version 2) ...
CGCCGGGACCGCACCTCCGGGCCGATCTCGACGATGCGTCCGAGATATTCGTGTCCCATGATGCAGCCGGGCGTCGCCGGATGGCCCGGGGGGACGTCGAGGATGTGGAGGTCGGTGCCGCAGATGCCGCAGCCCTCGACGTCGATCAGCACCTCGTCGGGCGCGGCGATCCGCGGCACCTCGCGATCCTGGATTTCGAGCACGCCCTCTTTCACGAACACGGCAGCCTGCATACTCGCCTCTCAGAGCCCCAGCTGGCGGAGGTAGCTTCGGTTGCGCGCCGCGCTGAGCGCCGGAGCGCCCATGCCAGGGAGCACGTCCTGCTCGACGACGATCCAGCGCTCGTAGCCGCGCAGCTGGAGCGCGTCGAGCACGCGCCGGAAATCGACGCCGCCCCGGCCGAGCTCGCAGAACACGCCTTCGCGGACGGCGCGCAGGTAGTCCCACCCTTCGGCGCGGGCGCGATCGGCGATTGCCGGTGAACAGTCCTTGAAGTGGACGTGCCACACGCGGGCGGCGTAGCGCTCGAACACGGCCATGGGATCGCCGCCGCCGAACGTGACGTGGCCGGTATCCAGGCAGAGGCCCAGCTCGTCCCCGGCCGTGCGCGACATCAGGGCTTCGATCTCCCACGCGGCCTCGACGTAGCCGCCGCAATGCGGATGGAACACCGTGCGGAGCCCGGTCTCGCGGCGCACGTGCCAGCTCACGCGACCGGCGCCTTCGGCGAATCGTGTCCACCGGGCGTCATCGAGCCCGTCCTCCGGACGCACGCGTCCGGCGCGCGCCGCCCGGTCCGGCACGGCCGCGTTGTCGTCCGACAATACGATGACCGGTTCGTCGCGCGACACGTCGGCGAGCAGCCGCGCCGCCCGCAGCGCGGCGTGAACGGCCTCGTCGAGCGCGTCGGCGCGCCAGAGCGCCGCGGGCACGAAGGCGCCCAGCAGCTCGAGGCCGCGCCGGTCCAGCTCGTCGCGCAGCCGCCGGGGCTCCGACGGCATGAAGCCCCAGTCGCCGAGCTCCGTGCCGGCGTACCCCGTTGCGGCGATCTCGTCGAGCACGCGGTCCCAGCCGACCGCCTCGCCCGCTTCCTCGAACTCGAGCGCTCCCCAGGAGCACGGGGCGTTGGCGACCCGGATCATGGGCGCCGCGCCCCCGCGCCGGTGGCCGCCTGCTCCGTCCCGAATCCCCAGCCGCCCTGCTCGTCCACGAAGGCCTCGACCTCCTGACGGGTCGGCATGTCGTTCGCGCAGCTGTGGCGCGTGACCACGATGGCGCCGGTGGCGTTGCCGAAACGAACGGCGCGCTCGAGCGGCCATCCCTGCAGCCAGGCGTAGAGCAGGCCGCTCGCGAACGCATCCCCCGCGCCGAGCACGTTCAGCACCGTCACGCGGAACGGCGCGACGTCCACCGGCGGAGCCTCCGGCCGATGAATGGTGGCGCCGCGCTCGCCGCGCTTCAGCACGAGGACCGGTGCGCCCGTACCGAGCACGGCGGCCACAGCCTCGTCGAGCCCGCAGCCGCCGCCGGCCGCCGCGCGGACCTCGTCCTCCGTGCCCACGACCAGGCTCGCTCGCCCCGCGGCGCTCCGCACGGCCGCGCCGAACGTACGGACGTCGGGCCACTGGTCGTCGCGGTAATCGAGGTCCAGGACGACCGCCACGCCGGCGGCACGGGCACGCTCCTGCGCGTAGAGGGTCGCGGTGTGGCTCGGCTCGCGGCTCAGGCCCGTGCCCGTGACGAACAGGACGCGCGCGTCCCCGATCGGGGTGCGGGAGACGTCCTCGACGGTGAGCGCGATGTCGGCGCAGTTGTCGCGGTAGTAGGTGAGCGGAAACCGATCCGGCGGCTGGATGGTGAGGATCACCGCGCTCGTGCGGCGCCCTGGCTTCCGCACGACCGCGCTGATGTCCACCCCCTCGGTGCGGAGGAAGTGCAGGACGAACTCGGCGACCTGATCGTCGCCGACGCCGGTGAGCAGCATCGGGCGCAGCCCGAGCCGCCGCACGCCGACGCTGACGTTGGTCGGGCACCCGCCCACGTAGGCGTCGAAGCTGCGCACGCCGCTCATCGGCACGCCGATCTGGTGGGCGTACAGGTCGATGCAGCTGCGGCCCATGGCCACGACGTCGATGGCGCGATCGGATGGCGGCGTTCGCATCTCCCTCCTTTTCCGCGGCGGGCCCTTCAGACCGCCTTGGCGCGGAGCACGTAGCCGCAGGAGTCGCGGATGGTCAGCGCGCTGCGCAGCTGGAGCACCTGGCGAGGCCGGTCGCGCGCCGCGAGCCGCCCGATGAGCACCTGCGCCCCCTCGTCGCCCAGCTCGTACTTCGGCAGGTCCACGGTCGTCAGCCTCGGCTGGAACGAGTCGATCCACGGGTAGTCGTCGCAGGTGACGATCGCGACGTCCTGCGGGCAGCGCAGCTGGTACTGCCGCAGGGCCTTCATGAAGCCGACCGCCATCTGATAGTTCGAGATGAACACCGCGTCGGGCCGCTTCTTCAGCAGCGCGATGCCGGCGTCGTACCCCGAGTGCACGCGGTAATCGCCCTGGTGGCACAGGGCGCGGTCGCAGGGGCGCTTCCAGTCCTTCAGGGCCTGCTTGTAGCCCGCGAACCGCTCGTCGGTCGGCGTGACGCCCCGGAGGCCGCCGATGAAGGCGATGCGGCGGTAGCCGAGCCGGAGCAGATGCGACACGCTCTCGTAGGCCGCGTTGCGATCGTCCATCAGCACGGCGTCGCAGTGGGACAGACCGCCGGCGAGCCGCGACACCTGCACCACCGGCACACGCGCGCGCTCGAGCCGCGCCACCATCTCGGCCGACAGCGGGCCCGGCGCCTTCGTCAGGAGGATGCCGTCCACGCGCTTGGCCAGGAACAGATCCAGATACAGCTCCTCCTTCTTGGGATCGTCGTCGGTGTTGGCGAGCAGGAGCGTGTAACCCGCGGCGTGCGCGCGATCCTCCGCGCCCCGCACGACCTCGGGCCAGAACGGGTTGACGATGTCGGGCACCAGCATGCCGAGCATGTGGGACCGCTGCTTGGCCAGGCTGCGCGCGACGAGGTTGGGCTGGTAGCCCAGTTCCTTGATGGCGGCGGTCACGCGGCGCTTCAACTGCGGGCTCACGTACGCGGAGTCGTTGATGACGGCCGACACGGTCGCCACGGATACCCCCGCCTGTTTCGCCACGTCGTAGATGTTGGCCATCGAAGCTCCGGCGTGCCGCCGCCCGGGGGCAGGCCGCATCGCCCCAGCGTGCGGAGTCTACCATCGGGCGAAGCGCTTTGGGAACCCCGGCCCCCGGGAGCCGCCCGGCCGGAGTCGGCGCCGCCGCCCCGCGCCCGGCCGGGGCCGCCCCCGCCGGCATGGCCGCCGGGAATCGGGCAGATTCGGCCGAAACAGAAACCAGTTGACACGGGTTGGTGTTCCTCGGATATTCTCCGCCGTACGGAGCAGGCCTCTCCGGTCTCGCCAGGCCATCGCGCGGAGGACCCGTGGACCAGGAACCCCAGGATGCGGCGTGTGAGCCTGTCCCAGCGAAGCGCTTAGCCAGGCGACGCGTCCTCGCCGCCATCGGCGCGGTCGCCGCCTCCGCGGCCGTCCCGATCTCCGCCCGCCAGGCCCCCAGGCGGCCGCCCGGCGCCCCCGCGGGCGTGCGCTCGCCCCTCCTGCGCCCCCTGGCCGCTCCCGGCGCTCCCCGCGCGCTGACGCCCGACCAGCTCGAGACCCTCGGCGCCCTCGTCGATACCATGATCCCGGCGACCGATACGCCGGGCGCACGGGCCGCCGGCGTCCACACCTTCCTCGACGACGTCGCCAGCATCGAACCGCCCGCGCGCGCGGAACTGCAGCGCGGCATCGCGGCCGCCGACGCGAGAGCGGCCGCCATGCACGGCCGACCCTACCGGCAGCTCGCCACGGCTCAGCAGGACGCCGTCATGGACGCGCTCAGCCGCGGGACCCCGGACGAACGCGCGGTCTTCGCGTCGCTCAAGCGCCGCACGATCGACGCCTACTATCGCTCGGAGATCGGCCAGATCGGCGAGCTGCGCTGGGTGGGCCACGAGTTCCATTCGGCGTTCCCTGGCGCCTGCACCCACGCCGATCCGCTGAGGCACCCGCGGGCGCGCTGGGAACATCCCGTCTCCGGCAAGGCCCAGCCATGAAGGCCCAGGCCTACGACGTCATCGTGGTCGGCAGCGGCTGCGGGGGATCGTGCTCGGTCCACCGGCTGGTCACGTCCGGCGCGTCGGTGCTCAACCTCGAGTACGGCCCCGAATACGAGGAGCAGGACCTCGGCTCGTTCGAGCAGTACTACGATGCCTACGCCCGCCTCGGCTACGCCGCGCTCAAGCGCGCCACCGAGCGCCCGGGCCCCGGAAGCTGGAAGCGCAGCAAGTACTTCGTCTACGACGACGACGTTCCGTACACCACCGGCGGAGAGGGCTGGTACTGGCGGCGGTACCGCGGCGTCGGCGGGCGGAGCATGTTCTGGGCGGGCGTCGCGCCGCGGATGTCGCCCGATGACTTCCGCGAGCCGGAGCTGGACGGCTTCGGGCCGGCCTGGCCGCTCACCTACACGGACCTCGAGCCGTACTACGACTGGATCGACGACCACCTCGGACGCGTCGGCGTCGCCGAGGATCATCCGTCCGTGCCGGCCGGCAGGCCGCAGCCGCCGCAGGGGTTCCGCTGCGGCGAGCGGATCGTCCAGCACGCCTGCAACCGCCTGCGCGGCGAGTTCCCGCTCCTGCGCTACACGCACACGCCCAAGATGATCGCCACGCGCGAGATGGGGCCGGGCCGCGCGCCGTGCCATTACCTCGGCAACTGCATGGAGGGCTGCCGCAACGCCGCCAAGTTCGAGGCGAAGTACCACCTCTATCCCGCGGCGCAGGCCACCGGCCGGCTCACCCTCAGGCCCGACGCCGTCGTCACCGACGTCATCATGGACCCGGATACCGGGCTGGCGGCGGGCGTCCGCTTCACCGATCGCCTGACGCTCGAACAGCACGAGGCGCGCGCCGGCGTCGTCGTGCTCGCCGCCTCGACGCTCGACACGCCGCGAATCCTGCTGAACTCGACGAGCGCCCGGTTCCCGGACGGGGTCGCCAACGGGTCGGGGCACGTCGGACAGCACCTCAACGATCACGTCCAGGCCTCCGTCATCGGCTACCTTCCGCAGCTCTACGGCCACAGGACGTACAACGACGACGGCTATACGTTCGGCGTGATGATTCCGCGGTTCACGCAGACCTATCAGCGATCGAAGGGTTTCATCCGGGGCTGGGAAGGCAGGTCGGGGAGCGGCAAGGGCATCGACCGGCAGGTCGAAGGGTTCGGCAGCCGGCTGAAGACAGGCATCCGCGACCACTACCAGGCGCGGATCTCGCTGCTGGGTTTCGGGGCGAAGCTGGACAACCCGGGCACGTTCGTGGAGCTGGATCCGTCGGGCCGGCGCGATCGGTACGGGATGCCGATCGCGCGCATCCATTCCGCATATCACGACAACGATCTGAAGATTTTCGAGGACATCAAGGCGCGGTTCACCGACATCCTCGAGCAGGCCGGCGCCGAGCACCTCACCTCCTCGGCCGCGCCTGCGCAGCCCGGCACGAGCGAGCACGAGGTCGGCACCTGCCGCATGACGAAGGATCCGAAGGACGGCGTCTGCGACGGGTTCGGCCGCACGCACGAGGTGAGCAACCTGTTCGTCGCCGACGGCAGCGTCTTCACGCAACAGACGGACAAGAGCCCGACGCTCACGATCATGGCGCTGGCGCTGCGGCAGGCGGACTTCATCGTCGACTCGCTGAAACGCGGGGATCTGCGGAGCGCGTGATGCCGACGCGACGGACCTTTCTCGCCTCGACGGTGGCGGCGCTCGGCGCGGCGGCCACCGGCCCGATCGAGGGAGCGGTCCGCCGGGGGAGCCAGCAGGCGGGCGCTCCGCGCTTCGGCGTCGGCTACCAGATTTTCGGCTGGAGCCGCGACTTCCCCTCCGCGTGGTGGCGCGGGGCGTGCGCCGTGGGCGCGCTCGGGTACCAGGCCATCGAGGGGGAGTACACGATTGCCGAGCTGTACGAGGGACGTGACGAGGAGTTCGACCGCCGGATGGCGCGGTGCGGCGTGCGCGTCAACGCGTTCTACAGCTCGACCGATCTCGGGAGGCCCGGGCACCATGCCGAGAACCTGCGCAAGAACCTGTTCACCGCCGCGTTCGCGGCGCGGATCGGCGCGGGCGTGATCGTCATGGGCGGCACCGAAGCCACCAGCAAGACGCGCGAGGACTTCGCGGCGTTCTCGCGCGCGGCGAACGAGATCGGGAAACGCGTGCTCGACACGCACGGCGTGCGTTGCGGCTACCACCCGCATCTCGGCGCGCTCGTGGAGACGCGCGCGGACATTGCCCGGGTGATGGACGCGACCGATCCGCGGTACTTCTTCCTGGCCCCGGACACGGGCCACCTCGCCGCCGCCGGCTGCGACGTGCTGGAAGTGTTCCAGACGTACCGGGAACGCCTCATCCACGCGCACCTGAAGGACTACCGTCCGGCGGAGACGCCGGGAGCCCGCGGGCGGTTCCTCCCGCTCGGCGAGGGCGTCGTCGATTTCGTGCGGCTCCGCGACGTCCTCGCGGCGAACGGGTTCGAGGGCTGGGTCAACGTGGAGCTGGACGGCGGGCGCGGCCTCGATCCGGCCGAGGTCGCGACGCAGGCGCGCGCGTACGTGACGCGCACGCTCGAGCTGCCGCTCCAGCGGCCCGGCGCCTCGCCCGCGGAGGCGATCCGATGACGACGGCCGCGTCCGCCGATCCGCGCCGGCTTCGCTGGGCCGGATTCCTGGGGGTGTTCGTCTGGGGCAGCATCGCCGGGCTGCTCGGCGCGATCCTGCCGGGCCTGCAGCAGCGCGCGGGGATCTCGCTCGACGAGTCCGGGGCGATGTTCGTCGCGCTCTCGTCGGGGCTCGTCGTCGCGAGCCTGGTGTCGGGTCCGCTGATCGACCGCACGGGGAAGAAGCAGGTGCTCTGCACGGCGGTGTCCCTGGTGATCGGCGCGCTCCTCGCGTTCGAGTTCGTGAACGCGCTGCCGGGGCTCCTGCTGCTGGCGTTCCTGATGGGGGCGGGCGGCAGCGCGCTGGTGACGGCCTCGCACGCGCTCATCGCCGACCTGAGCGCCGGGCACCGGGCGTCGGCGCTCAACCTGCTGGACCTGTTCTTCGGCTTCGGGGCGTTCGTCACGCCGTTCGCGATCGTGCCGCTCCAGGCGGCGGGCGGCCTCGCGGCCGTCCTGTTCGCGCTGGCGGCCCTGGCCACGCTGGTGCTCCTGTATCTGCTCACCGTCCGGTTCCCGCTGGAGAACCGCGCGCGCGACTTCTCCCTGGGGCATGCGCTCGGCCTGGCCGGATCGGTGCGGTTCCTGGTACCCGCCCTGCTGATCTTCGTGTACGTCGGCACGGAACAGTCGGTGTGGGACTGGCAGGTCACGTATTTCATGCAGAACCTGGACACCGACAACGTGACGGCGGCGCGCATGCTCTCGGTCTTCCCGATCGCGATCATGATCGGCCGGCTCGCGAGCAACCGGCTGTTGCTGCGCGTCTCGCCCTACCCGGTGCTCGTCGGCAGCACGCTGGGCGCGGCCGTCTGCTTCGTGGCCACCATGGTGGCGCCGACGCCGGCGCTCGGCCTCACCGCGCTGTTCGCGGCCGGTCTCTTCATGGCCAGCGTCTTCCCGACGACGCTGGGGGTGCTGAGCGGCCGGTTCGCGGATCGATCGGGAACCGCGCTCGGGCTGGCGATCACCTGCGGCTGGATCGGGTCGGTCGCGATCTCGCCGACCTTCGGGTTCGTGGCGCAGCGGTCGACCTACTCGGCCGCCTACCTCGTGATCGTCGGCGGGGCGGCGGCGATGGTGGCCGTCGCGGGCCTGCTGTATCTGCAGCGGGACGCGCGAACGGAGGCGGCGCCGGCGGAGGGGGCGCGGTCCGCGGTCCCGAGCGGGTCGTGAACGCGAAGGGTCTCTCGTGGCATCTCGGATGGTGAGGCACACGGTTCGTCGCACCGGGCCGCGGCCCGGAGAAAACAAGGAGATGAGAATGACAGCCAGTCGTCGTACGCAGTGGCTCGTCGGCCTGGCCGTGGGGCTGTTCCTCGTGTCCGGCACCCCGGCGGCCGCCCAGATCGATACCGGCGCCATCGTGGGGACCGTGCGCGACTCCTCCGGCGGCGTGCTCCCGGGGGTCACCGTGACCGTCACGTTGGACGCGGCAGGAGTGACGCAGAGCGCCGTCACGAACGAGGCCGGGCAGTACGTGTTCCCGAGCCTGCGTGTCGGGATCTACACCGTCGCGGCGGAGCTCGCCGGCTTCCGCCGCGGCGTCCAGACGGACGTGCAGCTGAGCGTGCAGGACCGGAAGGAGATCAGCTTCACGCTGCAGGTCGGCAGCATCAACGAGGAGGTCACCGTCAGCGGGCGGAGCGCCATCCTGCAGACCCAGTCGGCCGACATCGGGAACGTCGTCGACGAGAAGCAGCTGCAGTCGCTGCCGCTCCTCGGCCGCCGGTACTCGGAGCTGGCGTTCCTGACACCGGGCGTGGTGCAGGCGCCGCCCGGCATCACCAGCCGCGGCGAGGACACGTTCTTCAACGCGAACGGCAACTACGCCACCTGGAACAACTACACGCTGGACGGCGCCGACAACAACTCGTTCTCGACGAACCTGCAGGAGCGGAGCCCGCAGGTCGTGCAGCCGCCGGTCGACGCGCTCTCCGAGTTCAAGGTGCAGACGCGGACCTACTCGGCCGAGTTCGGGAAGGCGGCCGGCGCGGTCATCAACGCCTCGGTCAAGGGCGGCACGAACGAGTACCGCGGGAGCGCGTTCGGGTTCTTCCGCGACGAGGCGTTCAACGGCAACACGTGGGAGAACGAGCAGGCCGGCGTGGAGAAGGGGAAGTTCGACGAGCAGATCTTCGGCTTCACGCTCGGCGGGCCGATCGTGCGGAGCCGGATGTTCTTCTTCGGCGACTACCAGGCGACGCGGACGTCGCGGGCGCTGACGCAGACAGCCACCGTGCCGACGGCGCGAATGCGGTCGGGCGATCTGAGCGAGCTGACCGGGAACATGACCACGAACAATGCGTTCGTCCCGGCCGGCTGCCTCGACGCGGCGGCCCAGCAGGTGAATCCGAACTGCTTCGATCCGGTCGCCGCGCGCATGATCAACCTGTATCCGCTGCCGAACGTGCCGGGGTCGGGGTTCTTCAGCAACAACTTCCTCAACAACGGCATCCTCGAGAGCGACATCGACCAGTTCGACCTGCGCGGCGACTACACGCTCAACCCGAGCAACTCGTTGTTCGCGCGCTACAGCTTCCAGAACACGAACCGGGTCGAGCCGCCCGTGCTCCAGGACCCGGTCGCCTCGGGCGACTTCTCGAGCGACATCCTGATCCGCGGGCAGAACCTGGTCGCCGGCTGGTCGCGGATTTTCGGCGGCTCGGCGTTCAACGAGTTCCGCTTCGCGTACAACCGGGTCCGGTCGGACTCGGTGCACCCGGCCTTCGGCATCGACGCCAACGCGGAGTTCGGGATCCTCGGCGTGCCGAATGACCCGCGGTTCTTTGGCGGGCTGCCCCACACGTCGATCAGCCGCTTCACGCGCATCGGCGGGCCGTTCTTCCGGCCGCAGTTCCAGACGTCGCAGGTGTTCCAGTTCGCCAACACCTTCACGCTGACCCGGGGGACCCACGCGTTCAAGTTCGGCGCGGAGTACCGGCGCGACCGCGTGAACTACATCGACCTGCGATCGCTCAACGGCGAGATCGGGTTCAATGACGGCCGGTACACCGGGTTCGGGCTGTCGGACTTCCTGCTGGGGCTCGCCTCGACGCAGCGCCTGACGCTGTTCCACGAGCCAAACCTCTACATGAACGGCTACCAGGTCTACGCGCAGGACTCGTGGCGGCTGACGCCCACCTTCACGCTGAACTACGGGCTGCGCTACGAGTACTTCACGCCGTTCTTCGACGAGAACGACCGGCTCACCAACGTCGATCCGGCGACCGGGGCGATTCTCACGGCCAGCTCGAGCGGCAGCACGTTCGACCGCACGCTCATCCATCCCGACAAGAACGACTGGGCGCCGCGCGTCAGCTTCGCCTGGTCCACCACGCCACGGATGGTCGTGCGCGGCGGCTACGGGATCTTCTACCAGCAGACGGATCGGTACGGGTCGGAGAGCCAGCTCGGCCTCAACCTGCCGCAGCTGGTGGATGCCTCGATCACCGCCAACAACGCGAACCAGCCGCCGGCCATGATCCTGCGCGAGGGGTTCGTGTCCCTCGCGCCCGAGAACGTGTCGCCGGAGATCGTGCAGTGGCGCATCCAGGACCCGGACCAGAAGACGCCGATCGTCCACCAGTTCAGCTTCGGGCCCGAGTACCAGATCAGCGACAACACGGTCGTGGCCGCCGAATACGTCGGCAACGCCGTCCGCAACGGCCGCCGCCTCCGCAATCTGAACCAGGGCATGCTGCTCAATCCCGGATCCCCGGGCGTGGTGTTCCCCTACGCGCAGTTCGGGTTCGGCAGCGCGTTCCTCGAGCAGATCGTCACCAACGGACGCGCGAACTACCATTCGCTGCAGCTCCGCGGGTCGCGCCGGCTCGCCGACGGGCTCGCTTACACGCTGGCCTACACCTACAGCAAGGCGCTGGGCGATTTCCTCGACCATCTGAGCGCGGGCGGCGGCGCGAGCGGCAACTTCCCGCAGAACACCTACAACATGGCGGCGGACTACGGCCCGCTTCCCTTCGACACCCCGCACCGCTTCGTGGCCAGCTTCGTCTACGAGCTGCCCTGGGGCCGCGGCCGGGCCCGCCAGGCGCCGGGCGTGGCGGGCGCGATCATCAGCGACTGGTCGGTCAACGGCATCCTGACGCTCAGCTCGGGACGACCGTTCAATATCGGCGCGAACAACCAGACCGGCACGGGACCGGGGTCCACCTTCCGCGCCGACTGCGTCGGCGACCCGCTGCCGGGCGGCTTCAACCAGACGCGCGACGCCTGGTTCGATACCTCCGCCTTCGCGCAGCCGGCGGCGAACACGTTCGGCAACTGCGCGTACAACACGATGCGGGGGCCCCACTACAAGACGATGAACTTCTCGGTGTTCCGCAACTGGCCGTTCGCCGACCAGCGCCGGCTGGAGTTCCGCGTGGAGGTCTTCAACCTGTTCAACTGGACGAACTTCGGGTTCCCCGGCTCGAGCGTGGCGAACCAGAACACGTTCGGCCGGATCTCCAGCTCGCTGCGCGATCCGCGCGAGATGCAGTTCGCCGTGAAGTTCTACTTCTAGCGAGCGAGGCTCCGCCTCGCTGGACGGCTGTTCGATGACGCCGCGCGGACGCGCGGCCGGCGTTGATCCAGACACCTGACTCGCGGCTCGAGAATGGAGCGGGTCAAGGCCTCCAGCAGGATGCTGAAAAACGCATCCTGCATGGGAAATGGTAAATGGAAGATGGTCAAGCGCCGCAATTTGCGGGCTCTTTTCCATTTACCATCTTCCATCTTCCATTCAGGCCGGCGTTCTTCAGCGGCCTGCCAGCGCCGCCGCGTCCGGCTCCTCCCGGACGCGGCAGGTCCGGCCGGCGGCGCACGGGGCGCGGCCGGCCGGCGGTTCCACAGCGTTTCTTCTCACCGAGCCATCGGGGGCGCGCATGCGATTGACGGGCGGAGAGATCATCGTCGAATACCTCGTGAAGGAAGGGGTGCCGTATCTCGTCGGCATCCCCGGCCACGGCAACGTCGCGCTGTTCGACGCCGTGGTCGATCGCCGCGACCGGATCCGGCCGTTCCCGGTGGTGCACGAGCAGAGCGCGGCGCACGTCGCCGACGCGTACTACCGCGTCTCGGGGCGCCCGCTCGCCATCACGACGTCCATCGGCCCCGGCGCGGCGAACACCACGTGCGGCGTGGCGCAGGCCTACGTGGACTCGACGGCGATGCTCGTCATCACGGGCAGTACGCACACCTATATGCGCGGCCACTCCGTACTGCAGGAGATCGATAGAACCCACTGGAGCAACTTCGGCCGCGTGCTGGAGCCGGTGGTCAAGCGCTGGTGGGACGTGTCGCGGGTCGATCAGCTCCCCTTCGTTCTGCACAGCGCATTCAACGAGATGCTGAGCGGACGGCGCGGCCCGGTCCTCATCGACCTGCCGATGGACGTGCAGGCCGAGGCGGCCGACGTCGAGCTGCCGGATCCGGGCCGGCGCCGCGCGCTGCGCATGCCGGCCGCGCACCCGCAGGATCTCGAGCGCGCCGCCACGCTCCTCGCCGGCGCCCGCCGCCCGGTGATGGTCGTCGGCGGCGGCGCCATCTACTCGCCGGCCGCGGCCGACGACGTGCGGCGCATCGCCGAACACGTCGGCGCCGCCGTCATCACCACCTGGCACGGCAAGGGCATCCTCCCGCAGGACCACGAGCTGAACGCGTGGCACACCGGGTCGATCGGCACGCTCTGCGCGAACCGCCTCGCGAACGAGGCCGACGTGGTGCTCGCCGTCGGCACCCGGTTCGTCGACTGGCTCACCGCCAGCTATACGCGGGACGTCTACCGCATCCCGCCCGCGAAGCTCATTCACATCGACCTCGACCCGCGCGAGATCGGCAAGAACTATCCCGTCGAGGTCGGCATCCTCGCCGACGCGGGCGTCGCCCTCTCGCAGCTCGCCGGCGCGCTCGCGGCCTCCGGGAAGCCGCGCCCGTACCGCGACGGCGACTGGTTCAAGACGATCCGCCAGGCCCAGCAGGACTACCTCGAGGCGTTCAGGGACATCCGCGAGTCGGACGCGTCGCCGATCAGCATCTCGCGGGCGCTGGCCGAGATGCGGAAGGTCGCGCCGCGCGACTCCATCTGGGTCAGCGGCGCCGGCAACCCCCAGACCCAGGTGCACCAGGAGCTGCCCTTCTACCACCCGCGCACCCACATCACGAGCGGCGGGTTCTCGACCATGGGCTTCACGGTGCCCGGCGCGATCGGCGCGCAGCTCGCCGCCCCGGACCGCCGCGTCATCGGCGTCGCCGGCGACGGCGACTTCATGGCGAGCATCCACGAGCTGGCGATCGCCGTGCAGCAGGAGCTGCCGATCGTCTACGTCGTGCTGAACAACGCCGCCTGGCAGTCGATCGAGAACCTGCAGATCACGGCCTACGGCGAGGACCGGAAGATCAACACGCGATTCCTGACGCCGGACGGGGACAACTACACGCCGGACTTCGTCGCCGTGGCGCGCGGCTTCGGCGCGAGCGCCGCGCGCGTGGACTCGCCCGACCGCATCGGTCCCGCGCTGGCCGACGCGCTCGGCTCGGGCAGGACGACGGTGATCGAGATCCCCTGCGCGAAGACGCTGCCGTTTTCGGGCATCAAGAAGTACGCCTGGTGGGACGTCCCGGTGCCGGAGTACCTGGCCGACGCCCGGCGGGAGTACGAAGCGGCCCGGGCCGGCGAGCGCCTCTGAGAGTCACCCCCATGCAGCCGCAACTGCTCCATCACTCGCGTCCAACCGCCCCCGCCGGCTCGGGCACGCTCGTCCACATCACCCCGGAAGAGGCCGGCTGGGCGTTCATCACCTTCGGCGTGCGGCGCCTCGCCGGCGGCCAGCGGTGGACCTCGGAAACGGGACGCGACGAGGTCTGCCTCGTCCTCCTGCGCGGGCTCTGCCGGATCGCCTGGGACGGCGGCGCCCCGCAGACGCTCGGCCCGCGCGAGGACGTGTTCACGGCCTATCCCCACGCGGTCTACCTGCCGCCGGACGCCTCGTTCACGCTGGAGGCGGTGGAGACGACCGAGATCGCCGAGTGCCGGACGCCAACCGGAGAACGGCATCCCGCCCGCGTCATCGCCCCGGCCGACTGCGGGTTCGAGATCCGCGGCGGCGGCAACGCCACGCGCCAGATCGTGGACATCATGCCCCCGGCCTTCCCGGCCGGCCGGCTCATGATCTGCGAGGTGTTCACCCCCGGCGGCAACTGGTCCAGCTACCCGCCGCACAAGCACGACGCCGACGATCCGCCGGTCGAGGCCGATCTCGAGGAGACGTACTACTTCCGCATGCGCCAGCCGGAGGGCTACGCGTTCCAGCGGATTTACCGGCAGGATGGCAGCTTCGACGAGACGTTCATGGTGCGGGACGGCGATCTGCTCCTGATTCGGGACGGCTATCACCCCTTCGTGACGGCCCACGGCTTCGACGCGTACTACCTGAACGTGCTCGCGGGCGAACGGCGATCGATGGCCGCGCGCGACGACCCGCGGTACGCGCGCTTCCGGCGCGAGTGGCCCGCGCCCGACCCGAGACTGCCGCTGGTGCCGCGTCCGGCGCCCACCTCCGAGGCGCTGGCGCGCGGGGCTGATTCATGAAGTCGCCGCTCGATCGCCGCCGCTTCTTTCGTCTCGCCGCGGAGAGCGCGGCCGGCGCCGCGCTCGTCCGCGCGCCGTTCGGCCGCCGTGCCTCGCAGGATCCGGGACGCCCCGTGCGCCTCGGCGTCATCGGGTTCGGCGTCCAGGGGCTCAACGACGCCAGCGCGGCCCGCCGCGTCGCGAACGTGGAGGTGACGGCGGCCGCGTCCTGCTACGATGGGCACCTCGAGCGCGCGCGCGAACTGCTGGGCGACCCGGCGCTCGTCACCCGCGACTACCGCCGCATCCTGGACCGCCGGGACATCGACGCCGTCGTCGTCGCCACCCCGGATCACTGGCACACGCGGATCTGCCTCGATGCGCTCGAGGCCGGCAAGGACGTGTACTGCGAGAAGCCGCTCACCCACACCGTCGAGGAGGGGGACGCGCTGGTATCGGCCGTACGGGCGTCCGGGCGGATTCTCCAGGTCGGCAGCCAGCACACCAGCTCGCCGCACGTCGTCGAAGCGCGCGAACTGATTGCCGAGGGCGCGCTCGGCGACGTGACGCAGGTGAAGGCCTCGTGGGACACGAACAACGAAATCAGCGCGTGGGTCAAGCCGATCCCGCCCGACGCCTCGGAGACCACGATCGACTGGGAACGGTTCCAGGGTCCCGCGCCGAGGAAGCCCTTCGATCCGCGGCGCGTCTTCCGCTGGCGGACCTACCGCGAGTACGGCGAGGGCCTCGCCGGGGACGTGCTCGTCCACATCATCACCGCCATCCACTACGTCCTGGATCTCGACGTGCCCACGGTGGGAACGGCGGTGGGCGGACGCCTCCGCTGGAAGGACGACCGCAGCGTCTATGACACGATCACGGGCGGCTGGGAGTATCCCGAAGGCCTCGTGAGCGTGCTCGGCGCCACGCAGAACAACGCGCACGACGGCACCGGCATCCGCATCATGGGCTCGAAGGCGACGATGCTCCTCACGTTCGCCGGGTACACGATCGTCGAGGACGAGAGCCCGCCCAACTGGCGCTACACGACGAACGTGTGGCCGCGCGCGCTGCGCGAGGAGTACTGGACCAGCAAGGGGCTGCCGATCGAGGCCCCGCCGCCGGGCCCGCAGACGCCGGGCGCGCCCAGGGTCGTGCGGCGTTACGAGCCCGACACGAGCGGCCGGCGGATGCCGTGGCACATGCAGCACTTCATCGACTGCGTGCGCGAGCGGCGCAAGCCCGTCCAGGACGTCGTCATGGGGAACAACGCGGCCGTCACCGCCCACATGGCGAACCTGGCCTACGAGGGACGGCGGGCCGTGTACTTCGATCGGCGCACGCGAAAGATGGTGAACGATCCGCCGCCCAGGGAGATGGAATGATCGGCGCCATCGTCGAGGCCCGGGCGCGGCAGGCGGCGCCTGTCCGCGGCCCCGGACGCCTCCGGTGCGCGCTCGTCGGTTTCGGGCGTCGGGGGATCGAGCTGGCGCGCGCCGCGGCGGGTGTGCAGCAGATGGAGATCGTCGCCGTCGCCGACGCGTACGACGGACGCCTGGAACGCGCGCGCGAGGTGCTCGGCCCGTCGATCGCGACCAGCCGCGACGCGTTCGCGACGATCCGGCGGCCGGACGTCGAGGCGGTGATCGTGGCCACGCCGGATCACCTGCACGCGGCGCACGCGCGGGCGGCGCTCGACGCCTCGACGTTCGTCTACTGCGAACACCCGATTGCTCACGCCGCGCCGGAGCTGGCGTCGCTGCGCGAGGCCGTCTCGAGCGGAAGGCTGACGGCCGGCAGCGGCTTCCTGCCGGCGCCGATCGTGGGCGCCGCGCGCGAGATCGTGCGCGAGGGGCGGCTCGGAGAGGTCACGCTCGCGAGCGGCTGGTGGGATACCGGCACCGCGCTCGACGCCTGGATGTTCCCGTTTCCGCCGGACAGCTCACCGGAGTCGATCGCCTGGCGCGCCTTCGCGGGCGCGGACGCGGACTTCGATCCTGCGCACTTCTTCCGGTGGCCGGCGTACCGCCGCTATGGGAGCGGGCTCGTGGGCGCACGGGTCGTGCCGCAGCTCTGGGACATCCACCGTATCCTCGATCTGCCGGCGCCCGTCCGGTGCACCGCCAGCGGCCGGATCGCCCGGTGGCGCGACGGCCGTGACACGCCCGACCTGCTGCACGCCATCTTCGAGCATCCCCATGTCGTTATCGATCTGAGCGCGACGCTGAACGGCTCCGGCCGCCCGCGGGAGATCAGGCTGATCGGCGCGGACGCGACGCTCGTGCTGCGGGAGGGCGGCCTGGAACTACGCCCGCAACAGACCGCGGAACCCGTCGCCGCCCTTGGGGATACGTGGGCGGATCCGTACCGGCGCTGGGTGTACATGATGCACGGGCTCACCCCGCAGGGGACGGTTCGCGGCACGCCCCCGGTGGACGTCGCCGTCGAGGAGTACAGGCTTCCGCCCGCCGGCCTCGAGCTGACGCCGCCGCTGGCGGCCTTCGTCAGTGCGGTCAGGAGCGGCGAGCGGCGCGGGGATCGACAGGCTACCGCCGCGGCCGACGTCGCGCGCGCCGGCCTCATGTGCCTGGCCGCGCTCGAATCCGGGCGTGCGGTGACGGAGCGCGATCTCCAGGGGGGTGCGGGATGACGAGACGCCGGACGATCGCCGCGCTCGCGGGCTTCGTGGCGGGACTGATGCTCCTGTCGCTCACCGGGCTCGCCGGAGGCACGTACGAGCACGCCCGGGCCACCGGCAAGCGCTGCGCGACGTGCCATACGTCCGTCCGGCCGGATGCCGGCAACCTGAACGAGACCGGCCGCTTCTTTCTCGTCAACAGGCGGCTGCCCCCCGCGGGCGAAGCAATGAACACCGCACCGCCGCCAGGGCAGGAGGATGGCGCCGCGATCTACCGGCGCACCTGCTCCGCCTGCCACGGGCCGGGGGGGAAGGGGACGCCGCTCGCCCCGGCGCTGGTCGGCGAGCTGGTGCACGGCGATTCCGCAGGCCGGCTGCGGGACGTCGTGCGCAAAGGCGTGCCCGGCACGACGATGGCCGCATTCGAGGGCATCCTCTCCGGCGATCAGATCGACCTCGTCGTCGATCACGTGCTCGACATCAGGAAACATCCGTCTCGACCCTGAATGGAAGGCAGGATACGCATGCATACACGAGGAACCCGGTACGCCTGGCGGCTCCCGATCGCCGCCACGCTGGCAGCGGCGTTCGCCGCATCGAGCATTCCGCTGTTCTCGCAGTCGCACCCCGTGCCGCAGGACGCCGGGGCCTCCGGCGTGTGGGGGCACCTCCAGAAGCTGAAGACGACCGCCAGCGCGATGCACACGACCGCGCATCCCGACGACGAGCACGGCGGGGTGATTACGAAGGTGAGCCGGAAGGACGGCGCGCGGCTGGCGCTGCTGACGCTCAACCGTGGCGAGTCGGGCGACAACGCCATCGGGCCGCAGCTCTTCGACGGGCTCGGGCTGATCCGCACGGAGGAACTGCTGGTTTCGGACGCCTACTACGGCGTCGACGATCAGTACTTCACGACCGTCGTGGACTACGGGTACTCGAAGCGCCTGGACGAGGCGCTCGAGAAGTGGGGGAAGGAGAACGTCCTCCGCGACGTCGTGCGCATCGTCCGCATGAACCGGCCGTACGTGCTCATCTCCCGCTTCCAGGGCAACCAGCGCGACGGGCACGGCAACCACCAGACCGCGGGGCTGATCACGCGCGAGGCCTTCGAGGCGGCCGGCGATCCGAACATGTTCCCCGAGCAGATCGAGGAAGGCCTGCGTCCGTGGCAGCCGATGAAGGTCTACATCGGCGGCGTGCGCGAGAACGAGGACTGGACGATCCGCGTCGACAGCGGCGAGTACGCGAGCTGGCTCGGCGACTCGTACAACAACGTCGCCCGGTTCGGGCTCGCGTTCCAGCGCTCGCAGACGAGCGGACGCCTCCGCTACGCCTACGGGCCGGTGTGGGGCTACTATCTGCGGGTCGGGAGCGTCATCGACGTGCCGGCGAAGGAAGACTCGTTCTTCGACGGCATCGACACCAGCATTCCCGGCCTGTTCAAGGCGCTCCGCCGGCCCGAGCCGGCAGGCGCCGCCGCGGCGCTCGGCGCGATCGACAAGGCGGTGCAGGACGCGATCGCGGCCTACTCGGTGGCGGATCCGGCCGCGACGGTGCCGGCGCTCGCCCGCGGCCTGAAGGCGACGCGCGACGCGATCCAGCAGCTCTCGTCCGAGCCCGACGCGGTGTTCGTCCTGAAGGTGAAGGAACAGCAGTTCACCGGCGCCATCAACACGGCGCTCGGCGTGATGCTCCAGGCCCTGGCGGTGCCCGCCAACTCGCCGGAGCCGACGGGACCGTTCGCCAGCTTCGCCCCGGCGCCCACGATGGGCCCGGCGGTGCCCGGCGGGACGTTCGACGTGCGGGCGGCGTTCACGGCGCCGGCGCGAGCCGTGCAGCTCGACGGCATCCGCCTCGAAGCCGAGAAGGGCTGGAGCGTGAAGGGCGGCGTCGCCGCGGGGCGGACGGTCCCCGCGAACGAAGTCGCCGGCGGGACGCTCACCGTGTCGCTCGCGCGCGACGCGCGCCTCTCGAGCAAGCCGTACTTCGGGCGCGATTCGATCCGCGACTCGCGCTACACGCTGCGCGAGCCCTCGCAGTTCGGCCGGCCCGAGAGCGCGCCGCCCGCGGTCGCCGTCGCCCGGTATACGGTCGAGAGCGTGTCGGTCGAGAAGCGCACCGTCGTCACGCGGCGGGAGTCGAAGCTGCCCTACGGCTACGTCGATCGGGAGCTGCGGGTCGTGCCCCCGGTGGCGCTCACGCTGACGCCGGGCCACGCCATCATCCCGCTCTCCGCGGCGAAGAAGGTCGTGCCGATCGAGGTCGACCTCGTGAACAACGTGGACGGCGACAGCCGCGGCAAGCTGACGCTGCGCGTGCCCTCCGGGTGGACCGTGACCCCGCCGGCGCAGGATTTCTCGTTCAGCCGGTCGGGAGAGCGGGCCAACTACCGGTTCACCGTGTCCGCGCCGGCGATCGCGGAGGGGCAGCATCGCGTGACCGCCGTCGCGACCGCCGGCGGCGCGGAGTACACCGAGGGCTATGAGGTCATCGATCACCGGGACCTGGGGCTGCGCTATCTGTACGCGCCGTCGGTCGCGGAGGTCCGGGGCATCGACGTCGAGACGGCGCCGGGCCTGAACGTCGGCTACGTGATGGGCGTCGGCGATCAGGTGCCGGAAGGCATCCGCCAGCTCGGCTACCGCGTCACGCTCCTCGCCTCGGACGACCTCGCCACGGCCGACCTGTCGCAGTACGACGCGATCATGACCGGCACGCGCGCCTACGCCGTGCGCGACGACCTGCGGACCTACAACCGGCGCCTGCTCGAGTACGTGAGGAACGGCGGCAACCTGGTCGTCCTCTACAACACCCAGGAGTTCGATCCGAAGCAGTTCGCGCCGTACCCGGCGGAACTGCCGCAGCGGTCGGAGGAGGTGTCGGAGGAGGACTCGCCGGTCGAGATCCTGGCGCCGCAGCACCAGGTCTTCACGTGGCCGAACCGGATCACCACGGCCGACTTCGACGACTGGGTGGAACAGCGCGGCTCGAAGTTCTGGTCGTCCTGGGACAGCGCGTATACGCCGATGCTGGAAACCTACGACAAGGGCCAGGACCCGCAGCACGGCGGCTGGCTCCATGCCACCTACGGCAAGGGCCATTACACCTACTTCGCGTACGCGTTCCACCGGCAGCTGCCCTACGGCGTGCCCGGCGCCTATCGGCTGCTGGCAAACGTGCTGGCGCTCGGGAAGTCGCCGGGGACGAACGGGCGGGACTAGGGGGGAGTATCGAATCCCTCGCGTTCTTGCGACCGCATCGCCAGAACGTGATGCGGCGGGGCAGTCGCGACGTTGGAAGGACAACAGGAGCGCAAGAGATCAGGAGGTCGTTTCTTTAGAACGCGTAACAATAGCCTCAGAAGCCTGACCGTCGGCGACGAGGTTGCATGAATGAGGTATTTCGGGGGCGAGGCCCCTGGCCCGGTTCGTTGTCGGCCTCGCGAAAGGCGCGGCCAGGCGCCACTGCGACCCCAAAGGTGTCGAAGAAGTTGGGCGTCACAAGCGCGCCAAAAACGGCGGAATTGCCGCTCTCGGTGCGAATCGTCAGGCGTTCATCGGACCAGCCGGCGAGGCGGTCTATCGATGTCGCCAGACGTGCGTAATCGAGATAGTTCGGGTAGCTGACAAACGGGTCTGCAATCAGAGTCCCTGCGGAACATGCTTGATCGCGACCAGCCGCGGCGCAGTGACTCCCGAGGCAGGGCTGACGAGGAGCCCGTTGACGATGGAGTAGATCGTCGTGTTGCTGCCGACGACCAGCGCAATCAGCACGATCGCCGTGACGCTGAAGCCAGGTGCCTGCCGCAGCACGCGCGCGCCGAGACGAAGGTCCTGCAGCAGCTGCTCGGTCGCGGTCCACGACCAGACTTCACGCGTGGTCTGCTGGATGAGCGGGACGTTCCCGAACTCGCGCAGCGCCGCGGCGCGCGCATCGTCGGGCGGCATGCCGCGCTCGATGCGCTCCCGTGTCGCCAGCGCAATATGGGCGTCGATTTCTTCCGCGATCTCTTCCGTTCGCCGCCGGCGCCGCCACAGAAGCCCGCGCATGGCTCAGGTCTCGGTCCGCCGCGGCTTCATCAACGACGCCATCGCCTCCACCAACTGTGACCAGCGAGATTGCTCCGTCGACAGTTGCCTCCGGCCGGCGGCCGTGAGGTGATAGATCCGCGCCCGCTGCTTGTGCTCGGTGGTGGCCCACTCGGCGCGGACGTAGCCCTGCTTTTCAAGCCGGTGCAGGGCGGGATAGAGGGAGCCGGTCTCCACCTTGAAGGCGTTGTGGGAGCTCGCGTTGATCGCCTGGCTGATGGCGTAGCCATGTTGAGGACCCCACTGCAGCGTCTGCAGGACGATCAGGTCGAGCGTCCCCTGCAGGAGATCGACCCGGCTTGCATGCCGAACACGCCTAGGCATGTAGACAATCTACATCCATGGATGTGATTGTCTACATGCATCTCGCGGGCTTGTCAACACTCGCTAGAATCGGCCCGTTCTTCACTCCTCAATGCGGCTATCGGACTCGTCCGACACCAGTGTTCGCAGATGTCGATCGCTCGGCCGGCAAACGCCTGTCGCAAATACCGGGTGGAACGACTGAGGTGCGCGCGGGTGATCTCGGGCAGCTCGAGCCGGCGAATCCGACGGTGGCCGCGGCCCTTTTATCGCCGGTCGGCCTGTTGGTCAACACTGCGGCGTTGATTAGTGTCGAATCGTGCCGTATCCGCGGCTGGCTAAGGATCCAGCGACGCAGCTATTCCGGAGTCGCGCCGAAGGCGAGTAGGCGGCCATCACAGT